>Ga0209066_10001668_pt1 | contig 28841 bp, 23 predicted proteins | sample All_14_2_FD_187198 | JGI IMG/M metagenome (GOLD analysis project Ga0209066, IMG submission 187198) | Freshwater microbial communities in response to fracking from Pennsylvania, USA - Allegheny Zone_MetaG_DW_15 (SPAdes) (version 2) ...
TTACGCCGTTGCGAAATGGGATCCGCACGAGACGGGACTTCCGGAAGAAGAGCAGTTCAACACATACGACATCAGCTATTTCGGGGCGAACAGCCACATCGGCAGTCTCTACCTGGGCGCTTTGGCGGCGGCCACCCGCATGGGCGAGACGCTCGGGGAGGACGTGTCGCGTGATCGCGCGCTGCTCGCGAAGGGGCGCGAGAGGATGGAGAAAGAATTGTTCAACGGCGAATACTTTGTCCAGTCCTTCAGCCGCACGTCATTCCCGCTCCGCGTGGAAGAACAGAGCGAGGCCTATCGCGAGATCGCAAAGCGGATCAACGGGCAGGGTCCGAAATATCAGTACGGCACGGGGTGTCTTTCGGACGGCGTGCTGGGTTTTTGGATGGCGCGGATGTGCGGCATCGAAGGGGATTTGATAGATCCCGCCAAGGTGAAGCGCCACCTGCTGTCCGTCTACACATACAACCTCCGACGCGATCTGTCGGCGCACGCCAATCCGCAGCGGCCCTCTTTTGCAATTGGGAACGACGGCGGTCTGCTGCTCTGCTCGTGGCCGCGCGGGGACAAACCGCTGATCCCCTTTGTGTACAGCGACGAGGTGTGGACCGGCATCGAGTATCAGGCGGCGGCGCATCTGATCATGATCGGCGAGGTGGAGAAGGGCCTCGAAATCGTGCGTACCTGCCGCAGGCGGTACGACGGTGAATGGCGCAATCCGTTCGACGAGTACGAGTGCGGCCACTGGTACGCCCGGGCGCTCTCGAGCTACGCGTTGATTGAAGCGTTTTCGGGTGTGAGCTATGACGCGGCGGACAAGGTGCTGCGCGTCCGAACGGGCGCGCCCCGGTCGGGACGCTCGTTCCTTTGCACGAGCACGGGGTTCGGCACGGTCGCTGTCCGGCGCGGCGTTCCGTCGGTGACGGCGCTCTCGGGCACCGTCGGCACCGTGCGCGACTGAGGATGTTGCCGAGTATTCTTTTCAATGAAGCAGGTGCGGCGGACGTTGGAAAAAGAGAAAGCGAGCGAAGAAAAGATGAGAACAAGAAAACAAGTGGCCGGCACGATCGATCATGCGGTTCTGAAACCTGCCTGTACGGAGGAGGATCTCGTTTCGGCGTGTCGGCTGGTTAAAGCGTATGACGTGGCCTGTTTGTGTGTGAGGCCAACCGATGTGGCGAGCGCCAAGCGGGAACTGGACGGCAGCAAGGTCAAGGTCGCCGCCGTGGTGGGTTTCCCGCACGGCGCCCACCGTCCGGAGGTCAAAGCATTGGAGGCCCGGCTGGCGATCGACGACGGCGCGTCGGAACTTGACATGGTGATGAATATTGGCAGGTTCCTCTCGGGAGAATACGATTTTGTGCAACGGGATATCGCGGGTGTTGTCGCCGCCGCGAAAAGTCGCGGCGTCATTGTTAAGGTGATTCTGGAAACCTGCTATCTGTCTCCCGAGCAGATCGTCAAGGCCTGTCTGTTGGCGAAGGCGGCGGGGGCGCAGTACGTTAAAACCTCGACCGGTTTCGCCGACGGCGCGGCGACCCCGGAGGCGGTCGCGGTTATGGTCAAGACCGTCGGCGATTGCATGGGCGTGAAAGCGTCGGGCGGGATCAAAGACCTCGACACTCTGCTGGCGTATCTGGATCAGGGCTGCCGGCGTGTCGGTCTTTCCGCCACACAGGCCATTCTGGAAAGTCTGCCGGAAGGGGAAGACTAGCCCATGGTCATCATTCAATCGTATCCTCTGGCGGTTGCGCTGTGTTTCGTCACCATGCTGTGCTGGGGCTCATGGGCGAATACGCGCAAGTTGGTGAGCGGGCAATGGCCGTTCCAGCTTTTCTATTGGGATTACGCCACGGGCGTTTTGCTGTTTTCGTTGCTCGCGGCTTTTACGCTCGGCAGCGCCGGGACCGGGGGAAGGCCGTTCTTGGCCGATCTTGCGCAGGCCGGCGGGGCCCCGCTCTTTTGGGCGTTTCTCGGCGGCGTGGTGTTTAACCTGTCCCACATCCTGTTTGTCGGCGCGCTCGATTTGGCGGGGATGGCTGTCGCGTATCCCGTGGCCGTCGGCATTGCGCTGGCCGTCGGCGTGGTCAGCACTTACATCGTCGCGCCCGTCGGCAACGCCGTTCTGTTGTTTGCCGGCGTGGCGGTCGTGGTGCTGGCGATCGTCATGGACGCCGTGGCCTATAAGAAACTCGCGGCCGGGAATCACAAGACGCCGACCAAGGGCATTGTTGTTTCCGTCATCTCCGGCGTGCTCATGGGATTCTTTTACTTTTTTGTCGCTGCCTCGATGGCCGCGATGAAGGTGCCCGACGCGGCCGGTGCGCTGATCCCCTACGATGCGGCCCGCATGGCGGGAATGGATCCCGCCGCCATTGTGTTCGAGGCGGGTAAACTCGGTCCCTATTCAGCCGTGTTTTTGTTTTCGCTCGGCATCTTTCTTTCCAATTTTCTTTGGAACACGCTCTTCATGGTAAAGCCCTTCACCGGCAGCCCGGTTTCCGGCCGCGATTACTTTGCGAAGGGGAATCCGAAGATCCATCTGACCGGCATCTTGGGCGGCGTTGTTTGGAACATGGGCATGCTGCTGAGCATTCTTGCTTCCGGGGCGGCGGGTTTTCCGATCTCATACGGGTTGGGACAGGGCGCGACTCTCGTGGCGGCGATTTGGGGCGTTTTCATCTGGCGCGAATTCCGCACGGCGCCGGTCGGCACGAATCGCTTTTTGACGATGATGTTCGCCTGCTACATCATCGGCTTGGCGCTCATCATTCTGGCGAAAATTCTGTAATCGGGAAAGGCGTCTGCCATGTTACTTAAATCAGCGGTTATCGCATGCCTGATTTTATTGCTTCCAGTTGCGCATCCTGCGCGGGCGGGAGCCGTCGTCATGGAGACAATCCCTTACGACGGCTGGCCCCGCTGCATCCGATTGAGCAATCCCGACGTGGAACTCGTCGTCACGACGGACGTCGGCCCGCGGATCATGCGTTACGGATTTAAAGGCGGGCAGAATCTCTTCAAGGAATTCAGGGATCAAACGGGCAAGACGGGCGGGAAGGAGTGGCGCATTTATGGCGGCCACCGCATGTGGCACGCCCCGGAGGCCCAGCCGCGGTCGTACGCGCCCGACAACGACCCCGTCCAGTATCATTGGAACGGCGTGAGTCTGTGCATGTCCCAGAACACCGAGCCTTCGACCGGCATCGCCAAGGAAATGGTGATTACGCTGGCGCCGACGGGCACGCATGTGACGGTCCGGCATACGTTGGTCAACAACAACCTTTGGACGATCCGAACCGCGGCATGGGCCATGACGACGATGGCGCAAAACGGTCGGGCCATCTTTCCCCAGGAACCGGAAAAACCGTATCCCGCGTATCTGCCGCCGGCCCGCCCCATGACGCTGTGGCATTACACCGATATGAGCGATGCCCGCTGGACGTGGGGACGGCGATTCATCCAGCTTCAACAAGACCCGCGCGCGAAAGACCCGGAAAAAATAGCCCTGCGAAACAGCTTGGGATGGAGCGCCTACGCTCTGAACGGGCAAGTGTTTCTGAAGCGCTTCGGGTATGACGCTTGCGCCGACTATCCCGATTTCGGATGCAACAACGCCACCTTTACCAACGCCGATATGATCGAAATTGAAAGCCTTGGGCCGCTGACGGATCTTGCCCCTGGCGGAAAAGCCGAATGCACGGAACATTGGTTTCTTTTCCAAAAGGAAGTGGGCAAGGATGATGAGGCCATCGAGAGAGATCTGTTGCCGCTGGTCGGACAAACAGAAGAAGGTTCTCGTCCTCTTAATCCTAATCGTGCCGAAGTAATGGGCAAGGAGACCGGATCATGAATGAAGGCAAAGTCGTTGTTATCGGCAGTTACAATGTTGGCCTGTCCATGAAGGGCCAGCGTTTTCCGCGGCCCGGCGAGACCTTCGCCGGCGATCAGTTCTTTGAAGGACCCGGCGGCAAGGGATCGAATCAGGCGATCGCGGCATCCTGCTTTGGAGCAAAGACCGCGTTTGTCGGCTGCGTCGGTGCGGACCGATACGGTCGGGACGCCCTTGAAATGTACAAAAAATACGGAATCGGCACCGAAGCGGTCAGAACGGATCCCAACGCCCACACCGGTATGGCGTTTATCATGATTGATCGGTCGGGGCAAAACATGATCGAAATCGTGTCGGGCGCCAACCTGAGTCTTTGTGAAAAGGACATTGATGGGGCCGCCGAAACGATGGCCTCGGCATGCGTCGTGGGTTTTCAGCTCGAAGGGAGTGTCGATATGGTGGACTATGGCTTGCGCAAGGCCCGTTCGCTTGGTGTGAAAACGCTGCTCGATCCGGCGCCCGCGATAAAACTCGACGAACGTCTTTATCCGCTGATCGACTATATCAAGCCCAACGAAACGGAGGCGACGCTTCTTACGGACATTGCCGTGACGGATGCCGAAAACGCCGCAAAGGCCGGCCGCTGGTTTTTGGACCGCGGCGTAGGCCATGCGATTATTACCTTGGGCGCGCGGGGATCCGTACTGGTCACCGGGAAGGCGTCAACGTTTTTCCCGGCTCCCAAGGTCACCGCCGTGGACAGTACGGGCGCGGGCGACATTTTCAGCGGCGCCTTCATGACCGCACTGTCCCAAAACAAGGACATCGCCGAGGCGATTGTTTTCGCGAGCCATGCGGCCGCGCTGTCGACAACCCGCCTGGGGGTCGTGGAATCCATTCCTGAACTTGAGGAAGTCATGAAGTTCATGGCCGGGCAATAAAAGCGGTTTCCAGACCCACCGGACGATGTGATGCCCGAAAGGCCGTCTAGGCGACCGCTTGACAAGTTGAGAACCGTACGCCATGATTGCGGCGCTTAGCCTAAAGGTGTTAATGGGGATGACTTGTTTCAAGGGGCACATCGACATGAAAGAACCAGCGGCTCTGTTGCGTTTGAGGGGAACGGCGGAACGGACCCGGAAGGTTCTTTTGGCGTTGGGTTGGTATTCGGTGGCCATCCATCAGGGCGTCGCGCGGTATGCCCGGAAGGCGGGATGGACGCTCGACATCGCGCATTGCCGCGTTTCCATTTATCCCCAGCGCTGGCAAGGGGATGGCATCATCAGCATTTTGGGGAGCAACCCGTCGATCGACCGGCTGGTGCGGGCGGCCCGGCTTCCGACGGTGAACATCGGGCCGCCGTGGAAAGCGGAAGGGTTCCCGACGGTCAGTCCGGACAACGAGGCCATCGGACGCTTGGGCGCGCACCACTTTCTCGATCGCGGATACCGTTACTTCGCGTATTACCACACGGCGCCTTTGACGCCGGGCCAGAATCCCCGCATGGACGCGTTTGCCCGCGAAATAAAGGCGCGCGGACTGGACTTCTATTTGCTGGCGCCGCCTCAGAAGAAAATTGAAAAACGGCAAACGGGAACCCAAACCACCACCTCGTGGCTGACCGCCCGATTGCGGGCGCTGCCCAAACCGGTCGCGTTGATGGCGGACTTCGACGACCATGCCGTCGACGTCATGAACGCCTGCATGGAGGACGGTTTGGCCGTTCCCGAAGAGATCGCGATTCTGGGCGTCGATAACGATGTGCTGCGCTGCGACTTCACCTCGGTGCCTCTGTCCAGCATCGACGACGATCAAGAAGGACAGGGCTATGCGGCGGCCGAGTGGCTGGACCGGCTGATGCATGGTGAAAAAGCTGTTTCGGAGAGTGTGCTGGTTTCTCCGCGGGGTGTGGTTACGCGGGCCAGTTCGGATATTCTGAAAATCGAGCACCCGCAGGTGGCCGCCGCGCTCCGGTATATTCATGAGCATTTTGCCGAGCCGATCACGGTGCAGACCGTTGTTTCCAAGGTGCCGATGAGTTATCGCTCCATTCACGACGCGTTTTACCGTCAGATGGGACGGACCATCGCGCAGGAGATTGTCAAGACGCGGCTCGACTACGCTTGCCGCCTGCTGGAGCGCGACGATCTGAAGGTGGAAACGATCGCGTCCAAGGCGGGATTCGGGGATGCGGAGCGCATGCGCAAGACGTTTCAGCGTCTTCTCGAAATCGCGCCCAACGATTACCGCCGGCAGCACGCGGCCGAGAAGCAGGAGGGCCGGGACGGCGGGGGCAAATGAGCCGGCGCATCCAGAGAACGTTTTGGGGCATCGTCCTTGCCGGTCTCGCCGCTGCGTTCGGGCTCTGGCTGCTGGCCGGGTTCGCGCTGATTGCCGTTGTCACCCGTCCGTCGTCCGGCGACATTCCCGAGTGCCGGGAGGTCGGCGGGGTGCCGGTAGAAAATGCGGCGTTCGTTTCGGAGGACGGATGCCGACTCTCGGCGTGGCTTCTTCGCAAGAACCCCGATCGATGCGTCGTCTACGCGTCCGGATTCCACGACGACCGCAGGCACGGTATGGCGCGGGCGGAGTTCTTCCTTCAACGGGGCTACTCCGTATTGCTCATGGATTTGCGCGGCACGGGGCGGAGCGAGCGCGCCGCCGTGACGATGGGATGGCGCGAGCGGCTGGATCTGCTCGCCGCCCATCGCTATCTGGTGTCGCAAAACTATTCCGTTATCGGCGTCGACGCCGTTTCGCTGGGCGCGGCCGCCGTCGCCTACACGTTCCGCGAAAACCCCGGCTGGAGTTTTGTCATTCTCGAATCCTGCTACGACACGCTCGTCCACGCATTCGGCAACCGCTTGGACCGCGCGTCCGTGCCCCGCTGGCTGGCGGCGACGGCCTATCTTTTCGCACGGATGCGGATGGGCGCGTCGGCGTCGGAAATGCGCCCTGCGGAGTGGCTGCGGCGGTGCGCGGTGCCGGCGCTTGTGATGGGCGGGGACGCCGAGCCCGAACTTCGGACGGCCGAAATTCGCGCGGTGTACGATGCCTGCGGCTCGGCCGTCAAAGCGATCCACCTGTTCCGGGACGGTCGGCATCAAGATTTTCTCAGTCGTTATCCGGACGAATATCGGTCGTGCGTGTCCGCTTTTCTGCAACGGGCCGAGGAGGACCGGGCCGCTTTCTCCTGCCGCGCCTGCGTGCTTTCGGAGTGGATGAAAAGAATACCGGCGGACCGGAGTCTCTCGGAGCTGTCAATCCCGGGGACGCACAATTCGTGCGCTCGGCATGAGCCGTGGCCCGGGACGGCGGCGTGCCAGCGGCTGACCATCGCGGAACAGTTGGCGATCGGCGTACGCTTTCTGGATGTCCGGTGCCGCCGCGTGGACAATGCGTTGGCTGTTTACCACGGACCGGTTTATCAGCGGTTGATGTTCATCGACGTCATCGGCCTGTGTGCTGCCTTCTTGAAAGCTCACCCATCGGAAACGATTCTCGTGAGCGTGAAGGAGGAAGGCGAACCGCTGCGCTCGGCCGACTCTTTCGAGACGGCCTTCGATGCTGCTGTCGGGAAAGCAGCGGCGGCGTGGTTTTTCGAGAACCGGGTTCCCTGTTTGGGAAATGCGAGAGGAAAGATCGTTCTGCTGCGGCGTTTTGGCGCGGTGCTTCCCGAGCGGGGCATCAATGCGACTGGTTGGCAAAATAACGCGCTGTTTGCCCTCCGGTATCCGTCGGTCAGCATCTACGTCCAAGACTGTTATTACGTGTCGGATGTCCACCAGAAATGGTCACAGATCTGTCGGCTGTACGAGGCGGTTGCAACTGAAAAACCGGGTTGCCTCGCGGTCAATTTCACAAGCGGGTTCGAAAACTTTTGCGGGGTTCCTCGCATCACCCGTGTCGCCCGCGAAATCAATCAGAAACTCGAAACCTATTTTTCAACCCACACTGAAGGTGTCTTCGGCATTACCGTCATGGATTTCGCGACGGAGTCCCTCTGCAGGAAGATTGTTACGGCTAACGACAAAACACGCAAAAGGTACGAAAAGGATTTTTTGTAGCGGATGAATGACGATTTGGAATGGGTTGCGTCTACAGACCAAACACAACCCCAAAAGAATAACATAGGATCACTCCTGTAACGCAGCGGGCGAGCAATCACAGCTATGCGTTACGCGCACGCGCTGCCAGCAACTGACGTTCGGCGGCTGCACGTTCACCGTCAACGAACCCGAGAGTCTTGAAACCTCCGCTTATCCGCGCAGTCTCCAGATCGGTGTCAACAACCAGCAGATTGAAGGCGGGACCGACACGATCGCGTCTGGCAACAAGACCGACCCGAGCGTAACCGTGCCGATGGGCGATTCGGCGCTGAGCGCGATTGGCCAGTTTTTCTCCGGCCTGATCGGAAAGGGTGGTGGTACAGGCGAGGAGGCAGTAGCTGAGGCATCCGGTTCGGCCTGTTCAGACGGCTCGTGTACAGTAACAAAGTGACGCGGCTAATACGGGTTTGTTAAACAAGAACGCTCCCAAGATAACAGGGTTACGCTCATGCTATTCTTTAGGTGCCGACGTGGCAGTCTTGTTTATTGGCCATATCGGTACTATTAGAACCCCTGCGGGGTGCCAATTCGAGAGAACCGCTTGCAGGCCATTGATTTACAACAATCGCTGGCCTTTATTTTTGCCAAAAAACGGCAAAGTTACATCATAAGTTACATCAAGCCCTATTTGGTTTTACGCAGTGCCGCTTGTGTCTGACGCTCCGGACGGGATGCACATGAGCGATCATTCAAAAGGGAGCCCGAAGCGGGGCCCGTTGCTCGGGACGGATAAGAAGGATCGGCCAAAGCCAAAAACGGCCATTCCATGAACCTCTGTTGCCGCAGAGGAAGATCCTCGATGCAAGTTCCTGTTCTGCATGGGCAAGAAGGGCCGCCTGATCACGTGCGAACATCATGAGCATCCCCCCGCTTTGGAGTATACGCCTGGCAGTCGGCCAGTCGATTATCTGAGGCGCTCCTGCACGTTTGAGATCGAGACGGTGCCGCCGAACCGCTTTGCCCGGGCGATTGTCTATTACATCCTGAAGGCGGTTGCCCCTGAGGAGCTCTTGCTGGCCGGGAAGAACGACGCGGGGACACAACGGTCGTGCGGGCAAAGAGGCCTGCTTGCCCCGCGCTATCCTGCGCGGGGTGCAGGCCGATGCAGGGGCGCAGTGTCCGCCGCTATCCTGCGGCGTGCGCCCCGGTCGGGACGGGGTGAGGGTGTCACAGCCCTGTGCGAGAAGGGACTCGGTTCGAGGATGCGGTGATTGATCGCCGGCAGTATTTGCGGCGGGAACCACGCCTAGCGATTTGTTATGGCGTGGCACAATTCCGTGGTTATTACTGGAACTCAGCGAAGCCGGCTACGACATCATCGATCCGGTACAGAGCAACATCTCGGAGATGAACCCGAACGCCTTGAAACGGGAGTTCACTTGAGCATCGACGTTGATGCTATTTTCCTGTCCGCACGACCCCTCGCTGGATGGCTACGCTAATGGCCTCTTGGCGGTTGGCGACCTCTAACCGCCCGTAGATGGACTCAAGGTGCGTCTTGACGCTGGTGTAACTGATCCCCAACGCTGTGCCGATATCTTTGTTGGACAGTCCCTTTACAAGCAACTCCAGAACCTCGATCTGGCGAGGTGATAAATCGGGCTGTTTGTTTCTCGGCTCGATCAGTTTCAAGATGTGCTCGGGGAAGACGACGCCATTCTCGGAGACACAACGGATCGCAGCGATGATTTCCTTCGGAGACGCGTCTTTCAGCAGATAGCCTTTCGCGCCCTGCTGTACGGCCGTGTAAATATCTTCCTCCATGTCTGACGTCGTGAGCATGATGATTTTCGCAGCGGAATCATGCTTCCGGATCGCTTTGAGCGTGTCGACACCACTCATGTCCGGCATGCGGATATCGAGCAGCGTCACTTCTGGCGAGAACTTGCGGAATTGCTCAAGAGCCTGTCGGCCGTTTTCAGCTTCCGCGACCACCTTGATTTCGGGGGCGAGTTTGAGAATGGATATGAGGCCGATCCGCATGACGCGGTGGTCGTCAACGAGCAGAAGTCTAATCATGTGCTGGCCTGCGTGTTAAAGGTGGAAAGATGAATGACAATTTTCGTGCCTAGGCCGGGAGAGCTTTCGATAACGACTGTGCCATTGAAGCGGTTCGCCCGTTCGTGCATGCCTGCTAGGCCGAAATGTCCAGGAAGGACGACGGCGGGGTCGAAGCCTCTTCCGTTGTCTGAAATAACAAGGGAGTCGCTATCAGCGAAGATGCGCAGTTCCGTCGCGCCGCTGTGTTTGATCGCGTTTGCAACGGCCTCCTGTATGATGGAAAAAATGTGGATGGCATGATAGTCCGGGATGTTGGAAGGAAGCCGGGTCACATCGCAGTCCACCCGGATCCCGCGAATCGAGTGGACTAAATCCCGTATGCTTTCTTCCAGTGTTTTGGTCTTCAATGAGTCGGTTCTCAGATTCCAGACGGAGCTGCGTAAATCAGTTTTGGCGGTGGCCAGGATTTGCGAGGCGAGGTGAAGAAATGAGCGTGCGTCATCTCCGCTGGGCGGCAGCGAGTCGTTGGCCGCTTTCAGTTGCATGGCGGTGGCGGCCATGCTTTGTTCCAGCGTGTCGTGCAGGTCAGCGGCCATGCGCTTGCGCTCTGCCATGATCAGATGGGTGTTGAGGATCTTGCGGCGCAGATAAAAAGTCAGGGCGACCAGCACCACCAGAGTAGCCCCTCCAAACGACTGAAGGACGATTCTCCGTCGGGGAGTCAGCCACGGCCCGCCCGGAAGGGGCCGGATATCGTTTTCGTCACGTAAGAGCAGATGCCAGTCAGATGGAAAGATCAGCGTCTGCGGATTTGATGTTTCGTATGCATTGATATTCAGGATACCCGTCAGTTCAACAGGTTGGCCTTCCGCGAGACTGTTCAAATTGTCATGGAGGCTCGAAGCGTAACAAACCGCCCGGTAGTTCTTGCCGAGGTGACGGAAAATGATCGTCGTATAGTTGTCAATCGGCTTGCCAATCTGGACAAGTTCCCCCTGGAGGCGAATGAGCAGTCCGTTGAATTTATTGATCGGCTCGTTCCCCTGCGGGAGACTGTAAGCTGGGAAATTCATTGAAAAAGCAAGGGGCTCCACCGTCATCGTTCGTCCTGTCTTGCGGATCACGCACCCAGTCATATCGCCCAGAATATTGTTTTGGGTCAAGAAACCAGAAACTTCGACCTCGTCGCCGGTTTCAGTATCAATCCGCTCATCGGTGTTGACCCGCGTGCCATATTGTCCGTTTTGGATGAACAGAAACTGTCCTGGAACCTGCAAGGTGACGAAGCCCTTGGCTAATTTGCGGTGCGTATCATTGTGCTGCGGAAAAATCGTGTTAGCCGGTGTCGGACTGATTGAAAAGGGATCGGCGGGCGCGGGTTTGAGCACAACGATCTGGTTGGTATCGGACAAGTACAGGCCTTTGTTCTGAAGCTCCCTCCGTTGGCTGTTGAGCAAGACGGCGCACCCGCTGAACGTCACCGCCGCGTCGATGAGCGACTCCCAGTCGTAAGTCTTCAGATCCGGGTTCTGGAAAAAGACGATGAAGGTGCCGTCCTGATTTTGCACTTCAAATTGCATGATGGCACGTTGATTCTCATGATGCAGGTAGTTCTTCCTGACAACTCCCGTGAGCGCGACGCTCTGATTGTAGTACATTTCCTCTTTCAGGTCGGCCAGCCGTTTCAGAGGGACCGGCGGCAAGTCAATGTGCCCGAGCACGGTGATCTTGTCCAGCGTGGCGACCGGCGAGATTTTCCGGAAATCGGCGGTGCCCTCACCCTCCACAATCATGCCTGGCTCGATTGGAAAAACGCGTTCCAGCGTCGCAAAAACGGCGAGGCCGTTCGGGTCGTTGGTCGCGGTCAGTGTAAACGAGGTGCAGTTCGGATGCCACGGAAAGACATGCGTGACAACGCCGGTCAAACGGACGGGCGGCTTTTGCTCCGCCTCTTTCGGTGTCAACCGCTTGATCGCGAGGATGTCGGTATAGACGGGCTGCTGTGCCCGGAGGGAGCACGCGGCGAGGCAGAAAAGGATAATGGAGCGAAGCCGGAACATGTGAAAACAATGGCATATTCCCGTGTCCAATAACAAGTTTTCTTGTGAAGGAGCCATCCTCCACTTGGAGGATAGCGGAAATGGCAAAGGCGGTGGACTGCAAAGAAGGAATCTGTTGAAATTATAGTGTCTCAATCAAATCGGTTGTGTGGTGTAAACAGTTAACGTGTTTTAGTAAGGAGAAAATGTCAATGAAACTACCGAAACTAATGAAAACAAAAACCCTCGCCACTCCCTTCCTTCGCTATGCCATCGCACCTGCGATCTGGCTTCTCTCCCTAGGCCTGGCGCACGCAGTCGGTCCTTATTACTGGGATGTCAACAGCACCACAGCCGGCTCTGGCGTAACCACTGGCAGCACCTATACCTGGAACAGATACGCCACTGCCGGGCAGTGGGCGCTAGATAACACAGGCACAAACTCCACCAGCCCCGGTGTCGCTTTTAACGATTATACCAAGCCCGTCGACGTGAACTTTGTTTCCACCAGCGACGCGGCCGGGAAAAGCTATACGGTTTCACCCGACGGCGGAAATCTCTACATCGGTGCGCTCACGGTCAACAGCGGCAACCTCACCATCGACTTAAAGAACAATCCGAACTTTATGGTCGGGGCCGCGGGCAAAACCTGGACCGTCAACGACGGTGCAAGTCTGGTGATCAAGAAGGGATCGACGAGTATCGTCAGTCTGAGCGGCAACACGCTCACCATGGATATGCAGGGGGCCGGGACTGCGAGTGTGCAGGGTTTCAGCGGCGGCGGTAACGGGAACAGCGCCGTGACCAAGAAGGGCACGGGCACCCTTATGATCAATGGGGCCAGCGACTACCTCGGTGCGACCACGGTGAATGGCGGCACGCTCACAATAACCAATGCCAATGCCCTCAGCTTTGGCGCTGCGATCCCCCTCAACGGCAGCCAAGGTGCAGTGAACGTCACGCCGGGTACTGGCATGACCTCGGCCACACTGGATCTCAATGGCAATGCCACGTTCAACAAACCCATTACCCTGGACGGGACGACAACGGGCGGCAATAGCGCCAGCCTCATCAACTCCAGTGCCGGAACCACGGCAGTTCTGGATAGCGGGGTTTCCCGCGTGGCCTATTCAAATGCCGGCGGCTCCACCTTCGCTGTTGCGGACCAATTCACCATCACCGGCGGCGGCGGCAGTGGGGCGACCGTGAATGCCACACTCAAATCCACGCTGAGTTCATTCACCATCAACGCCGCTGGCAGCGGCTACGTGGTCGGCAATACCATTACCGTCAATGGTGGCGGCGCGACGATCAACGCGGTTTACACCGTCACGGCTGTGGACGGTTCCGGAGCCATTACGGGATTAGGAACCCTGACGACTGCCGGTGTCGGATACACATCATTAGCAGGGCTCACCTACGTAGGAGCGAAAGGCTCAGCATCTCCCGCCTTCGCTGGCACCGGAGCCACGCTCAATGCCGTTGATGGCACTTTCCAGGTAAACTCCATCAACATGGTCAACGCAGGGACCGGCTACATCTCGGTTCCCACCCTTGCCGGTCCTACCGGCAAAGGCTTCGTTGGGACGGCGTCGATTTCCACCTTGGCCCTCACGGGGACCAATAACCAAATGGGCGGCGATGGAAACCTGACCATCAACTCCGCCATCAGCGGAGCCAGTGCTGGCTTTACGAAGACCGGTACCGGCACCCTGACCCTCTCCGGCACCAACACCTACAGTGGCACGACCACGGTCAGCAACGGCACACTGGTCGTTGCGGGTTCAATCAGCAGCACCGCCGGAACGACGGTGACGAACGGCGCGCTTTTTGTGAACGGGTCGCTGGCAGGTGCTGTGATCGTCGCCTCCGGCGCGACACTGGGCGGCACCAACACGATCGGCGGAGCGGTGACACTGGCGTCCGGCGCACTCCTCGCGCCTGGCGCGGCGACCAACCTGATCGGTACGCTGACACTCTCCGGCACGGCACCGGCGCTTTCCGGACTCAACCTGGTCGCCGATGTCTCGATGACGAGCGGCGTCTGCGATAAGCTGGCGCTCTCCGGGACGGTCAACCTGTCCGGATTGACTGTCACGGTCAAAATCCCCGGTACGTTGCCGGAGACTAATACGTATGTTTTACTGTCGAGCACGGGCGCGCTGACGGGTACGCCGACGCTGGCGGGCGACCTGTCGAGCCCGTGGCGTTTGTCCGTCAAGAATAATACGCTGGTCCTGTCGAAGGTCTTAGGCACCATGATCCGCATCTTTTAGCTAATGTGAAATCACAACTGAATCTTTTCCCCGCCAAGACGCAAAGACGCCAAGAAGTCCCCCCCCCTTTGCGTCTTCGCGTTTTTGCGGGATAACAACTTTTTTTATTGTGTTTGTTGGTTTGTAAGGCACTAATACGTGACTTTCTACCAGCCGCGCAATGTCCCCGAGGTCTTTGAATTTGTTTGGCTCTGCCGTTGTTCCGTGTCGCGCCAGGCCTTCATTTTGCCGCCTTCTGCTCCTTCTCCTCCTTGCGCCAGAGCGGCCGCCAGTCAGGCGACTCGCTGCGGGCCGCGCCCAGATAGTCGCCGATCCTCTTGGCGACCTCCGGATACCTCCCGGCCACGTCGTTTGTCTCCGCGATATCGTTCTGCTGGTCGTAGAGGCGGACGGGCGCATCCGGCGCTCCGGCACGGAGGCCTTTCCAACGTCCCTGATAGAGGGCCGCCTGCCGAAAACCGCCCTCGTGGAACTCCCAGTAGAGGAAGTCATGGCTAAGCTGTCCTTTCCGCCCCAGCAGGGTCGGCACGAAGCTGATGCTGTCGCAGCCCTCTGGCGTTCTCGCCCCAGCCAGTTCGGCCGCCGTGGCCATCCAGTCCGCGAAAGACGCAACCTGCCCGCTCTCGCCGCCGGCCTTGACCTGTCCGGGCCACCAGGCGATGCAGGGCACGCGGATGCCGCCGTCCGTCAGGCTGCGCTTGATGCCGGTGAACGGCCCGGACGGCTCGAACCGCTTCAGGCTGTGGTTGCTCTCATTGTGGGGCCCGTTGTCACTGGTGAAAATGACCAGCGTGTTTTCGGCAAGACCCAGTTTCTTCAGTTCCGCAAGCATACGGCCGACGTAGCCGTCCAGGCGTGTGATCATCGCCGCCTGCCCCTTGTCAGGGCTGGGCCACGGCTCCGCCGCATACGGCCCGTAATCCGGCACCTCCGCGCCGTCTTTCAGAGCCCGCGTCCGCTCGTTGTTGGCGTGCGGCACCACCATGCTCCAGTAGAGAAAGAACGGCTTGTCCTTGTGCGCGCGCACGAAGGCGAGCGACTCGTCGGCGAAAAGGTCGTCGGCATACACCTTGGCACTGGTGGCGTAGCCCGCTCCGCTTTCGCCGACGCGCGTCACGACATTGGGCAGGGTTACGCGCTCCTCGTTGCGCCAGAGAAAGTCGGGAAAGTGGTTGTGCGCGTGCTTTTGGTTGAGGTAGCCGTAGAAGATGTCGAAGCCCTGCTTCCGCGGCAGGCCGGTCTCGGCCGCACCCACATCGCCGAGGCCCCACTTGCCGATCAGCGCGGTGGCGTAGCCTGCCTGCTGCAACACCTTCGCGACGGTCACGTCAGCCGCCCGCAATGACTGCGCCTCGGGATTGTCGTTTCCGGCGTTGCCTCGCACGCGCGTGTGGCCGTGATGCTGCCCAGTCATGAGCACGCTGCGCGAAGGCGCACAGACGGTAGCGCCCGCGTAGAAGCGCGTGAAGCGCAGGCCCTCCTTTGCCATGCGGTCGAGGTTCGGCGTCTGGATCACCTTCTGGCCGTAACAGCCGAGTTCGCCGTAGCCGAGGTCGTCGGCCATGATCCAGATCAGGTTGGGCCTGCCGGCGGCGCACGCGGCGGAACCCAGAAGAACCGCTGCCAAGAATATGCTTTGTGCTTTCATTGTTTACCTTCAGCCTCCTTAAAAAAACAATGGCACATTCCCGTGTCGAATAGCAAGTCACCTTATATGAAAACCATCCTCCAGGTGGAGGATGGCGGAAGTGAATCGGGCGCTAGACTTCCGATACTGAATCTGTTGCACTTATACCGCCTATCAGGAATTTCAGGTGTTCCCGTTTTCGTCTTGGCAATAGCCTGCGGGGGATCAAAAAGGGACTTACGAAAAAAGATTCGTTTGGACCTCACATCAGGATTAAACGCTACCGTGTTACAGGTCTAATCGTTGACCTGGCGCATTCAGAAACAACCCAAGGAGGAGTTTTCCATGCAATTCAATCGCCGAAGCGTGTTGAAGGGGCTTGCGTGCGCGGGTGCGCCGCTGATCTTACCGTCTCGTGTTTGGGCTCAGGGGACCAAGCCGAATGCCAAGATCCGTGTCGGGTGTGTGGGCATGGGCACGCAGATGCGTGGCGTGATGGGCGGATTCTGTTCCAATGAGGGTGTTGAAGTCGTCGCGGTATGTGACGTGGACACCACGCGCCGAAAAGCCTCGCTTGAGGCGTTGAAGGATGCGTATAAGAATGGCGGGCCTGAAGTCAAGGCCTACACGGATTACCGTGAGTTGCTGGCAGACAAGTCCATTGATGTGGTCATTGTCGCAACGCCTGATCACTGGCATGCGATTGTCACAATCGAGGCCCTGAAGGCGGGCAAGGATGTCTATTGCGAGAAACCGCTGACTCATAATATCAAAGAAGCGATCGCCGTAATGGATGCGGTTAAAAAATACAATCGCGTGTTGCAGACGGGTTCGATGCAGCGTTCTTCAAATCCGGAATTCCGCGTCGCCTGTGAATTGGTCAGGAACAATGTGCTCGGCAAGATCAAGACCATTGAGATCAACATCGGTGCGCCGGCTATTCCTTATAATTTGAAGGAAGAGCCCCTGGAGCCGGGGCTCGACTGGGACAGGTGGTGTGGCCCTGCGCCGATGGTGGCCTATAATTCCCAGCTCTCGCCGCGCGGTGTGCATCAGGGATACCCGAACTGGCGCTTGTATCGCGAATTCGCGACCGGCATGATCGGCGACTGGGGGGCGCATCACATTGACATCGCCCACTGGGGCATGGGCATGGATGACAGTGGTCCCGTTGAGATTCTTCCTTCAACAAATCCGAACAATAGGGACGGCGTGTCGATGAAGTATGCCAACGGTGTGACGCTCACGCATATTGATAAGGGGAACGGACTGAAGTTCGTGGGCGAGAACGGCGAAGTGTTTGCCGCACGCGGTCAATTCCACCTCGTAGTGGATGGTAAGGATTTTGTCCGCTTCATGGACCCGAACGTAGATAAGGCCATCTCCTGCGAAGGAGCCTGCGCGATCGCCACAAAGACCTTCCTGAAGGATGCGAAGGTCAAGCTGGAGGTCAGCAAAAACCATATCGGCAACTTCCTGGCCTGCGTCAGGACGCGCACCGCAAAGCCCATCACCAGCGAGCTGGTCGGCGGCCACACGGCCATCGCCTGCCACTTGATGAGCCAGGCCTATTACAACAAGCAGCGCATGTGCTGGGATCCGCAGGCCTTCGCCTTTACGAACGGCACGGGCAATCCGGCATGGCTGACGCGGAACTATCGTGGGGACGCGACCCTCCCGACCAGCTAACGTGCAGATAAAGGCCGTTACAGCGGCGTACGGAGATGGCATGGAAAGACGCGTCGACCAAAGAAAAGTCGGAACTCACGGGCATCTTGAAATCCGGAATCCGTAAACAACAGCCCGGTCGAGTCGTTGAGACAAGCCGGAGACCGGCGATGCGGCGATTGGCTTATCATCTAAGGACGTGATTTACATGCAGACCACACAACCGAAATATATACAGACCACTCCTGTCGAAACAAGATAAGAGACCACTCCTGTCATGCAGCGCCCGGGGCCGGGACCGCCCGGCCCCGGGTTTTTCGGCAGCATACGGGGTTGTGAGGGTGAGGCAGCGCTTTGGCAGCGGGTTGGACGTGCCGGGACTTGGGCCTACGGGTTCAAGGCGGCTTCGAGTTTTGCCAGTGCCAAGTGGCGCTTAGCATCGTCCATCCGGCGTATATTTTGGAGTTTCCACTGCAAGGCCGGGAGTTCCCGCAGATGAGGAATGCCGAGCGCGTCCCAATCCGGTTCGCCCCGTTTGACGGAGAGCAGGAAACGTTTCTCGTCCGCATCGAGGTCGTTGCGGATCAGGCGCACGAGCTGCTCGCGCGTTTCGCACAAGGCGTCGAGCGGAACCTCCTCGCGGGCCATTCCGGCGAATTCGTCGGCGTAGGTCTTGGCGATGTCCTTGAACTGCGGGACCAGCAGTTCGTGCATGGGACGGTCGTGAGAGGCCAGATAGACGACGAAGGCCCGGCGGACCTGCGGCGTCAATCCCTCGTTGGCGAGGAGCAGGCGCACGTCGAACAGGTCGCGCGGGTGCTGCCGGTCGAGCGCGGCGCAGATTTTGCCGCCGTAGACATCAGCCAGAGAAAGTGTCTGCACCGAGACGAACAACTCGAAAAGGGATTGCGCCTCGGAGAACCTGATTCGGCTCGATCTTGATGTGAACGTCTTCGAGCGAGACCACGAGTTTACCGGCGCTTGCCGCTCCGCGTGAGGACTGCACGCGGGCGCCGGCGATGCGTTTCAGCACGTCCTGCCTGATGGCTTCCATGGTGCGCGCGATGTCCGCCAAGGCGGCTTCACGGTTGGAGAGCGGCAGATAGGACAGGTCGATGTCAACCGACAGACGGGGCATGGGGCGGAAGAACAGGTTGATGGCGGTCCCGCCTTTGAGGGCGAAACAGGCGTGTTTCTTGATCTCGGGAAGACAGCGCAGCAACAGCTTCGCCTGCCGAATGTAAAGCGGGTCAAACATTTGGGGCCCCCTCCTGTTTGGGTACGGTGATCCGATACTTGGCGTCGAAGCGTCCTCCGCTATACACGGAGCGCTTGCCTTTGCCCAGGTCGATGCGCTCCGGGGCGAGCCGGCTGAACCAGTCGTGTCCGGCGGACTCCGCGGCCCAGAGGAAGAGGCGCTTGACCTTGACCGAGCGGCACGCCTCCAGCAGCCCTTGCACAACCTGCGGGCGCAGGGTGCTCAAGCCGCTCATGACGTCTATCGCGGCGTTGACCGCGTCGTTGGTTGTGGTCAGATGGAGGAGTTCCAGTATCGCCCGCTCGGGGGCCGAGACGCGGATCGAGAACCCGTTGCGCGTGATGTCCGAGAGACTCTCCGGCGCTGAGGCTGCAAACAGTTGCGGCGTGTGATGTTCGATACGCACGGTCCAGTCGTGCCGCGTGAACCATGAAGGCAGCCTTTCCGGGCGGTTGCCAAAAAGGGTGACCACCGCGTTACCGCCGAAGGGAAGATTGTGCCCCAGACCGAGCAGCGACAACGCCGTGCCGGCTGCCGGATGGACAGTCAGTTTCAGTTGGGCCTGAAGGGTGTAGAGGGCTCCGAACCACTCTAAGGGGGGCTCGCCGGCGCGAATAAATGCGCCCCGCCCCAGCGGCTGGATCCAGCCGGACGCGGTGTAGCGCCGGGCCAGTTGACGCGAAACGCCCTGATTTATGAGCCATGGAGATGCCGCAACAGTGCCGGGTGGCCACTGCTTTAGCAACTGGTTTACTTTTGACTCCATTTTGACAACTCCGAGTTTACATCAGGCGTTGTTTTATGAACTAATGGCCCTTTGCGGTTTGATTTAGTGCCAATAAAGTAAACCTATGGTTTACAAAAAGCAATACTAAATAAACCATTGTTCAGTTGGCGTTCGCACTTGGGTCGTGGTCGGTCCTGTTCACATCGAGGTTAGGTCGGGCAGTCTGTCCAGCGCGGTTTGCATGGCCGGTGCGTCCATATGGACGTACCCCCGGTCAACGCTCACGGAGTCATGGCCGATGATCTCACGGCTTTCCGAGCGAAAGCATGCCAGCCATTTCGCGCAACTCTCGGACGAAGAGGTTGCTCACATGGAGGAGGCTGTCCGTTCCGCAAGGGCGCCAGCCCAATAGTGACGTGTGCGGTGTTCCCGGCGCGGTCATACGGTCACGTCGGGAAGTTTGTCTAGCGCGGCCTGCATGGACGAGGGATCCATATGGACGTAACCGCGGTCGACGCTGGCGGAGTCGTGGCCGATGATCTCGCGGGCCACAGCCTCGCTGTAGCCGGTCACTGGTATGTTTGCCCGTTGTGCGTGATCGAGCCTGCGGGGTGGCTCCCCGAGGTCGTGCGGTGCGTCCAGTGGACCACGCCGCCCTTCTCGTTCCAGGCATACTCGCCGCTGAACGCGATGCGGTCGCCGATGTTCAGCGCCGCGACACGCGGTGCGATGTCGATGTTATGCGCGATCAGCAGGGTCTGGCCCGACGCGAGTTTGACGATGAACCGCTGGTGACGGTTGCCCGTGTTGTCGTCCGAGAGCAGACGGACGACCGTGCCTTCACCGCTGACCGGCAGATTGTTCCGGCGGTTGGCGTAGGCATCCGCGAACACCGCGTCGGCCGATGCTTTCCGCGTCTCGGCGGCCGGCGTGGCGGCCGGTGCCGCGGCGGGGGCGGTGGGTGTCCTGTACCCGAAGTACAGATAACCCGCCGCCGCCAAAACGACGAGAATCAGCAGTTTCTTCATGCGCTCGCTCCTGAATGGGTGTCCGCTGGGGCCGATACACAAACAACGTTGAACGTGCGTGAGTCTGACACGATGATTCCGATCCGTCAAGACGCGTGCTCGGCTCCTTCCAGCCGGCATACGGACAGAGCCATAGCTTATAGCCTATGAGAGCAGGCTGACGGCGTGCGCTGGCTAAGGAAGGGACGCGCGGTACGAGTGCGGACGGTTCACTTGCCCTTCTTCAACTCCTCGGCTAGCCATTCGTCAGCCGTGGGTTTATTGTCGCTGTAGCCACTGCCCGCGGAGGGCTTTGCGGCCCTGCCGGTCAGCGTCTCCAAGCGGTCCAACTCGGCCTTGGACGCATCGCGCTCGGCAGTGGGATCGGCGAGGGCTTTGTTTTCGTCAGCCTTGATCGGCAGAGGCCTTGTCGCCGTTCAACGATGGTCGGCGACGGAAAGTATCCTGACCGAATAGAGTGGAGGGACATTGGGACTAACCACGTGGCCTGTCTGCCGTCATTATCCGACAAGACATAGCGTTCCAGCCAGGGTTTCTCGGCATTGCATGGATGTATTGTGTTTCCTTGCGTTCGCGGACACGAGACGCAAGACCTCATGAGACAAAATACCGGCACTTTGCTGTTCTGAATATCGGGGTTAGATCAGAGTCTTCGATGTGCCGGAGCATTTGAATGTTGCGGGTGGTGCGTTTGACAGGGATCTCTGTCGCGCGGGGATGTCCGAGGCAACGTTTGAATTCGAGGTTAAGCCCGCGACGTGAACAGCCTAATTTGACGGCCTCGTTGCTCTGCTCCAGACCTTCGTCCAGATGGTATGACGATATTCGCAGGAGGAAGAACTGCGACATCCAAAAAAGAAACTGAACGGAAAGCCGCAGGCGGTCTGTTGAAGGTCTGGATCGGTTCGGAGCCGAACATGTAATGAAGAGCGAGTCCGCTTTCCATTAACCGGACAGCGGCTGACCGATCTTTGCCCACTTGGAGGGGGCGAGGCCGAAGCGCTGGTGGAACAGGCGGTTGAGGCTGCGCGGGGTGTTAAACCCCGTGCGTTCGGCGATCTCGTTTAGCGTAAGCAGGTTCTCGGTAATCAAGTTGCGGGCGTGACGGAGGCGCACGTTCAAGAGGTAATCGTGGGGAGAGCTGCGCATCTCCTGCTTGAACAGGATGTAGAGCTGGCGGCGCGAGACGCCTGCGGCGGCGGCCAGGTCCTCCATGGAGAGCGATTCGGCGAAACGAACGTCAATGGTCCGCACGGCCGACAGCACGTGCGGCTCCGTCAGCGCAAGACAGCCCGTCGACAGGCGCCGCGTCAAGTTTCCTGCAGGGATGACGGTTATGCGCGGGACAAACTTGTTCTGCAATCGCAGGTCGAGGACCGCTGCGGCTTGATAGCCGATCTCATCCATGTTCAGGCTGACGCTCGATACCGGGATCGGAGAGAAAGCGCAGAGCGACTCGAGGTCGCCGATGCCGACAACCGCGACGTCTTCGGGCGTGCGCAGGCCGGCCTGCTTGCAGAGTTCGACAAGGACAGCGGCGTCGTGGTCGTCGCGGGCCAGCACGCCCACCGGCTTGGGCACGCGCTTTAACTTGCGCAACACGGCCTTCGCGGTGAACGTCGCTTTTCCGCAGGAGAGGTCGGTGCAGGGGAACCCGAGTTCTGCCAGGTGCTCTTCAAAGGCGGATTTTCGCTCCGCGCCCGACAGGCAGAGGTCGCCGGCGAACCAGGCGTAGTTCTTGTGATAAAGGTCGTAGAGGTGCTGGGCCGCCAGACGACCTGCCGCTCGGTTGTCCGGCATGACCATCGGCGCGTCCACGCGCGGGTTCTGTGTTCCGAGGATGACGGTCGGCACCTGTTTGGCCTTCTTTCGGATGTAGGCGTTGACCTTCGGATCACGGTGCCACATCGCTATCATGCCCTGGAAAGAACGGTCGTTGGGGAAAAGGTTGAGGAAGAAGTGACGGGTATCCATCTGCCAGCCGACCTCATGCGCATAGCGGCTGATGCCTTGAAAGATCCGGTAGTCGTTCCAGGCCAGAAGGAAAAAGATGGAGGTTTTGCGTTTCATGGGGGCAGAAGGCCGTAGGTTAGAAGGCGGCAGGTTTCAGATCTTGGGAATATCCGTGACACGCGGTAACCCGCAAGCGCAAATGGGTGAGCCTGTTGCCAAACACCAAGTCTTCGAAGGTTTTCGAGCACGCACACATTCTGCCTCCTGAAAACCCTCTCTCCAACGTTTGCTCACTTCAAAAGTACAAGAACAAGTAAAACGGTCTGCAACACGACGCCAAGAACATTGCCCAGCCACAAGGCGACACGGTTGAAGCGGAGCCCGTAAAGGAACCAGAACACATAAACGGCAAGAAAACCCACCACATAGCCGGGGGAGAGCGACGAAGGCGTTATGCGTGTCCACTCGGCGCTAATCTGTAAGGCAATCAGGACCGGCCCGGTAAAACCGATACAGACCCCGGCAACCTCGAAATACCGCTCGGGAATGGAACGAAGCGTCATCATTCGTATGGACTCGCGAATGTTCGTGGACACCTCCAGTAAAAGGGGTTGCGGTCAACGCCTGCGTTAGAGGGCGGGCCCCCGGTTTCCCTTGAACAAACGCCGTAAGCGCTTGTCCGACGAGCTCTCCTTGCGGCGGCACGCGGCCGGTCCGATCTTGGAAGAAAGCGCCTTGCGCTCTGCGCGTTCCGCCTGCCACTCCTTCCATGTCCAGGACACCTTCATGTCAGAGGCCATCAGACACCTCCCGCCGCAGAGCCTGAACGTCTTCCAAGATGTTGAAGTCGGGCAAATCGGACAACCGGTCGATTTCGTCCCAGTCGACTTTGTCTGCCTGACCTACGCACACGGCCATGATTTTCTTCGCGACCTCGCGGGCTTCCGCGTCCGGTTTGGGATAGACGGCCACAAGCGTGCGTTCGACCACGGCAAGTTCAAGCGGAATGATGGTCACCGTTCCTGACGGCGTTTCGATCGTGCGAAAGGGAGTCTGGGCCTCATTCTCCAACATGCCCAGCAAATCCACAAACAGCCCCGCCACCTTCCAGCTCCGCGGCCCTCCCGTAGCCCCTAATTTCCCCATCAGGGTTTGCGCCAAGCGCAAGGGAATCGGCTTCGCGTTCGTCCGGCACAGGTCCACGTCGCCGGACATATAGGACCCTTCGGTGTAGAACTCTACGGCCGAACCGCCTACGACGACCAGATCCCAGCCCTCCGCCTTGAACAACGCCGTCACAAGCCCCGCAAGGCGCAGGGCGCGTTCAAGCAGGTCTTCGCATCTTTCAATCTGTTCGATATCCTCAAGGCGATTCATACGTTCAGTGTAGCGAATCTTGGCGTTTCTGACAACAAGAGGACGGAGTGTTTCAAATCGTCACGAAACCTTAGACAGTGCACGATTTGTCCGATAAATGCACGAAATGTCATTTGAGAAGAGTGCAGGGGCATGCTAACGTACTAACACGTTCGGGGGTGACATTCCGAAACACGCAAAAACGAATAGTTCTCCTTGTGCTAGAGACGGTGGCTGAAAGGGGTGGATTTATGACTACGCATCGTTCATGTATGCTTCGGTTGGCGGCGGCCTTGATGACGGTTCTCGTTTCTTGCGCTCAGGCGGTCACAAGAACGTGGGACGGCGGCGGCAGCAACGGAAACTGGACGACCTCCGCGAACTGGGACCCGGACGGCACTCCAGGCACGTCGGACGACGTCAGTGTGGGCTCCAGCGCCTCGGTCACGAACGGGCAGAATGCTTTCGCCAGCCTGACGGTGCAGCCAGGCGCAACCGTGACGCTGGCGACAAGTGCGCTCTCCTTGATTTGGGGAAGGGGCCTGACCATCGGAGGCACCCTGGACGCAACGGTGACGGCAGGCACGGATGTTCTTCGGCTCAACGGGGCTATCGTCCAGCTCAGCGGCTCGCTCGGCGCCGGGATTGACTTCCTCGATACGAACGGAGGCACCATCAATTTTGTCGATGGGGCGTCTTTTGGCAACCCGAACATGGACTTTGAACACAAGGGCAGCAACACCTTCGGCTTCAAACTCTCTGCACGTGGCTTCAAGACGGTGACAGCCAGAAGCCTTTCTAGCGGCAGCAACGGCCAGTTCGCGGCCGGCTGGTCGAATGTCACCTACAACGTCGACATCTCGGACTACGACCTTCGCGGGGGCTTGCGCATCGTGCTGATGGATTTTAGCGGAACCTCAGTGGCTTTCGATGGGGATTTCCGTTTAGCCACAGTCAATATCATCGCGGGGTCCAGCGGCCTGACCGCGAATCTCTCGTTCGACACCTCGACCGACCAGTTGGTGCTGACCTTCCCGTACCCTTTGACGTGGAGCGGCGGCGGCGACGGCGCGAATTGGCTGGACCGGCTGAACTGGATGCCGACAAACCTCCCGACCGCTTCCGACACGGTGTTGGTCAAGTCAGGCGCTTCGGTCACGAATGGGCAGAATACGTTCGCGTCGCTTGAAATCCAAACAAACGCAACGGTCAAGCTCTCGGCCGCCACCGGCCAAAACGGGATCGGCGCGCGCACGCTGAACGTTGCGGGGACGCTGGATGCGCACCCCGGCCAGGGCGGCGTGGTGCGGCTGGGCGGGACGATCATCAACCTGTCAGGACACTTGGGTGTGGGCATTGGGTGGCTGGATCTGCTGAACGGAACCATGAACTACAGCAACGGCTCCATCTTCGACAACGCGAATATGTCGTTCGAGCACAAGGGATGGAACACGTTCCGGTACACGCTCTCCTCCAACGGCTTCACGACGATCACGGCAGGCAGGCTGTGGAGCGGCAACGGCGCAGCGTGGTCGAACGCCACCTACAACATCGATGTCTCGGCCTACACCGGTTTCCGTCCTGCCGAAATTGTGCTGGCCGACTACAACGGGCACGACAACATTTTCACCAACGCGTTCAACCCGGCCGTCACGGTCACGGGTCTCGACGGCGGCAAACTGCGGTTTGACACGAGCACGTCCAAACTCGTGCTGAAAGTGAGCGGCCCGAAGGGAACGCTGATCCGTGTGCAGTAGGCGGGCGGACACTTCGCGAGAATGACACGCTGTTAGAGGGGAATCACGCATGGTGAAGACGGGAATACGTCTCGGGTGTTTGCTGTTTGCGGCTCTGACGATACGCGCTTTCGCTGAAGGCACGGCGCCTTTTCTGACGCCTCCGGGCCTCTGGAAAGACTTCGATCCGGACAAAGGTGACTTCAAAGAGGAGATCGTCGCCGAAGAAACAAAGGGCGGCTTTTACAACCGGGATTCCTATATCAGCGCCTACGTGCTCGGCGAGGAGATCCGGGTCTTCTGCAAATATGCGGTCAAGGCAGGTGCGAGAAAAGCGCCCGGCCTGCTCAACGTGCACGGCTGGATGGCGACCGCGAATGTCGACCCGGCCTACGTGGACGACGGCTGGGCGGTGATGTCCTTCGACTACTGCGGCAGGAAAGACGGGCGTCAGAATTACACCCGCTATCCGGAGAAGCTGGATTACGGCAGGATGGAGGGGAAGGTGATCCACTCGAAGCTGCCGGACGGCAAGGAGATCACGGATCCCCGGCAGACCTCGCACTATCTCTGGTTCGCGCTCCAGCGCCGCGCGCTGAGCTACCTGTGCGCACAAAAAGAGGTGGACACGGCGCGCATCGGCGCGAAGGGCTACTCGTACGGCGGCACGCTGATGTGGAACCTCGGCATGGACCCGCGCGTCAAGGCGGTCGTCGCGTACTTCGGCATCGGCTGGATCGAGTACTACCGCAACAGGGCCGTCTGGATGTACAACGTGCCGTACAAAGAGCCGCCGATGACGCCGGGCGAGCGGCTCTATCTCGACACGGTCGAGTGTGAGGCCCACGCGCCCTACATCACGGCGGCGACGCTCTGGCTGACCGGCTCGAACGACCATCACAGCGGGCACGAGCGCGGGGAGCAGACCTTCAAGCTATTCAAGCCGGGCGTGCCCTGGTCCTTCGCGGTTCAGGCGCGGGGGCACCACAACACCGAGAAGTTGGGCGACGACTGCAAGCTCTGGCTGGAGAAGTACGTGCTCGGCAAGGACGTGACTTGGCCGGAGCGGCCCAGGTCGCAGATCGCGCTGGACGGGGACGGCGTGCCCGAACTCCGCGTGACGCCCGCGTCGCCGGAGCGCGTCGCGGAAGTGCAGGTCTATGAATGCCAGAAGACCGCCAATAACATCGCCCGCTCATGGCGCGATGTGGCTGCCGTGCGCGAGGGCGACGTCTGGGTGGCGAAGCTGCCCGTGCTCAACGTGGACGACTACGTCTTCGGATACGCCAACATCCGCTACGAGAACAACATCGTGGTCTCCTCCGATTTCAACGCCGCGATGCCTTCGAAGCTCGGCAAGGCCGTCGCCACCGATAGGTGTACCGACACCATCTCCGCCGGCGTTGGCGCGTGGACCGAGGCCGCCCCGGCGGAGGGCGTGGGCGGCGTGCAGGGCTTTCGCGCGCTCAACAACATCAAGGGCACCGCGAACGACCAGTTCGGCGATCCGCGCTGGGCAGCGCCGGCCCATGCGCGGCTGAGTTTCCGTTTCTACTGCACCCAGCCACAGAAGCTCACGCTGGTCGCGGAGGGCACCTATGAAATGAGCCTAGAGATCACCGCGTCGGACGCGTGGCAGAGCCTGGTCATACCCGCCGGCAGACTGATCCGCAAACAGCTCAACCAGCCGCTGCCTGAGTGGTCGAGCGTCACAAAAGTGGAGATCAAGCCGCAGAAAGGCGCGGACATCACCCAGGTGGTCTTCGCGGAGTTCAAGTGGGTGGCCGATTAGCTGTGTAACGCATCGTCGCGGGGGATCTGTTATGAACGTGCGCATCGTTGCGGCAGGGGTTGTTGGCATAGTCCTGTGGGGGGTGTCGGCTGGCCAGGCGGGCGAGAACTGGGTTCGCTTTTCCGCAGACGGCCGCCGGATCGTTGTGGAGGCCGATGGCTTTTCCGCTTTCGAGGGGGTGTCGTCGGCGGTCTACGAGTTGGACGGGCAGAATCAACGGGTGGGAACCCGAGGCGATGTGATGCTGGGTTCCGTCCTCGAGACAATCGGAACAACGCCGTTCGGCGATGCGGTCGTCAGCGCCGCCTCCTTTGGCGCGGCCGGTTCTCCCTTTCAATACACCCTGACGCTCAAACGCCTGAAAAACCTGCGAGCCTTCACGCTCCAAGCGGTGTTCCACAACCGCAGCGACAAGGACGTGACTCTGAGAGCCTTCGACTTGATGGACACGAACAAAGGCGCAGGGGGGCTGTTTGCAATCAATCAGCCGAAGGAATGGCTGGTGACCCCGCTCATGGAAGCCACGGAGGCGGTGCCGCAGCCGGAGGCCGGGAAAGGCTTCAACGAGGCGGTTCTGATCTGCCGCGAAGGGGACGCGAGCTTGCTTGTCGGCCCGGTGGGGCCGGCCGAGGCCTACACCCTCGTCGAGGTGCGGGACCAGGCGCTGAAGGCCTGGGTGCAGATGGACAACGTCCGGGTGCGGGCCGGCGAGAGCCGCCGCGGGGAGGAAATGGTTTTTTGCTTCGAGCCGTCAACCGCAGCGACAGACATTTGGACCCGCTGGGTTGCCGTTACCCACAAGGCGCGCCTGAACAAGGGGCCGGTCTACGGCTGGTGCAGCTGGTACGACCGGACCACCAAGATCGACGCGGCCCATGTTCTGGATGTGACGAAGACCATTGAGGAGAATCCCAACGTTTTCGGCAAGGGCATCATCCAGATCGACGACGGATATCAGAGAATGGACGGCGATTGGAGCGGGAACGAGAAGTTCCCGGACGGCCTGGCGAGCCTGGCCAAGCGGATTCGCGAGGCGGGCTGTATTCCGGGCGTCTGGTTCGCGCCGCTGATGATCAGTCCGAAACATCCGTGGGCCGAAGCGAACCCCGAGGCGCTTCAAGCCAATGCCAAGGGGATTGCGAGCTTCATGAATGCAAACCCGTTCCATCCGGACGGGGCTAAGTGGATCAACCCGGATCACCCGGAGTCGAAACTTTTCCTCTCTAACATCATTCGGGATGCACGGGAGCGCGGCTACGGCTACATCAAGATCGACTTCAACGGCATCGGAAGCCGCTTTGTCGACCCGACCAAAACCCGGCTACAAATTTTCCGCGCGCTTTATGCCCTCTATCGCGAGGCGGCGGGCGACGACGTGATCATTCTCTCCTGCCTCGGACAGCCGACCCGCGGCGTGATCGGCTTCGTGGATGCCGCCC
>Ga0209066_10001670_pt1 | contig 28810 bp, 29 predicted proteins | sample All_14_2_FD_187198 | JGI IMG/M metagenome (GOLD analysis project Ga0209066, IMG submission 187198) | Freshwater microbial communities in response to fracking from Pennsylvania, USA - Allegheny Zone_MetaG_DW_15 (SPAdes) (version 2) ...
ATCCCGGCGATCGGCTGGCCCCCGATGACGATGGACTTCGACGTGGCGCCGGCAGTGAACCTCGGTGCTCTCAAGCCTGAGATGCACATAGACTTCACGATGCGACAGGAAGGCAGCGGCATGTACGTCATCCAGACCATCACTTCGCATGGAGGGCATTGATGGTCAGCCGCCGGCAGTTCGTCCAGGGACTTGCGGCGTCGGCCGTGCTGGGAGGGGGGCCGTTCCGCGCCGCCTTCGCCGCGGGTGCGCCGCAGGTTCTCACCGGCACCGACTTCAAGCTCGATCTCGCTCCTCTGCCGGTCAACATCACGGGGCAGCCTCGGATGGGCACCGCCATCAACGGCACGATCCCCGGCCCGATCCTGCGTTGGCGCGAGGGCGATACGGTGACCCTGGAAGTTACCAACCGGTTGCCCTTCACGAGCTCGATCCATTGGCACGGTATCCGCCTCCCAACCGGCATGGACGGTGTGCCAGGCTTCAGCTTCAAGGGCATCGCGACGGGCGAGACATTCACCTACCGCTTCCGCGTGCCCCAATCCGGCACCTACTGGTATCACGCGCACGGCCCCGAGGAGCAAACCGGTGTCTACGGATCAATCGTGATTGACCCCAAGGGCGGCTTTGCCCAGCGGTTCAACCGCGACTATGTCGTTGTTCTCTCCGACTGGAGCGACGAGACCCCAACCCGGATCATAAGCAACCTGAAATTCCAGAGCGACTACTACAACTACGGACGCCGCACCGTCGGTACCTTCGTGAAGGACACGAAGCGGGATGGCTTGGGGCCGACAGTCTCGGATCGTCTGATGTGGGGCAACATGCGTATGGCGCCCACTGACATCCTCGACGTCACGGGCGCCACCTACACCTACCTCATGAACGGCGCGCCCCCTGCTGCGAACTGGACGGCCTTGTTCAAGCCCGGTGAGAGGGTGCGGCTGCGCTTCATCGACGCCGGTACGATGAGCATCTTCGATATCCGCATCCCGGGTCTGCCGATGACCGTGATACAGACCGACGGCAACGACATCGTCCCGGTCACGGTCGACGAGTTCCGCATCAGCCCAGGCGAAACCTATGATGTGATTGTCGAACCGCGCGAGGCGCGTGCCTATACAATCTTCGTGCAATCGCAGGATCGGAGCGGCTTCGCGCGCGGAACGCTGGCGCCGCGCACCGGCATGGCCGCGGAAATCCCTCCGATGGACCCGCGCCCGCTGCGGACGATGGCAGACATGGGCATGCAGCATGGTCCGAGCGGCCACGGATCCGCGTCAGCACCTGCGGCCGGTAGCGACCCGCACGCCGGTCATGGCGGCGCGGCGCCAGCTGCAGACCCTCACGCCGGCCACGCCATGGGCGGATCCGCCCGGCCAGCGATGACAGATTCGGTCCCTGTAATCGGTATGACCCCGGAGCAAGCGGCCGCCCGGCTTGGCGGCAACGTCGCCGTCGACAACGTCGCGATGGCCCCGATGAACCGGCTTGGAGAAGCCGGCGACGGTCTGGAAGGCAATGGCCGCCGCGTACTCCGCTACACGGACCTGCGCCGTCCCATACCGGCGAACGACGCCAGGCCGCCCACCAAGGAGATCATCGTCCATCTGACCGGCAATATGGAGCGGTTCATGTGGAGCATCGATGGGGTCAAGTTCTCACAGGCAGCTCCGATCATCCTGCAACGCAACGAGCGCGTCCGCTTCACGATCATCAACAACACCATGATGGATCACCCCATGCACTTGCACGGGGTCTGGAGCGAGCTGGAAAACGGCCAGGGCGAACACCGTCCGTACAAGCACACCATTCTCGTTAAGCCCGGAGAACGGCTGAGCTACCTCGTGACTGCTGACGAGCCCGGCCGCTGGGCATTTCACTGTCACCTGCTTTACCACATGGAGCTCGGCATGATGCGGGAGATTCGCATCCTATGAACACCCGTGCTCTCGCTTTTTGGGCAACGCTGGCCATGGCAGGCCTGTCAAACGCAGCCTTGGCGCAAGCACCAGGCACCCCACCAGACGAGCATGGCAAGCCGCACATGCTCGATCAGTCCATCTACTTCCACGGGATCTTCAACCAGTTGGAGGGGCGGTTCGGAGAAACCAGTAGTTTCCGCTGGAGCGGCGAGTCCTGGGTGGGCACCGACGAGAACAAGGTCTGGCTGCGCACCGAGGGCCGCATCCAAGGCGGCCAGGTGGATGACGGCATCCAGGAGTTGTTCTTCGCCCGGTCCATCAGCACCTACTTCAACGCCTTGGTGGGTGCGCGCTATGACCTCGACTCTCAGCCCGGGCGTGGGTGGGGAGCCATCGGCGTCGAGGGATTGGCGCCGCAATTCTTCCGGGTGGGTGTCACTGGGTACATCAGTGGCGATGGCCATCTCGGCGCAAAGCTTGAGGGAAGCTACGACTTCCTGTTTACCCAGAAGCTCATTCTTCAACCGCAGTTCGAGATGAATTTCTACACGAAGGATGACCCGATGCGAGGTGTCGGGGCGGGGCTCTCTGAACTCGATGTAGGGTTGAGACTCCGCTACGAGATCACGCGCCAGTTCGCTCCCTATATAGGCGTGACCTATCTCGGAAAGTTCGGGAACACTGCCAACTACGTCCTGCAATCTGGCGGCAATCCGAATGAGGTTCGGTTCGTGACCGGGGTGCGGGCATGGTTCTAGAGAGAGTAGCGTCACTCTTCAGCAAAGGACCTGTGAGCTCCGGAGGACGGAAATGCTCCTGAGCAGGGTGAAGGCTGTCAGGATGGCAGTCCTAGCCGAAGGAGATCCAGGCACGACAGACGTGGGCATCGCACTAGCGCACTCGACGTTTCAGGAAGCCACATTCGGTCATTGAGCGGTTGTTTCAGCGTCAGACCCCAAGCAAGGAGGACTATCGATGACTAGGTTCACGCATTTGCTACTCGGCACGACGACCATTGGCGCGATCGTTTGGGCTATTTCGTCTGTTGGTGCGCAAACGCCCAATGGCATTCAGCTCGCCCAGATGATGCATGGAGACAAGATGCAGTCGCAGGGCGCACCCGCACCGGGCGCACCTGCGCAGACCATGCCCGGTATGCCGATGCCTGGAACGCAGGGTCAGGGGATGCAAGGTCCAGGAATGGGCGACCGTGGCATGAAGCCGCCGCAGTCGCCGATGCCGGGGACGCAGGAGTCGGCAGGCCAAGGTCAATCGGGGGCCATGGGCTCCGGCAGTATGCCGATGATGGGATGCGGGATGATGTGTGGCGGCTCCAATGCGGGGATGTCGGGTCAGAGCAGCGGCATGATGAACACGCAAAGTGGGCCCCCGATGATGCAGATGATGCGGGGTCGCAGCGGGGACATACCCACGGACCGGATCGAGGGGCGTATCGCCTATCTTCACGCCGAGCTTCGCATTACCGAGGCGCAGATGGCGGCCTGGAAAGACGTTGCGGCGGCTCTGCGCGCCAACGCGAAACGCCTGACAGAGGCCAAGCCCGACCAGGTACAAGATGCCAAAGCTTCGATGCTTGACCGTGCCGATGCCCAGGAGCGCGCATTGGCGGCAAGGCTTGAGAGCGTTCGCGCTCTCCGGAACGCCGCAGCTAAGCTCTACCCGACGCTTGATGAGAGCCAGAAGAAGAACGCAGATGAGTTGATGGCCCCGTACCTGGGCATGAGCTGAGCCGGCTGCATCGTCAGACCGGCGCTCCGGGCTGATATTGCTCCCCAACATGTCGTGTTTCAGCCAATCGCCTGATGCGATAGCGACACCGAGCGAAGCAACCCCCATAAACGGTGTGATTGTTCGGTGTCGCACTCGAGGCCAGACTGCTCAACCCGTTGCTTTTTGCAGACCGTCTCGAGGCGTCACTTTCCATCCGGCCTAGTTCTTTGTTGTCGGCGCACGGCAGCCGATCACCCAGCGCGCTCCCAACTTCGGGCGTTGAGCGTATATTGGCGCTCCGCACCGTTCACGGGCGTCCGAGGGGTTCGGTCTTTTCCGGGTACACCGGCGGTTCGCAGTTTAGGAGGGACCTCTCCCATGGATGAACTGAGCGACACCAAAATCCGCAATGCCAAGCCGGCCGACAAGGAATTCACGCTCGCTGACGGCCAGGGCCTAAGCGTTGTGATGCGACCCACCCTCTGGCCGAGAAAACGCCGACCGAGGTCGTCCAGGAAGCCTACATCCAAGGTATCTCGACGCGCTCAGTCGACGAGCTGTTCTGGGCGATGGGCATGGAGGGCATCACCAACAGCCAGGTCTCGCGGCTGTGCGGCGAGATCGACGAGCGGGTTCGGACCTTCCTGAATCGGCCGATAGAGCGCGAGTGGCTTTATATCTGGCTCGAACTCACCTACGTCAAAGCTCGGCGCGATGACCGCAATCATCTCGATTGCCGTCATTGTTCCCGTCGGCCTCGACGGCGGCGGCCCACCCGAAGTGCTGGGCATGACGGTCGGCCACAGCGACGCCAAACCCTTCTGGGTGAAGTTCCTTCGCTCGCTCGCCCGACACGTCTTGCGGGGCGTCAAGCTGGCGATCTTCAATGCCCATAGGGGATGAAGGCCGCCACTATCAAGGCCCTCGGAGCAGCCTAGCAACGCTGGCGCGTCCACGTCATGGTAAGCGATGTTTTGAGGCCACGTTGCTGTGAGGTGATGGGCAGAGCGAGTGTCTGTTGGCGAGGTCGAGGGAGTTGGACCTATGTCGGACACAGTGATTAAGCCTATGTCGGAGCCGGTGCGTCGGCTGGAGATCTTCACGGGAGCTGGTCGGCGGCGGAGTTGGAGCGCCGAACAGAAGGCGCAGATCGTCGCCGAGAGTTTGACCGGTAGGGACTCGGTCAGTGCGGTTGCGCGTCGGCACGGGCTGACGGCACAGCAGGTATTCGCGTGGCGTCGGCAGGCGCGTGGACGGTCGGTAATGGCCAAGGATCGGCTGAGCTTCGCGTCTGTCGTGTTGAGTTCGGCGGCGATCGAGATCGAGTATGGCGGTGCCGTGATCCGGGTGCCGGCTGGAAGCGATGCGTCGACGGTGGGTGCCGTGCTGCAGGCCGTGAAGGCGCTGACGTGATCGTTCCTTCGGGCGGAGTACGGGTTCTGGTGGCGACCAAGCCGGTGGACTTCCGCAAGGGCATGGAGGGTTTGGCGGCACTGGTGCGTGAGGCGATGGGAGGCGATCCGTTCAACGGGACGGTGTGGGTGTTCCGGGCCAAGCGAGCCGATCGGGTGAAGCTGATCTTCTGGGATGGCACGGGCATGGTGCTGGTGGTCAAGCGGCTGGAGGACGGCAAGTTCCGCTGGCCTGGTGTGCAGGACGCCGTCATGCATCTGCGCGCCGCCGAGTTGCAGGCCTTGCTCGAGGGGCTCGACTGGCGACGTGTGCACGAGCCGCGGCCGACGACGGCGCCGACAGCGACGAGTTGACTCGGGTGGCGCAGAACGGTCGCAAGCCGAAAGCGTCTGTGATCCACTGCGCTGGTGAGCGCGCAAGCCGATGCCCTGCCCGACAACCCCGGCCTGCTGAAGGCGATGCTGATCGCCGAGCGGCTGGAGAGCGAGCGGCTGCGCCAGATCATTCGCGAGTTCCAGCGTCATCGCTTCGGCCGACGGGCGGAGAGCCTGCCGGAGGACCAGCTTGAGCTTGCGTTGGAGGACGCCGAGCAGACGGCGGCGGCGGGCCAAGCCGAGACCGAGCAGAAGAATCCCGACGAGCGCAGGGTGCGCGCCGCCCGCCGGCGAACCAGCCGCGGCAGGCTGCCGGCGCATCTGCCGCGCATCGAGACGGTGGTCGACGTGGAGAGCACGGTCTGTCCGTGCTGTGCGGGCACGCTGCATCGCATCGGCGAGGATGTGTCGGAGCGTCTGGACGTCGTGCCAACCCAGTTCCGGGTGCTGGTCGTGCGTCGCCCGAAGTACGCTTGCCGGGCCTGCAGCGAGGCTGTCGTGCAGGCGCCGGCACCGGCCCGACTGATCGAGGGCGGGTTGCCCACCGAAGCGACCGTGGCCCATGTATTGGTATCGAAGTTCGCCGATCACCTGCCACTTTATCGTCAGGCCCAGATCTACGCGCGCCAGGGCGTCGCCCTGGATCGCTCGACCCTGGCCGATTGGGTGGGACGCGCTGCCTTCGTGCTGCGACCCGTGCACGAACGGCTGCTCGACAAGCTGAAGGCCTCGCCCAGGCTGTTCGCCGACGAGACGACGGCGCCGGTGCTCGATCCGGGGCGTGGCCAGACCAAGACCGGCCAGCTCTTCGCCTATGCGCGCGACGATCGGCCGTGGGGCGGCAGCGATCCGCCCGGCGTGGCTTACGTCTACGCCGCCGATCGCAAGGCCGAGCGGCCAATCGCTCATCTCAAGGGCTTCACGGGCATCCTGCAGGTTGACGGCTATGGCGGCTACAAGGTGCTGGCCAGGCAGAGCAACGTGCAGCTCGCCTTCTGCTGGAGCCACGTGCGCCGCAAGTTCTACGAACTTGCCACGCCCGGCCCGGCGCCGATCGCCAGCGAGGCGTTGACGCGTATCGCCGAACTCTACCGGATCGAGGGCGAGATCCGCGGTCGTTCAGCCGAGGAGCGCCGTATCGTGCGCCAGGAGCGAACCCGGCCCCTGGTCGAAGCTCTCGAGCCGTGGCTGCGCACCAAGCTCCAGCTCATCAGCCAGAAGACCAAGCTCGCCGAGGCGATCCGCTACACGCTGTCGCGCTGGCAAGGCCTATGCCTGTTCCTCGACGACGGCCGCGTCGAGATCGACAACAACGTCGTCGAGCGCGCCATACGCCCGCTCGCCCTGACCCGCAAGAATGCGCTGTTCGCCGGCTCCGACACAGGAGCCGAGCATTGGGCCGTGATTGCCTCGCTGATCGCGACCTGCAAGCTGGTCGACATCGAGCCTTATCGCTACCTCGCCGACGTCATCACCCGCATCATCGAGGGCCATCCCAACAGCCGTATCGACGACCTGCTGCCATGGGCCTACGCCACTCCGCAAGAGCTCAAGGCCGTGGCCTGAAAACGACGCTTACACGTCATGCGCAACGCTCTGGCCTTTGCCGGCAAGCCCCAGCGCCGCATCGCCTCGGCCAGAATGGTGCCGCGTTTGCCCAGGTCGTCGCGGCCACGGACGCAAACAATGGCGCTAGGTCGCCAACCAGGCCCGGCGACGCGTGCGGAAACTGGCGGGGATGACGATGCCGCGACCGATGTGCTCGCCCCGCATGGAGTTCCCCGCCTACAGCGCGCCAACCTGCACTCCGCCAACCCGCCCGGACACCTCAATGGCGAGATCAAGCGCCGCAGCGAGGTCGCTTCGCTAACGAGACGCCGTGAGGCGCCTCATTGCCCGAACAAAACGACGAATGGGCCGGCCAGAACGCTCGCTACATGAGTCTGGAGACCATCGCCCTGCTCAGCGATGATCCCATCTTCGGCCGTCCTCTCGCGACAGTCTGATCGTGCAGCCAACGGTGCTCGTGCGCACCGCTCCCATACCAGGCGATGGGCAAGATCCACCAGCTGGATGTTAGGCCGCGGCAGATAAAGCATCTGGTTGATTCGGGCGCAGATGCAGCGCGGTGAATTTTTTTGAGGCGGCCGCGGATCGTGCTTGGCAGTCCCGATCCGCTTTCGCGGGCGCTGTGGCCTGATGGAGTTTGTGAAGAAGTGCCTTCATTTCGGCGATTTCACGGTTCTGGCCCTCAACGATGCTGTCGCAAAGCTTCTGGATTGCTGCGTCGGTTATGTCTTTCGGCCCTCATTAGGTGGAAAGAGGCCCATGCAAATATGGTTGGCCTGCAGAAGAATTTTTTCTGAGTTGGGAGGGGTGTTGCCGGCGATTATCAAAAGGTCATGAGACGTACGCTACTCGCAGTCTACCGCGCCTGCCGTCCAACTCCGCCGCTTCCTTCCAGTTCCACCTAGCCGAAGCAATAAACTCTGGTGCATTCATGAGGCATTCCTCCGATATGACCAGACGGGCGTCGAGTGTACGACACAATCGCTCAAGGCGCTGCGCCACGTTTACCGCATCGCCGAACACCGTGAATTCGGAATGTTGGCCGCTTTCCAATACGCCACCAATGACGGGTCCAGCATGCAGTCCGATCCCGGCTTTCGTTGCGATCTGGCCTCGGCTTGCCCTCCCTCTATGCCAGCGGTCGAGAGACGCTGTAAGCTGAATGGCGCAGTCGACCGCTTTCGCCGCATCATTTGGTCTGGTGTCCGGATGTCCGAATACGGCCATAACTCCATCCCCGATGAACTTGTCGATCGTTCCGCCGTGCTCGAACACCTTTTCTATCACCAGCTGGCGATACTCCGACAACAGCTCGGCTATCACTTCGGGCTCTGACGTCTCGCTGAGACGGGTAAAGGAGCGAAGGTCGACGAACATGACTACGGCCTGTCGTCGTACCATCGTCAAACTGGAAGCATTCGCTTGGAGTTCCGCGACGACGCTGGGCGAGAAGAAGCGCGCTAGTATCTGGCGTCGTCGTTCGCTTCCTACCGCTTCGGCAAGTACCAAGTTGTGTTCTTTGATCAGCAGGTAGCAGACGAAGGCGGCGAAGGCGAACGCCGCGGCCAAGGCGCCTTCAGTGGCAAGTATTGGCCACTCGCTTTCGGTCCCTGGATGTAAATTCGCATGCACAGCGATTGTAAAGGCTAGGAACGTGAGCCACCCTGTCAGCACGAATGACGAGAATAGTACGACCAGCGCCGGCTTAAGCCGCAAGGCAACGTGCATCAGAAGCAGGAATCCTACCGCAAGGCTGGGAGCCGTGAGACTATGATCGAATGCTTCGCCTGGCGCGAACAGATGGGCGTGAAACAGTGCTACGACCAAGAGCGCATCGATCACAACAAATGCAGTATCGGACCAGCTTGGGCCGGTCCGCCTGATGGAAAGCAACACGGCCACTATCGTTGCAAGCCCATACGCGCCGATGACTTGCCAATGAACAAGGATACTGGTGCCATGCTGGCTCGCCAGAAGGTTGAGCACCAACACGGCCAATACCAGCAAACGCAGCCAAGCCGAGCGCATCTCCCGTCGCCGACGGCGCTCTCCGGTCGAAAGGCCGGCTTCATTCGTTGCCAGCATCAATTTCTCTCAGAGTCGAAAGCCTCGAAGGCGCAAGGCATTCGCTATCACGCTGACCGAGGACAATGCCATCGCGGCGGCTGCAATGATCGGAGACAGCAGCAAGCCGAACGCCGGGTACAGCACACCCGCAGCGATGGGCACGCCGGCGGCGTTGTAGGCGAAGGCGAAGAAGAGGTTCTGCCGAATATTGCGCATCGTGGCCTCGGATAGCCGCCGAGCCCTCACGATGCCCATCAGGTCGCCCTTGAGGAGAGTCACTCCCGCACTTTCAATTGCGACGTCGGTACCCGTCCCCATCGCGATACCGACATCAGCTGCCGCCAAGGCAGGTGCATCATTGACACCGTCTCCCGCCATCGCCACGACTCGGCCTTCGGCGCGAAGCTTCTGGATGACAGCACTTTTCTGTTCAGGAAGTACGTCGGCTTCCACCTCGGCTATTCCAAGGCGCCGCGCTACGGCTTCCGCCGTGGTCCGATTGTCTCCCGTGAGCATGACGACCCGAATTTTCTCGGCGGTGAGGGCGCGGATTGCCTCGGGAGTGGTAGATTTTACAGGGTCGGCAATGGCAAACACTGCGGCGGCTACGCCATCAACTGCGAGAAAGATCGCTGTTGCCCCGTCGAGCCTCAAACGCTCGGCGTCGGACTCGAGTGTGTCCGGCTCGACGCCGAATTCCTTGAGGAACTTTGCGTTGCCGAGGATGACCTTCCGTCCGTCGACTGTGCCAGTCACACCTTTGCCGGTCGGCGAGTCGAAATCACTCACTTCCGACAGGTCAAGCTTGCGGTCGCGGGCTTCGCTGACGATCGCAAGAGCGAGCGGGTGCTCGCTCGCTTTCTCAGCGCTAGCCGCAAGGGTCAAGACGGCTGCTTCGGTGAAGCCTTTGGCCGGCACAATTGAGACGACCTTCGGCTTGCCCTCAGTCAAGGTTCCGGTTTTGTCCACGACCAGGGTATCTACCTTCTCCATGTGCTCGAGCGCTTCTGCGTTCTTGATCAGGATGCCGGCCTGCGCTCCGCGCCCGACGCCCACCATGATTGACATCGGCGTGGCGAGGCCAAGAGCACAGGGACAGGCAATGATGAGAACTGCGACAGCCGCGACCAGCCCAAAGGAGAATCGGGGCTCTGGCCCGAATATGGACCAGGCTACAAAGGCCGCGATTGAGACGGCGATGACCACCGGTACAAAATAGCCGGAAACCTGGTCAGCCATTCTCTGGATCGGTGCCCGGCTGCGCTGTGCCTCCGCCACCATCTGCACGATGCGAGACAGCATAGTGTCGCGGCCGACCTTGTCGGCGCGCATGATGAGAGCCCCTGTAGAGTTGAGTGTGCCCGCGATGAGGCTTGCACCCGCGGCCTTGGTAACGGGCATTGATTCGCCCGTGACCATGGATTCGTCGATTGCTGACCGGCCGCTCAGTACCTCCCCATCCACTGGGATCTTTTCCCCGGGCCGAACCCGCAGCCGATCGCCCACGACGATGACGTCGAGAGACACGGTTTCGTCGCTACCGTCCGCTTTTAGTCGCTGTGCCGTTTTTGGAGCGAGGTCCAGGAGCGCCCTGATTGCACCGGAGGTTTGCGCGCGGGCCCTCAGCTCGAGGACCTGACCGAGCAGGACGAGCACGGTAATGACTGCCGCCGCCTCGAAGTACACCGCAACCGAGCCATCTGAACCTCGGAACGCCGGCGGGAAGAGACCAGGCGCGAGCACCGCAACGACGCTGTAGGCCCACGCGACACCGGTGCCGATGGCAATTAGCGTGAACATATTGAGGTTGCGGTTGATCAGGGATTGCCAGCCTCGTACGAAGAAGGGCCAACCAGCCCAAAGTACGACTGGCGTAGCCAGGACAAGTTGGATCCAGTTCGAAATCTGCTGGCCAAGCAGCATGTGCAGGGATGTGAGGTGGCCACCCATCTCAAGAGCGACCACCGGGAGACTGAGTGCCAAGCCGATCCACATGCGCCGCGACATGTCGATCAGCTCGTGATTGGGCCCGGCGTCGAGGGAGACCTCCGCAGGCTCGAGGGCCATGCCGCACAAGGGGCAACTTCCGGGTCCGACCTGGCGGATTTCGGGGTGCATGGGGCAGGTGAAGATTGTGCCGGGCGCGACGGGAGGGACATGCGCTGCCTCTTCGGGCTTCAGATAGCGGTCAGGCTCGGCTGTGAATTTCTGCAGGCACTTTGGACTGCAGAAGTAATAGGTGTGGCCTTTGTGCACGCTCGTGTGCTTCGCCGTGGCGACCTTCACATTCATGCCGCAGACGGGATCCTTGGCCGTTTCAGCCATGGAAGAGTGATGGTGGCCGTGGTGATGGGCGCCGCCGCCGCTGCAGCATTCATGTTTCATGTCTTGCTATGTATACCTAACGGGGGTACGGTTCAAGCCATGAACGAAAAGCTCAGAAAGTCGCAACTCGCCCGCCTCAGCCGCATTGAAGGACAGGTGCGCGGTATAGCGCGCATGATCGAGGAAGAGCGCTACTGCATAGACATCCTGACCCAGGTGCGAGCCGTGCGTGCTGCGCTCAATAAGGTTGAGCAGGAAACGCTCAGTGACCATTTGCAACATTGCGTCGCCCACGCGTTTCACGCAGGTTCGGAGAAAGATCGCAAGGCGAAGATCGAAGAGATTTTGGAAGTCCTCGACAGTCGCCGCTGATAGTCAGCTTTCCTCTAATTGACAATCGATCCACCCGTGCTCATCCTTACAACCATGGTCGCCGCCCGTTCCCTCAGGAGGCTCACGCAGGCAGTTTTGCTTGCGCTGGCGGCGTGGGTGCTTACCGTCGGCGTGGCCTCGGCCCACGGCGGCCATGAAAGTGTCGATGCCAAAGCGCCTGCGGTAGCGACGCTGCAGACGAACTCTTCTTCTCGCGCAGATCTTTCCGAGACTGCGCCGGACGCCCAGGAGACGGCGGTCGCAGTCGCGGACCAAAGTGAAAGTTCCTGCCCGACCGGCTCTCCCACCAAGCACGCAGGCTGCTGCACTATTGCCTGCCATGCAGCAATGGCCGCTCCCGCGATCGATTCCTTTATCGGTCCCAAAGTGGCCTCGTCGCTCCCAGCCGACCTGAGCGACATGCTCGAGGGCCGCTGCGGCGACCGTTCAGAACGCCCCCCCAGACTGGTCTGACCGCGTTCGCGCCCTAGGCGCGTCCAGTCTAGAGCCTTTGAAGGGCTCGAGATCTACAGACGCCTGACGAGTGTGAGCGCCCAAGAACTCGCCGCCCATCGGCGAGGATCGGTATGTCGCTTTCGATCAATTCCGTTTGGGTCGTGGTCATGAAATTCCTGATTCCAGCCGTACTCATGTCCGGGTTGGCTGCCTGCGCGGCGCCACCTTTGCCCGAATTATCGCCCGTCGATGCATCAAGCCCCGAAGCGCCGACCGTGGCCGCGCCTTACCAACCAGTGATGTCCGGCACGGCACCGCACCAGCCGGTTGGACTAAAGCCTTGGCGAGAACTGAACGATCGCGTCGCGCCCCGCACAGGATCTTCACAATGAACATCATCACGAGAACCACCGCCGTTGCGTTCGTTAGCCTTGTAGCCGCGGGGTGCGCCAATTTCACGGCCGATGGCGGTATGGCGCAGGTGTCGGACAGCGTTCGAAAGGAGACGGGCCGCGACGTCGCCAAACTTTCTTCGCCCGAAGACATGCGGCGTGCACGCGAACGCGTGCAGAGCCTGCTCGCCGAACCTTTGACGGAGGACTCCGCAGTGCAGGTCGCACTGCTGAACAATCGGGGACTTCAGGCCGCTTACAACGATCTCGGAATCTCTGAAGCAGAATATGTTCAGGCCAGCCTTCCGCCAAACCCTGCAATAACCGTAGGCCGCAGCTTTGGCACGGGCGGCTTCGTTGAGTTCGGCTTCCAGCTCGTTGGAAACTTACTTGCATTCACAACTCTGCCTCGGAAGTCGGAAATCGCCAAACGCGAGTTCGAGGAAGCGCGTTACCGGGCGGTCGCGACCACTCTCAGCTTCACGATTGACGTCCGGCGGGCCTACATCAAGGCTATCGCCGCCCAGCAGCGCCTCGGGTTGTTGGAGCAGGCTAGGCAGACGGCCGACTCTTCCGCGCAAATGATGAAGCAGCTCGGAGAGACTGGCGCGGCCAATAAACTCGACCAGGCAAGAGTCAGCGCCTTTTATGCAGACCTCAGCGCCCAGGTAGCTCAGGCGCGCTTGAGCGTCGCCAGCACCCGTGAAGCCCTGAACCGCATGCTGGGCATGTGGGGAAGTGATCTCGCCTACAAGCTTCCCACGCGCCTTCCTTCCCTGCCGGCGGCGGCCGATGCCCTTGGCGACGTCGAAGTCGAAGCAATGAAGCGACGCGTCGACCTGATCATCCTGCGTTACGAGATCGTGACCCTGGCCAAGTCGGCAAGCTTCGTAAATGCCACGCGCTACATGTCTTTCCTCGAGCTGGGACTGGGCTTCCGCAACGAGGTCGAGACCAACGATGCAGGCGAGCTGACCTCGAAGAACCGGTATGGGCTCGATCTTGCGATCGTGATCCCAATCTTCGACACCGGCGAAGCCCGCATGGTCACCGCGCGGGAGATTTATATGCGGGCGGTCAACAGGCTTGTTGAGCGGTCTGTAAACGCTCGATCCGAGGCACGGGTAGCCTACACAACCTACCGCGCTACTTATGACATCGCCCGCTTCTACCAGTCCCGGATCGTGCCGCTCCGGCGGCAGATCTCGGGAGAAGTGCTGTTGCGGTACAATGGGATGCTTGTGGATGTCTTCGAAGTCCTGATCGAGGAGAGAGAGCGCATAAACGCGAACATCGCCTCGCTCGACGCGCTTCGCGACTACCACTTGGCCGTTGCCGACATGCAAGCTGCCTTGATCGTCGGCGGAATGGTGCCGCCATCGGGCGTCATCAACACTACTCCGCCGCCTGAAACCATTCCTCTCGGCTTCTAAAACAGGAGAACGTCATGAGCATTTCCCGACGGGATCTCGTCGGAGCTTCCGGCCTCGCCCTCCTCGGCGCCTCTGCGATCAGCGGTCGTGTCCAGGCCCAGTCGATTCCGGAAGCGCCGACAACCACTACCAATACGATGCAGCCACCGCTCCATCCGACGAGCGGTCCGGACTATCAGCCGGTCGTGACGCTTAACGGCTGGACGCTGCCGTGGCGACAGAACGGGGATTGGAAAGAGTTCCACTTGGTCGCTGAACCGGTCGAGCGCGAAATGGCGCCCGGCATGGTCGCCCGCCTATGGGGATACAATGGCCAGAGCCCTGGACCCACTATCGAAGCTGTCGAGGGCGACAAGGTCCGGATCTTCGTAACCAACCGCTTGCCCGAGCATACGACCATACATTGGCATGGCCAGCTCCTGCCTTCGGGCATGGACGGTGTTGGCGGCCTCAATCAGCCGCACATCAAGCCCGGGCAGACGTTCGTTTACGAGTATCAACTTATGAAAAGCGGGACCTTCATGTACCACCCGCATGCCGATGAGATGGTCCAGATGGCAATGGGGATGATGGGCTTCTTCGTCGTCCATCCGCGCGATCCCAAGCTGCACCGCGTCGATCGTGATTTCGTTTTCCTCCTCTCATCGTACGATATCGATCCAGGCAACTACGTGCCCAAGGTCGCCGAAATGACGGCCTTCAACATGTGGACTTGGAACAGCCGCGTCTTCCCAGGCATCGATCCTCTGGTGATCGCCAAGGGTGACCGGGTGCGGGTGCGGGTGGGCAATCTCACGATGACCAACCACCCAATCCACATGCATGGCTACGACTTCGAGGTGACCTGCACGGACGGCGGCTGGGTGCGCCCGGAGGCGCGCTGGCCCGAGGTCACGATCGACATCCCTGTAGGTGCCATGCGCGCCTACGAGTTCGACGCGATCTATCCCGGGGACTGGGCGATCCACTGCCACAAGTCACACCACACGATGAACGCGATGGGCCATAACCTCCGCACCTTCATCGGCGTCGACAAGAAGCAGTTTGCCAAACAGATGAAGCGCTTGGTGCCGGACTATATGCCGATGGGCAGCGCCGGCATGGCCGACATGGGCGAGATGGAGATGCCGCTCCCTGACAACACGCTGCCGATGATGACCGGCTTCGCACAGTTCGGCGCTGTCGAGATGGGCGGCATGTTCTCGGTCGTAAAGGTTCGCGAGGGTCTTGCGTCTGGCGACTACAAGGACCCGGGCTGGTACCAGAATCCGCCTGGGACAGTAGCCTGGGAATGGAAAGGGCCGAAGCCGGAAGCGGTCCGCGCAGCCACGCCCACGCCGGCGGTGAAGCCCGGCGCGGCACCAGCGCGCGTAGTCAAGCCGACGTCACATGGTTCGCACAAGTAATTCAACCAAGGAGGCAAACATGAAGGCCGGATATTTTCTTGCTGCTTCAATCGCCGTTGCGCTGCTCTCGGGTATGGCCTCGGCCAGCCCCGGACACAAGCCGGGTGAAGGCCATTCGCACGCCGACGACATGGCCTATGGCAAGCCAGGCGATCCGAAAAAGCCCGCACGCGTCGTTCAGATCGTCTTCCGTGAGGACGATGGGAAGATGTTGTTCCTGCCGAACAAACTCACGTTCAAGAAGGGTGAGCAGGTACGCTTCCAACTGCGAAACAACGGGGCCATCGACCATGAGTTCGTTGTCGGCACGGTCGAAGAAAACCTGAAGCACATGAAGGAGATGGAGAAAAATCCCGACATGGAGCACGACGACCCCAACGCCAAGCGCCTGAAGCCCAAGGCGACGGGAGAGATTCTCTGGCAGTTCACCAAGGCGGGCACCTTCGATTTCTCCTGCCTAATTCCCGGCCACCGGGAAGCCGGCATGTTCGGCGCCATTGTCGTCGAGTGACATACCTGGATTGAAGGAGCATCAGATGTTCAAGAAGATCGCCTCGCTGGCGCTGACCGCAGCCCTGTTCTCGGTTTCGGCATGGGCAGACGGAAACATGGTTAAGGCCGAAGTCATCAAGGTCGACAAGGCCGCGGGGAAGGTCACGCTTAAGCATGGGCCCATCAAGAATCTCGACATGGACGCCATGACAATGGTGTTTCGCGTCGCCGATCCCACCATGCTCGACAAGGTGAAGGAGGGCGACCGCATCGACTTTGAGGCCGCCCGCGTGAACGGTGCCATTACAGTCACCAAGATTGGCAAGCATTGACGTCGAAACGATGAGGCGGAGGGTGATGATTGGAGCCGTCGCTTGCGTGGCGGCGCTGGCTGGCGTCGAACGGTCGTCGGCAATTGCTGACGACCGAGACCTGCAGGCGATACTCGTCAAACAGGCCTGCGTAGGGGGCAACATCAGCAAGACCGAGCTGTCGGCCGTGGTCCGGGTGTATGAGGTAACGTGTCGGACCGGCACGTCCCTTACAATCGTGTGTATCGACGCGGACTGTCGTCTGCAGGCGAAAACGCAGCTGGACCAGAAAAGCCGGCAGGAGGGAGAACCTGCGCATGAGTAAGCGACTGTTCGCGGCACCTCGCCGCAGTGGGACTTCGATCGTCGTCGCCTGTGCGCTTTTCATCGTCTTTGTTTCGATGGGTGCATTTGCCCTTTTGCGGCGCGAGCCGGTGCGCATCGATCCGGAAGATCGCCAGCAGGTAACGCTCGGCAAGCGGCTCTATCGAACCGCCTGCGCGAGTTGCCATGGTGCCAACCTCGAAGGCCAACCGGACTGGCAGCGCCGCCTTGCGAATGGCCGGCTCCCGGCGCCTCCTCACGATTCCGGAGGGCACACTTGGCATCATTCGGACGCTTTTCTCATACGCGTTACCAAGCTTGGCCCCGCAGCTTATCCGGCGGGGTACCAAACCGACATGCCGGCTTTCGAGGGCGTTCTCACCGATCGGGAGATCGCTGCGATACTCGCTTACATCAAGAGTGAATGGCCGGCCGACATCAGAAGCAGGCAGAATCGCCTCAATGCCGAACAGTGATCGCCTTTTGCGGGAGGGCGCCCGCTTGCCTCCCGAACGTCGATGCGGAGACGGCCATGATTCCGCGAGTTGCCGAGCATCCCGAGTGCGGTGGGTACTGGAAGCGATACGAAAAGCCTTGATGCAAATCAAGGTCTCCCGCGGTTGGCGGGCTCACCATGTTTGGATGGTCGTTGTCTTGCGCTCTAGACTTTGTCGGTTCGTGCGCACGGCGTGGCGGTGTATCGTTGTCGCCAGCGCACCTGCGATCATGGTCCTGTCATTCGACGCGACAGCGCAGCCCGACCCGCACGCTGGCCATCATCCGCCTGGTACGACGCAGACCGAATCAGTTCTCACTCCTGCATCACCGCCGGCCGGAGCGTCGTCGCCCGGCTCGGATTGCACCGGCGGCATGATGGAGTGCATGCAGCGCGCTCCCGCTAAGCAGCTGTATCCGCAGCTGATGGAATTGCCCGCAATGACGGCTGAGGCCCGCGCCAAGATCGAGCACGACGCGCGCTCCCGAATCGCCGCGGGGACAGCGGCTTTGGCGGAGGCGCAGAGCGACTATCATCAGGCTATGATTCGCAACGATGCGGCTGCCATGTCCGCCGCAATGTCGGGCCAGCGGGTCGCGCTCGGACAAATGGAGAGCGGGACTGCAGCGCTACGTGCGTTGGCAGAAGGGCATCCCCCAAAGGAGATTGCGCTGACCTGGTTTCGGGATCAGATGGACCTCTCACCTGCCAAGCCCGAAGTCGGCAGTGCAGGCGCGTTTGGCATTTCATGGTTCCACCTATTCTCGATGGCCATTGTAGCCGGCTTTGCGTTGGTCATGGCCGCAGGCGCCGTAAGCCGACGGCGTCGCTCGCTCGCTCTTGTCAACCAGCTCACCCGGCCAGCACCCGCCGGAACAGCGGTGCCTGGGCAGGAACAAACTCCTGCCGCGACGCCCTCAACAGAACCACCCCCTTCGCCTTCGACCGTCTCTGCGCGACCCAAGGGGTGGGCTGGAATACTTCGCGTCGCCGCCATCGTGCGCGAAACGCCTCAGGTGAAAACCTTTCGGCTCGTCGAGCCGGCCGGTGGTCCCATAGATTTTACCTTCATCCCGGGCCAGTTCCTTACCTTTTCCTCGGAAGTGGGAGGCAAGACGATAAGGCGATCGTACACAATCGCGTCTCCACCAAGCCGCAATTCCTACGTCGAGATCACCGTGAAGCGAGAACACGACGGCGAGTTCTCGCGCTTTCTACACGACCGTGTATCTGTGGGTGACACCTTGCGTGTCAGCGGCCCATCCGGTGTCTTTACCTTCGACGAGGGTGGTGCGGACAGCATCGTGTTGATTGCGGGCGGGGTCGGCATCACGCCAATGATGTGCGTTATTCGTCACCTAACCGACCAGTCGTGGCCAGGCGAGATATTCCTGGTATTCGCCATGAGGAGCACCGAGGAATTCATCTTCCGCGAGGAACTCGAATACCTTCAGCGGCGGCATCCGCGGCTACACGTGACAGCGACGGTTGGTGCGCGATCGGAAGGTACGTCTTGGATGGGCCTGGAGGGCCCGATCGCCAAGGACACGCTTGTGCATGCCGTTCCTAACATTGCCCAGCGACGAGTCCATCTCTGCGGGCCTCCGCTCATGATGGAAGCCATCCGTACGCTCCTGAAGGATCTTGACGTGCCTCCAACCCACATCAAAACTGAGGCTTTCGGTCCGGCAACGGGGCTCGCGCCGCCACCCAAACCCTCAGCAGCGCCAAATCCGCCCCTTTTGATTGCCCGGCTGTTGGAGAAGGCCGACGCTGGCGAGCCCGTGCTGGTGCCGCCGACGAAGCCCGGACCTGCGACGGCAATGGTTTCGTTTGTTCGATCCCGGAAATCCGCGCCGATGCCACCGGACAAGAGCGTGCTGGAGGTAGCGGAAGCGATCGGTGTTCCAATCGATTACTCCTGCCGCGTTGGTACCTGCGGGATCTGCAAGACGAAGTTGCTGTCGGGCCAGGTGACGATGGAAGTGCAGGACGCCTTGAGTGAAGAGGAAAAGGCCGCCGGCACAATCCTCGCTTGCCAGGCTCACGCCCTACGCGACATTGCGGTCGACGCTTGAGATGACCGACCGGGAGAGACTTATTGTGTTGGCCCTGGGGACCGCCGTGCTGTTCCTTGCGCCGGGATATCTGCTGCACGTCTCGCCACGGTTCCCCGGCAGTCTGGGCGGCGGGGTCCTCGGCATCGCGGCAGTCTTTTTGATGATTGCCATTTTGTCCTATCCGGTAGTCAAGCATGTCGAATGGCTCAAGAACCGCGCCTCACCGCGGCTATCACTGTCGCGGCTGCTGAGCTTGCACATCTATGGCGGCCTTGTTGCCGCTATCGCGGCAATTCTTCATTCAGGCCACAAGTATGAAAGCGCGCTCGGCATTGCCCTGATCTCTGCAATCCTGATCGTTGTCGGTACTGGCTTTGTCGGCCGCTATTATTTGGGGTATCTGGGCGGCGAAGTCCGCAAACAACAGGCGCTTCTGGGCACGCTACGTGCAGCGTACGACCGGATTGTGCTCCGGATGACGACGCGCCCACCCGCCATCGATGTTCCGATCCTTGATTTGGTCGACTCCATTGCCGACGCCGAGTACGCCATCACCGCGCGCGATACCGCAAAGATCCTCGCTGGCCGCTGGGTCGTGGTCCATATCGCTGCTTCGATTGTCCTCTACGGACTCCTGGTGCTGCATATCGGCAGCGGCATCTATTACGGTCTCCGGTGGCTGCCGTGAGGTGGCGAGCTTTCATCTGGCTTCTTCTGACGGCCGCCGCGATAACCGGCGCTGGTGCTGCCACCATCACGGTTTGGCGACAGGGCTCGTCTGCCGTTCCGCATTGGGTAACCTTGGTGAACCCCGGCGAACTGTCGACCCGGCATGGGTTCTTATCGGATAAATGTGAGAGCTGCCATACACCAATGCGGGGCGTCGAGGCCGTCAGCTGCATTTCCTGTCATGCAACGAACGCTGCGACACTCGCGCGCGAATCGACTGCTTTCCACGCGACAGCACAACAGTGCGTGGCATGTCATGAGGAGCACCAGGGAGGAGTGAGACCGGTAAGGATGGACCACGCGGCACTAGCCGCGATGGGTCGCTCGAGCCGGCTGAAAGGTGCATTCGATTGGATTCCGCGCGCCAGCGATTCGTTGGTCTCCGAGAGACTCAATTGCTTTTCCTGTCACAGCAACCGCAGTCCGCATCGCGACCTCTTTGGTCGCGAATGCGCGGTTTGCCATCTCACCGAAACCTGGAAAGTGGCAGGCTTCAAACACCCGTCGGCCAGTTCTACGGATTGTGCGCAATGCCACCAGGCACCTCCAAGCCACTACATGCATCATTTCGAGATGGTCTCGAAGACGGTGGCGGGCAAGCACAATGCCCGGGTTGAGCAGTGCTACCTCTGCCATCAGACCGATGCCTGGAACGATATTCGCGGAGTTGGCTGGTACAAGCATCATTAGCGCTGCTCGTTTGACTGGGATCAAGGCGGATTTACCCCATTGACGGTTTAGTCACTGCAAATTGAAGGAGCCCCTGATGAACCGAATTCCCTTATTCAGCACGATCGCAGTTCTCGGCATTCTGGCCTCTGCAGCTAGTATGGGAATGGACGACAAGGGAATGGGGAGTATGGGCAATCAGCCCTCTGGCTCCGGTCAGGGGCAGCCCCAAGGCGGCATGGGACAAGGCAGCATGGGCGGAATGATGGATCATATGCAGAAGATGCACCCTAGCAGCGCGCCGCCGTCTTCGTCGCATGCGCCGGTGCCGCAATGCCCGCCGGGGACTACCGTCCAGATGGACGCAAACGGTCAGCATATCTGCAAGTGAACTGCCCGGCGAATATGCGCACAGCACAAAGCTCGACCTTCTTGAGTAAGGCAGTTCTCTGAGAAGCGGGCTGCGAAAGGACGTTCTTGAATGGGCATCCCCCCAACACCGGTGCGAGACAGTGCCGTGGAGAGTCGATCGCGGGACGATAACAATGCTCAGCGCGAATCTCCGAGCTTCTTGCTGCCAGTCGACGATCAGACATTTCTGCTATCGGACGAGATGCGCTCTCTCCGATTTGCGATGGAGTACACCAAGGCGGAGCTCGGTCTCCGTAAAGCCTGCATTTGCTCGACGATCGTGGTATTCGGAAGCGCGAGGGCGCCCTCTCCGGAACGGATGGAGGAGCTAAGATCCCTCAGGACAAGAGGTGATAGCGATCTGGATACGCTTTCACGAAGGGTGGTCGACTATCAGAGAGCGCGTTCATTCGCCCGGCTGGTGTCGCTCCAGGGCGGCGCTCTCAATGCCAGCAAGGGCTGCGGTGAGAACGTCATCGCCACCGGTGGCGGGCCTGGCATAATGGAGGCAGCCAATCGGGGTGCGATGGAAGCGGGCGCGCCCAGCATTGGTTTCAACATTACCCTGCCCACCGAGCAACAACCGAACGCCTACACGACGCCCGGACTGACTTTTCGTTTTCACTACTTCGCCATGCGCAAGATGCACCTCGCAATGCGAGCGAATGCTCTTGCAGTCTTTCCTGGTGGGTTTGGGACACTAGACGAGTTGTTTGAGATTCTGACATTGCTGCAAACGCGCAAAGCGCCGCCATTGCCTGTAATTCTGTTTGGGCGCGAATACTGGAGCAAGGTGATCGACTTCGAGGCGCTCGCCGCCCATGGAATGATCAGCAGGTCGGACCTACGCCTGTTTACTGTCGTGGACGAGCCCGCGGAAGGCTGGGACGCACTGTGCGCTCATGGGCTTACCGCACACCTTCCTGTGTCTCGCCCAGAGCCGGGGAAAGACCATTGCGATCGTGGTGTTGGACAGCAGTCCACCATCGCCTCACAGCTCGACGAAGCGAAGGGAGGATGGCAGTGCGTCTGACTTTCCTCGGGGCAACGCAAACGGTAACGGGCTCGAAAGCCCTGTTGCAGCTGGGCCGTGATGCTCGGCTTCTCGTCGACTGCGGCCTCTTCCAAGGGTGGAAGGAACTCCGCGAGAGAAACTGGGCCGCTCTGCCGGTAGAACCAGCGTCGATAGACGCCGTTGTCCTTACGCACGCACATCTGGATCATTCGGGGTACTTGCCTCTGTTGACAAGGAGCGGGTTCAAAGGGGCGATTTACTGTTCGTCGGGAACATTGGACCTCTGTAAAATTCTGCTGAGAGACAGTGCTCATCTCCTGGAGCGTGACGCCGAATTCGCGAACCGTCATGGATACTCCAAGCACAAGCCAGCTCTTCCGCTCTATACGGCTGCTGACGCTGAGGCTGCCATCAAGAGAATGAAGCCGGTAGAGTTCAAGCAGCCCTTTTCACCGGTCCCCGATGTGTCGGTAACGCTCTTTCCCGCGGGGCACATTTTGGGCGCTGCGATGGCCTTGATAGAACGTCGAGGCACATCGGTGTTGTTTAGTGGGGATTTGGGGCGACCACACGACCCCTTGATGCTGGAACCCACGAAGCGGCCGGCATCGGACTACCTGGTCGTCGAGTCCACCTACGGTGATAGGCAACATGACGATGTCGATCCTGAGGCTAGGCTATTGGAGATCGTGTCCGCCGCGGTCCGTCGAGGCGGTTGCGTCGTGGCTCCCGCCTTCGCTGTGGGCCGCGCCCAATCTCTTCTCTACCTGTTGTATATGCTAAAGGCGAAAGGACACCTTCCTCGAGTTCCTGTTTTCTTGGACAGTCCGATGGCTGTCGATGCTTCGGACATCTTTTGCCGGCATCCCCGAGACCACAAGCTGAGTGATGCTGAATGCCGCGCTCTATGTTCGGTGGCTGAATACGTCCGCGATGCGGAGCGGTCCAAAGCACTTGATCGACAGGCTCTTCCTGCGATCATCATTTCCGCGAGTGGCATGGCGACGGGCGGGCGAATTCTTCATCATCTGAAAGCTTTGGCGCCGGACCCCCGGAACACAATCTTGCTCACGGGCTTCCAGGCAGCAGGCACCCGCGGAGCGCAGCTCCAGGCGGGCGCCAAGGAGCTCATGATACACGGGCAGATCGTACCAGTTCGTGCTGCCGTCGAGTCGATGCACATGCTCTCGGCCCACGCGGATGCACAAGAAATCACTGGATGGCTGCGGTCTGACTCATCCACGCCGAGGCGCACATTCATCGTGCATGGCGAGAGCAGTGCCGCAAATGCCCTCAGCCATCGAATTCGTCGGGAACTCGACTGGAACACCACAATCCCCGCGTATGCAGAGCCCATTGATCTCGCGACGAACGACGACGAACCACGGGTTAGTGCTGAATGACCAGCCGCCGTTTGCCCGTATGGCCGGATGCGCGGATTTCTGGCGCCCGGTGGCGCTATCTCATTTTATGTGCACTCGCGCCTTCCGCTTGTGCGCGCCGTACCCTTGGCACGGGTGCGCGGCATGCCTTGGCACAAAAGATGCATAAGAACTTCTGTTGCTCTCGACTGCACAACGATGTGACATTCGTCGATCGCTCGGTCCTTGCGCTTGACCGAGAACTAATGCTGCAGTCCGGGATGGAATGGAGTGGCAGGATGAGGCTTAAAGCATTGCTATGGGTCGGGCTCGCGGCAACGGCGGCTGGGTGCGGTCCGATGTCCACCGGGACCGTCAAGGACCTCAATGTGAAGGATTGGGTTGGCCATAGCTCTGCCCACCTGGTTCAATCCTGGGGTAAGCCACATCACGATGATGCGACTGCTGATGGTGGTCGAGCAATAGGCTATCTGATTACAAATCAGGCGGTGACGGGTCCGAAGTCTCAAGTCATCTTCCAAGCTCGGAATTGCATGATCAACTTCACCGTCGACTCGAAGGGCATCATTGATGATGCAACAGCGACTGGCTCCAAGTGCACAATCGGGCCGCATGGGCAGATGCATCCACCGTCTACCAAGACCTAAGAGAAGGATAGTATGAACCGCCCCGGGCTTGCCGGAGGTTGTTTGGGTTGAGGCCCGTTGCCAGTTTGCGCTCGCCGAGCATGGCGTAGTAACAGTGCTCGGCTTCGGCCGGCGGGATTTTGCCGATCGGCTCTATCAGCCGGCAATTGTTGAACCAGCTAGCGACTGCGAACGAGGCCGCTCGCTCGCGATCCGCTTGCGCAGTCCCCGGCATGGCACTTGCAGTCGGGCCCGGCGCCACAGCCGCCAGGCCCGACCACAGCCCATGGAATGGCCCTCGCGATCGAGGAAGATGCCGATACGCCGGTACACGAAGCGCGGGTATTGCGCGCCCAGCGCAGCCATGCGCGCCAGCACAGGCGCATCCTTCTCGGCCTTCGCCGACCGGGCCACTCCCAGTAGCTTGCAAGACCGTCGTCGCGATAAGCGCGGCGCCCTGCATACGCCACTCGTTTTCGGGACCAAGGGCCCGACGACTTTGCCATTTACGCCGCCGCCCGGCGGATCGGGCTGCAGACGCCGCCGCTCTCGAGCTCCCCTCAGCCCGCTCGTGCGCGGCCTGGTGCTCGGGTTCGCTGGCACGGCGTAGGATCGCATTGCCGAGCGCGTTGCCCTGCTCCGTCGCGCCGTGGGAATGGCGCGACCGCCAGACTCAATAAAGCCACTTGACCCTCCCAACGTGGGAGCGACGACAAGGCTGTCTCCCGCAACGCTGCTACAGGAGACAGAGATGCAGCAGTTTAACGTTCCCGCCATGACTTGCGGCCACTGCGTGAAGACCATCACGCAGGCCGTGCAGTCGGTCGATCCCGTAGTAAAGATCCAGGCGGATCTAGCCACGCGCAGCATCGGCGTGACCAGCAGCGCGAGCGTGGCGAGCCTCTCGGCCGCCATCGCCGCTGCTGGCTACGCGAACACCGTCAAGGCCTGAGGCCGGAGCACGCGCCATGGCCCCCGACACTAACGTCAAGGAATGGATACCCGCGCTCGCGGCCTCCACCTCCGCTTCGCCGGACGCCACGCTCTCGGTCCCGATCGAGGGCATGACCTGCGCGTCCTGCGTGCGCCGCGTCGAGCGAGCCATCGCGGCCGTGCCCGGCGTGGCCGATGCCACCGTGAACCTTGCGACCGAACGGGCCGAGGTCCGCTTCGACGGCTCGCCGGACTTGCCGGCGGTGCTCGGCGCTGTCAGCCAGGCCGGCTATGGCGTCGGCACCGAGGCGACCGACTTCGCCATCGAGGGCATGACGTGCGCCTCCTGCCTCGGGCGCCTCGAGCGCGCGCTGAAGTCCGTGCCGGGTGTGACGGAAGCGGCGGTGAATCTCGGGACCAACCGCGCCCGTGTAACCCACCTGCCCTCGGTTGCCACGGCGACGCTGATCGCGGCAGTGCGCGACGCCGGCTACGGCGCCGAGCGCATCGGCGAGGAGGCCCCGACGGATCGCAGCGACCGCGAGCGCGTCGCGCGCGCGGCCGAGAGCCGTGGCTTGGCGTGCAGCCTCGGCCTCGCTGCCCTGCTGACCCTGCCGTTGATGGTGCTGGAGATGGGCGCGCACCTGTCGATGGCTGTCCACCACGCCATCCGTGACAGCATCGGCTTCGCGCTGAGCTGGCATATCCAGTTCGTGCTGGCCGGGCTGGTCATGTTCGGCCCCGGGCTGCGCTTCCAGACCAAGGGCTGGCGCGCGATGCTGCGCGGCGCGCCTGACATGAACTCGCTGGTCGCCATCGGCACGGGCGCGGCCTTCGCCTATTCCACTGTCGCGACCTTCGCGCCCGCCCTGCTGCCGGACGGCGCGCGGCACGTCTTCTTCGAGGCGGCTGCTGTTATCGTCACCCTGATCCTGCTCGGCCGCTGGCTCGAGGCGCAGAGCAAGGGCCGCACGTCGGAGGCGATCAGGCGGATGATGGGGCTTCAGCCGCCCACCGCGCGCGTGCTGCGCGACGGGCAGGAGCAGGAAATCCCGGCCGCGTCGCTCATCGCCGGCGATATCGTGCTGGTGCGGCCTGGCGAGCGCATCCCCGCCGATGGCGAGGTGACCGAGGGCGCGTCCTTCGTGGACGAGGCGATGATCACCGGCGAGCCCGTGCCGGTCGAGAAGATCCCCGACGCGCGGGTGACTGGTGGCACGGTGAACGGCACCGGCGCCTTCCGCTTCCGCGCCACCGCCGTAGGTGGGGAAACTGTGCTCTCGCAGATCGTGCGCATGGTCGAGCAGGCGCAGGGATCGAAGCTGCCGATCCAGGCGCTGGTGGACCGGGTGACGATGTGGTTCGTCCCCGTGGTGCTCGCCATCGCGGCGCTGACTTTCGGCGTGTGGCTGCTGTTCGGCCCCGACCCGGCGCTCGCCTTCGCGCTGGTGAACGCGGTCGCAGTCCTTATCATCGCCTGCCCATGCGCGATGGGCCTGGCGACGCCGACTTCCATCATGGTCGGCACCGGCCGGGCGGCAGAGCTTGGCGTGCTGTTCCGCAAGGGCGAGGCGCTGCAGCTGCTGCGGGACGTCGCGGTCGTGGCCCTTGATAAAACCGGCACGCTAACGGAAGGCCGTCCGATGCTCACCAGCCTCGCGGTGGTGCCGGGCCAGGAGGAGGCCAAGATCTTGGCGCTGGTCGCCGCCGTCGAGGCGCAGTCCGAGCACCCCGTCGCGCAGGCCATCGTCGCCGCGGCGCGGACACGCGGCCAGATGCTGGCGGAGGCGAGCGGCTTCGAGGCTGTGCCCGGCTACGGCGCCACGGCGCTGGTGGATGGGCGACACGTTGCGGTCGGCGCCGACCGCTACATGGCGCGGCTCGGCCTCGACGTCGCGTCCTTTGCCGCCACGGCCGCCGCGCATGCGGACCAGGGGCGCACGCCGCTCTACGCCGCGGTGGACGGGCGCCTGGTCGCGGCACTGGCGGTGGCAGACCCGGTCAAGTCGGGCACGCCGGCGGCCCTCGCCGCGCTGCGGGCGCAGGGGCTGCGCATCGCCATGGTGACAGGCGATAACCGGCGCACCGCGGAGGCGATCGCCCGGAGCCTCGGCATCAGGGAGGTGGTCGCCGAGGTTCTGCCGGACGGCAAGGTCGCCGCCGTGCAGCGCCTGCGCGAGGGCGGACGGAAGGTTGCCTTTGTCGGCGACGGCATCAACGACTCGCCGGCGCTGGCTGCCGCCGATGTAGGTCTCGCGGTCGGTACCGGTACCGACATCGCCATCGAGAGCGCCGACGTGGTACTGATGTCAGGTGACCTCGGCGCGGTGGCGACGGCTTTTGGGGTCAGCCGGGCCACCATGGCGAACATCCGGCAGAACCTGTTCTGGGCCTTCGCCTACAACGTTGCGTTGATCCCCGTCGCAGCAGGCATACTCTGGCCCTTCGGCGGCACGGTGCTCTCGCCCATGCTGGCGGCGGGGGCGATGGGGCTCAGCAGCGTCTTCGTGCTGGCGAATGCACTCCGGCTGCGGCGGTTCCAACCCGCCGCGGCCACCGCGCGGGAGGGTGGGTGATGAACATCGGCGAAGCGGCGAAAGCCTCGGGCGTCTCTGTCAAGATGATCCGCCACTACGAGGCCATCGGCCTGCTGCCGGCGGCGACGCGGACCGAGAGCGGCTATCGTGTCTACCGGCCCGAGGACGTGCACGCGCTGCGCTTCATCCGCAACGCCCGCGACCTCGGCTTCCCGCTGGCGGAGATCGACGAGCTGCTCGGCCTCTGGCGCGACCGGGCGCGCGCCAGCGCCGAGGTAAAGCGTCTCGCGTTGGCGCATGTCGCAGCCATCGATGAGAAGGTAAAGGCGCTGCAGGCGATGGGCGACACGCTGCGGGACCTGGCTGCGGCCTGTCATGGCGATCACCGGCCGGATTGCCCGATCCTGAAGCGCATTTCCGATTTGCGGAACTTGTCGCCATTGGGTAACGGCGGATCCGCGCGCCCGGGCGAGAGGCTACGATACGCGAGCGTGGCGCGGGCTCCACAAAAGTAGGTCGCTTTCTCCCCGCCGTACCCTGCGACCGAACGTGCCCCGGATAGGCGACGATGCTGATCCGCAGACACTGTCCGCACCTTGCGCTGCGTCGGCTGCGAAGTGGCTCTGGTTCGGGTCTGTTCTTCGTGGTCCGTTAGTCTGGGTCAAACTCTCGCGGGATGTCATCGGCCAGCACCTTGCCAGTTGTGTCGAGTGCTGCTTGGCCGCAGCCTTCATGCGCGTGGCAACGACTAGGAATCTACGACAGGCCTCATCGACGTGCGTCTAGGTCTTTCCGTCTAGGAATCGCCGGACCTGAAAAGCGGGTCTTGCGCCGACACGCTCGATGATGAGTTCGGCATCTTCGCGAGCTGGCGAATGGCCGACAGACAACCGACCATCGCGTCCGTAAATCTGTGTAACGGCCCATGAGTTATCCTTCCATTTATCCGCAACCTAGGGCACTGCAAGCCTCTTGCGCGGATGCTCACGCAACCCAGCTTCGACGAGCTGATCGTGGTCATCCGGCAGGGGCACGATGCGCTCGGTGAGCATGCCGCTCTCACGGAGATAATTGAGCCCGGATTTCCCACTCGGGATAATGTTGAGCCGATGCGTAGTCGCTTCGACCCAAACTCTGCACTTGCCGTACGAGCGGGGGTGGGAGGCGCCGGGTGGCCGGCGCGTCTCCGCCGCCCCCGTGTGCATATAGCGGGTCGGCGCCGCGCCCCCCGCCGAATGGCAGCTAGACGATGGGTACATTGCTGGGTACACCAGAAAATGAAATTTCAAAAAAAATACGTGATTTCAATTAGATAGAGGAAAGTACGATTCCGTCTCGGGGCACCATTTCCTTCATTGATCC
>Ga0209066_10001671_pt1 | contig 28750 bp, 31 predicted proteins | sample All_14_2_FD_187198 | JGI IMG/M metagenome (GOLD analysis project Ga0209066, IMG submission 187198) | Freshwater microbial communities in response to fracking from Pennsylvania, USA - Allegheny Zone_MetaG_DW_15 (SPAdes) (version 2) ...
CCATTCGGACTCGGGCTTGAGGTTGATCACCGTCTCAAACATCTCGGTTGGCGCCGGGTCGGTGGCGGTGTTGGCCCGGCCCGCCTTGCCAAACACCGAGGCCACCTCGGGGAAACTCTTGATGATCTTGTCCTGCGTCTGCAGCAACTCGGCGGCCTTGGTGATCGACATGCCGGGCAGCGAGGCGGGCATGTACAACAGGCTGCCTTCGTTGAGCGTGGGCATGAATTCCGAGCCCAGCTTGGAAGCCGGATACCAGGACACCCCCAGCGTCAGCAGCGCCAAAAGAAGAGTCACTTTTTTCCAGCGCATCACGCCGGTGATGACGGGTCTGTAGACCCAGATCAGGAAACGGTTCACCGGGTTTTTGGCCTCGGGCATCACCTTGCCGCGGATGAACAGCAGCATCAGCACCGGCACCAGCGTGACCGACAGGAACGCCGCGCTGCCCATGGCAAAGGTCTTGGTGTAGGCCAGTGGCGAAAACAGCCGGCCCTCCTGGCCTTCGAGTGCAAACACCGGCAGGAACGAGACGGTGATGATCAACAGCGAGAAGAACAGCGCCGGGCCGACTTCTTTGCAGGCAGCCAGCATGGTCTCGAAGCGGTCTTGCGGACTGTGGTTTTCAGGAAGCCGCTCCAGATGTTTGTGGGCGTTTTCGATCATCACAATGGCCGCGTCAATCATGGCGCCAATGGCAATCGCGATGCCGCCCAGGCTCATCAGATTCGAGCTCATGCCCAGCAACCGCATGGCGATAAACGCCATCAAAATTCCCACCGGCAGCATCAGAATCGCGACCAGTGCGCTGCGCACATGCAGCAGGAAGACGATACACACGGCGGCAACAATCAGCGACTCTTCCAGCAGAGTGCGTTTTAACGTGTCGATGGCGCGGTAGATCAGCTCGGAACGGTCGTACACCGCCTGCACTGTCACCCCTTCGGGCAGGCCCGGGCCAATCTCGGCAATCTTGTCTTTCAGGTTTGCGATGACTTCCAGTGCGTTTTCGCCATAACGCGACATGGCGATGCCGGAGACCACTTCGCCCTCGCCATTCAATTCCGTCAGGCCGCGACGCTCATCAGGCACCAGTTCAACCCGGGCAATGTCGCGGATCAGCACCGGCGTGCCCTTGTCGGCCTTGACCACCAGCATCTCGATGTCGCTGCTGCCGCGCAGGTATCCTTTGCCACGCACCATGTACTCGGTCTCGGCCATCTCGACCGCGCGCCCGCCCACGTCGCGGTTCGAGTCGCGGATGACCTGGGCGACCTTCATCAGCGGAATGCCATACGAGCGCAGCTTGACGGGGTCGACGGTCACCTGGTAGGTTTGCACAAAACCGCCAATCGACGCGACCTCTGCCACGCCGTGCGCTTTGGTCAGCTGATAACGGACATACCAGTCTTGAATGCTGCGCAGCTCGGCCAGGGTTTTGTTCTTGGCGATCAACGCGTATTCGTAGACCCAGCCAACGCCTGTGGCATCCGGCCCGATCTGCGGCGTGATGCCCTTGGGCATACGGCCAGACGCGAAATTCAGGTACTCCAGCACCCGCGAGCGCGCCCAGTAAATGTCGGTGCCGTCCTCAAAAATGATGTAGACAAACGACGCACCAAAAAACGAGAAGCCGCGCACAACTTTCGATTTAGGGACCGACAACATGGCGCTGGTCAGCGGGTAGGTCACTTGGTCTTCCACCACCTGTGGTGCCTGGCCCGGGACTTCGGTGTAGACGATGACCTGTACATCCGACAAGTCGGGCAGCGCGTCAATCGGCGTACGCAGCACGGCGAAAACACCGCCCGCAAGAACGAACAGGGTGGCCAGCAGCACCAGAAACCGGTTGCGGCCTGACCAATCAATGATTTTTGAAAGCATCGCGGGTTCCCTTTAATGACCAGCGTGCGCGGCGCTGCCAGTGGAGGCCTGACCCGCCGCAAGCGGCTTGACACTGGTGATCACCCACTCTCCGGGCTGGCGCTCGACAAACTCGACCGCAACTTTGGCACCTGGCTTGAGTGTTTTGAGCAGTGCCTCATTGGCCACGTTGAACTCCATCGTCATCGCTGGCCATTTGAGGCTGGCAATGGGACCGTGGGCAAGACTGACCGTACCGGTCTTGGCATCTACCTCCTCGACCGTGCCTTGCGCCTGATGACTGGCGCTGGCCGGCCCAGTCGCACCTGATGCGGACGATGCCGCAGATTTGGGTGCTGCTGTGCCCGCGAAGCCACCTATCGCGGCCTTGAGATTGCTTTCAGCGTCAATCAGGAAGTTGGCCGCAACCACCACCTGCTCACCTTCCTTCACCCCATCGATCACTTCAACATAGGTGTCACTGCGCGCACCGAGTTTGACCTCGCGCGGCTCGAAACGGCCCTCCTTGAGCTGGACCAAGACAATTTGACGGGTACCGCTGTCGATCACCGCCGACACCGGCACAGTCACCGCCTGGGCTTTGCCCGAGACTTGTAGTTCCATTTGGGCAAACATTCCGGGCTTGAGCAGCCCGCCTGGGTTGGCCAGCTCCACACGCACCGGCACCGTGCGTGTGTCAGCGGTTAACGTCGGGTAGACATAGGTCACTTTGCCCTCAAACAGCTTGTCCGGGTAAGCCGTGATTCTGAGCTGCGCCTTGGCGCCGGTCTTGACCAGTCCCAGATCTTGCTCAAACACATCGGCCACCACCCACACGGCAGAGAGGTCGGACACTTGATACAGTGCCTCGCCAGGCATGAAACGCATGCCCTGTACTGCTTTCTTTTCGGTCACGATGCCCGATACCGGTGAGCGAAAAGTCATCGTCCGTTTGGTTTCGCCCGAGGCCACCAGTGCCTTGATCTGCTCCTCGGAGATGTCCCAGTTCTTGAGCCGCTGCAGGCTGGACTCGACCAGTCGCCCCATGCCCAGCTGCGCCGGGCTGTCGGCGCCCTTGAGGGACGCGGCACCCTGAACCGCGATCGCATATTCACGCTGCGCCGACACCAGTTCGGGGCTGTAGACCTCGAACAGCGGCTGGCCTTTGGCCACAAACTGGCCGGTCACATTGACAAACAAGCGCTCGACATAACCTTCAAACTTGGGCGAGATCATGGCAACGCGGCGTTCATCAGGCTCCACGCGGCCGGCGGCACGAATGGTCCGATCCAGGTTGCGCAATTGGGCATCTTCAGTACGCACGCCAAGTTTCTGGACTTTCTGAGTGCTGATGTTGACCTGATTCGGCGAGGCGGCGCTGTCGTCGGTGGATGCGCCCTCAAACACGGCGATGTAATCCATGCCCATCGGGTCTTTTTTCGGCACCGGTGAGGTGTCTGGCAGGCCCATGGGATTGCGGTAGTACAACAATTTTGGCTGCTTGGGGGAGTCTGGTGCACCGGTGGACTGAACTGCGGCAGTTGGCGCAGGTGCTGCCTTGCCCGACTGTCCTAACCAATAACCACTGCCCACGGCAGCAACCAACGCGATGACGCCCACAGAAATAGCTGCACCTGATTTCATAATTCTTCTCCCAACAGTTTTTCAATTTCAGCCAGCCGCATTTGGGCGTCAACTTGCGCCTTCAGTTGTCCCAATCGGGCTTGACGAATTTGCCGCTGTGCCTCCAACAGGGTGGCAAAGTCGAGTTTGCCGTTTTCGTACCCTGCCAAGGCCGCCTGAAAAGTCAATTCGGCCTGTGGCAACAAGCTGGTCTTGAGCAGTTGCTCGGTCCTTTGTGCCGATTGCAGGCCAGCCAGGTTTTCAGACAAATCGGATGCCACTTGGTTGGACACTGCCTCGCGACGGGATTGAGCTGCATCCAGCATGGCCTGGGCCTCACGCTCCTGAGCCCGTCGTGTGCCCTGTTGCAGCGGAATGTTCATCTCCAGCATCAGACCCCATTCGGTGATGCGGCTTTGCATTTGCGTAGGAGTGATGGCCAGCGTGAAGTCCGGGTAGCGGTTCTTCAGGCTCAGCTCACGAGACAACTCTGCCGCCTTGATACGCGCGTTCTCCGAGAAAAGCTGCGGGTTGCGCTGACGCGCCCGATCCAGCAACGAATCGGCATCGAGCGTGGCCGCAGCAGGCAACATCGGCAGAGACTCAGGCGCCGCCAAGGGCGCGCTGGAGGGCCGCGCCAACAGGGCGTTAAGCCGGGCGTCGGCCTGGTGGGCTTCGCTCTCCAGCGACACCAATTCAGTCTGCATGGTGGTTTGTTCGACCTGGGCGCGAATGGCATCCTGCTGCATGGCCAAACCGCCCGCGTAACGCACCTGGGTCACCTGGGCCAAGTGATTGGTCAGGTCGAGCAACTCCTGGGTGAGTTGCCTGGTGTTGTGCAGAAAGTACCGCTGGGCATGGGTGGTTTTTACCTTGGCGGACAGTTCCGCCCAAGTCCCTTGTGCCCGGCCGTCAACCGCTTGTGCCTCCTGACCGGCAATGGCTCGTTTCAAATCGCGTTTTCCCCACCAGGGCAGGTCTTGCATGAAGGTGTAGACGGTGCTGCCGGTATCGTTGGGCAACAGCGTGGCTGATTGCGAACCGCCCTTGGTGATGTCCATCCATTCCACCCGGAATTTCGGGTCCATCAAGGCGCCGGCCATCACTACACGCTCGCTCGCCGCTTGCGCTTCCTGGCGCATGCTGGCGTAGTCCGGGTTGTTCGCTTTGGCGATGGCCAGCAAACCTTCGAGCTGCGCGCCGGGCAAGGACTCCTGTGCCAGCACAGGCGCAGCACTGCCCCAGGCCAGCAGCGTTACCAGAGCCGCCGATTGAAAGATGTCTTTCATAATGATCCTATGGATGTTGGGCGAGTTCGTCTTCGACGAGCTTCTTCAACTCGTCAAAACCGAACTGGGGCAGCGGTTTGCCGTTGACAAAATACTCGGGCGTCATCGTCACTTTCAGGGTGTTGGCATCGGCGAGATCACGCGCAATCAACGCCGCCACTGCGGGGGTGTTGAAATCTTTCTGCAAACGGTCCATGTCCAAGCCGATGTTCTGCAGCAAGGGGCCGATGCGTTGCACATCGGCCGTGTGGTTGATCACCCAGGTGTCCTGGCCGGCAAATAACGCTTCCAGCGTGGCTTCAAACTTGCCCTGTTGACGCGCCGCCTCCAGCACCTTGACCACCGCGTCGGAACCCCGATGGAACGGCGCGTAACGCAAGGTCAAGCGAATTTTGTCAGGGTGCGCCGCCATCAGCGCCTTGACCAGCGGATGAAACTGGCGACAGGTGCCACAGGCAGGGTCGAAAAACTCAACGATATGCACCGGCGCCTGCGGGTTGCCAAAGGTCGGCGCATCGGCACGCACCAGCGCCGCCTGGTTCTGGGCAGCGAGCGCAGCGGCCTGTTGGGCTTGCTGTTGCTTGAACATGAAGGCGCCCGCGGCAAAGACGACAACCAACAGAACCGCCACAGCGAGAAAGATATTTTTTTGTTTCATTCGGAAGACTTCAGATGAGCCACCCAGAGCAGGCCAGTGATGGCTAGAAAAGTGACAAAAGACAGCAAGGGAATCGTGACAAAACCAAACCATTCGATCTGCACCGTTTTGCAAGGAATGCCCTGGCGGCACGGCGCCAAGGCCTCGGGAATCACACCCATCATCAACAGCAGATGAAAACCGGCCACCAGCAGACCAATCACCGCCAGCGGCAAGGCGTAACGGATCACCCCTCTGTCAGGCGGAAACAGGGCGAGCGCCAGGATGATCACCAGCGGAAACATGGCCACCCGCTGCCACCAGCACAACACACAAGGGGCAAGGTCCATCACTTCGCTCAGGAACAAGGCACCCAGCGCGGCAAGTGTCGCCAGCAGCCAAGCTGAGAACAGAAGGGCCCAAAGTCTTGGCTTCGAGGCAACTGCAGACGACACGACCAATTACTTCACTGCTTCAAAACGCAGCACCGTCATGCCGCCGTCGGCGGGGTCGGTGGCAAAGCGGATCTTTTGTCCGACCTGCATGCTGTCGAGCCAGGCTGCATCCTTGACTTTGTAAGCCATGGTCATCGGCGGCATGCCGTTCATCGACCCATGCGCCAGGGTGACCGTTCCTTTGGTCTTGTCGACCCGCTTGACCGTGCCCTCAGCCATTTTGGCGTCGGCGCCATGTTGCGCCGCCATGGTGGCAGTGCTGCCCTGCATGCTGCCACCAGCCATGGCGCCGCCCTTCATACTGCCGTGATCCATTTGCGCCACGCCAAGTGTCGAAAATCCCACTCCAGCAATGGCCAGAATCAAGGTGGAAATAGAACGTGCGTTCATGAGGGAACTCCTTTGTGAAATTGGATGCCCGATTTTGAACCCTTGAAACGAACAACAAGTTGACCTGAAAATTACATTTGTGTCATTTACGAAATCCCCCGCTCGGCTTTCTATTTCATTCGGCCGTTGGCGTGAAGACGAAAGTGACAAGGGCATTTCGACTGATCTGGCAGACCTTGACGCAATTCGCACTTCGGGAGTTCGTCGTTGACCAACCGGTTCTATGGCCAAAGACACAAAATCTTTCAGGCCGCATCTGGCCCGTTGCCTTCACACGTCTATGACCTCAGACTTGGCACTGCCACTTGGGCGTTGACCAGGGAAGACTGATTGGATACGCCTGCGTGGATGAGAAACATCAATCGTCCCAACTGATCTTGTTTTTAAGAACCGGGCAATGTGATTCGAAAACTTTCTTTAGGCGTCATTTTTGTAATTTTGCGGTCATGACTTTGTTGGGATTGGACTTCTACATTAACACCAGTGATGCAGCAGTTGCGTCACCGGTCCCCGAGAAACTTCGGGGAGACCTGCAATCATCTTGAAGGAGTTTTATCATGTCAATTCGTCAATCCATCCTGGTTCTGAGTCTCGCTTTGCCTGCCCTGTCTGCATTCGCAGTGACCAATCAGGATATTGTGAAGTCCACACAACTCAAGGACGGCGCTATCGTGCATCAGTTTAAAGACGGCAAGATGGCCATGGAAAGCAAGTTTGGAAGAGTTGTTCGCATGCAAGAAGGCACAACGATGGAAACTGCGGATGGTCAAACAATCACCATGAACGGGGATGAGGTTGGCAGGCTGGCTTACTACATCAAATTGGAAAACCGCCGTTAACGAGGCAGTCACCGGGAGTGATACGGAGAGTTAATCTCCGAAACAATACCCAGTGCAAAACCGCACTGGGCACTTGTTTTTATTTCAGTCCACTGCAGGAGGGGCGCACCAAAAGGCAATAGAGAACAACATCAGAATCAGAGCTTTCGCACTGTGGCGTGTTATCTCGGATGTGAGCGATTCGCTCCACGAAGGTCCGTGTAACTCCAACGGTTGATCGCATTGATCTGGTGCAAGTGTTGTAACCAACAAGCCATCTTCAATCAATGTCAGGGCGACGTGCAAAGGAGTTCACATGCGGAGTCCCTTTGTCGATTTTGGGCTTTTCCATCCAGCGAGAGCTTTCAATAAGTTGCTTAGCGCACGGACGCTTGGCGATCTGACTGCTTCACTCGCACTGTTCACCAATTTGGGCATGACATTGGCGATCCACGTTTCCTCAAATACCAACCGGAGTTTCAAATGACAACTTTTCGTCAAACTGTTTTGCCTCTAGTTATGGCTGTTGCTGCATTTGGCGCCTATGCGCAAACGGACAGCCAACATGTTCAACATCATCCGGTTGATTCCGCGAAAAAGGCGGCTGAAGCCAAGCCGAAAGCCATGGTCGCGGAGTCGATGGCCGCTATGGATAGCCAAATGAAAGTCATGCGCGAGATGCATGAAAAGATGATGGCTGCAAAAACACCGGAGGAGCGCAACGCGCTGATGGCTGATCACGCAAAGGCCATGCAAGACGGCATGAGCATGATGGGTTCGAGGGCCTCCATGGGTGGCATGAAAGGCATGGACGGCATGGGCTCTGGCGCCAACAAAGGGCGTATGCCGTTGGACATGATGACCCACCACGAGATGATGGAAAAGCGAATGGAAATGATGACTTCCATGATGCAAATGATGATGGATCGCCTTCCTGAGGATCCAGCAAAGTAAGGAGCCCAATCATGGACCATGACCATGAAACCCCAGGCCAACCGCCAAGCTTTTGGAGTTCCCGATATGCCGTGGGACTATTGGTGTTTGGCGCAGTAGCTGCGTATTACTTGTTGACGGAGCACTTGGCTCACTTTGCAGGAGCTTTGCCCTGGCTGCTCTTGTTGGCATGTCCCTTGATGCATGTCTTCATGCACCACGGACACTCAGGCCATGGTCACGGTCAGGCTGGTGGTCCACCCATCGATGATTCCAGAAAATCGAGCAATCCTCGGTCGGGAGAGTCATCATGAGCCATGATCAACCTGCCTATGGGCTGTGGACGTTGGTGATCTTCAATTCAGCGATTTTCATCATGTTTGCCTACAGCTTCTTCAAACCCGCAACGGCCAGGGATTGGAGAACGTTTAGTGCGTTCTCTGCCTTTATCGTGGCGCTGTTTGTGGAGATGTACGGGTTCCCATTGACCATCTATCTTCTATCCGGTTGGTTGCAAACAAAATATCCTGGCTTGGACATCCTGACCCATGACGCTGGACATTTATGGTCCACACTGCTGGGCGAAAAGGGTGATCCGCATTGGGGACCTCTGCATATTGTGAGTTATATCTTCCTGGGCCTGGGTTTCTACCTGTTGTCGAGTGCTTGGAATGTGCTGTACCACGCCCAACGCAGACACGTATTGGCAACTGCGGGACCTTACGCCCGTATTCGTCATCCGCAATATGTGGCCTTTGTCCTGATTCTCTTTGGCTTCCTATTGCAATGGCCGACCGTGTTAACCCTGTTGATGTTTCCAGTCTTGCTAGCGATGTATGGCCGCTTGGCAGTCACCGAAGAGGCTGAGATGCAGTCGCAATTTGGCGAGATGTATGTGCGTTACGCCCAGCAGACACCACGTTTTTTTCCGCATTTTCATCAGTCGTCTGCGACATCTCGTGGCTGAGCCATAAGAAACCAATGGGATTGTTTCGCGGAATAAACGAATGGAATCGAAGGTGATTTGAACCCGGGAGGGGGACCTCTGATCGCTGCCTTGGCCGATGAAGATTGCCAAGCAAGTATCGCAACCGGTGCGGTCTTCTCTGGATCCTCGAAGACATCTTGGTGACAGACCAGCCTGGGGAACAAAGTCGCCTGTTGCTGCGCATAACGCTGGCATCTTTCATTTATATCGGAGGCACAAAAATGCGCACACTTCTCATCTTCATCATGGCTGCCGCGATCCTTGGGTTGACGGGCTGTGGATATAACAGCTTTCAGAGCACCGACGAGCAGATCAAGGCCAGCTGGGCGGAGGTGCTGAACCAGTATCAGCGTCGATCGGATCTGGTGCCCAACCTAGTCAGCACCGTCAAGGGCGAGACCCAGTTTGAGCAAGACACGTTGATCAAAGTGGTCGAGGCTCGCTCAAAGGCAACGTCCATACAGGCGACTCCTGAGTTGATCAACGACCCTGCTGCTTTTCAGAAGTTCCAACAGGCACAAGGCCAATTGTCGGGAGCCCTGTCGCGACTTCTGGTGGTATCCGAGAACTACCCCAATCTCAAAGCCAACCAGGCATTCAGAGATTTGCAGGCGCAGCTTGAGGGCACAGAAAACCGCATCACGGTCGCACGCAACCGGTATATCAAATCAGTTCAGGAATACAACGTGACAGTGAGGTCCTTCCCATCGAATCTGACTGCCATGGTGTTTGGATACAAGGAAAAAGCCAATTTCACGGTGGAAAACGAGAAGGAAATCTCCAAGCCACCGTCCGTCAGCTTTGACCGCCCAGCGGCTGCACCACAAGGCGCTGCATCCGGAGTCGCAAAATGACCATCAAAGGAGCGATGCACCGCGGGTGTGTCGCTGTCTGGCTGACGTTTGCATTGCTGATTCCAGCCATTGCCGATGCGCAGGTCGCAGTGCCTCCCTTGGTGGGACACGTCACCGACCAAACCAGTACCCTCACGCAGGAGCAGAAAGCCCAGCTCGAACAGGCATTAACAGCCTTTGAAGCGCGCAAGGGCACGCAATTGGCCGTCCTGATGCTGGCCACCACGCTTCCCGAAGGCATTGAGCAATATGCCCTGCGGGTAGCCGAGCAATGGAAGCTGGGCCGCAAGAAGGTAGATGACGGCGTCATTTTGGTGGTGGCCAAGGATGACCGGACCGTGCGCATCGAAGTGGGTTATGGCCTGGAAGGCGCGCTGTCAGACATCGTCAGCAAGCGCATCATCAGCGAGACCATGGTGCCGCGCTTCAAGCAAGGTGATTTCTACGGCGGTGTGCAAGCTGGCACGGCCCAGATCATGCAAGTTGTGGACGGTGAAACCCTACCGGCACCCCAAAGCAACCCAAGAGGGAACGATCAGAGTCTTCGGCAGTTCGTCCCATTTCTGTTCATTGTGGCCTTGGGGGTTGGCGGTGTGCTGCGCCACGTCGTTGGAAAGGTTGGAGGGTCCTTGATCACGGGGGCCATCGTGACTGGCCTTGCCTGGATGTTGATTGGGACCTTGCTTTATGCCATCTTGGCCGGTATTGCTTCCATGTTTGTCACATTGATCGGAGCAGGCACACTGCTTCGTGGCGTCGGAGGCTATTCTGGTGGTGGTCGAGGTGGATTCGGTGGCGGTGGATTCCGGGGTGGCGGTGGTGGCTTCGGCGGCGGCGGCTCCTCGGGAAGGTGGTAGCCATGCATATCCAACGTTTTATGCGACACCTGCTGTTTTCCGATTGGCAGTTGCACCGGGCCTTCACGCCGCAGAGCCTGCTCGCCATAGAGCAAGCGATCCAGTCCAGCGAACAACAGCATGGCGGCGAGATTCGATTTGCCGTGGAAGGTGGTCTGGACGGCATGCGCTTGCTCAATGGCCAATCCTCGCGCGAGCGCGCCCTTGAGGTGTTTTCTCAACTGCGTGTCTGGGACACCCAGCACAACAACGGTGTCCTGATTTACGTTTTACTGGCAGACCATGCGGTTGAAATCGTTGCAGACCGAGGTATCCATGTCAAAGCTGGCAATGAAGCTTGGGCCGCCATCTGCCATGACATGCAAAAGGCGTTTTCCAGTGCCGCGTTCCAAGCCGGCGCATTGCAGGGCATTGCGGCACTTGCCAAACTAATCGGAGCGTACTTCCCAGTGCAGGAGGCGCGCGTTAACGAGCTTCCCGATGCCCCGGTCTTGCTGACCTGACAAACATTGCAGAAATACCATGAATACCCACCAACACGACGAACACGCACATGCACACCACCATGGCGCCGGGAGCGCTGCGCCACTGATGGATCCCGTGTGCGGTATGAATGTGACGGACCAGTCCTTTCACCGATCCGAGCATATGGGTCGTACTTTCTTCTTTTGCGGCCCCAAGTGCAAAACGAAATTCGATGCTGCTCCCATGCAGTACATGGGGGAGCCCACTGCCGAAACGATCGCTGCACCAGCGGTTGCAGGGACGATTTACACCTGCCCCATGCACCCCGAAATTCGCCAGGATCATTCAGGCAACTGCCCGAAATGTGGCATGACGCTGGAGCCCCTGATTCCTGCGTTGGAGGACGAGGACAATTCAGAGCTGCAAGACTTTCAGCGGCGTTTTTGGTGGACGCTGCCTCTCACTGTCGTGGTTTTTGCACTGGCGATGGTCGGCCATCGCCTGCAGTGGATGGATATGACGGTGCAGAGTTGGGTCGAATTTGCGCTGGCAACGCCCATTGTGCTGTGGGCGGGATGGCCGTTCTTTGTACGCGGTGTAGAGTCCGTTATGAACCGCAGTCCCAATATGTGGACATTGATTGGTCTTGGCACTGGAGCGGCTTACCTCTACAGCGTGGTGGCGACCATTGCACCAGGTGTATTTCCGGATTCATTTATCTCCATGGGCCGGGTGGCGGTCTATTTTGAAGCAGCTGCGGTCATCATTTCACTGACACTTTTGGGTCAAATGCTGGAACTCAAGGCGCGTTCCCAAACTTCAGCGGCGATCAAGTCGCTGCTGGGACTGGCACCGAAAACCGCGCGCCGTGTGAAAACCGATGGCACCGAGGAGGACATTGAACTCTCGCATGTGCATCTGGGTGACTTATTACGGGTACGACCGGGCGAAAAGGTGCCAGTCGATGGCATCGTAACTGAGGGCAGCAGTGCACTCGATGAGTCCATGTTGACTGGCGAACCTCTGCCTGTTACCAAACGGGTAGGTGACAAGATCATTGGTGCAACGCTCAACACCAGCGGCGCGTTAGTGATGAAGGCTGAAAAGATCGGGTCTGACACCGTCCTGTCCCAAATCGTTCAAATGGTCGCACAGGCCCAACGCTCAAGGGCTCCAATGCAGCGCATGGCGGACGTGGTCGCTGGGTACTTTGTCATGGCGGTCGTCAGCATCGCCGTGCTCACTTTCATTGGTTGGGGGCTTTGGGGTCCTGAGCCAAGCTGGGTGTACGGACTGATCAACGCAGTCGCGGTATTGATCATCGCTTGCCCCTGCGCTCTGGGACTGGCTACACCCATGTCGATCATGGTGGCAACTGGGAAAGGGGCGACGAAGGGAATACTGTTTCGCGACGCCGCCGCCATTGAAAACCTGCGCAAGATTGACACCTTGATCATCGATAAAACCGGGACTCTGACAGAAGGGCACCCAAGTTTTGAAAAGGCAGTGCCAAGCACGGGGTTTGCAGCCGACGAGGTATTGCGTCTGGCTGCCAGCCTTGACCAGGGAAGCGAACATCCTTTGGCAGCAGCCATTGTGAGCGCCGCACGTGATCGCAATCTAACACTGGACAAGCCAGAGAACTTTGACTCAGGCTCTGGCATTGGTGTGCAAGGCCAGGTTGCAGGAAAGCATTTGGTCTTGGGAAATACTGCGCTGATGCAGCAAATGAAGATTGCGGTGGATGAGTTGAAAGTACAGGCTGAAGCCCTAAGGACCGAAGGTGCCAGCGTCATGCACCTTGCCGTTGATGGAAAGCTCGCCGGATTGCTCGCGGTCTCCGATCCCATCAAGGCCAGTTCGATGGAGGCCCTCAAAACACTCAAGGCATCAGGCATCCGCATTGTGATGGCAACAGGTGACGGTCTGACCACTGCCAAAGCAGTCGGCGCAAAACTCGGCATTGATGAAGTACATGGTGAGGTCAAGCCTCAAGACAAACTCAATTTGGTCGAGCAGCTGCAAAAAGACGGCCGCATCGTCGCCATGGCGGGTGACGGCATCAATGATGCCCCGGCCCTGGCAAAAGCCAACGTGGGAATTGCAATGGGAACGGGAACTGATGTGGCAATGAACAGCGCTCAGGTCACTCTGGTCAAGGGGGATTTGCGTGGCATTTCTATCGCCCTGGCACTCTCAAATGCCACTGTCGGCAACATGAAGCAGAACCTGATGTTTGCATTTCTGTACAACGCATTGGGCATTCCCGTGGCAGCTGGGGTCCTCTATCCCTTCACCGGTTGGGTACTGTCACCTATGATTGCTGCCTTGGCAATGAGCTTTAGTTCGGTGTCGGTTATTGGCAATGCACTGCGGTTGCGATCTGCTCGGCTTTAGAGTTTCGCTAGACACATGGGGTGTCATGTTCTGCAAAATTTCAAGAGCACTTCGGCACCACTTCCACGCTTCACTGTGCAGCCTTTCATCGCTTTAACAGTAGTGCATTACTTACCACACACAAACGAATGCCATGTCAGCAGAATGACGACTGCCAGCACCAGAACCACTGGAACAAATACCGCGCTGAACTGATAGACCATCCGCTGGATCGGTGCTTTGGCTGCTTGCGCATCTTCACCAGTCGGATGATCTGGGACAACACGCTTTCATTGCCCAACGCGCCGACCTGCATCACGATGCATCCTTCACCGTTGATGGATGCTACCGGTGAGGGCTGCGCCCACGTCTTTGGCTACGGGAAGGGGCTCGCCAATGAGCATGGATTCATCCACCTCGGTATGCCCCTCAAACAACGTTCCATCAACCGGAAAACGTTCGCCATGCTTGATCCCGGTTTTCAGAAACCGTCGATGTGATTCGAAAGCTTGCTTTGGCCGTCACTTTTGTAATTTTTCGGTCATGCTTTTGTTGGGGTTGGACTTCTACATTAACCCCAGTGATGCAGCAGTTGCGTCACCGATCCCCGAGAAACTTCGGGGAGAACTGCAATCATCTTGAAGGAGTTTTATCATGTCAATTCGTAAATCCATTCTGGTTCTGAGTCTTGTGTTGCCCGCTTTGTCGGCTTTCGCTTTGGACAACACCGATGTCGTGAAGTCCACCCAACTCAAGGACGGCTCAACTGTGTATCAGTTCAAAGACGGCAAGATGGCCATGGAAAGTCAGTTCGGAAAAGCCGTGCGCATGCAAGAAGGCACAACGATGGAAACAGCAGACGGTCAATCGATCACCATGAAAGGAGACGAGGTAGCTAAGCTGGCCCAAGGCATTTATAAACACAACCGCAACTAGGGTACTGACCGGTGCAGGCGTACCCAAGAGGTTTTGCCCGCATTAGAGCCCAGTGCCGTGCGCACTGGGCGGTTGGGCACTTGCCCTCAACTCAGCCGATTTGCAGTCTATAGGCATGCTCATGAACCTCACAATCAAGTCACCCGAATTAATACGTGCTGTCGTGGATCTAAATCCACCGCTCCGCAAAAGTCAGGGTTCATCTGAAACCGGATTTCAGGATGCTCTGGTGCAGGCCTTGAGTTCAACAAGCAATCTTCAAAAAGAGTCTGGGCGACTTACCACGGCGTTCACCCTCGAAAATCCAACCGTCAGCCTTGAGCAAACCATGTTGGCAGGTGTTAAATCAAATGTCGCTTTTCAGGCGACCTTGCAGGTACGCAACAGGGTTGTCCAAGCTTATACAGATGTCATGAATATGCAGGTGTGAAGAGCAGCTTTGCGCAGAAAAAAAACCTATTGTTTGTCCGGTTTCCAACGCTTTAGTAGCAGTGCATTACTCATCACGCTGACCGAGCTCAAAGCCATTGCGGCACCGGCCATGACTGGGTTTAAAAAGCCGAACGCCGCCAAAGGAATACCTGCAACGTTATAGGCAAACGCCCAGAATAGATCTTGACGAATTTTGGCAACGGTCTTATCAGAAATATCCAGCGAGGCAACGACTAGCATGGGATCGTCTCGCATGAGGGTGATCCCTGCTGCGTGCATTGCAACATCGGTGCCGTTGCCCATTGCCAAGCCAACATCCGCAACGGCAAGTGCAGGAGTGGTTGATGTCAACTATCCTGACCGCCGGCCAAGGTAATTGTCGTCAACCACAGGAGCGTCGTTAACTCCATCGCCCACCATGGCAACGGTATAACGCCCTCTTTGAGGGCCATGACCCTGGCGGCCTTTTCGCCTAGCAGCACTTCCGCCATGACTTCACCGTCCTCTGGTCGCAAGCCAAGGCAAGGTGCCATAGCTTCAGCAGCACCTTGGTTGTCACCGGAAATCATCACGGTTTTGATACCGCGTCGCCGCAACGTGGTGAGCGCTTCCTTCGCTCCTGGCTTGGGTTCGTCTCCAAACGCCATTACTGCTCGCAGAGTCAAGCCTTGTGCGCTGCGCTCAGCCATCGCAGAAACAGTAGCACTCTGGCTCTGCCACTCGACAGTCCGCGCTTTCACTGCGAGGGTGGCAGCCGCTAAATTCGTAGATCCGGCCAGCCCTGCCAGCAAGGCAGCTTTGCAGCAAGTTGACTTCGCCGCGCCCTTACAGTCGTGCGATTGCACAAGAAGGCCATCAAGATCATGAAGATCGTTGAACTGACCGGACTGACCTACCCAACGGTACGAGGCACCATAGACCGATTCGAAGAAGGCGATTGGGCAGCCATCCGTCCAGCCCGTCGCGGTCGCCCCAAGGGTGACGGTCGGGTACTCAGTGCGGCCCAGGAAGATGCCATTCAGCGCATCATCATCGACAAACGTCCCGAGCAACTCAAGATGGACTTCTTCCTGTGGAGTCACAGCAGCAGTCGGTCAACTCATTGAGCAGGAATAGGACATCAAACTGCCTGTGCGTAGCGTGGGTAAATACCTCGCACGGTGGGGCTTCACCCCGCAAAAATCGATCAAACGCACCTACGAACAAAACCCCGAAGCAGTGCAGGCTTGGTTGCAAAGCGAATAGCCCGGTATCGAGCAGCGCGCCAAACGTGAGGGCGCTAAAATCCACTGGGGTGACGAGACGGCCCTGACCAACACCGATGTGCGTGGCAGAAGTTTCGCCCCGGCAGGCAAAACCCCTGTGGCACTGACCGTAGGCGGCACCCGCCAAACGCTCTCCATGATCGCCACCGTCACCCACCAGGGCAAGACCCGCTGGATGATCATCGAGGAATCATTTGATGCCGACAAGTTCTGTGAATTCCTGCAAGACCTGGTCAAAGATGCAGGCAAGAAAGTGTTCCTGATTCTGGACAACTTGCGGGGCATCACAGCAACCTTGTGAAGGCATGGGTGGCTGAACGCAAAGAGCAGATTGAACTGTTCTACCTGCCCAGCTACAGCCCGCAGCTCAACCCCGAAGAGCGACTCAATGCGGATTTGAAACAGGAAATGAGTAAGCGTGTTCCGGTGCGCACCAAAGCCGAATTACGGCAAGCTGCCACAGAACATATGACGATGCTGGAGCAAACGCCCGAGCGGGTAATTGGCTACTTTCAGGACCGCCACGTCAAATATGCGGCTTAAAACTTCATCGGGCCGGATCAATAAAAACCTGTCTCAAATTCGGGGTCCACTTCAAATATTACGGCATTGTAATTTTCGAGACATTCAAATGACATTCGTTAGCCTGCACAATAAAACCTGTTTGATCCAAATCAAAAGGACGTGAAATAGTGACTCTCAAACTTGAAATAAAACATGTGTGGCCGGTTATAGTTCTAGGATTCGTGTCGATTCCTTTGGCTTTGTCAGCACAGACAACTTCTCCCGGCGCGGACACAGACTGGCGAAGTGCAAACAATGCGGTGGGGCTGCTCAAGCGAGGCCACGCGGATGTACTCAAATGGGAGCAGGCCAATGCGTCGTCCTCGACGATGCAAGTCCCGGTCGCTGATGGGCTCATACTGCTAACGATAGAGGATGTCACCCGTCAGGCATGGCGTAATCATCGCGATTTGGCTCAACCCTTGGCTCGCCTCGGCGCGGCCAATGTGGCACTTATCGCGGAGGGTCGTTGGACAGAGGTTGATCCAGGCTTGTGGCGCAAGGTGGATGACATGGACGAGGTGTTGCACGTGGCCGTAAAGGCCCGAAAAGCCTGGTTGCAGGCGCTCGCCACTCGCCAGACTTTGGCACACTACCAGGCGATTCTGGACGCGACTGACGCAGCGAGCGAGCTGGGTCAGCGCATGGTGAATGTAGGTAACTGGAGCGCGCTGCAGCACGCCCGCGTGCAAGGGTTGCAATCATCGGCCCAAATGAACCTGGCGCGCGCGCAGTATGCTGCAACCCAGTCACAGACCAGTCTTATCAACACACTGGGCTTGACCGGCAAAGTCGCCAGCGTGACGCTGCCCGAATCCCTGCCAGAGCTCCCCCCGCAACTTATGCCGATGGATGCATGGCAGCAAAAGGCGCTGGCCATCCGGGCGCAGCTGCCAGAAGCTGAAAGCCTGCGCAGCCAGGCCCACTCGAACATGGCGCTAGCGGCATACCAGGCCAGCCACGCACTGGTCAAAGGCAGCCGCGATGCGCTGAAGACGCAGGCATTCATTAACGAGGAAACTCTCTTGCACTACAACGGCATGTTGAGCAGTGTCTGGGATGTACTGGATGCATCGCGCAACCAGTCACAGGCCGCAATTGATGCCATCGGTGCGCAGCGCGACTTCTGGATCGCCGAGGTCGACTTGCAGTGGGTGTTGCAAGGCGGTGAACCAGAAAGTTTTGTATCGCTGGGCGGTGGTGGCGACACTGCCGCACCCGCTGCGCACTAATAAGAAGGAATGAAGAACATGCATCTCAACTCACGTCGAAAATTTTTCGCCGGGGCTGCCGCATCGGTGGCGGGCTTGGCTGTTGCGCGCTCGGCGCTGGCGGGCTTGCCTGAGCCGGTCATCCAGACTTCGGTGGCAACAGCGCCTCCGTTGATTCCGACCACGGGTCGGCCTTACACCCCAGTGGTCACTTTGAACGGCTGGACCTTGCCCTGGCGCATGAACAACGGGGTCAAGGAGTTTCACCTGGTGGCCGAACCCGTGGTGCGCGAAGTGTCGCCCGGTTTCAAGGTCAACATGTGGGGCTACAACGGCCAAAGCCCGGGCCCGACCATTGAGGTGGTGGAAGGCGACCGCGTGCGCATCTTCGTGACCAACAAGTTGCCCGAGCACACCACTGTCCATTGGCACGGTCAGCGTTTGCCCAATGGCATGGACGGTGTCGGTGGGCTGAACCAGCGCGCCATTCCTGTCGGCAAGACCTTTGTCTACGAGTTCGAGGCGCGCCGGCCAGGGACCTTCATGTACCACCCCCATGCGGATGAGATGGTGCAAATGGCCATGGGCATGATGGGCATGTGGGTGACCCATCCCAAGGCCAAACACCCCCACATCAGCGAAGTGGACCGGGACTTCTGTTTTCTCCTCAATGCTTTTGACGTGGAGCCTGGCAGCAAGACACCCAAGATCAACACCATGACCGACTTCAATATCTGGTGTTGGAACAGCCGCGTTTTCCCGGCCATCGACAGCTTGAACGTGCGCCTGAACGACCGCGTTCGCATTCGGGTTGGCAATCTCACCATGACCAACCACCCGATCCATCTGCATGGCCATGAGTTTCTGGTCACCGGCACCGACGGTGGCCCGACGCCGCCCGGCACGCGCTGGTATGAAGTCACCACCGATTTGGCGGTAGGGCAGATGCGCCAGATTGAACTGCTTGCTGACGAAGAAGGTGATTGGGCCATGCATTGCCACAAAAGCCACCACACAATGAACGCCATGGGGCACGCCGTACCAACGATGATCGGTGTGGATCACCGCGGGCTGGTCGGGAAAATCCAGAAAGTGGCACCTGATTACATGCTGATGGGCGAGCGCGGCATGGCCGATATGGGCGAAATGCAGATGCCCATCCCAGACAACACGGCTCCCATGATGACCGGCACCGGTCAGTTTGGACCGCTGGAGATGGGCGGTATGTTCACCGTGTTCAAGGTGCGTAAGGACCAGAAACCAGGGGATTACAGCGACCCCGGACACTATAAGTTTCCAGTCGGAACCGTTGCTTACGAGTGGAATGGCAACACACCACAGACCGCACGCCCAACTGGCAGCACCGACACAGCGCCTGCTGCAGCAAGCGCAATCAAGCCCAGTGGCAAAGGTATGTCGCACTGACTGTAAATAACTGTCAAATCCATCTGCCACCCAATTTCTCTTTCGTTATCAACCTTCCATTAAAAAAGTAAACATGAAATTTGCAAAATCCCTCGCATCAAAGTCTTCCACACTAGTTTCCATCGCATTGCTTGCAGCATCTTCTGCCGCATTGGCCTCGGGATCTCACGCTGGAGGACATGGTGACTCACCCATTGGGAAGCCCGGAGTGGCTTCCAAGGTCAGTCGCACGATAAATGTGGAGATGGTTAACGGCATGCGGTTCAAACCTTCTGAAATTCGGGTCAAAAAGGGGGAAACGATCCGCTTCGTTTTAAAAAACACCGATGGCGTCAAACATGAATTCAGTCTGGGGACGCAAAAGGAATTGCTTGAACATTATGAGGTGATGAAGAAGTTTCCCGACATGGAGCACGACGAGCCCAACAAGATCAGTTTGGTGCCTGGCAAACAGGGAGAAGTGATCTGGCAATTCACCAAAAGGGACACGGTCAACTTTGCGTGTCTTCACCCAGGGCACTTCGATGCAGGTATGAAAGGCCAAGTCATCGTAGCCCCCATATAGGTTCAGGTTGCTATAAGTCCCTTGCCTATTACTCTTCCCAAGAAATATTTCATGAAACAAACCAAACTCTTGCTAGCGGCAACAGCCACCGCCCTGACATCACTGTTCTGCGTGCCAGTTTTCGCGCAAACACCCCCAGACCAAAACACAATGGAGATGTCTGTTAAGCCCAGCTTGACAGACGGGGAAGTTCGAAAAATCGACAAAGAAGCAGGAAAAGTCACCATCAAGCATGGTGAGATCAAACACCTGGAGATGCCACCAATGACCATGGTTTTTGTGGCCAAAGACAAATCCATTCTCGACAAAGTCAAGGCCGGTGACAAAGTGCGCTTCATGACGGTTCACGAAAATGGTCAGATGGTCGTCACAGATATTCAGCCCATCAAATAATTTTTCACCTGCTTTAGACTGTGGCGATGATGTTCACCGTAGACGCTTTATAACGCCACCACCACGCTCACAAACCATAATGCGGTGTGGTCAGTATTCGCTGCGATGCTGACCCAGCACGAGATGATGGAAAAGCGCATGGAAATGATGACTTCCATGATGCAAATGATGATGGATCGCCTTCCTGACGATTTCGCAAAGTAAGAAGCCAAATCATGGGCCATAATCATGAAACCCCAGACCAACCGCCAAGCTTTTGGAGTTCCAGATACGCCGTGGGCTATTGGTGATTGGCGCAGTCGCTGCGTATTGCTTGTTAACGGAGCACCTAGCTCACGTTGCAGGAGCTTTGCCTTGGCTGATCTTACTGGCATGCCCCTTGATGCATGTCTTTATGCACCACGGACACGCAGGCCATGGTCACGGTCAAGGTGGTGTTCCATCCATCGATGATCCCAGCAAATTGACCAATTCGCGGCGGGGATACGTATTGGGAACGGCGGGACCTTACGCCAGTGCGCATTCCATTGATGGCGAACACCCGGTACAGGAGCCCTGAGTGACGGATTCAATCATACCCCAGCTGTCCGCGATGAACGTGGACAGGCCGGTCTGAGCGAGGCGGACCCCGCACCTGTACGGGCGGGTTTGGTTTGCGATTTTTTGCAATGGCACAGGTCGTCGCAGCCGGTGGAGCTTGTGGTCAACGGGGAGCGCAGTGGGCAACTCGCCAGAGTTGTCCACGGCAAGCGCCCCGGTGCGCCAACGGCGCATCGTCAACAAATCCACGGGCTTGACCCCGGCTTTGGTCTTGACTTCGACCAACATGTTGTGCAACTTCACTCTCCACACAGCGCCCGGGTCATGCTCCCTGCAGGCGTTTGCGCATCGACTCCCCCTTGAGCGCCATCTTGTGCGAGCCATGCACGATACGGTCCAGGATGGCATCGGCCAGGGTCGGCTCATCGAGCCAGGCATGCCAGGCCGTCACCGGCAACTGACTGATGATAAGCGTCGAGCGACTGCCCACCCGGTCATCGAGCAACTCCAGCAAATCGTTACGCTCATGCGCGGCAATGGGGGCAATGGCAAAGTCGTCCAGAATCAGCAAATCGAGCTTGGCCAACTGACCCAGTCGCCGCCCGAAACTGCCATCACCATGCGCCACATGGAGTTCTTCGAGCAAGCGCGGCGCCCGCACGTAAAGCACCAAGAAGCCCAGGTGGGCGCCTGCTGACCCAGCGCACACGCCAGCCAGGTCTTGCCACAGCCGGTGGCACCGGTCAGCAGCACATTGTGGCCATGACGCAGCCAATCCCCGCTGGCCAGGGCGTGGATGACTTCGCGGCTGAGCCCACGGCTGGCTCGCCAGTCAATGTCCTCCAGGCAGGCCGAGGACACCTTCAGCGGTGCCGCCTTGAGCAGGCGTTCCAGGCGTTTGCCATCGCGCCAATCCATATCTGCATCTTGACCGCGTTCTCGCTGGTACCAAAGAACACCTTGATGCGCAAGTGTTGCTTGATCCATTTGAAGAACAACTCCACCTGCCAGCGCTGGCGGTACAGGTCGGCAATCAGATGCGGCTTCAAGACGAAGTTGTTGGTGAGAAACACCAACCGTTTTCCAACGTTTCGGCCAAGATGATCAGACACTATGAAGGACTGGGTTTACTGGCTCCAGTGGCACGTACAGACAGCGGTTACCGTCAATATGGCGAGGCAGATGTGCGCACGCTGCAGTTCATCAAACGCGGGCGGGAACTTGGGTTTTCCATGATCGAGATTGCGGAACTGGTGGGCTTGTGGCGCAACCGAACGCGTGCCAGTGCCAGTTTGAAACGCGTTGCACAAAAGCATGTCGAGGACTTGGCCGTACGCATTGAGGCCATGCAGTCCATGCAACGGACCTTGGCTTCGCTGCTAACACATTGCCCAGACAATGAACGACCTGACTGCCCAATTTTGGATGACCTGGCGGGGGGGTGCTGCTAATTCTGACCGCCTTTCACGATCAACATTGACGGCACGAAAACTTCAAAACCTGATGGTATTCGGCGTCTGACCCAAATCCTACTTATCTGTAATTTCTGGGTCATGCTGCTGACAGTACCGGAGTTCTACATTAACCCCAGTGATGCAGCAGTTGCATCACCGGCCCTACTGAAGAACTCAACAGGGCCCCGAAATCATCAAAATGGAGTTTTATCATGTCTATTCGCAAATCACTGATCGCCTTGAGTCTTGTCGCTACCGCACTGTCGGCAGTGGCCGCAGGTCCGGATGTCTCAAAAGGCGATGCCGCTATCGTGCAGTCCGTGCAACTCAAGGATGGAACCACGATGCACCATTACAAGGACGGCAAGATGTCCATGGAAGATTCAATGGGGAAAATCGTTTACATGAAGGACGGTGTATCAATGGAAACCAGCGACGGAAAAACAATCTCCATGTCTGGTAACGAAGTTGCCAGACTCTTCATGCAAAAGAAATTGGAAAACCGCAAGTAAACTGCGGGGTTCAATAGACATCTTGGAGCGTCAGGAGGCTACGAATGCTTCCTAGAACAAGATGTCGCAACTCCACCCATCTTCGTTATCCGGTCATTCAGACTGACTGGCATGCAAGCACCTTTCTCAGGTCAATCTCTGGCATTTGAGAAATATCTCTGTGCAGTTTGACCGCGACCGCGTCAAATACCGCTAGAGGTGTAGGGTTCCTCCGAGCCGCCAGTTGTCCTGCTCACTCTAACGGAACGGCTACACGGCCTTCGGACATCGCTTTCGCGGTGGGCCGGTCGGCTCCAGTCGGTGGAGTTGAAGTCGGGGAAAGTCAAAAAGCTCACAAACCAGCCATCACCGCCCGAACGTCACCCAGCGACAAGATATCCGACAACACCACCGGTGCGCGACCCGGGCTGTAGAACACGTAGACCGGAACGCCATTGCGCCCCAGTTGCGCCAGCGCTGCCGTGATGTCGGGGTCGCGGCGGGTCCAGTCGGCACGCAGCAGGCTGACGTTTCGGGCGGCGAAATCGGCCAGCACGTCGGCATTGGCCAGGGTGGTATTCTCGTTGTATTGGCAGGTCACACACCAGGCGGCGGTGAAGTCGACAAACACCGGCACACCGCTGGCCAGCGCCTGATCGACCTTGCCCGGTGCCCAGGCCTGCCAGCGCGAGGTACTCGCCACGCTCTCGGGCGCAGCGACATGGACCACGTTTTTGCCAATGCCCCAGCCCAGCAGCACCAGGCTGCTTATGGCCAGCGCTAGCACCGGCAGGCGGCTGGTGCCGTGCAGGGTTGCCGCCCAGATCACAAACGCCAGGGCCACCAGCAGCGCCAGCAAAGCGCCGGCGCCGTCTATGCCGGTTTGCTGGCCCAGCACCCAGATCAGCCAGACCACGGTGGCAAACATCGGGAAGGCCATAGCGCGGCGAAAGTGGTCCATCCAGGCGCCCGGGCGGGGCAGCAGGCGCGCCAGCGCCGGTGACCAGCTGGCCGCCAGGTAGGGCAGTGCCATGCCCACGCCGATGCCGGCAAAAATCAGCAACGCCTGCGGCGCCGGCAGGCTCAGCGCCAGACCCAGCGAGGCGCCCATGAACGGCGCGGTACAGGGTGAGGCGATCAGCACCGCCAACATGCCCGAAAAAAAGGCGTTGGCAGCCGGGTTTTTGGCCTCCAGCGTGGCCAGGCCACTGGGCAGCAGCTGGCCGAATTCAAACAGCCCGGCCAGGTTCAGTCCGATCAGCGTGAACAGTGCCGCAAGCAGAGCCACCACCGCCGGCGACTGGAGCTGAAAGCCCCAGCCGAGCTGTTCCCCCGCGCTGCGCAGGGCCAGCATCAGCGCGCCCAGCGCCAGAAAGGACAGGATGACGCCGGCGCTGTAGGCCAGGCCACTGACCCGGTGGCCTGGCCGGTCTTCGCTGTGCCGCGTGAAGCTCGCCACCTTGATGGCGAGCACCGGAAACACGCAGGGCATCAGATTCAGTATCATGCCGCCAAGCAGGGCGCCAACCAGGGTCAGCCAGAAACTCGGTGGCACGGCTACCGGCGCGGCTTGGGTCGCGGTGGCCGACGCGCCTGGTGCGTCGTCGGCCGGCCAGTTGCCGCTCACATTGGCCTGGGTCACCCAGCCGCTGCGTTGGCTGGCAGTTTGAGCAACCAGCAACAGTGGCAGGGTATCGGGACTGGCGCCACGGTAGCGTGTGATCGGCAGGCTGGCGGTCCACACCGGACCCTGCCAGGCCTGGGTCCAAGCGCCGGAGGCTTCCACCACCTCGGGGGTTTCCGGGAACACATCCAGGGTCTGGCCTTGCAGCGCGGCGGGCAGGCCGGTCACCGACAACTGCAGCCGCTGGCCCGCGATCTGTATCTTGCTGGACTCGGTCAGCGGCTTGGGCTGGGTCTTGAACGCCGCATCGAAACTGGCTGCGTTGAGCGCGGTCGAGGAGTTGACTGGCAGATGCAGCACAAACTCGCCGTCCTGCGGCACACATTCGATCTTGCACACCACCCAGCTGGCCTTGAGCTTGATCTCCAACGCGGGGTTCGGCAGCGCGAGCTTGAAGTCGGGCGTGATGGTCAAAGGCACCGGCAGCAGCACGCTGCCGTCATAACCGTAGTTGGGATCGTCTCAGAAAACGGAAAATAAAGCACGTTAAGCCGGTGGCAGTGGTCGCAACGGTCTGAACTTGCCTGCGCCGACCTTGGTGCTGCTGCGCCAGAGGTAATCGCCGGTCAGATTGATGTGTTCCCACCCCAGCGGTGACAGGTATTGAAACAGCGTCTCGTCTACCGGTTTGCCGTGCCCGTTCAAAGCATTGGTTGCCCGTTCCAGATAGGCCGTGTTCCAAAGCACGATGGCCGCCGTTACCAGATTGAGGCCGCTGGCCCGGTAGCGTTGTTGCTCAAAACTGCGGTCGCGGATTTCGCCCAGTCGGTTGAAGAACACCGCCCTGGCCAGCGCGTTGCGCGCCTCGCCTTTGTTGAGTCCGGCCTGCACGCGGCGGCGCAGCTCCACGCTTTGCAGCCAATCCAGTATGAACAGCGTGCGCTCAATGCGCCCCAGCTCGCGCAGTGCAACGGCCAGTCCGTTCTGACGCGGATAGCTGCCGAGCTTGCGCAACATCAGCGAGGCCGTCACCGTACCCTGCTTGATCGAAGTGGCGAACCGCAAGATTTCATCCCAATGGGCGCGTATCTGCTTGATGTTCAGCCGGTCGCTGCTAATCACCGGCTTGAGCGCGTCATAGGCGGCATCGCCCTTTGGGATGAATAGCTTGGTGTCGCCCAGGTCTCGGATACGTGGCGCGAATCGGAAGCCCAGTAGGTGCATCAGGCCGAAGACATGATCGGTAAAGCCCGCTGTGTCGGTGTAGTGCTCCTCGATCCGCAAGTCCGACTCGTGGTACAGCAGGCCATCGAGCACATAGGTTGAATCACGCACGCCGACGTTGACTACCTTGGTGCTGAAGGGCGCGTACTGGTCGGAGATATGGGTATAAAACGTCCGGCCTGGACTGCTTCCATACTTCGGGTTGATATGCCCGGTGCTCTCCGCTTTGCTGCCGGTTCTGAAATTTTGGCCATCCGACGATGACGTGGTGCCATCGCCCCAGTTTCCGGCAAAGGATTGCCGGAACTGCGCGTTGACCAGTTCGGCCAGCGCCGTTGAGTACGTTTCATCCCGGATGTGCCAGGCTTGCAGCCACGACAGCTTGGCGTAAGTCGTGCCTGGGCAGGACTCGGCCATCTTGGTTAGCCCGAGATTGATGCCATCAGCCAGGATCGTCGTCAGCAGCAAGGTTTTGTCCTTGGCCGTGTCGCCGGTCTTCAGATGCGTGAAATGCCGGGTGAAGCCTGTCCACTCATCAACTTCCATCAGCAGTTCGGTAATCTTGACGTGTGGCAGCAGCATCGCCGACTGGTCGATTAGGGCTTGTGCGGTCTCCGGCACCGCCGCGTCCAGCGGCGTGATCTTCAGGCCGGACTCGGTAATGATGGCATCCGGCAGATCATTGGCCGCCGCCATGCGGTTGACGGTGGCAAGCTGCTGTTCCAGCAATGCCAGTCGGTCGTGCAAATACTGATCGCAATCGGTGGCCACTGCCAGCGACAATTCGTTGGCCAGCTTCAGAGTAGCGAACTTCTCGGCCGGCACCAGGTACTCATCAAAGTCCTTGAACTGGCGCGAACCCTGCACCCAGACATCGCCTGATCGCAGCGCGTTCTTTAGCTCTGACAGGGCGCACAGCTCGTAGTAGCGCCGGTCAATGCCATCGTCCGTGAGCACCAGTTTCGCCCAGCGTGGCTTGATGAATGCGGTCGGCGCGTCGGCGGGCACCTTGCGGGCGTTGTCGCTGTTCATGCCGCGAAGCACCTCGATGGCATCGAGTACGCCCTTGGCGGCTGGTGCCGCCCGTAACTTAAGTACGTCCAGGAACTGCGGCGCGTAGCGGCGCAACGTGGCGTAGCTTTCACCGATGCGATGCAGAAAGTCGAAGCTCTCCGGCTGCGCGAGCTTTTGCGCCTCCGTGACGCTGGCGGCGAAGGTATCCCACGGCATTACGGCCTCGATGGCGGCGAACGGATCGCCGCCGCTCTGTTTGGCTTCCAGCAAGGCTTGGCCGATGCGGCCATACATCCGCACCTTGTCATTGATCGCCTTGCCGGAAGCCTGAAACTGCTGCTGATGCTTGTTCTTGGCGGCGTTGAATAGTTTGCCAATGATGCGGTCGTGCAGGTCGATGATTTCGTCGGTGACGGTGGCCATACCTTCAATGGCCAGCGAAACCAGAGTGGCATAGCGTCGGTGCATCTCGAACTTTGCCAGATCGGCAGGCGTCATCTGCCCACCCTCACGGGCGATCTTGAGCAGGCGGTTCTGGTGAACTTGTCGCTCGATGCCTGCGGGAAGGTCAAGCGCCTGCCAAGCCTTGAGGCGCTCGATGTGTTCAAGCATATGCCGAGAGTTCGGCTTGACGGGCGACTGGCGCAGCCATGCCAGCCACGTCAATTTGCTGCCGTCCTTGCGCTTGAGAAGTTCGTCCAGGCGCTGACGGTGGAGCGATAACAAAGAATCGGTCAACGCCGCGTAAATACGCCGGTTGGCACGGGTGATGGCCTCGGCGCTCGCGCGCTCGATGGCATTCATGGCGGGCAGGATGATGCTCTGCCGCCGCAGGTTTTCGACAAGGGTTCTGGCCAGCACAATCCCTTTATCGGTCTGCAAGGCCAGCTCGGTCAATGTATGCACGGCTTGCCGGTAGTGACTCATGGTGAAGGGCTTGAACCCGAACACCGTTTGCAGCTCGACCAAGTGCTCCCGCCGCGTCTGCTCGCGCTGGCCGTAATCGTTCCAACTTTCCACCGGCACCTTGAGTTGTGCGGCCACCATGCGCAACAGGGGCGGAAACGGAGGCTCATCGATGCCCAAGAAGATGCCAGGGAATCGCAAGTAGCAAAGCTGCACGGCGAAGCCCAATCGATTCGCAGCGCCGCGACGCTGGCGGATCACCGATAGGTCGGTTTCGTTGAACGTGTAGTGCCGTATCAGTTCGTCTTTGGCATCTGGTAGTGCCAGCAGGCTTTCGCGCTCGGTGGCGGACAGGATTGAGCGGCGCGGCATGATCAGTCTTCCCGCAGGTACTGGTACAAGGTTTCGCGACTGATGCCGAAGTCACGGGCCACCAAGGTTTTTTGATCGCCTGCCGCGACTCGCTGTTTCAACTTGGCAATTTGTTCGCTGTTCAGCGATTTCTTTCGTCCCCGGTAGGCACCGCGCTGCTTGGCCAGCACGATTCCCTCGCGCTGGCGTTCGCGGATCAGTGCGCGCTCGAACTCCGCAAAAGCCCCCATGACCGACAGCATCAAATTGGCCATCGGTGAGTCATCGCCGGTGAACGCCAGCCCTTCTTTGACAAACTCCATCCGCACGCCCCGTTGTGTCAGCCCCTGAACGATGCGGCGCAGGTCATCGAGATTGCGTGCCAACCTGTCCATGCTGTGCACCACCACGGTGTCGCCCTCGCGCACAAAGGCCAGCAGCCTTTCAAGTTCGGGACGTTGCGTGTCCTTGCCGGAAGCCTTATCGGTGAATACCTTACCGACTTCGATTTGCTCCAGTTGCCGATCAGGGTTCTGGTCGAAGCTGCTGACGCGGATATAGCCAATGCGTTGACCTTGCAAGGTGCCTCCAAAGGTAAAAGTGTCAGGATGAAATCCATTACCCTTGGCGGCTTGTGTCAATAAATACAAACTACAACTCTATTCTGACGTGCTTTGCGCCAAGCATCTGACATCAGGTTAGGGTATAGCTTAACCGGACACCTCGGCCTCTGTGCCTTTACTGCTTTTCGGTACAACCGTCAAGAACAGGCAGAGCGCTCCGATAGTTATCGCCACATCAGCGAGG
>Ga0209066_10001672_pt1 | contig 28742 bp, 23 predicted proteins | sample All_14_2_FD_187198 | JGI IMG/M metagenome (GOLD analysis project Ga0209066, IMG submission 187198) | Freshwater microbial communities in response to fracking from Pennsylvania, USA - Allegheny Zone_MetaG_DW_15 (SPAdes) (version 2) ...
CGATATTTGCTTTCATACAGGCTGCCCGGCTGGATCAGGCCCGTGCGACGGACACCTTCCATCGATGTGATGGCGACCGGTCCGAGCGTGAAGCCTTCACCCACGCGATCTGGCTCGTCGACGATGATGTCACGGATGCGGAAGCTGGCCTCGCCATAGCGAACAATTTCTCCGATGCGCAGGTCGAGCCGATCGGCCAGCGCCTGTCCGATGACGACTTCATCGGCGCGCATTGCGCGCGCCGGTCCGCCTTTCAGCATCAGGGCGCCATAGAGGGGATAGGCATGGTCCACGCCCTTCAGTTCGGTGAGGACGGCGGCGGGACCGCTATCCACCGACGCACGCTGCGCCATTGCGCGCATGCGGATGGTCTCGCTGAGCCTTCCTAACTGGCTGAACGCGCCCTTTTCGGTAACCGTCGCCTCGCGCTGGCTCATGGCTACCTCGATGTCGCCGCCAAGCAGCAACTGGCCCTTGCTGGCAATCTCGCCGGTGATTGCGGCGGTCAGGTTGCCTATGGTCGCCAGCGTCGCCACGCCCAGAAACAGGCATATGAAAAGCAGTCTCAAGCCGCGAAAGCCGCGATGGAGATCGCGTCTGGCAATACGCCAGCAGGCGCTCCAGCCCAGACCGGTTGCGCGGTCGGTCAAGCGCGCCGGTCCGACACGATCACGCCATCACGCATCTCGACGATACGGTCGCATCGCGCGGCCAGGCCGGGGTCGTGGGTGATGATCACTAAAGTGGCGCTCGCCGCCGTTTGTCGCGCGAACAGGAGATCGACGATGGCATGGCTGGTATCACCGTCCAGATTGCCTGTTGGCTCGTCAGCAAACAGAATAGCAGGTCGCGGCGCGACGGCGCGAGCGATCGCGACCCGCTGCTGCTCGCCGCCGGAAAGCTGCGCGGGATAATGGGTGAGTCGATGGCCGAGGCCCACGGCGCGGAGTTCCTCCTCCGCACGGGCGAACGCATCCACCTGACCTGCCAGTTCAAGCGGCACGGCGACATTCTCGACAGCGGTCATGGTCGGCAGCAGATGAAAGCTTTGCAGGACGATGCCCACATTGCCGCGCCGCGCCCGCGCAAGTGCGTCCTCGTTGAGAGGGCCGTAGTTGACGCCGCCGACATGCACATCCCCGCCGCTCGCGCGTTCCAGACCGGACAGGACCGCCATCAGCGAAGACTTGCCCGATCCGGACGGGCCCAGGATCGCGAGGCTTTCGCCCCTGGTGACCTCCAGGTCGATGCCTTTTAATATCTGTGTCGGCGCTTCGCGCGTGCCGAGGGAGAGGGTGACATTACGGGCCTGGATCGCAATATGATTGGCCTGGGAAGAACCGTGCATCAGCTAAGGAGCCCACGTGGCGGGAAGATGGCTTTCATATGTGGCTGCTGCAGCCATTGTGCAATTGCTCACAGGCTGTTCGGCTGAACAGCCGGCGGGTAACATGGCGGGGTCCCAGCAGATGCCGGCTAACGGGCACGTTCCGGCGACGGATGGGAAACTGATCCTGGCTTTTGGGGACAGCCTATACGCCGGCTATGGCGTGGCCCAGAACGAAAGCTTCCCCTACGAACTGCGACGGGCATTGCGTACGGCGGGCGTCGCGGCGGACGTTCGGAATGCAGGTGTTTCGGGCGAAACAACGCTGGGTGGGTTGCAGCGACTGGCGTTTACGCTGGATGGTTTGCCACGCAAGCCCGACCTCGTGCTTCTTGGTTTGGGCGGCAACGACATGCTGCGCGGCCTGAATCCGGCGCAGAGCGACGCAAACCTGCGTGCGATACTCGATCAATTGCGGGAGCGCGGGATTCCGGTCCTGCTCACGGGCATGCTCGCAGCGCCCAACATGGGCGCAGATTATGCGCGACGTTTCAATGCCATCTATCCAAAATTGGCCGAGGACTATCGTATCCCGCTCTACCCCTTTTTCCTGGACGGTGTGATCGGTGACCCCAGGCTGATGCAGGCGGACTCAATCCATCCCAATCCTGCGGGTGTCGATGAGATTACCCGGAAGCTGACGCCCCGCGTTGTGGATGCGCTGCGGCAGAATGAAGCCGGGTGAATGAGTAAGGGCGTTTTGCGCAATGCTAACAATGTCGAATGATTGCATGTGGATCTGTTGACCTAAAGTATAATCCGACATTGCCCCGCAACCGAGTAGTTTGGTGCGGACGGCACCGCGAAGGTGCGAAGTACGGGAGCCGCTATTTTTTATGACGTTTCGGGGAACGATCGTCGTCAGCGCTGCGGCTATTATCCTCTCTCTGGCTGTCTTGATTGGCGCCTCCTTTTTCAGCGATGCTATCCAGTCCCGCTATCTCGCGCGTGCTGAAATGGCGCATCGACAGGCCTTGCTGGTTACGCGGCTGGAGGCCGATATTGTTGCGCGCAGCCTCACGAGCCCTGCTCAACGTGCCGCACTCGACGGTGTCATACGCTCCGGATTGCACGATTATCTGGCGACGATCCGCAGCGAGAGCAACCTGATAGACGACGATCCGGACAGCGCTGTACACCAGTCGCGGGAATGGCGGGATGGCTTGCGTCTGGCCGCCATAATCACTGATGGTTCGGATGGGACAGCGTGGATCGATGCGCGTCTGCTCTCGCACCAAATAGCGGTGCGAGAACGCGATGAGGCGCAGGAGGCCGCTGCTTCTATCACCACCGTGCGACAGACCCTTCGCATGATCACATGGGGCATCGCTGCTTTGCTGTTGGTTTTATATGGTCTGGTGGCCACTCTACTTTGGCGCGGCGTCATCAAGCCTGTTGCGGGTTTGATCGAGGGGACTTCCAAGGTCGCTTCGGAACAAAGTCGGGTCCGCGTCCCACCGACGGGCCTACGGGAGCTTCAGGACCTGGCGGAACATTTCAACGGCATGGCGAACGCCATAGAATATCGGGTCGCTCGCCGTACACAGGCCCTGGAACGCGCCAATAGCAAGCTGCATGATGTCGATCGGAACAGGCGCATGTTCTTCTCCAAAGTTAGTCACGAGTTACGGACGCCCGTGACCGTGATCCGTGGTGAAGCGGAGGTGGCTCTTCGGCACCCCCGCGACAGAGAGGGACTGTGTGAAAGCATGGCCCATATTCTGGACAATAGCGCCTTTCTCCAACGTCGGCTGGACGACCTGCTTGCGCTCGCCTGTGCGGAGGATGGCGCGCTTTCCTTGACGAGAGATCCTCTCGACCTCATCGATGTCCTGCGAGAGGCCCATGATATGGTCGCGCCATTCGCTCGCGCTAACGGCGTTTGCCTTGAGCTTGGATATTCGGCCGCAAACGTTGGTTTGGTGGGTGACCGGGAACGGCTGCGCCAGGCCCTTGTGGCCATCATCGATAATGGCATAAAATTCTCGCCGCCCGGGGGTGTGATCGCGCTGCGACTTCGTGCCCAAGGCCACACGGCTCATATAGCGATCCTTGATGACGGCCCCGGCATCCCGGAAGATGAACTCTGCAGTATCTTCGATCCGTATGTACAGACTGCCGCCGGTCGCAGCCGTGGCGGTACAGGTATCGGTTTGTCTCTCGCGCGATGGGTGTCCAGTCAGCATGGCGGTACGATCGCAGCCGCGAACCGCGACGGTGGCAAGGGACTGCAGGTGTCATTGACCCTGCCGATGGCCGCATGAACATCTTGCTGGTCGAGGACGATCCCGGCATCGGCCGTTTCGTCCACCGAGGATTGACTGCGGAGGGCTATGGAGTCGAGTGGGAGCGATCGGGCGAAGGCGCACGACGGCGGCTGTCGTCCGGCGCGTTCCAGGCGGCGATCCTCGACCTTGGCCTGCCCGACATGGACGGCGCGGACCTGTGCCGCCACCTGCGGGACGACGGGGTCGACCTGCCCATCTGCATGCTGACCGCGCGCGCCAGCCTGGACGAGAAGCTGGTCGGGTTCCGCTGCGGGGCCGACGATTATCTGACGAAACCCTTTGCGTTTGAAGAACTGCTCGCGCGGCTGGCAGTGATGGTCCGCCGCAGTGATCCCCGCCATGCCGATCGCTTGCGCATCGGTGCGATGCACATGGACGTGCGCGCGCGAACCGCACAGACCGACGGCGTGGACCTGAAGCTGAGCCAGCGCGAATTCGACGTGCTGCTCTGCCTCGCGAGACAGGCCGGCCGTCCGGTCCGCCGGGACCAAATCCTCGACAGTGCATGGGGTGCGGACGCGGACGTCACGGAAAATGCCGTCGACGTCTATGTCGGATACCTGCGCAAGCGGCTCGCCAACCATTCCACTGCACCATCCATTCAGACAGTGCGTGGCGTCGGCTTTGTGCTGCATGGGACCAAAGCATAAGGCTTTCTGAGAAAGCTCTCAGGACCGGCCCCAAGCCCCTCCCTACCCTGCATCCTGTAAGCGGCGATGAACGCTGCCGGTCACAAGGAGGATGTTATGATGGGAAGACGGGGGCGTCTGACACTGTCTGCGCTGGCGATCGTGCTGGCGGGGCCGGCAATCGGCCAGGGCGTGGCGTCCAAGCATGATTTCAAGCTGCCCGGCGTAACGTGGGAAGATATTCTCACGGACGAGACCAGCAACGACAATGTGCTGATGTACGGCCTTGGCGTGCGGGCACAGCGGTACAGCACGCTCGACCAGATCAACAGCGACAACGCGAAGAAGCTGGTGCCCAAATGGGTCTTCTCCTTCGGCGACGAACGCCAGCGCGGCCAGGAAAGCCAGGCGCTGATCTATGACGGCGTGATCTATGTCACCGCGTCCTACAGTCGTGTCTTCGCGCTCGACGCCAAGACGGGCAAGAAGATCTGGTCCTATACCGCCCGCCTGCCCGACGATATCCGCCCCTGCTGCGACGTCGTCAATCGCGGTGCGGCGATCTATGGCGACAAGATATTCTTCGGCACGCTCGACGCCGGCATGGTCGCGCTCGACCGCAAGACCGGCAAGGTCGTGTGGAACAAGAAGTTTCAGGATCACAAGGCCGGCTACACCATGACCGGCGCGCCGACGATCGTGAAGGACAAGAAGACCGGCAAGGTGCTGCTGATCCACGGATCGTCCGGCGACGAATTCGGCGTGGTCGGCGAACTCTACGCCCGCGATCCCGACACCGGCGAGGAAATCTGGATGCGGCCGATGGTCGAGGGGCATCAGGGCCGCCTCAACGGCAAGCCCTCCAGCTTCACGGGTGATCCCAAGGCGCCCAGCTGGCCCAACGACAAGGACGGCAAGAAGGTCGAGGCCTGGAACCATGGCGGCGGCGCGCCGTGGCAGTCGGCCACCTATGACGAAAAGACCAACACCATCGTCATCGGCACCGGCAACCCCGCGCCATGGAACACATGGAAGCGTTCGCCGGGCGACAGCCTTTACACGTCGGGCCAAGTCTATATCGAACCGTCGACGGGCGAGCCGGTCGGCTTCTTCCAGCATACGCCCAACGACGCGTGGGACTTTTCCGGCAACAACCCGATCGTGCTGTTCGACCTGAAGAAGGACGGCAAGACCATCCGCGCCGGCGCGCATGCCGACCGCAATGGCTATTTCTTCCTGACCGACCTCGACAAGCTGACCAAGCGTGACGGCAAGATCAGCAAGCAGAAGGGTTCGGCGCTCGGCATCTATCCTTTCGTCCCCAACATCAGCTGGGCGAGCAAATGGGATGTGGCGAATGGCCGCCCGATCGAGAATCCCGGTCAGCGCCCACCCCCGCCCGCGCCGGGCAAGGACAAGGGCGAAAGCATTCGCGTGACGCCGAATTTCCTTGGCGGCACCAACTGGATGCCCATGTCCTATAATCCGGGAACGGGCTATTTCTACATCCCGTCCAACGACTGGTCGGAGGATTACTGGACCGAGCACGTCACCTACAACAAGGGCGCGGCCTATCTCGGTCAGGGCTTCCGTATCCGCAAGCAGTTCGACACCCATGTCGGCGTGCTGCGCGCCATGGACCCGACCACCGGCAAGATCGCCTGGGAATCGAAGGAACCGCTGCCGCTGTGGGGCGGAAACCTGACGACCAAGGGCAACATCGTGGTTCAGGGCACCAGCGACGGCTACGTCAAGCTGTTCAACGCCAAGACCGGCGAGGAACTGTGGAAGTTCCAGACCGGATCGGGTGTGGTGTCCGTCCCCATCACATGGGAAGCCGACGGCAAGCAGTATATCGGCCTCGCCTCCGGCTATGGCGGCGCAGTGCCGCTGTGGGGCGGCGACATGGCCGACCTGACCAAGACGGTCAGCCAGGGCGGATCCTTCTGGGTGTTCGAATTGCCCGAAGCCTGATCGCCTGATCCGACAGGTCCGGGACTTCGTCACTCCCGGATCGACGCCCCCCCGGCACGATCAGCGGCCTCCCTGCTGGTTGTGCCGGGGGCACTCCCTTCCATTCAAAAGGCTTTCGCAATGTGGAAGCGAACTCTGCTTATCTCTGCTCTCAGCGCGGCCACTGTTCCTGCGCACGCGCAGCAGGTCATCGTCAATGTCGAGGAGCGCGCCGATCCGTGGATCGTCAATGGATGCCGCATTGGCCCGCAGGCCCAGTGTGCGGGCGCAGACCTGCGCTTCGCCGATCTCGCCAATGCGGACCTGACCGGCGCGAACCTGGCAGGCGCTAAGTTGGCCCGCGCTGACCTGCGCCACGCCAACCTGACCGGCGCGAACCTGTCCAACGCCAATCTGGATAGCGCGCGCCTGTCCACCGTATTCATGGGCGGCGCCGATCTGACCGGCGCATCGCTGCGCGGCGCGGACCTGTCGTTCGTGCGGGCGGCCAAGGCGAAGTTCGACCGCACCGATATGACGGCGGCGACGCTGGAAAAGGCGCTACTAAAGGGCGCGACCTTCCACGGGGCGCGCTTCGTCAACACTGACCTCATGGAAGCGAAATTCTACGAGGCCAATCTGGAAGGCGCGACGATGGACGGCGTGAAACTCCGCTTCGCTGTGTTTCAGGATGCTTGGATGAAGGATTGCGCCGGCTGCCCGGTGCACTGGCAGACAGGTGATACGGTCTGGCAAACGGAAGAGAAGGAAAGGCAACGGAACGCCGAGTGATCTTGCCACGTGCCATATGATGTCGATGGCATGAGCCGAGTGCGCGCAAACTCACATCTATGAGCTTCGCCTGTGACACGCGAAGTGTCTGGATCTGCTGATAAGACCGATTTCTGCTCGAACGTTCAAATCGCTGGGCGTGCGCAGTGGACTTTGCTGATACTCCCTCCTAGTCCGCTGCGAAAGCTTGATCGGGCATGGCAAATCTGCCGCTCGGGCGCGTAATCGCACATCGAGCCATGGGTCAGACTTGGAGGCTCTATGCACGGGCTGGTGCCCTCGTTTTCCATGCTGAAGGCGTTTGACGCCTTTGGGAAATACGGTGGTGTGCGCAAAGCGGCTTTGGCGCTTGGCGTCGATCATGCGATGGTCAGCAGACATCTTGCTGCCCTGGAAGCCTATGTCGGAACCGCTCTTGTCGAACGCAAAGGAAACACCCGCGTCTTGACGGCGGACGGGGTTGAATATCATCGCAGGGTATCAGCCGCTTTCCAGGAGATCGCCAATGCGACTCTGGTTCTGCGCAAGCGCGATGAGAGGCAACTGCTGATCTGGTGCAGCCCCGGGCTGGCCTATCATTGGCTTGCGTCACGGCTTGCGGCATTTCGCGAACGCGGCATCTCCATCGAGCTCCGGCCGATGGATTATCAGCCCGATTTTTCCACAAATGAGGCAGACGGCGACATTCGATATGTGCGCAACCCTTCTCAGGAACGTGCGCATCCAGATACGAAGTTCGTGGATATAGCGCGTCCGCCCGTATTTCCGGTCGCTAGCCCCGTCTACGCCGAAAGCGTCAAGGCGCGCATCGGTGATGCGACGGCTTTTCTCGATCTTCGTCTTTTGCATGAAGAAAACGACCTGGAATGGCGTGCCTGGTTTGCGACGCAGGGTGTCGAAATACCCCCATCGACTCTTCCTGGCCCCCGCATGTGGCACGCTCATGTCATGCTGGAAGCTGCGCGTGCGGGAGAGGGGGTTGCACTTGCCAACCCATTTCTCGTTTCCCAATATCTTGCGAACGGCCAACTCGTCCGTCTCTCTGCGCGCGAGACGCCATTGGAAGAGGTGTCGCTCGGCAGCTATCAATTCACCACGCGTATAGATCGATGGAATAGCGCTCCGGTCGCGCGTTTTCGCAACTGGTTGCTTGAGCAGGCGGCGACCAGCAATTGAAGCGCGCCTTGGCCGAACGGTGGGTTGAGACCGGTTGCATCTTATCCGGAGCAGCGACTTTCTTCACGATCGGTGTGTGTAACTCACCACGGCACCCTTTCTTGTCGCCTTCCTGTTCTGCCGCAGGTCGCGCAGGTAAAGCGGCAAAGCTCGTCCAGCTCCGATCTCGTCGCCGTGGCGGGAATGGGCAATAGTCATGAATTTTCGGCCGTGCTGATCACCTTGGTTGCGAGAATCCCGGTATTTTATCGTAAATAGAGGAGCAAATATGCGCACTGCCCCGATGCTTTTGCTTGCTGGCTGTATTGCGATGGGTGCCAGCGTTCCGGTCCATGCGGAACCGGCAGATCTGCTCCTCCATAATGGCAAGGTTGCGACAGTCGACAAGGATTTCTCGATCCGGTCGGCGGTCGCAATCAGGGACGGTAAGATTATTGCTGTCGGTGACGAAAAACTGCTTCAGCGCTTTCCGTCAGCACAAAAAATTGATCTTCACGGGCAACTGGTGCTGCCTGGTTTCATTGATACGCATCTCCATGTTTATGGGCTCGCCCACCGTCAGGTCACCCCTGCGAAAGCGAAATCAATTGCCGAAATTCAGGCGATGGTGGCGCAAAAGGCCAAGGAACTCGGACCTGGAGAGTGGATTACGGGATATGGTTGGGATGAAGCCCTGTTGGCCGAGAAGCGGGTCCCCACGCGCGAAGATCTCGATGCCGCGGCGCCGGACAATCCCGTCGTCCTGACCCGCGCGGGCGCCCATTCGTCGGTTTCGAATTCTCTCGCCCTGAAGCTCGCGCATATCGACCTTTCGACGCCTGATCCGGAAGGCGGTGTAATCGAGCGCGGGCCTGGAAATGTTCCGACGGGCCTCATTCGTGAGCGAAGTGACCTGGTCACCAGTCTCGTACCGCCGGCTACGCCTCAGGAGATGCGTCCCAGCTACATCGAGTCGCTGAAAGCGCTTCTTGCACTTGGCATCACGAGCTTCATGGAGGCATTTACATCGATTGATGACGAGCCGGTAGGCAAAGGCGGTATCGACGCAAGCCAGGCGCTTGACGCGCAAAGTGCGCTGCAACGGGGGCTGCACAGCTGGGCGGAATTTCGTTCGATCTACAATGACGTTGGCGATCAACTTCCACGTATGACAGCCTATATTGCGTGGCCGGGTGCAGAACGGCTTAAGGCCTTTCCCTACCATACCGGCTATGGCGATGATCGCCTGAAGCTGGGGCCGATAGGTGAATCGCCTTATGATGGTGGTTTCACCGGCCCGACCGCCTATACGAAGCAGGATTATAAGGGCCTGCCGGGCTTTCACGGCACGACCTTCTACTCCGAGGCCCAGGCCAGGGAAATTGTGGAGGTCTCCAGCGCGCTGGGATGGCAGCTGGGTATTCACGCCATCGGAGATCGCGCTATCGAGACGATGGCTGATATCTACGCTCAGGAACTGGATGTCCGCCCAAAGAAGGATCATCGGTGGTTCCTGTCCCACTTTACGATGATCCCCTCGGTGGACACGATGAAGAGCATGGCCGCGCATGATATTTGGGCGGCTGCTCAGCCTAATTTCCTCTATAACCTTGAAGGTCGTTATGAAGCGACGCTCGATGGCTATCGGCTTCAACACAATAATCCTGTCAATGTGCCGATGGGATATGGTGTGAAGATAGCGTTTGGCAGCGATAACCTGCCGATTGGCCCATTATACGGGCTATATGTCGCCGTGACGCGACAGGGCTCCAGCGGCAAGAAATTTGCTGCCGAAGAAGCGGTGACGATGCAGGAAGCCATCCGGCTTTATACCGAAAAGGCTGCCTATCTGACGTGGGACGAAAAGAAGAAAGGCACGCTGGAGGCGGGCAAGCTGGCGGACATGGTCGTTCTGGACAAGGATCTCCTCACGATACCGACTGACGAGATTTTATCGACCAAGGTCACCATGACCGTCGTAGGTGGAAAGATAGTCTATCGGGCGCAATGAGCGCAGATTCAGAGGACGCCAACGGGCGCGACGGGCAATGTGCAGATCGGGAACGGCGCGGATTCGACACCGGTAGGACGTCGCTGCAATACGACGGCTCCTTTGCCGGTATCGAATTATATCGTGACAGTTAGCCCGGTGCGCCTCCATTAACCGCAAGGCAAACCGTCTTGAGTTCGAGATAATCGTCAATGCCGCATTGCGCGCCTTCACGACCGAGCCCTGATTCCTTGACGCCGCCGAAGGGAGCCATTTCCGTTGAGATAAGCCCGGTGTTCAGTCCCACCATGCCATATTCCAGAGCCTCCACCACACGCCAGCTCCGGTCTAGATTGCTGGTGAATACATAGGCCGCCAGCCCGGCATCGGTATCGTTGGCAAGATGGATGGCCTCGCTGTCGTTTTCGAACCGGACCAGTCCGGCGACTGGACCAAAGGTTTCTTCGCGGCACAGCAAGGCATCTGAAGGAACGTTGATGACGACGGTCGGCTCGAAGAAATTGCCGTCCTCGCTGTACGCCTTTCCGCCCGTGAGGACGGACCCGCCGCGATCGACGGCATCGTCGACATGCGCCGTCGCCTTGGCGATCGCGGCGCGGTTGATAAGTGGTCCCTGATCCGTTGGTCCCAGCAGGCCTGGACCCACCACAAGCGCTTTGACACGTTCGCTGAGTGCAGCGGCAAACCGGTCGTAAATGCCCGACTGAACCAGAAGCCGGTTCGCACAGACGCATGTCTGGCCGGCATTGCGAAACTTGGACGCCATTGCGCCTTCAACCGCCGCTTCGAGATCAGCATCGTCGAAGACAATGAACGGCGCATTGCCGCCCAGTTCGAGGGAAACGCGCTTGACGGTTTCCATGCATTTGGCGGCAAGAAGTTTGCCCACGCGCGTCGAACCCGTAAACGTGAATTTTCTGACGCGCTTGTCGCCTGTCAGTACGGCACCGATCGGCGCGGCATCACCGGTGATCACATTGAACACGCCCGCGGGCAAACCCGCCTCCTCGCCCAGCCGAGCAAGAGCCAGTGCCGAGAGAGGCGTCAGTTCCGAAGGTTTCAGAACGAATGTACACCCCACCGCCAACGCGGGGCCAGCCTTCCGCGTGATCATGGCGAGGGGAAAATTCCATGGTGTGACAGCGGCCACGACGCCCACAGGCTCCCTGCGCACCAGAATGCGGCGATCATGCTGATGCGGGGTCGGGATCGACCCTGTGACGCGACGCGCTTCCTCACTAAACCATTCGAGAAACGACGCGGCGTAAGCGACTTCGCCTCGCGCCTCCGCCAGGGGCTTGCCTTGCTCGGTCGTCAACAGCCGGGCCAGATCCTCCTGATGACGCATCATCAGTTCAGCCCATCGACGCAGAATACCTGCGCGCGTTTTCCCGGTTTGGTCGCGCCAGGCCGGAAACGCCTGATGTGCGGCAGAAACCGCCGTTTCGGCTTCTGCTGCACCAAAGTTTGGGACATGGCCGACGCACATATTATCGGCGGGATTTACAACCTCGATCATGCCCGCAGCGCCAATCCATTGGCCGCCGATATAGCCTGCGTCGCACAGCAGCTCTGGACGCGAAAGTACGAGGCCTGACATGCTCACTTGACCGTTTCCGCAAGTTCGGCCGGGATCAGAGCCCGTTCCAGCGCGTCGAGCCCTTCATCCAGAATTTCGTCGGATGCCGTCAGCGGCACCAGGATACGGATAGCCTGTCCGAACTGTCCACAGGTCAGCAGCAAGAGGCCGGCCGCAAGCGCGCGGGCCGCTACGCGCTTGGCTTCCGCTCCATCCGGATTGCCGTGCTCATCGACAATGTCGAAAGCGATCATCGCGCCCGGCCCGCGCAATCCCGAAATGCGCACCAGATCGTTCCGCTTGGCGAGTGTCGCGATCCGCTGCCGAAGGCGGCCGCCAATCGCATCGGCGCGTGCAAGCAGACCTTCATCCTCGATGATATCGAGAACGGCGTTGGCGGCGGCGCAGGCTATTGGTGAACCGCCATAAGTTCCGCCCAGACCGCCGGGTTCGACAGCATCCATGACGTCCGCGCGGCCGATAAGGCCGGAGAGTGGAAAACCACCTGCCAGGGACTTCGCCACTGTGATCAGATCGGGTTTGATCGGCGCATGCTCGATGCCGAACATCTTGCCCGTACGTGCAAAGCCGGTCTGCACCTCGTCGGCGATCAGAAGAATGCCGTACTGCTCGCGCAACGCGGCTATGGCCTCGAACAGTGCCGGATCGGGGACATGAAATCCGCCTTCGCCCTGCACCGGTTCTATAATGAACGCCGCGATCCGTTCAGGTTCTATGTCGGCTGAAAAGAGAAAATTGAGCGCACGCATGGTGTCGGCGATGGTGACACCGGTCGTCTCCGATGGGAGTGGGAGATGATATATTTCGCCGGGAAACGGGCCCAAGCCCTTCTTGTACGGTGAGACCTTGCCCGTCATCGCGGAGGACAACAGGGTGCGCCCATGAAAGCCTCCGGCGAACGCGATGATGCCCGGTCGACCGGTTGCAGCCCGGGCGACCTTGACGGCATTCTCCGTCGCCTCCGCTCCGGTCGTGAAGAGGATGGTTTTCGCCGGTCCATCAACGGGCGCAAGCGCATTGAGCCGTTCGGCCAGCCGGATGTAAGGCTCATACGGCATGACCTGGAAAGCGGTATGCGTATAGGCGTCCATTTGTTGCTGGACCGCCGCCATTACCCGTGGGTGGCGATGCCCGACATTCAGCACCGCAATGCCGCCTGCAAAATCTACAAAGCGATTGCCTTCTTCGTCCCAAAGTTCAGCATTTTCCGCGCGTGCAGCATAGACCGATGTCGCAGAGGCCACACCGCGGGGAACTGCGTTAAGGCGACGCTCCGCGAGCGCGTGATTCTTCATCGTAAAATGCCTCCACCGAACACGAATAGATGCGGCACTCTAGGCTACGGGAAATGCGCCATGCAGATGACTTCGGCGCCGTAACTGGTGACTAAATGTTACCACATGGGTGGATTTGCCGTGCGGTATCAGAGCTTCAATACGGCGCGTGGGGCCTGCGATGTAGGAAGGAAACATGGAGTCAGGCGAAATAGATTGCGGCAAACTCATCGCATGGCTGAGACGCCGGAACCGCGTGACCGATGGTAAGTAAATGAAAATGTTCCAAGGGATTGGAACTGGCTGGGGCGGCAGGATTCGAACCTGCGCATGGCGGTACCAAAAACCGCTGCCTTACCGCTTGGCTACGCCCCAGTGAGTCAGAGGGCAACGCCTATAGCGGCTGGATAGGGAAATGGAACCCGCCAAGTAGATCACATGGCCAGTGGCAAGCGCAGAGTTGCGCGAAAACCGCCCTCGGGTCTGTTCGCCAGTATCAATGTGCCGCCATGCTTTTCCGCGATAGACTTGGCGATGGAAAGGCCAAGACCGGTCCCGCCCGTGGCACGGTTGCGCGAACCTTCTGCCCGATAGAAGGGTTCCGTCAGGCGCGCGAGCTGTGCTTCGGAAACGCCAGGCCCCTCATCGTCCACCGACAATTCTGCATGGCCGCCCACGACGTGCAGCGAAAGGAGCGCCCCCCCGCCATAGCGCTGGGCGTTTTCGACCAGATTGCCGATGCAGCGCCGTAACAAGGCCGCGTCCCCCGATATGACTGCGCGTTCGGTCTGCTCCAATGCTACCGACTGGCCCACCACCTCCATCTCATCTGTAAAGGTTTCGACCAGCGCGGACAGTTCCATGCGCACCAGTGCGGGCGCATCGCTGCCGCTCTTCACGAAATCGAGCAGGCTCGCGATCATTCGCCGCATTTCCTCGATATCGGATTCGGCTCTCACCCGGGTCGCCTCTGGCAGCTCATCCAACCGAAAAGACAGACGCATCATCGGCGTACGGAGATCGTGGGCAATCGCCACCAGCATGTTCGTGCGTTCCGCGACATGGCCGACAAGCTTCGCGTGCATCTGGTTGAAGGCGTTGCCCAGGTGGCGGACTTCGGGAGGTCCTGCGACGGGCAAGGGGCGGGCATCGTCGATGCGTTCTGCCGCAACTCCTTCGGCCAATTTTCGTAGCGGGTGCGTAATGCGTCGTGCGACATACCAAGTCGGGGCGAGCAGCAACGCAAAAATCAACAGCATCAGGGACAATGTGACCGCATACCAGCGGACGGGGGCGCCTTGGTGACCCTCCAGGGCATGCATGCGTCCATCCATTGTCCATGTTACTGCGATTGCATCGTGCAGGAACGGTATTCTGGTCCTCATCGCGCCAAAGGGTGGGTTGCGGTCCATAGCCGGCCGAGGGCCCGGGCCGGGTCCAAACGCTCCGGGGCCGAATTCCCTCGGTCCGGGACCGCGTGTTGGCATTTTGGCAATATAGACGCGGACATTTTGATAGTCGGGCCCAAGGCGTGCCGCCAAATCGTTTGAAAGGATTGGCAGCGCCGGTGTCAGGTCCGTCAGATTTGCGGTGCCCGCGCGTTTCAAGCTCCAGTCGGTCGTCGGCGATCGTCCGGTACGGATCGCGGTCACGACTTCATCGAGGGACAGTGGCCGGGAGTGCGGAGGGGGACCGCGAAAGGTCACCAGCAGCATTGCCGCCAGGGCGGCCACCAGCGCGACAGCCACCAGCGCAACGATGCGCGTCAAAATTGTAGGATTTGGCTGCATCAACCGGGCTTTCGCGCCGTGACTGCCGCCGTGAACATATACCCTTCATTGCGCAGCGTGCGTATCAGGTCGCTGTCGCGCCCTCGATCCAGTTTACGGCGCAAGCGACTGACTTGCACGTCGATGGCGCGATCATAGCTTTCGCTGTCGGCGCCGGCCGAATATTCCAGCAACTGATCGCGGCTGAGCACGCGACGCGGATGTTCGATAAACGCACGCAACAATCGAAATTCGCCATCCGTCAATGTGACGACGACATTGTCGGGGTCGAGCAACAGGCGCATGGGCAGGGACAGTGCCCAGCCGGCGAACCGGTGCGTGGGTTCAACATCCGCTGCAACAGGCGTTGGCGATGGCTCGGTCATGTTCGGCATGCGCACGCGCCGCAATACGGTGCGGATACGGGCAAGCAACTCGCGCGGATTGCAGGGTTTGGAAAGATAATCCTCCGCGCCCATTTCGAGGCCGACAATGCGGTCGACGTCCGTGCCGACGGCCGACAGCATGATCACCGGCATCGCGCCGCTGGTCTGCATTCGCCGCAGGATCGCAAGGCCATCTTCGCCCGGCATCATCACGTCCAACACCGCGAGGTCGAACCGGTCGGTCCCCAACAACCGGTCCATCTCCGCGCCGCCGGCAGCGGTGGCCACGGAATAACCGTGCCGTTCGAGAAATTCCGAGAGCAACGCACGGATTTCCGCGTCGTCGTCTACCACCAATATCCGTGTCGCAAGGTCCATGGCCGCTCCGGCCCGGCTGTCGCCGCCAGGCACGGGCGTACACATACCCGCCGTTTCTTCCCCCTGCAAAGCCCCGAACCCCCTTTCGTCAGATAGCTATTCCGATCGTTGCCGACCCTGTGAAGCCGTTTGTCAGGTCGCCGGTCATCGTCGGCGTCATTGCAGTTATCTGCGCCGTACTATTGTCGCCGAACACATTATCGTTTGCGACGGACGTATTGGCGAAATTGGTCTTGCTGCTCGAATAGGCGCTGGTCGCGTAGACGGTGTTGCATGCGGCCGCAGGCAGCGCGAGCTGCGATGTGAGCAGTCGATTCGCGTAGGTCGTGGCCTGTGTAAGGCTCGGATACACCTCGAAATGGATATGGGGATAGCGACCAGAATAGCATCCGGGGAAGATGGACGTGAACGTCACCTGCCCGTTCGCATCCGTCACCGCCACGCCGCGCAGATAATTCTGCTGGGGCAGATTGTAGATCGAATATTCGCCTGCACGGGTGCAGTGCCACAGGTAGATGGCATAGCCGGACAGTGGTGCGCAGCTATTGTTGCTGTTCACCAGAGTCAGGGTCAATGTCATCGTCACGCCATCTGCGGTGCCGGAATAGGAACCAAAGCTCGACCGAATGTCATTTCGTACGATACCGCTCTGGATAAGCACGTTGGCAACTGAACCATTGGCGCTGTTGGATCCATCGGCAGGATAGGGGCCATTGGTCTCCGACGCATAGGTCGTGCAGGTGTCAGAGCTTGACGTTGGGGTGGGTGTCGGCGTGGGCGTTGGTGTAGGGGTGGGCGTTGGCGTCGCAGTAGAACCGCCGCTCGAGGACGATGAACTGTCACCGTCGCCGCAAGCGGCCACAAGCGCTATGGATCCTGCCGAAAGCATTAAGCGCAGAGCGTGGCGCCGGCCGAACAGCCTGTCGCCCATCTTCTGCAGATCGTCGATCAGACCTCCGTCGTGATCATGTGTCATCTTTGTCCCTTACGGCAGTTTCCGTCTGCCGCAGGATTAAGAGGCATGTGTATCTGGCCGATTTCCCTAGGGGGCGGCTTTGTAGCGCGAATGTTGCAAGGGCGGGCAGCGTTGCCGATGGGCGTCAATACGCCGATCCGTCACAGTCAGAGGCGGGCTTCAAAAACCGGTGTGGTCAGCCGCCGCGTGGCATCAATGGCAAGGCTTCGTAGGATCGGTCGGATGCAGTCGTCCCGATCGATCCCAGTGCGGCAAGTTGCTGCATATCGACCGGAGCGACATCAAGCGTCAGAAAGCTGTCCCAGACGAGCCGCCGATGCGCGATACGCCATTCACCGTTCCGACGCGCATAATTATCCAGATATCGCCCGGACACGATGATGTGCTTCGCATCCGGATCATGCGTGCGATGATAGGCAATGAAGTATAGTTCGCCGTCCGCACTGTCGCCGTCCAGTCGGTAGGACGTATTGCAGATATAATGGGCGGTCAGTTCAAACGGCGCCATCACTGTCGATTGCTGCGCAACAAAACGCGCTGCGCTATCGCAGAAAACGGTTCCGTGATCGTCAATCGCGTCGTCATGGTACACGGATGCCAGCAACTCCGGATCACGGCGGTCAATGGCCCGCGAATAGCGCATGGCGATGTCGCGCAATGCTTCCCGATCGAGCAGGGCGTCGATTGCTGCGTTGCGATCTTGCGTCATGGATCAGGCTGCAGTCAATTCACGGGTCGCGCGTGTTGCGGCCAGGCTGCCCGCCCGGCGCCCGAAGACCACTGCACTGCCGATACTGGTCCCGCCACCGGCGTAACGTTTGCCATGGAAGCAGCCCAGCACTTCACCAGCTGCGTAGAGACCCTCGATCACTTTGCCGCGCGTGTCGAGCACGCGGCAATCGGCGTCGATATCCAGGCCGGCCGCTGTAAAGCCGATGATGGCCGCCCGCACCTCTACGGCATAGAAAGGGGCAGTTTTGATCGGCGTCAACGCATGCCCGTTTCCGTCCTTGCGGAATTGGCGATCCTCACCGTGAACCGCGACGTCTTCATTGTAACGGCGGACGGTTTCCGTGAGCGCTTCCGGATCCAGTCCGGCCAGCCGCGCCACTTCGGCGATGCTCTCCGCGCGATGAGCAACGCCTTTGTTCACTTCGCGCGTGATGGTGATTTCTTCCCAACTGGACGTTGCCAGGCCGCTATTATAGGGGTCTGCATAGGACAGGTCGTCGCCATTTTCGACCATGGTCGGGTGATCGAAGATCGCCCAGCATCGTTTGCCCGATTGTTCGGCGATCAGATAACCGCAGACGGCGTAGCTTTCCCACTCTGCCATGAACCGCTTGCCCGCCTCGTTCACCGCGATGACCCAGGGCGGCAGGAAAGCTTCGACATAGCGACTGTCGAAACAAGGCGTGGGCTGAATGAGGCCGCGATCATGGCCGGTGATCTGCGCGCCGATGCTTTCGCCAAGCTTTATGCCGTCACCCAGGATGAAGGGGGCGTCACGGTGCACTGCCCAGGTGCGGTCACCATGATAGGCTGCTGTGGGGAACCACTTCTTCAGCATCTCCGGATTATTACCGAAGCCGCCAGTGGCGATGATCACGCTGCGCGCGCGCAATTCCGTACCGTCCGACGTGATACCCGCCACCTGGCCGTTCTCCATGATCAGCCCGTCGACGCGTGTTCCCAGCGCTGTCTCGACGCCGAGCGCGCCGGCGCGGTTTATAAGCGCGTCTGCAATGCCCAGCCCGAATGTCTTCGACGTATGGCCACGCTGCGTGTCCGTCACATCGGAATGGACGAGCATGCTTGCGGGAAACTCGACGCCCTTTTCCTTCAGCCATTCGAGCATGGCTGCGCTCTCATCGCAATAATAGCGGATGAGATCGGGACGCACGCTGTGTTGATTCAGCGTCATGATATAATCATAGGTGGTATCAGGACTGTCCTTGATGCCCTTTTCCTTCTGCGTTGCCGTGTCGCAGGCATACACAACGCCGGTCGAGTTGCGTGTCGCGCCGCCTAGATGATCGTCGGCCTCCAGCACCATCACGCTGGCGCCCGCCAGTCGCGCTTCGATAGCGGCCGACATGCCTGCCGCACCGGAACCGATGATGATGACGTCATAGTCGCGGGACATGGAAATCTCCTGGCGCCGGTTATGCTATCGCGGGTTCGGGAATGCGGTTCAGATAGACGGGGTCCTGACGGTCGCGGCGACCGGGCAGGTTGAAGAGCGCCACGCCGCCTTCCTCGGTGATGCGGTCCGACGGGCGGATGTCGTTCCACTCGTTGGTGATCTTGCGGCGCAGGATTTTCCACTGGCCGTCGCGGCGCTCGAACAGGTCGATGTAACGGCCGCCGCAATAATAGTCGTGATACTGATCGATGGTGCCGTTGGCCTTGGCCTTGGCCGCATAGGTCGGACCGAAGAAGGCAGTCACGGCTTCCTCGCCGCCATGGGCCCGTTGATAGGCCCAGTAATAGGCCTCCGACGTGGCGAAATCGCCATCCACATCAATCGTGCAATGGGTGACTGTGTGGATGCCGTCAGTGATACCTCTACGAAGCTCAGGGATTATAAATTCCGCGAACTCCATGGCGTTGCCTGAAAACGAGCCGTGATCGTCCGTGCCGTCGGGATGATAGATCGTCTTAAGGAGATCGATGTCGCAGCGATCGATCGCACGGCAATATAGCTTGAGAACCTGCTCTATCTCTTGCCGGTCCAGCGCCACGCGCAAGCGTGCTTCAAGCGCCTCATCCATCGATCGCTCCCTCTCCATCACGACTCCCATATGGGCCGCTTAGTGATGATATGTTGGCATACGATGGCGCGCAAGGGAAGGCCGGAGTTTGGCGTCCGGCCTTCTCTGTTTTTTACTTGCCCGTGAATTCCGGCCGGCGCTTTTCAAGCACGGCATGGACGGCTTCGCCAAAATCGGCCGTGTATGTCGTCAGTCCTTCATAGGCGACGCCGGCTTCAAAGACCGAGCTGAAAAGCTGGCGCAGCGCGATGTTGGTTACGGACTTTGTGTAGCGGATTGCGGTCTGTGCGCCACGTGCGAGCTTTTGCGTGTATTTGTCGACATAGGCGTCAAGTTCTGCTGCCGGTACCGCAAAGCTGATCAGGTTGATGCGCTCCGCTTCAACAGCGTCGATGGCATCTCCGGTCAGCAGATAGTGCTTGGCCTTGGCAAAGCCGATGAGTTGCGGCCAGATAAGCGCACCGCCATCACCGGCCACGAGGCCAAGTTTGACATGTGGATCTGCGAACTTGGCGTGATCTGCAGCGATGACGACATCGCACAGCAGGGCGATCGAAGCGCCAAAGCCCATCGCGTCGCCGTTCACTTTTGCGATGATCGGCTTCGGGCAATCCAGCACGCCCATGACGATGCGGCGCATGCTTTTCGCTTCGTGGACGAAAGGCACTCTGTCGCCTTTCACCTGCTTTTCCAGCCAGTCAAAGTCACCGCCGGCCGAAAAGGCTTTGCCCGCTCCGGTGAGAACGATCACGTCGCTCTCTGTATCATCAGCTGCTTCAAAAAACACACGCGCCATCTCTTCATGCAACGCATGGCTGACGGCGTTGAGCAGTTCCGGCCGGTTCATGGTGATCGTGAGCACGCGGCCTTCGCGCGTCAGCGACAGAAGCTTGTAGTGATCGAAGTTCATGCCGTCTCCCTCAATGCTGCGTCACTCATGGCAACGGGTCGCCACGCTCATGCGCGCGATTCTGACAGAAAACAACGCGAAGATGATACGCGTGCGGATCATTTTTTCCGCTGCATCCGCAGGAACTGGCGCAATTCGGGAACGCTTCATTGCCAGCGAAGCGCCCGTGGCATATCGGATGTCGGCATATCAGCTGGATAATGGTACGGAGAGAAGAGGATGAATCCGGTCGATAAGTTGATCGCCATAGAAGAGATAAAGAAGCTCAAGGCGCGCTATTTCCGGTTGATGGACGGCAAGGATTGGTCGGCCTTCGCTGCGGTGTTTACCGAGGATGCGCTTTTCGATGTGCATGGCGCGCTGGAGGAAAATCCCAGCGAATCAGGCGAGCCGATTATTGGGCGCGACGCTATCGTCGCCTATGTCAGCAGCGGCATCACGCCGCTGACGAGCGCGCATCAGGGCCACATGCCGGAAATCGAAATCATCTCGGCGCAGGAGGCAATCGGCATCTGGTCGTTCGAGGATGTTTTGCGCCCGCCTGGCGGCACCCCTTTTGCGTTGTTCAGAGGGTATGGCCATTATCACGAGCGCTATAGCTGTGCCGATGGCATATGGCGCATCGCGTCGCTGAAGATCACGCGGCTTATGGTGGAGACGCACTGAGGCTGACGGCTTTCAGGAATACCGGATCCGTGACCGATTTCGCTGCCTTCCGATGACCCTCAGTCGGGCATTGCGCGGGGAAAGCTGTTCGCCAGCAGGCGATTGATCGTCTTGATGGCCTCGGTGACATCGGTCATCGATTCTGCTCCGATCCGCCGCTCCAGTGCATCATTCTGCTCGACTGCGGCAATGCGCAGGGGTTCACGAAGGCCTCTGCCTTCCTCGGTCAGATGCACCATCACCAATCTCCTGTCGGACGCGACGCGGCGACGCTCCACAAGTCCCGCGCGCTCCAGCCGGGTCAATGTCTGGCCAATGGTGGCCTTGCCGATTTCCAGCCGCCGCGCGAGCTCGACCTGTGACAGGGGTTCGTCAAACCAGAGCTCCCCCAGCACATAGGCTTGCGCAGGGGCGATTCCGGTGCCGGATATGCGCGCCATATAATCATTCTGCATGATGCGTGCGAGCAGTTGCGCCTGATAGGCCAGGCTGTCCTTGAACAGGGGAAAAGGCACTTCCTCACGCGGCAAGTCGTTCGCATCGCGCCTTTCGGATTGTGCTGAAGCCATATTTTCCCGTCCCCCGTCTGCGTCTATCTTCTTATTCCTCTTCCCGGAATATGTGCCTTCTCGCCAAAGCGGTCCCGCGGGTCAAGTTATGCCGTAATACAGCATAAATTGCGCATAGGCGCGCAGTCCGCATGAAAGTCCTTTTCGGACCAGTGGTTAGCATATGTACAGTCTGCCAGCATGCCATTATACCTCGGGCATTGGTGTAACGGAGAGGAGTTCAAAATGGCCGGAAAGCTCGATGGCAAGATCGCCGTCGTTACGGGAGCCGCGCGTGGACAGGGCGAAGCGACTGCGCGAGTGTTCGCTGCACACGGTGCCAAGGTCGTGCTTGCTGACATGCTGGAGACAGAGGCTCAGGCGGTCGCTGCAAGTCTGGGCGATAATGCCATGGCCTATAAGCTGAACGTTTCGAGCGAAGATGACTGGAATGCCCTGGCCAAGGCTGTCGAAGCGAAATGGGGCGCCGCGGATATCCTTGTGAACAACGCTGGCGTGGTTCACCCCGCGGGGATGCTGGATCTGACCAAGGCAGATTTTGAGCGGGTGCTCTCCATCAACCTGATCGGTTCCTGGTTGGGTATCAAGGCGTTGGCGCCGGGCATGGTGGCAAAGGGTAAAGGGGCGATCGTAAACATCTGCTCGTCCTCCGCGCTGTGGGGCATGAACGGTCTAACCGCTTATTCCGCGAGCAAGTGGGCTCTGCGTGGCATCAGCAAGACCGCAGCCATGGAACTGGGACCGAAGGGCGTGCGCGTGAATGCGGTTTTCCCCGGTGGTATCAATACCGTCATGGGCAATGTCACGAACGAGGAAGCGTCGGAACTCGCCAAATATTATGTCGGCCAACCGATCGCACGCATTGGCGAGCCTGAGGAAGTTGCCAACACCAGCCTGTTCCTGGTGAGCGATGATGCGTCCTATGTCTGCGGCGCAGAGATCGCCGTCGATGGTGGCATGACCATGGGCGTCTACACGCCATTCCTGCCGGGCGCGCCGACATCGGCAGCATGACGATTATTCTGTGACGGGCCATGCAGCGGCATGGCCCGTCACGATATCATGACAATACCGGCGTGGCCTGCGCCACGGGCGCATCTCCGTACAGTGTAGTGCGTTGCCGCAGCGGCCGTCCGGCGCGCTCTGCGACAGAGGCCATCCAGGCAATGTCGCGACATTGCCCCTGTGCGCCACCGGCAGCGCGTGTAATGGATTCGTCCATCAGCACGCCGCCCAGATCATTGACGCCAGACTGCAGCGCCGCGATCACGCCCGCCTCGCCCAGCTTTACCCAGCTTGCTTGAATGTTCGGTATCAGCGGGTGGAGAACCAGCCGAGCGACGGCGTGCATCAGCAGGCATTCCCGTGCGCTAGGCCCGGACCGAGCCTGACCCCGACGCCAGTTCGGCGCCTCCATATGGACGAAGGGCAGCGGCACGAATTCGGTAAAGCCGCCTGTTTCCGCCTGAAGGTCGCGGATCGCCAGCAGGTGCGCGGCCCAGTCCTCATAGCGCTCGACGTGGCCGAACATGATTGTGGCGGTCGATCGCAGACCGGTGCGGTGCGCCGTGCGCATCACTTCCAGCCATTCGGCGGTCATCAGCTTGTCCGGGCAGATGATGTCACGCACCCGATCCACCAGAATTTCGGCGGCGGTGCCTGGGAGCGTGGACAGGCCTGCAGCCTTCAGGCGCGCGAGAAAGTCGCCGAGTGGCAACCCCAACGTCTGCGCGCCATGCGTGACTTCCAACGGAGAGAAGGCGTGGATGTGAATGTCGGGTGCCGCCTGGCGTACGGCATTCAGTATCGAAAGATAGGTGTTTCCGTCGTAATCCGGGTGGATGCCGCCTTGCAGGCAAACCTCGGTTGCGCCGCGCGCGACGGCTTCTGCGGCCCGCTGGCCCACTTCCGCCAGGTCCAGGCGATAGGCTGGGCCGCGCAGCGCCTTGGCCGTACCCTTTGAAAATGCGCAAAAGCCGCATTTGTAGAGGCAGATATTCGTGTAGTTGATGTTGCGGTTGATGACGAAGCTCACTGCGTCGCCGGATACCCGCCTGCGCATCCGGTCGGCGGCGGCCGTGATCTGCGTCACTTCCGGTCCTTCCGCTTCGAAAAGGCGAACGATGGAAGCTGTGTCCAGTCGCTCGCCGCTTTCTGCACGTGCGATGATAGCGTCGATCCCGTCCGTCGCGACGCCATGGCCGCTGGTCGGCGCTATCGGCATGTCTTCGGTTGAACCGGGCCGCCAGTCTTCCGTAATGGGCAATCCCCGCCCGTCGAGTTGTCGGCGCACACGCGTCGTCAGCGATGGATCCAGCCAGGTCTGCGGCTCCATCGCGTGACTGGGGCCGATCGCAAGGCGCTCGCGCAGCGTGCGCCCTGTCGCCGCCGTCGCCGCATGGAGGGCGTCGAGATGCGGCCATGGCGCTTCGGGGTTCACATGATCGGGCGTGACGGGTGACACGCCGCCCCAGTCGTTTACACCGGCGTGGAGCAAGGCCGCCAACGCCTCCGGGTCGTGCAGGTTCGGCGGCGCCTGAATGGTCATGTCCGGCCCCAGCACCAGACGCGCCGCCGCGATCGTCCAAAGGTGATCGTCCAGGTCGGGTTCTGCCGCGTCGGCCATGCGCGTGCCCGGCTTCGCCCGGAAATTCTGGACGATGACTTCCTGTATATGTCCGTGGCGCCGATGGCTCTCACGCAATGCCACCAGCGCATCGATACGCTCGGCGCGCGTTTCGCCGATGCCGATCAGGATGCCGCTGGTGAAGGGCACTTTCGCGACGCCCGCGGCTTCGATCGCCGCCAGTCGCGAGGCAGGGCGTTTATCCGGCGATCCGTAATGCGCCATGCCTTTCCCGCACAGCCGGTCCGATGCGCTTTCCAGCATCAGGCCCATCGACGCGGAGACGGGGCGAAGCGTGGCATAATCCTCCGCGTCCATCAAGCCGGGGTTCAGATGCGGCAGCAGACCGGTTTCCTCCAGCACCAGCGATGCGACTTCCCGCAAATAGGAAAGCGTGCTGTCGTGACCCAGGGCGTCCAGGCCCTCGCGCGCCGCGCGATACCGGGCCTCGGGTTGATCGCCGAGCGTGAAAAGTGCCTCGCGGCAGCCGGCGGCTGCGCCAGCCCGTGCGATCGCCAGCACTTCATCGCGTGTGAGATAGGCCTGCGTCGTCCGCGACGGCGGTACTGCAAAGGTACAGTAGTGGCAGACATCACGGCAAAGCTGTGTGAGTGGAATGAAAACCTTGCGGGAATAGGTCACGAGCGTACCCTTGCCTGCAAGGGTCATGGCATTGGCAGCGTCCAGAATCTCCGGCAAGGTCACCCGCGCCAACGCGTCCATGATCGTGCCGGTGTCAGCCTGGGCAAGACCGGAGAGCTTCACATCGCTGTTTACGCCGATCCTTTGCCCGTCGGTCACGTTCATTCCTGTCTCTCCCTTCGCGTCGGCCCTGACTCGGTCGTGCGACAATGATTTGCTTGCTTACGTTAAGGTAGGTTGCGCTTCTGGCCAAGCCCCCGCGCGTTCTGGTTCAATTCTCCGGGAAATCGGCCTTCAGCTGGCGTCGATCGACCTTACCTGTGGCACTAAGCGGCAGGGCCGACACGATATGCACGGCTTTAGGCACCTTATAACCGGCAATCCTTTCGCGCGCCCAAGCGCGAATGGACTCTTTATCGATAGCAATGTCCGCATGGGGCACGATGATCGCCGTGACTGCTTCACCCCAATGCGGATCGGGGACGCCAATGACGGCGACTTCGGCGACATGCGGATGGGTGATGATCGCATTCTCAACTTCAGCCGGATAGATATTTTCCGCGCCCGAGATAATCATCTCCTTCACGCGTCCGCGCACGTAAAGATAGCCGTCCGTGTCGAGATAGCCGGCATCGCCAGTGCGAACCCAGCCATCCGCACTCAGCGTCCTTGCAGTTTCTTCGGGCAGGTTCCAGTAACCGGTCATGTTGGCGATGGACCGTATGCAGATCTCCCCGGTTTCACCGGGCGTCAGGCTCTGGCCAGTATCGTCGATGATCTTCAATTCCGTAGCGGGCATCGCCTTGCCCGCCCCGGCCATGCGTGCGTTGCCATTCGGATCATGATCCTCCGGGGGTAAGGCGACGGTTGGGCCGGTCGTCTCGGTCATGCCGTAGCTTTGCGCGAAACGGCACCGGAACGTGGCGATGGCTTGGCGCAGCAGTGGTGGCGCGATCGGCGCCGAACCATAAATGACAGTGTCGAGCGACGCATAGTTCGCGCGCCGCGCCTGGGGCAGATCCAACACCATTTTGATCGCGGTCGGCACCAGCGACAGCTTGCTCACTTTTTCCTGTTCGATCGCTGTTATGGTTGCGGCGGCGTCGAACGCTTCGTGAATGACGGTGCAGGCGCCAAAGAAAAGTGCGCGGGCCATCATCCCGAATGCGCCGATATGGCCCAGCGGCGCTTGCGCCAGAGTCACATCGTCCGGTCCCCAACGATCCCAGGCCAACGTGCTGCGCAGCATATTGATGCCCAGCAATGCGCGGTGTGACAGCATCACGCCCTTCGGTCGTCCGGTCGAGCCTGATGTGTAGACCTGGATTGCGATGGTTTCGGGGTCCGAGGCGATGTCAACGGGCGTATCGTCATCGACCAGCCAGCCACCGTCCTCGAATAGCGCGCGTGCAGCCATTATGCGGGTGTCGCTGCCGGCCTGTGCACAGATGTTCTGCGCCAGATCGAGAAAATCGGGTTCCGCAAACATGAGCGGCGGCGCGCAATCGGCCACGATCGACGCGATTTCTGCGGGCGCGAGGCGCCAGTTCAGCGGAACGGGCACTATTCCCGCTTTGTTGGCGCCCAGAGCTATCATGGGCACGGCATCGCTATTGCGGCCCAGAAAGAGGAGGCGCGCGCCCGGAGCAATGCCGTCGCGGATCAAACTGCGGGCAACGCGGTTGGCGCGGCTTTCGAGTGCAGCATAGCTGTGGCGCGCGTTGCCGAAGACCAAGGCGCCGCTCTGCGGCCTTACTCCTGCATGATCGGCTACGACCCTGTGCAGCGTAGGGACGGCGATTTCAGGGAACGGTCGCATGATCGGCTCTCAGCACACGTTTCAACAGCTTGCCATTCTCGTTGCGAGGGAGATCAGCCGCGAAGTCGATGATCGTCGGACATTTGATCGACGCCAACTGCGCACGGCAATGGGCGACGAGCATGTCGCGCAGGCGGTCGTCATCGATGCAGTTTTCTGCTGGCACCACGACGGCTTTCACCTGCTGTCCGTATTCGGCGTCGCTCACGCCGACTACCGCGACTTCTCGCACCGCCGGGTGTGCCTCGAGCGCCAGTTCCACTTCGCGTGGATAGATGTTGACGCCTCCGCGGATGATCAGGTCGCTGCGTCTGTCGCTGATGAAGAGATAGCCGTCGGAATCGACATGTCCAAGGTCGCCATAGGTCGCATAGCCTCGGTCGCTTAACGCGGCAGAGGGTGTATCCTGATTGATATATTGGAACGGAACGCCACCCTCGAAATAGATCAGGCCGATTTCTCCGGTTGCCAATTCGCGATTGCTGCCGTCCTCGTCCAGTATGTGGATGGCGCCTGTGATGGATCGGCCCACAGAGCCGGGATGCTGCAGCCACTCTTCGGCGGTGATAAAGGTGACGCCCGCATTTTCGGAGCCGCCATAATATTCGCTCAGGATTGGTCCCCACCATGCGATCATGGCGCGCTTGACGTCGACTGGGCAAGGCGCAGCGGCGTGCAGCGCAACGCGATGACTGGACAGGTCGTGCTCTGAGCGCTTGGCGGCCGGCAGATCGAGCAGACGAGTAAACATCGTCGGTACCCATTGGGAATGAGTGATGTGGTATTTTTCTATCGCGGCGAGAGCTTCGGCGGCATCGAATTGCGACAAGATGACGGCCGTTCCGCCACCTTCCACAATGCGCATCACATAGCGCCCGGTTGCATGGTACAGGGGCGATACTGAAAGATAGACGCTGTCGCGGTCCAGCGCGCAGGCCAAACGCAGCTTTTGCTCGAACACCGGAATTGTGCGCGCCTGATCCACGCCGGTAAGCGCCCGTCGGATGCCTTTCGGTCGGCCGGTCGTCCCCGACGAATATATGATCTCACGCCCGACAACGGCAGCCTGCCCAGCGATGGTAGGAGCTTCATCCGACCCAACGCCAACCCAGCCCGCCGCCGCATCGCCCGGAGTGGCGAAAAGGCACGCGTCGGCATCAGGCCATTCCGCACGGGCTGCGTCTGCCAGCGACATGAGCGATGGCGCGGCGATCAGGGCGCGTGCGCCGCTGTCCGACAGGATATAGGCGATTTCGCCAGGGCGCAGTCGCGTGCCAAGCGGGACATAGTATAGGCCCGCACGCCGCGCAGCCCACCAGAGTGTCGGTGTGAGGATGTCGTTTTCCAGCAGCAGGGCGATCGTGTCGCCATCTCTTAGGCCCTGAGATCGGAACCATTGCGCCATTTGTCGCGACGTCTGGTCCAGCGTGGCATAGGATATGGACTTATCGCCCACAATCTGGATCGCGACCTTGTCGGGCTGGCGCGCAGCATGAAAATCGAGCCAGTCCATCGGTGGCAGGATCAGTCCTGGATGTTGAACAGGATACGCCGCGTCTGCTCATCGGGCACGATGGGTTCGGGGGCGACGAAATCCGGAATGGCGCGTGCGACCGAGGGCCGCGCGTCCACGGCGGCGAACCAGCGAGCGACGTTAGGATAGTCTTCCAGCGCAATGCCGTGATGGGCACGGAACAATATCCATGGGAAACAGGCGATGTCCGCAATCGAGAAATCACCCGCTACCCACTCATTGCCGGCCAGTCGGGCATCGAGGACGCGGTATAGCCGCGCGGCTTCGTCCGAATAGCGTCGGATGCCGTAAGGGTTGGGTTCCGGCGCATAATTGCGGAAATGTCCGGCCTGTCCCAGCATGGGCCCCTGGCCTGCCATCTGCCACATCAACCATGCGAGTACGGCGCTGCGTGCCCGTGCCTCCGTCGGCAGCAGCGCGCCGCCCTTTTCCGCCAGATAGACGAGGATGGCGCCGGATTCGAACAGAGACAGCGGCGCGCCACCGTCGGCGGGTGCCTGGTCGACGATGGCGGGTATCTTGTTGTTCGGGCTGATCGCCAGAAATTCCGGCGTGAACTGCTCGCCGCTCATGATGTCGAGCGGCTTGCGTTCATAGGCCATGC
>Ga0209066_10001674_pt1 | contig 28729 bp, 26 predicted proteins | sample All_14_2_FD_187198 | JGI IMG/M metagenome (GOLD analysis project Ga0209066, IMG submission 187198) | Freshwater microbial communities in response to fracking from Pennsylvania, USA - Allegheny Zone_MetaG_DW_15 (SPAdes) (version 2) ...
CACCGCAAACCCCGCCGCCCTCGCCGTCAGCGCCATGTACAGGATGCTGGGGCTTTGGTTCCCCGTGCTCGTCATACATGCCCCATCGGTGACGAAGACATTCGGGCAATGGTGCAGTTGGTTATGGGCGTTTAGCAGGCTGGTCTTCGGGTCTTTGCCCATGCGCACGCCACCCTGCTCGTGGATGTCGAGGCCGGGGGCCTGTTTGCTGTCGTTCGTGTAGATGTCCTTGCAGCCCACTTTTTCCAGCATGGCCTTGGCTTCCGTGAGGAAATCCTGGAGCATCAGTTCCTCGTTTTCGGTGTAGCCAACCTCGGTGACGAGCAGCGGGATGCCCCACTGGTCTTTCTCCGTCGGGTGGAGATAGACCCGGTTCTGTTCCCGTGGCACCACCTCGCCCTGCATGTACATATAGGCGTACCAGTCGCCGGGCAGCGTGAGCGCCTCCTTGTAGGCGGCACCGAGCTGCATTTGCCCTTCGGGCAATCCCTCCTGCCGCACCCGATAGGCCCCGCTGAAAATGGTATAGCCGCCGAAGAACGGCATATCGTGCTTGCCGTGGTTGCGGTAATTGGCAAGGATGCACTCCGTCGGGTTGCGCCCGTAGATGTATTTGTCCTTGAAACCTTCGAGGCGGCCATTGGCGTAGCCCCGGTAATTGTGGTAACCGACGTATTTGCCCAACAAGCCGTTGTCGTTGCCGAGGCCGTTGGGGAAGCGCTCGGACTTCGAATTGAGCAAAATCAGGTTCGTGTTCAGCGCAGAGGCGTTCACGAAGATGATGCGGGCGGTGAACAGGGTTTCCTCCATCGTGTTCGTGTCAATCACCTTCACGCCGCTGGCCTTGCCCGTTTTTTCATCATAAACGATGGAATGCACCACCGAAAACGGGCGCACGGTGAGGTTGCCCGTCTTTTCTGCCCACGGCAAGGTGCTCGTCACGCTGCTGAAATAGCCGCCAAATGGGCAGCCCCTCATGCAGAGGTTGCGGCTCTGGCACTTGCCCCGGCCTTGGTCGAGGTGGATTTGGTTGGGTTGGCTGAGCTGCGCCCAGCGGCCCTGCACCAAGTGGCGGTCCGGCCAGTGCTGGCGTATGGTGTCGGCCATGTGCTGCTCCACGCAGTTGAAATCGAAGGGCGGCAGGTACTCGCCGTCGGGCATGGAGGCCACGCCGTCCCGCTTGCCGCATACGCCGATGAACTTTTCCGCATGGCTGTACCACGGCGCAATATCGGCGTAGCCAATGGGCCATTCGATGCCGTAGCCGTACTTGCCCGGCGACTCGAACTCCGACTGGCTCCAACGCTGGCAAGCCCGCCCCCAAGTGAGCGATTTGCCGCCCACCTGATAGCCCCGAATCCAGTCGAAGGGCTTTTGCTGCATATAGGGGTGGTCGGCATCTTCGACGAAGAAATGCGCCGTGTCCTCGCCATAGCCCGCCGCTTTGCTGATGAGCGGATTGGCGTCCCGGTGGGCCTTGGTGATGCGGTTGCGGTGCTTGAAGTCCCAAGGCTGCATCGTCGCCGTAGGGTAGTCCTTGTTGTGCTCGATATTGCGGCCCCGCTCCAGCACGAGGGTCTTGAGGCCCTTCTCGCAAAGCTCCTTGGCTGCCCAGCCGCCGGAGATGCCGGAACCGATGACGATGGCGTCGTAGTTTGTTTGCATTTTATTGAATTAGAAGGGTGAAGGTAGGGGAATTGGTGTAGATTTGTAGCGTTTAATCAAAGATGCATGAAGCAAAGGATATACCTCGATACTTCCGTTTTTGGTGGTTACTTCGATGACGAATTTGCCGACCATACTGTGCCGATATTTGATAGAATTCAAGATGGTGAATTCTTCCTGCTTTTTTCAACAATCACGCAAGAGGAACTCGAAAATGCTCCAGAAAGAGTCAAACAACTAGTAACAGGGTTGAAAGTTGATTGGACGGAATTCCTTGATGTATCAGAAGAAGCAGTAGAATTGGCGATGGAGTACATTCATGAAAAAGTAGTTGGAGAAACCAGCTATTCTGATTGTCTGCACATCGCATTGGCAACCATCCATCGGGCAGACTTTTTGATAAGTTGGAATTTTAAGCACATTGTAAACGTTCAAAGGATTCGAGGGTATAATTCAATCAACATCAAGAATGGCTATAAACTTCTTGAAATCCGTTCACCAAGAGAATTTGAAAAATATGAAAACGACTGAAACTACCGCCATCAAGCAATTCGACGCTGTAAAATACATGCGGGAACAGCGGGATAAATTAAGCCAGAAATTGTCGAAAATGACAAAGGCTGAAATAGTGGAGTATTTCAAGAAACAAAAGTTAAAGACGACAGTAAAGCCAAGTGCGTGATATGGAAGACTTTGGAAGTCTTGCTGCCCAACCGCCGCCGATGCCGATGCCGTCGTAGATTATTTGCATAGTGAAATATTGAGTTGAAAAGCTAGTGTAAATATTATTCAAATCCTTTCAAAACACCCATCCTTAAATCGGTACACATCCCCCTTTTTGTCCTCTGAATTATACCTTTCTACTATTTCCATTACCCCATCTTTATTTCTATCATCAAGCACAGCACTTTGAAATGGTGCTTTACATATATTCCAACTGTAACCATCGCACCAAATGACAAACAGCGCTTCAGCCCCATAGGTAGAGCTTACATCGTACGTTCCAATAACAAACTCAGGATATTCATTTTCCATCAGTTCGCAGCGTTCAACAACCTTGTTTTTTTGAAGCCCCTGTAAACTGGAATTCCCGATACCCGATGCGCCAGCCAAATAATCGCCTTTCAACTTAAATACTTTTATCAAAAGGTTTTGACTGCTATCTGTGTAAACCTGAACCTTCAAATCTTCCAGCCTTTCCATTTCTTTAGCCTTGACGTGCAGCACTTCCTCATAAATCAATGAATCACTGGAGCATTTTTGAGGGGATGGAATTGGCGTGCTCACAACTGAAGGCGGTGATGAAACCGACTGCGTTTCTTTGACTTCTACCTTGCCTTGGCAGCCTACGAAGCAAAAGATTACTGCAAGTAGCAGCATTTTTGCACTGTTCAACAAGGTCTTGCTGGTCGTCCTCTGAGTAGGGTCGGAGTGGCTAGTGATGGCGTGGTGGTTTGTTTGCATTTTTTACGTGGCTTGTGGGGTGAAGGTAGGGGAATTGGTGTAGATTTGAGGAATGATGGCATGGAATTTCTGAATAGAATTAGGTAATTGCAATTTTAGATTTAGGCTAATACTTATGTCATGAAAAAATGCTTTTTCTTGTTGTTTATTTCATTTTCAACCTTGGGTTTTTCTCAAAACGAGCGCATTTACACCTACCAAAATGAAACTGAATTTTATTTTTTCGATGGCAACAAGGTTATTTTCATAGACGCTATTGGATATTGTTTCAAAGATGCTAACTCTCTTTCAATTAGAACTTACCGAAAGCGTTTAAGGGAATTTAAAAGGAAGTTGAAATTTTTCAAGAATGGTCAAATAACAGGAACTGGTGTTTACAAGCTCTTCTCAGATGAAAAGAGTTCAAATGAAATCAATTATAGAACAATACAAAACAGTCTTAGTAGTCACAAAGACGATTTAGTGGATTATTTATCAGAACAGGGTTTTTATGTGCTAAATTTCTGGCAATACATTGAAAAGCCAGATTCGATAGACGTGCAATATTATATCGGCAGTCAAATGAATTGTATATTCTATAATTTTAGAATTATAAAAAAAAGACATTTGGTTGAATTGGTAAAAGGTGATTCAGGATTGATAAGGATTTGGGAATAGATACTTGTTGTGTCCGCAGCGTTCCTTGGCTGCCCAGTCGCCACTGCCAAAGCCTCCCCGACGTTCACCCAGCTTCCGCACGCCGTGCACAGTTCCCTATGGGATGACAAGGGGAAGTGCCGTACATTGAATAAACTTCTGTAGGTAAAGGGAGGTGCCTTTTCCTGCGGCCTGTTGACCAACGAACGGGGCTTTGTCATCCCGCAAGAGAACCGTCCACGTGGTAAGGGAATCCATTGCCTTTTACCCATCAAAATCGTGAGGTTCAAAACCTGCCGACTTTCACCTAAAATCACCTACCTTCACCTCGCAATCCATTGCCAAGCAAGACAACCCATTGCTGAACAGCCTTATTTCATCACCTATCAACTTAAAACAACATGGAAGAGCAGGAGGACAACACCATCTATAAAGTAGTCGTCAATGAAGAGGGACAGTACAGCATCTGGCCTGCCGACCGGGAGAATGCCCTGGGCTGGATGGATGTGGGCAAACAGGGCACGAAACGGGAGTGCCTGGACTACATCGAAACGGTGTGGACGGACATGCGGCCTCTGAGCCTGCGCAAGAAAATGCAGCAGGACTCTAACGGGAGTGGGCCAGAATAAATGGCATACTGCCTCGTTCGTGCAACGTCGGGGAGGTTCAAAACCTCCCCGACGTTCACCCAGCTTCACATCCCCAACATTCAAGCCCCCTGTTGCTGCAAATCTTCCTTCCAATGTTTCCAAATAATACTACTGTTTAGCAAGCTTTTAGCGCAGTGGCTCTTGCGGCGGGCTAGCAGCCCCAACTCTCGGCAAAGTCCCTCCCCTCACCGCACCAGCAAAAAACTCCCTGCCAGCCTTGCCGTTTCCCCATTCCGAAAGCCCAGCGACAGCGTGTAGGCGAATACGCCAGTGTCCATTTTTCTGCTACGGAAACTGCCGTCCCAGCCGTTGTTGGCATCGTTAGACTCGAATAGCCGCTCGCCCCAGCGGTCGTACACCGCCAGGTGCAGGGTGGTGATGGTGCTGCCATACACTTCGAACAGGTCGTTGAGGCCGTCGTCATTGGGGGAGAATGCCGTGGGGACGTAGTAATTGTTTGCAGCGCAAAAATTCACCTGCACCAACTCCATCGTCGTGTCGGCGCAGCAGTTTTTGCTCACTATCAGTCTGATGACAAAGTGGCCTGTGTCCGGGAAGACGTGCAAGGGACTTTGTTGCGATGCGGTCATGCCATCGCCGAAATCCCAAGCATAGCGTGCGCCTGCCCCGGCATCGGCGGCATGGAAGGCCACGCCCGTTTCGAGGCAGGGTTCGTCAACGCTGAACGCTGCATGGGGCGGGTTGCTGGGCGCATTTTCATCAAAATAGGAAACCATGAAATTGGGCAGCGACCAAGTGGCAACCTTGCCGCCGAGGTAAACGCCTTCGTCCACATAATTGCAGGCGAGGCCCTGCTGGTTGGGCTGGTTGACGACGCCGAGGTATTTGCCCAGCGAGCGGGCGACGTAAAGCTTGCCGTCAGGCCCTATTTGCAGCCCACGGAGGTCGGTGGCTGGCACGTTCTGGCCGACGACGGTGGCGGAATTGGCGATGTCAGCGGCATTGCCTGCCAGCAGGTCAAATTGGTACAGGTAGCCGACTTCGTTCAGATAGTCCACGGTGTGGTTGGCGACGTAGAGCAGGTCGCCGCTGGGCGAAAACTCTAGGCCGTACAGGCCATCCTTTTCGAAAACGGTTTCAGGAAAGAGGACGGGGTTGGATAGCTGCCCCGTTGTTGCATCAAAATCAAAGACCTCTACTTGCTCTGGGTACAGGTGCGCCACGGCCAGCCGCCGCCCGTCGGGCGAGGCTTTCATTTGCCCCATTCCATCCAAAATGGAATAGGGAAGCCCCACGCTGCTGAACACGGGAACGGTGTCCAAGCCCGTGGCCGTGAGCAGGTAACAGCGGAAATTGTTCGTCTGCATCTCGTGCGAAATGACCCAGACGGACTCGCCGTCGCTATGCCGCACGGCAGTCAGTTTTTCGGTAGAAGGGGCATGGAGCAGCTTGTTTTTGGAAACCACTTCGCCGAGGCCGTTTTGCAGGCCCATGTCCACGATATGGTACTGTAGGCCGTCGGCGTAACCATGCTCCTTAGCGTCCTGCGTGAATATATAGAAAAGGTTGCAGTCGCCGGGCTGCTGTATGATGATGCTGCCCTGCGTGGCGGAATAATGCCCCGTCAGCCCTTTGCCGTTGGCCATTTCAGCATTGTTTTTGTTCCAAACGGTTTGCGCATCGCAATAAAAAAGCAGTTCGCCCCGGCAGTCGGTGATGCTGGAAAGCCCTTCGTTGTACAGTATGGCACTGCCAGCCAGCGTCTCGATGCCAGTCGGGGTGAAATGAAGCCCGTTCTTTTCCCCGAAAAACCAAAAACTGGTCTGTTGTTGCGCTAGCAAGCCAACAAAGGGGAAAACGCAAAGCAGGGTGATGTATATAGTTTTTCGCATCGGGTGTTTGATAAATCAACAGGCAGCAAAATTAAAGGCCCTAGGCTGGTGCTGGCGAGGCAATGCGGGTTCTGTCGGGTAGGCGGCTTCTGTTCGAGAGATTCCTAGGCGGCCACGTTGTGTTGATGCAAAAGTTTTCGCCAGTACGCACATTGCAAGGGATGGTTTTCGCTGCACAATCCCCTGCTGAACGACTACATTACCCTCACTGAGGGGTTTTCCTAACCGCAGGTAGTAACGTCACAAGGTACACTTAACGACTTCACTAACCACACTGTGTGATGTCTTACAGTGCGATGTACGACTGCAAAACCATACTTGTGTAAAGTTACACAACCATGCTTATGACATACAACACCGCACTTGATGTATGCATAACCTAGGGTTGTGCAAGTTGCACACCTATCCTTATGCATACACTCAATGCACTGTATGATGTCACTCAGTGTACTGAGTGTAAGTTACACAAGTATGGTTTTGCATACATTCACTATGGTAAATACTGCATCAGCTATGCTTAATAAGGTAATCTCAGAACCTCAGCGAATACAAGGTAGAGGTGTTGGTTAATCCTTGCTATGGGTGCTACGAAAAAAATATCCCTTATTGAAAATTTTTTATGCCAAAATGTTTGTATGTTGTGACAACAAACTTATTTTCGCCTCGACATTATTTATTTTTTAATTTTAAACCAACATCGCATGAAAGACGGTTTCTTTTGGTCTCCCCGTGACGCTGAGTTTACGGGATGGCTCGCCAATTTTATTAAGTTCGTCACGACTTATGCCACATTGATCGGTTTTACACAAGCGGATTTGGACTGGCTGAACAATTTGTACAAGGCCGTAAGTTTCGCTGACAAAGTGGCAAGTGAAAGCAAAAAATTATGGATGGACTTTGTGGCTGCCCGGAACGCCATCATCAGAGGCGACTCGAGCAATGCAGCGCTACCTTCCGTGATTTGGCCCACGTTTCCAGACTTTGGCCAAGCACCTGCCGCAGTGGCCCCGGACGCTATGAACAAGATAGCTTCGTACGTGCGTATAGTGGCCAATAGTACCAGCCTTACCCGTGAGCAAAAGATAGAGGCAGGCGTCACCTCTAAGCCACGCACTAAGCCAGACCCCAATAACGTCACCCCTGCGCTGAAGGTGACAGTAGTGAACGGCCAAGCCGTGCTCGATTGCCCATTGAATGGCTTTAAGGGTTATGCCGTTTTTGTGGACGATGGCGACGGCGTGGTGAACCGCATCAGCAACAGCACTTCCCGCCGCTATGTTGACAGCCGCCCATTGCCTACTGGTGTGAACACGCAAAAGCGCAGCTATTTTGTGCAATACATCTGGAACGAAAACGAATTGGTGGGCGAATATTCGAACGCTGTGACCGTGGCGGTCATGCGTTATGTTTGATTAATGAAAAACTTGTTTAGAAAAAAAAATTTACCATATATGGAATAAGCAAGCGTCGGCAACTGGGTTTGTCGGCGCTTTTTTTATGCAACGATGCTGCGCTTTATTTTGGAAAGTTTGCATTCGCTTTTATCCGCCTTATCTGCCGCAAATGCCGATCCGTATGCGCCCAATGCACGACCATAAGGGCATGGATGCTGCGGCGGCGCTCATTGCCCCAGCGGAAGGTATAGTGCGCTTTTAAATCGTAGGTGTTTTCCCGAATAAAATCAATGATATGGTTCCTGCCGAATAGGAAAAACGTGAGGTTGTCTTTGCCATGCATCAGGCCGAGCGGCTCTGCATTCCACCATGCTTGATGGGGGCTGGGGTCGTTCATCCAGCCAACATAGGTGCTGTCGGGGCGGGCGAGACTATCGAGGCCGGGTTCAGGGTCACTGCTGAGCATGATGTCGGCCTCCTGTGCGAAGATGCGCTCGTAAAGCCCCAGGTGTTCGAGCACCTGCCCGATGGTCCATTTGTCCGGCCCTTCCTTGAAGGCCCACTGTTCGGGGCTGAGGTTTTCCGTTTCCCGGATGATTTCCTGCTTGGTGCGCTCTAGGTTGTCGAGGAGCGATTGGCGGTCGGCCTCCGTCCAAAGCGGGGTGGGGGTTTGGGCGAAGATGGCTTGGGAGCCGCATAGTAGGACGTAGAAGAAAAAAGCTTTCAATATTGGTGTTTTAAAATGGAACATATCGCTGGGTTTGTTTTGGTTTTAATTGATTTGAGAGGGGAAGGTAGGGTTTTTTTATGATTTCCGGCCATGTCCAGTGGCCACTTCACCTCTGGACATGGCTAGCGAAGTGCATCGGCTAAAATTATTTTTTACAAACATTTGCGTAGTCAAATAACTACACGTACATTTGTAGTCAAATAGCTACGCAATGAACTTAAGACGTGATGTTTTTCAAGCAATTGCTGACCCGACCCGCAGGGCCATCCTGCTTTTGGTCGCTTCGCAATCGCTGACGGCGGGGGCCATCGCCTCCAATTTTGACACGGCCAGACCGACCGTTTCCAAGCACCTGCAAATCCTGATGGAGTGCGAGCTGCTGCAACAGGAGCAGCAGGGCCGGGAAGTTTACTATCAACTAAATCCACAAAAGATGCGGGAAATTGCTGATTTCATCGAGCCTTTCCGGCAGCTGTGGGAAGAGCGGTTTGACAAATTGGAAGCCGTAATGAAGCAATACAAAACCAAAAAATAGCACAGGATGGCACATAAAACAAACGTACATGCCGAGGACGGCAAACAGGAACTGTTCATCACGAGGGAGTTCGATTTGCCCGTGGAGCTGCTTTTCAGGGCCTACGTGGAGCCGGAAATCGTAGAGCAATGGATGGGCACGAAGGTGCTGAAACTGGAGTGCAGAAGGCATGGCAGCTACCAATTCGAAACCACCGACCCTAGTGGGAACATTCACCGCTTCAACGGCACTATCCATGCGTTCGAGCCAGAGCGGAAAATCATCCGCACTTTTGAAATGGAGGGCACGCCGTTCCCCGTGCAGTTGGAGTTTTTGGAGTTTGAGCCGCTGACGGAGGATACCAGCAAGCTCACCATGCAAATCGTCTATAAATCGGTGGCGCACCGTGACCAAATGCTGCAAATGCCGTTCCGGCAGGGCATCAATATGGCGCATAACCGTTTGCAGGAATGTTTTAACCAGATAAGCAACGATTAATGGGTAATTCAGGCCCAACGTCGGCGAGGTTTTAAACCTCGCCGACGTTCAGCATAAAATGACAAATCATGAATAAAAGAAACAAAATCATTTATTGGATTGCCACGCTATGGCTGGCATTGGGCATGACCTCCACAGGCATTGTTCAAATCATTAAATTGGATGAGGAAGTAGCCATGATGCAGCGGCTGGGCTATCCGCTTTATTTTCTGACGATTATAGGCGTATGGAAAATATTGGGCGTTGTGGCGGTGCTTGCGCCGAGGTTCCCATTGGTAAAAGAATGGGCTTATGCGGGTTTTTTCTTTGCCATGACTGGGGCCATTATTTCCCATTTTGCGGTAAATGATGCAGCCATGGAATATTTTGGGCCGACATTATTGCTGGTCTTGACCGTGGTGTCGTGGTATTTCCGACCTTTGGACAGGAAAACCGTTTTAGCAACCAATTAAAACAACAGAATATGAATAGCGAAAAAACATTGGACGCCAGTCAAAAAGAAGAACTGCTCAAAGTCCTCAAAACCCGTTTTGAGAAAAACATGACCCGCCATGCTGGGATGAAATGGGCAGATGTGCAGGCACGATTGGAGGCCCATCCCGACAAGCTATGGTCGCTTTCCATTATGGAAGAAACGGGCGGCGAGCCGGATGTCGTCGGATATGACGATAAAACGGGTGAATATAGCTTCTATGATTGCGCAGCGGAAAGTCCAAAAGGCCGCAGGAGTCTATGTTACGACCGTGCAGCTTGGGAGTCGAGGAAGGAGTTCAAGCCTGCGGACAACGCAATGGACGTGGCAGATTCAATGGGTGTGGAAATGCTCACCGAAGAGGATTACCGGGCGCTGCAACAGCTTGGCAAGTTTGATTTGAAGACTTCCAGTTGGGTGAAAACGCCCGACAATATCCGCAAGCTCGGTGGTGCCATATTCTGCGACCGCCGATATGACACGGTTTTTATGTATCATAATGGGGCGGAGTCATATTATGCGGCGAGGGGATTCCGTGGAGTGTTGTGGGTGTAATCTGATGTGATACGATTGCTAAAAGCAATCGTATCACATCGGAGGCGTATTGGTTTAATTGAACACATAGCTCAGCAAGATGGAACCATTCACATTTGTGAAGTCAAATTCACGGAATTTCGCAACGTATTCCGATTTGCTTTTATTGGTGACGTTGCTGGTTCTTTCGATGGATTCGAATTTCACTTTGTCCCCAATTGCGGTGTATTGGTAAGCTGCACCGAATTCCAGGCCAATCTGTAGGCGTTTGCTGAGCATAAAATTGGAGCCAGCGAATATGCCCATGCCTACCGAAAAACCTCCAGGCGCTTGGTTTTTAGAACCTACTTGGTAAGTTTGGATATTGGCTGGATTGAAAGCTTTGTAATCAAGTTCCTGAATGTATTTGCCAATCAATGTAAAGGGCAAGCCCAGGCCGCCATGTAAGGAAACCCGGTTTTGCTGGAACCCCCATTGCAAGCCCGGTACAACTCGGACGACAGATTGGTAATATTCCGAACGGGATTTATCATACGACCCATCCAACTGGCGTTGGCCGCCTTCAAAAAGGTTGTTCCGTTGGCTGAAAACCGCTTGCAAACGATAGGCAAAACCCTCGTGGGTGAAATATTTCCCCATAATGCCCACGGCATAGCCTCGTCTACTGAAAGTGCCTCCCCCTTGGTTAACATCGCTGTACGATATATGCACCGGAGCATTTGAATGCATGGAGAGCGCAAGCTCGAACCTTTTGTTGTTCTGTGCCGCCAAGGCGGTGAAGGCGAAGATGGATAGTGAAAGCAATAGGAATCTCATGGTGTACAATTAGTTGCGTTTGAGTTGAAATCAGGTGGTAGAACGTGGTGTCGGTCGGTACATTGTGTGTTAACATTTCGGAAGAGAATAGGTATAGTGATTGGAAGTTATCCATTAAATTTGCAGGATAGGCTAATACCATTGACGTCATGCCAAATATTGTCGCCACAAAGTTCTTTCGATTTGCATCCTTGCTGCTGGCAATCTTACTGCAAAGTCAAATAAGTTTTGCACAAAGCTTTTCGGAGTTTCTGCGTGAAAAAGCCGTTAAGATTGTAGCATTCGATAGCCTTGGCCAAGCGGTGTACGAGCAATTGATTGGCTATCAAGTCATCATGCTCGGCGAGCAGCACGGTACGAGCGAGCCAGCGCAGTTCTTGACGGGCTTGGTGAATTTATTCACTGCGCATGGCGACACCGTGCTGGTGGGCTATGAAATACCCGCTGACCAATTGGAGAATTATTGGGCGCAGCCAAATGACAGTAGCCTGTTGCAATCCGAGTTTTTTACGAATAATGTAAACGACGGCAGGGCGTCCAAGGCTTGGGCCAGTTCCATATTGCAGGTTGGAAAGAACCCGCTTGTCCATATATTCCTCTTTGATATTGACAAAACGGAAGTAGGAGCCAACCGGGACAGTTTGATGTATATCAAAATCAAACGTCAACTTATGGCGCATCCGACTTGGCGGGTACTGACCTTGAGCGGCAATATCCACAATATACGGCAGCCTTATAAGGACAAGCTACGTGCAGCGGGCTTCCTTGCCAATGATTTGGAATTAAAACTTTCGGATAAACTGTGCAGCCTGAACCTGTATTTCCTGAGTGGTACGGTACTGAACAATATCGGCAATGGACTGGAATTGCGGCAAGTGAACCAAGCGCCTTCTGTATATTCCATTGCCGTGGATTATAGCAAATACCTGTTCTTATACCCTGACAGTATGCGTGATAAGTACGATGGAATGTTTTTTACAAGAACGGTGACAGCGTCCGAATTGGCAAAAAGTAAATAGTGAATTTGCGACGTATGTCCTCCCCTGCCTATATGGCCATACAGAAACACAAATCAAACCCATCAAACAAATCAAACCCCTCAAACCTCACCTTATATCATACCTCGCCAGCCACTCCATCTTATCGCCCATTGCCTCGCCCATGTAGATGGTCACGTCGCCCCGACCACGTGGGGTGAACTGGAAGATGGTAAAGGCACCCTCCTCTTTTTGTTCAAACTCAATGGGGTTCTTCGACTGGCTGTTCACCACGAGGAACACTTTCGGGGTTGTTGAAAATAGGAAGCGGGCCTGCACCCGTCCGTCCGGCAGCTTTTCGAGTTCCTGCGAAAAATCGAGCAGCGGGTAGTCCGACTGGCCGTAGTTGATGAGGGGCAGGGTAGGGAAGCGCTTGCTGTCAATGGGTTGGTCGAGCAGTTCCCATTTCAGGTCGTCGGGCAGGTGGCGCTGGACAAACCACAGGGGCGGCGTCATGAAGTGGCCCAATTCCAGGCGTCGGGTGAATTTGCGGTTGCGCACGTAACCCGCCGCCCAAGTGGCGTCGAGTAGCTGCCACTGGCCGTCAATCTTCACGGCATTCCAGGCATGTGGGTTATTGTGGGCAGCTTGGTACGGCTTGTAGAACTCCCTCGCATCGCCCCGCACCACCTCGCAGGCCAGCCCGACGGCCTCGCACATGGCCTTGTAGATGCTGCTGTAATCTTCGCAAACGCCTTTTTTGCTTTTGAAGCTGCTGCGCAATTCAGCCTCCTGCGCCTCCTTTTTTTTCCGTTCCAATTCCTCCCTCGTCTTGGCCGACACCTGTGTGCGTGGCGGGTTTTCAAACTTTTCCACGTCGTAGCGGATATTGTCGGCCACCCAGACGAAGAGCACACGGGCCTTTTCCGCCTCGGTGGTGAAGGGCGCAGTGAGTTGCTTCGCAAGGTCGGCGATGTCGGTGTACTTGCCTTTGAAGTTCAGGGCGAAGGAGTCGGCTTTTGTGAAATTGGTTTGGGCAGCGGCACTGATTGCAAAAAACAGTGCAGCAAAAAATACCAAAATTGACTTCATGGAAAACGATGTTTTTCGGATTTGCGCAGCGAAGATACTGTAAATGCAGGTGTCCGGGAGGGTGTGGCGTTTATTTTTGTTCGGTAAAAAACAGGCATTTCGTCGTTGCAAAGTACCTTTTTATCAAAAAAACCTTGCTAAAGAAGCTACCTTGTATTGCAAAGTAGCTTGCCATGTCGTAGGTTTGCAGCATCAATTCAATCAAAGCAATTTTTCAGTTGCTGAAATTGCTGGATTGTTTGGCGGTTGGATGTTGCCAGGACGAATAGTTTTCGAATAGCAATTTCACAATCAATCAATCCAACGATCAAAACCATGAAGCCGTGAAACTCTTCCAACGATGAAAGTTCAAGGACTCTTAGACAATACGACACAGCAGATGCGGAAGGGCATTTTGGAACTCTGCATCCTATCCATCATCTCGGATGAGGGGGAAGCCTACCCGACAGACATCATCAAACGGCTGGAGAAGTCGGAGCTGATGGTGGTGGAGGGCACGATGTACCCCCTGCTGGCCCGCCTGAAAAGCGTTGGCCTGCTGGATTACACCTGGCGGGAATCCCTCAGCGGCCCTCCCCGCAAGTATTACACCCTGACCGAGGACGGCAGGACGTTCCTCAACGGCCTTGCCACCACCTGGCACCAGTTGGTGAACGCCGTGAGCAATTCCTCCAAAAGCCTTTCGACGAATTAGTGAGTAATGATTGGTGATTTGAGCGTTCATCGCCCCTAATCACCAATCACAACTCACCAATCAAAAGTTACCAAACTTAAAATCAATCCTTCATACGATGACTAAGGTATTCAATATCAACCTCGGCGGCCTTCCATTCACCATTGACGAAGATGCCTACGAAGTACTCAGCAGCTACCTGAAAACAATCCACAACCACTTCCGTAGCTCCGAGGGCTACGAAGAAATCACCACCGACATCGAATCACGGATGGCCGAGCTGTTCCAAGAGAAGCTGAACAGCCGGCCAATCGTCTCGCTGAAAGACGTACACAGCGTGATTTCCATCATGGGCACGCCCGCCGATTTCGGCGCCGAGCCGCTGGACGAGGAACCGGCAGCCAGTGGCAGTGCCGGGCCGAAGTCGAAGTTCGGCAAGAAATGGGGCGTGAAAACGGGCAAGCGTCTGTTCAGAAATCCCGATGAAGAGGTTATCGGGGGCGTTTGCTCCGGCATTGCCGCCTATTTCGGCATCGCCGACCCGCTTTGGGTCAGGTTGGCATTCATCGTATTCTCCTTCACGGGTGGGTTTGCCACAGCGCTGTACGTCATCCTGTGGGCCATTTTGCCGAAGGCAGAAAGCGCCAGCGACAAGCTGGCCATGCGTGGTGAGCCTATCAACGCATCGAATATCGGCAAAATCATCGAAGAGGAATTCGAGCATGTTTCGAAGAAAGTAACCGAACTCGGCGAGGAAATCAAAGCGGAGTTCGGTTCGAAAAAAAAAAGAAGTACGGCATCGCAGCCTGATGGGGCGGCTTCGGCGGGCAGTGCCGATTCGTCCGCTGGGAGCCATCAATTTAGAGCGGCCGCATCCGAGGGGATTCATGTTCTGAGCATGGTCATTGCCACGGTGGGCGGCGTCATCCGCAAAGTGCTGGAAACGCTGTTCAAAGTCATCCGGCCCATTGGGTTTGCCATCGGTGTGGCATTGGTGGTGGTGCTGGTAATGTTCTGGGTGTTCTCGGTGGTGGGCCTTTTCTTCGGGCTTCCGTTTTCGAGCTTCCTGTACCCAAACGCAGTCGGCCTGACGGCCTTGGGCATGGCCAATATCCTGATTTTCCTTGGCGTTCCGCTGCTGATGCTCGTGTTGGGTGTGATGCGCCTGTTCATGCGCACGAATTTCAAACCAAAATGGTCGGCTGGGCTGTGGATATTCTGGGCGCTGAACTTAGTTAGCCTATGCTTCATCGGCATGAAAACCGTGCGTGATTTCTCGCACGGGGCAGATTATGGCCTTGGGGCAAACACCGTCCAAGTGGCACCGACCGACACGCTTTTCATTGATTTCGAAGAGAACCCGTTTAGCGAGAGCATCATGCACTTCGGCAATGACCTCTACATTTCCGATGACAAGCTGATTTCTGAGAACATCCGCCTGCATATTGAAAAGGCCGAGGGGAATCAAATCGAAGTGGTGCAGAGCAATTACTCCCGTGGCGGCGGCTTGGCCGAAAGCCAGCAACTGGGCAGTAAAATCAATCTCCAGTATCGCATCGAGGGCAACCACATCGTCATTCCTAGTTTCTTCGAAATACCCAACGGTGAAAAATGGCGTGGCCAATGCGTGAACATCACCGTAAAAGTGCCGGAAGGCCGCTGGGTGCGGGCCAATAACCTGTACAACTGGAACCACCTTGACCTACAAGTGGACGATAAATACGCCTTCCCTATGTGGCAGGACAACTACGCTTGGCAAATGGGGCCGAACGGACTTTACAACCTCCAGTATGCCAAGGAAAACGAGGAAAAATCGAAAGACCTTGACTTCCAGGGCTTCTCGAAGATACATGTGAGCGGTGAAGTGATTTTGGACATCAAACAGGGCGGGGAGTACAGTGTGAAATTTGCCGAAGGCTCGGACCATACCGACCTAGTGGAGGTCACGCAGCAGGGCGACCAGCTTTTCATTACGATGAACGGCGAACTGGACGGCAAGTTGGAAATGGAAATCACCGCCCCGAACCTGACGGAATTGGTGATTGAAAATGCCGACAAAGTCAACCTTCACGACTTCGACCTGGCCAATTTCAGAATCATCAGCAACGGAGAGGCCAAGGTCAATTTCAAGGCCAACGTGAACAACCTGGAAGTGGCGCTCAGCGGTGACAACAGCCTCGACCTTGAGGGCAACTGCAACCACCTGAAGGCCACGCTCGACAACGAAGCCCGCCTCGATGCCGAGAAGTTCTCGGTGCGGGTGGCCGACATCACTGCCAGCAACGACAGTTGGGTGAAAATAACACCCGCCGACACGCTTTTGCAGCACCTGGACGAGACCAGCGACCTCGTGTCCAAGGCGAAGACCACGGTGGTGGTGGAGCAGTAAATTCGCCTGAAAATGGCTTAAATTGAAATCGAAATACGATGCGAAAAATAGTTTTAATCGGCTCGGTGTTGTTTTTTGCTGGCGCAATATCTGTGCAAGCGCAGGATAGGGAAGCGCTCTACAAAGCAATTTCCACGATGGACAGCCTGCTATTCACGGCTTTCAACAACCGGGACATTGAGCCGATTAAACAGATTTTCAGCACTGAGCTTGAGTTTTTCCACGACAAGGGCGGGCTTTCGGGCTACGACCAGAACATCCAGCAGCTGAGTGCGAATTTCCAAGGTGGCAACTCGCCGCAGCGGGAATTGCTTCGGGAGACAATGGAGGTGTACCCGATTCCCGGCTATGGGGCCATTCAGTACGCCGAGCATCGTTTCTGTCACCCCGAAAATGGCAAAATGGAATGTGCTACCTTCAAGTTTGTACACGTTTGGCAGCTAAAAGATGGGAAGTGGCAACTGACCCGTGTCGTCAGTTTTGACCACCCTTGAAAATACTAAAAATGGTGATAGAAGGGCCGTTGAGCAGTGGAAGCTGTTTTCGGCCCTTTTTTTTATCCCCGCCGCAGCCTCGCCCGCTGCATCGCCCCCATCGGGTAGGTCTTCACGGGCGGAATTTCCTCGCCGTCCACCACTTTGTCGCCCGTAGTGCTGATGGGGTCGGAATTGCCAGAGATGATTTCCCAAACCAGTTCGTTGCCCACCAGTTCGGTGGAGGTGAATAGCAGCGTACCCTGCACCTCAAAGCACTGAATCAGCTTGCCATTGATGTAGTAGGCTTCCATCTTGATGCTGTTTTTTTCGTCCATGAGGTACAGGCCCTTTTCGGCATCCACGGTCAGCAGCTCGTAGGGGCGGGCGCCCGTGACCCGGTCTTCGCCATAGACGATTTCAAAACTGTAGCCGCCGGGCACGCTGTCCAACGGGTGGATATGCAGTTCCATCGGCAGTTCCTGCATTTTGCCTTTGGCGTTGAAAATTTCGAGCTGGCCCCGCCAATCGCCTACCCATGAGGCAGGGAAGCTGGTCTGGCCAAAAAGCAGGCCCGTCGAAATCAGGAGCAACAGTGGAAGGATGGCTTTCATTTATTGATAATTTTGCCCCGCAAACCTCCGTGTTTTTCGTGAAAAGCAAGAGGGCCTGCACGGGAAATCCGACATAAAACAAGTTTATTCAATGAAAAAATATCTCCTCATTGCCCTGATGGCGCTCGTTTTCAGTGGCTCATTTGCCCAAAACTACTTTCAGCAACAGGTTAACTACCGCATCAATGTCACGCTCAACGACACAGCGCACACCCTCACGGGCGACATCATCATCGAGTACCACAACAACTCGCCGCAGCCGCTCGACTCCATCTGGATGCACCTCTGGGGCAATGCCTTCAAGAATCGCAGCACCGCTTTTGCGAAGCAAAAACTTCGCTCAGGCAACACTGATTTTTACTTCGCTAAGGATAGCGACCTCGGCTACTACTCTGACCTCGACTTCAAAGCCTACGGCCAAAAGCTCGACTGGGCCTACGATAAAAACAACCCCGACATCGCTGTGCTGAAGCTGGCGCAACCCGTGCCATCGGGCAGCATCATCGTCATCAGCACACCGTTCACGCTGAAAATCCCGGCGTCGTGGAGCCGCCTCGGCCACGTCGGCACCTCGTACCAGATGACGCAGTGGTTCCCCAAGCCCGCCGTGTACGACACCCGTGGCTGGCACCCCATTCCGTACCTCGACCAAGGCGAATTCTATTCCGAGTTTGGCAATTTCGACGTGAAAATCACATTGCCCGAAAACTATGTGGTCGGTGCGACGGGCATGCTCGAAACACCGAGCGAGGTGGATTTTTTGGAGGAAAAAGTGGCGGAAACAAAGGATTTTATCAAAAACGGTTTCCCAAACCCCAAAGGGGCAAGCGGTGAAGACTTTCCGCCTTCGGCAACGAAGCTGAAAACCCTGCACTACATCGCCGAAAACGTGCATGATTTCGCATGGTTCGCCGACAAGCGCTTCCACGTCGTGCGGGACGAAGCCACATTGCCCAGCGGCAAAAAAATCCCGACCTGGGGCATGTTCACCAATGCCGAGGCCGACATCTGGACCCGTGGCGCTGAGTACGTGAAGCGGGCCGTGGAATTTTATTCGCAAAACGTGGGCGAGTACCCTTGGCCGCAGGCCACTGCTGTCCACAGCGCTCTCAGTGCAGGCGGCGGCATGGAGTACCCCATGATTACGGTCATCGGCAACAGCGGCAATGCCCGTGCGCTCGACGACGTCATCACCCACGAGGTTGGCCACAACTGGTTCTACGGCCTGCTGGCCAGCAACGAGCGTGAACACCCCTGGATGGACGAAGGCATGAACACCTATTTCGAGTACCGCTACATGGTCAAATACTACGGCGCCCGTGCCGACATGAACCTGCCCAAATTCGTCACCAAAAGCCTCGACGGCGATGTGTATGAAATTGGTCAGCTCTACCAGCGCCGCCGCCGCCTCGACCAAGCGCCCGACTCGCACAGCGATGATTTCACCACCATCAACTACGGTTTGGATGTTTACACCAAAACGGGCACGGCCTTCGGCCATTTGGAGCAATACCTCGGCACGGCGGAGTTTGACCGCATCATGAAGATTTACTACGGGCAATGGCATTTCAAGCACCCGTACCCCGAAGACCTGCGGGCGATTTTCGAGCGGGAAAGCGGCAAGAACCTCAATTGGTTCTTCGATGGCTACTTGTTTTCCATTGACCAACTCGACTACGCTGTGACGGGCGTCAGCGGCGATGCCGCAACGGGTTTTAAACTGAAAATCAAGAACAAGGGCGAAATCGTAGCGCCATTCCCGGTCACGGCCTTGCAGCATGGCGAGGCCCAACAGACGCAGTGGTTCGAGGGCTTCACGGGCGAGCAGGAGGTCAGTTTCCCCGCCTGCGACTGCAACAGTTTCGTCCTCGACAACGACCACCGCACCCTGGAAACCCGTCGCAAGAACAACACCATCCGCACCAGTGGCTTCTTGAAGACCGTGGAGCCGATGCAATTGCGCCTGCTGGGCGGCACTTTCCTCGAAAGCAGCAAACGCACCACGCTGAACCTGATGCCCATCCCGCTTGCTGGCAACCACTACGATGGCTACATGCTCGGCTTGGCGCACCACAACGGCCTCATGCCTGCCCGCCACTTCCAATACCAACTGGTGACGCTGTACGGCACGCAGTCGAAGAAGTTCGTAGGCACGGCCAATGTGCAGTACAACGTTTACCCCAAAACCGAAAAAATCAAGCAACTGACATTTGGTATCAGTTCCAAGAATTTCAACTACCGCCATCTCGACTCGTTGCGCACCGAGACGGGCTTCGCTTCCCCTTACTTGCAGTACCGCACGCTTGTGCCATACGTTCGGTTGGAGTTATTGCCGAAGGCAAACAGCAATTTCTACCAAACGGTGCAATTGCGGAGCATCTTGGCACAGGAGCAAGGCACGAAATTCGTGACGGTCGGGGATACATTCAACCTGAGCTACTACGTGGGCAAGGATTGGGTGAGCAGCAGCCCGATCTATGAGCTGAGTTATGAATTGGGAGAAAAAAGCGCATTGAACCCCTACAGCATTCGGCTGACGCTGGAGCAGGGCGATATGGAGGTGGTCGGCAAGAAATATTCGAACTACTTGAAATTATACTTGGAGGCGAATTATGCCTTGACTTATGCCAATAAGCGCAATATTTATATGCGGCTTTTTTATGGGAAATTCTTGAAAAACGGCTACCGAAACGGCTACGTCAATTCTGCCCAGGCCTTCAATTTGACGGGCGAGGGCTACAACGACTACCGTTTTGATGAATATTATTTCGGCAGAACAGAAAACACGGGCATGCTTTCCCAGCAAATCAGTTTGCGGGAAGGTGGCATGAAAGTACCCATTGGCGGCAGCCAATCCGAAAATGCAGGCCGCAGCAACAATTTCATTTTCGCCATCAACCTCAAGGCCGACCTGCCACAGGATTTGCCACTTAAACTGCCACTGAAGCCCTATTTTGACTTCGGCTACTTCGACGATACCCGCCCCATCAACGACGGCCTCGAATTCGCCGACAAGGTCTGGTGGCAGGGTGGGGTGGCCTTCGAACTGGGCAAAGGCGTTTTCGGCATTTACCTGCCCCTCGTCAACTCCAAGCTGCTGCGAGGCACAGAAAAGCTGCCCGGCATCTACGATCAGAGCGGGCGGGACAAGTGGTACGAGCGCATTTCGTTCACTTTGGATTTGAACAAGCTGAACCCGTGGAAATTGGCGGAAAGGGTTAAGCTATAATTGGGTCGAAATGTGGCGTAGGGTTCACCTCGGCTTGTCCTGAAGGCAAGCGGGTGGACTTGCATATTTTTGCTAAAAAACAGGTTCGCATTGCTACAATTACTCAACGCACCATATCCCATATTTCGCAACCCAGCTTCGAGCGTGGCATTTTCAGTGGGCACGGGTGCTTTCGTGGCCTTGTTCCTCATGGTTTTCCAGCCTTTCGGCACCAGCGAATTCCAGCACGAGCACAAGTACCTGTTCTTGGCGGGCTATAGCGTAGTAATTGCCGCTTTTATCTGGCTTGGCAGTAACCTGCCGCCGAGGGCCTTTCCCCGCTTTTTTGACGAGGAACGCTGGACGGTGGGCAAGCACATCCTCTTTTCAGCGTTGGTTTTCCTTGTGGTTTTTGCTGCCTGCTATGTTTATAAAGACGTGGCGCTCGGCCACAAGGTCTCGTGGCGGGGCTTTTTCGGCTTCCTGCCTTTTGCGTTTTCCATCGCCATTTTCCCCATCGCTGGGCTGGTCATTGGCAGCTACATGTTGTGGCTTAAACACCACACGAAAGTAGCCGAGGCCGCAAACAGCCACCTGCATTTGCCAGCAGCAAAACCTGCCCAGCAGCTGTTAAGCCTACCCGACGAGAACGGTAAAACTGCGCTTACACTGCTACCTTCACAGTTGCTCTACCTCCAGGCCGCCGACAATTACGTGGAGGTTTTTCATTTGGAAAATGGCCAAGTGCCCCGTCGTACCATCCTGCGCAATACGCTGACTGCGCTGGAATCCGTGCTCGGTGATGCTGGGCTTTTCCGCTGCCACCGTTCCTACCTCGTGAATCTCGGCCAAGTGGAGCGTGTATCTGGCAATGCGCAGGGCTATCGCCTGCATTTCGCTGGGCTGGAGGCTTCCGTGCCCGTGGCAAGGGGCCGCAGCGCCGAGGTTTTGGAGAAATTGCGGTGAGTTTTTTCACGCAACGCCGCCACGAGCGCAAGGTCCAAGAACAATAGCGTTGCGTCCGTTGCGGCGTTGCGTGAAAAAAAATTAACCCGCTGCGAGAAATCCCCTTTGCATTTCGCCCCAAGTGGCCACAATTCACCCCAAAACGCTGCCGTTCGCCCCGCCACCTTGCCGTCCGGCCCATTGCACTTGCCCGTCTTTATTCACGCCGATAGCTTTGCTTCCATGATAATTTGCTCACGCAACGCCGCTACGGACACAACGCCAATAAATCGTTGCGCTCGTGGTGATGTGGCGTGAATCTTCTAAAAACAAAGTCATGGAAAAAAGAATTGTCGTCGCCCTGCTCACCATTGCCGCTTTTGTTTTGGCAAAAAACGGGGGCAAGCTCCTCCGCCTTTTTGATGCCTACGCTGCCCTCGACACGGAACTGCGCAGCACCATCTACAAATGCTGCTGGTACGTGGTTTTCCCGTTGCTCGTGCTGGGCCTGTTTCATGGTTTCAAAAAAATGATGGCCGAGGCGGGTCTTGCCGACCGCGCCGTGGTGGGCATCCGCACGGGATTCGTCGGCACGCTGCCGATGCTGCTGGGGGCAGGGCTTTTGGTCGGTTTTAAAATGGAACTTGACCCGGTGGCCATCCTCACGGGATGCCTTTTAGCCGCCGTCGGCGAGGAACTGCTCTATCGGGCCATGCTCTTCGGGCAACTCTTCCGACACGCCCGTTGGGGCTTCCTCTGGGCGGGCATGGCCAATGCGGTGATTTTCGGGATGGGCCACCTCTACCAGGGCAACGACCCGGCGACACTCATCGGCATTTTCCTCGTCACTTTCATGGGCGCCCTTTGGTTCAGTTGGCTGTACGTGGAATGGGGCTACAACCTCTGGGTGCCCATGAGCTACCATTTTTTCATGAACCTGTCGTGGACCATCTTCGACGTGAGCGACAATGCGCTCGGCACTTGGGCGCCGAATCTTTTCCGGGCAGCCACCATCGCACTGTCCGTCATCCTGACCATTCGCCACAAGCTGCAAAGCCACAAGCGCCAAACGGGGGAGGCGTGGGAAGTCAAGGGCCGCCGCTGGTGGTCAGGCGATGTGGCGGGCATTGCGCCAGCGAAAAGCCTTGTGGTTGTTGCTTTTTTGGCTTCGCCATTTTTCCTTGCTGCGCAAAACGAGCGTGTGCTAGCCGGCAAAGTGACGGACGAACACGGCCATGAGTTGGCCTACGTGAACATCGGGGTGCTGGGCAGCACGGTCGGCACGGTGAGCGGCTTGGACGGAAGTTTTCAACTCTACCTAACTTCCAGCGTCGGCGATGGGGACTCGCTCCGTTTCTCAGCCATTGGCCACCAGAGCCGCACTTGGTCGGTGGCAGGTTATCTTGCCGCCTTCGGCGAAACTTTTGCCACGATTGCCCTGCCTGCCTCCATCACCGAGCTGCCGATGGTAGAGGTGCGGCCCCGTTTTGCGAAGCGGAAGACCCTTGCGCTCTCACGTTCCAAGTTTCAAATGGCGGTCAATTTCGCCATCTCCGACAAACTGAACCAAAACCTAGGCGCCGAGATTGGCCGGAAGTTCAATTTGCCAAAAGGCCAAGTGCAGTTGGACAGTTTCCGCTTCTATGTTTCCGACAACAATTTTGATACTGTGCGCCTGCGGGTGAACGTCCGTCGGCTCGACGGCAGGCCCGGCGACAACCTGCTCACGGAGAACATCGTCGTGGAACTGAAGCCGCAGCAGCGGGGCTGGGTGCGGGTGGACTTGCAGCCGTACAACCTGGTGGTGAATGAAGACGTGGTGGTAGCCGTGGAATGGATTTACCACGGCGGCAAGGGCACGTCCTTGTCCTTGCCGATTGCGATGCTGGCAGGTTCGGTGCATTTTTACAAATACGGCAGCCAGGGGCGCTGGAAGAAGTTCCCGGGCATGTCATCGGCGATGGAATTGGTGGTGAGTTATTGAATTAATTTTTCTGAACATACTTAATGCCTGGCACATTTCGTTATTGGCCCACTTATCTGAATAGCACCGGATTCCCTGCATTTTTAACCAAAAACGATTACTATGAACCTAATGCGTTTTTCAGGGCTTGCCCTGACCATTTTCTTTTGTGGATTCCTCGCTTCGACCCAGGCCCAGACCAGTAAAAACTACCCATTTTCATGGAAAGAGACGACTGACAACTGGTTTAAGCCCAAGACCTACGCCTTCAAATATGCCACTACCGAACTGACGGCGAAAGGCAGCAGTAAGACCAGCCGTGGGCCTGTTTGCACCAATGATTGCTTGGAATCAACTGCTCCCGGTAGCTGTACCGAAAATTTGATTAGTGAAAAGCTGAAGGACGTGGAGCTTCCCGGCTTCAAGCTGCCCAGCGGCTACAGCGGGGTGGAGTACGTCACCTTCGAGGTGCTGGCCAACGGCAATGTGGGCAGCTTCCAAGTGGTGAAGCAGCCCGTGCTTTGCAAGCCCTGCATCCAAAAAGCCGTGAACCTCGTGGCAGAACTGGGCGATTGGAATCCAGCGGTGCAGGACGGGATTTTCGTGAAGAGCACGGTGGTGGTGCCGGTATTTTTTAAATAAAGATTATGCTGTGGAGCGACCAAGTGGCATTAGGCTGCTTGGTCGTTTTTGAGCACTATGCTTGCCCGTTCGGTGATAAATAGGTTTGATTTGTTTATTTCACCAATGGAGGTGACCATATTATTTACCTGCCTTTCCAAATGCCAACTGCCGTCTTCGTGCCGTTTATTTTTCAGCAATTGCAGGGCAGGTTTCATTTCTTCGGCGACTATATTTTCCCTTTTCAAGAGCCAAAGTATTTCCAGGAAATCGCTTTTGTACATATTGGGGAAGGTCAGTAAATCCATTTTGGGAATCATAATCCTGTCTGGCTGGCGGGAGCTGAAACAGACCTTGTGCAGCAGCACAAATTGGATGCACCTGTTCAATAATTCCTTGGTGTTAGGGTCTCTATATTCCTGCGGAATAAACGATATTCCCTTTAATAGCTTGACGACGCCCCAATAACAGGTATGCTTGCCATAGCAGCTTTTATTGCTGCAATATTCATTGGTCGCAGTTTCATATTTGCCATCGTCAAAGCGCTGGTATTTGTGGAAAAATGCCAGTACTTGCTGGCTTTCTTCGCTTGGTTTTCTATTAAAATAACAATCCAAATAAATCATATTGCAATTAAGGCAAGGGATGGGAAAATGGTCTTCTTTTAAAGTGTATATGCCGAATTCTGCGTCGAAAAAATGATGCCGCAATTCTTGCAATGGCTTTTTGATCCGTTCGTCGTTCGGGTCGAGTCCGAGGTCGGCGAGGAGGATTAAGGTCCAAAGCGTCGCCTTAAAATTAGGGACATAATGCAGGTAATCCGGGTAGTATTTGTCGGACGGCGGCAGCATTTTCCAGAAGCCGTTTTCATCCTGCGCCTCGAAAATCTTGTTGATGATGGCTTGCCTGTTCATTGCCCGTAATTTGAGGCAAAAATAGGAAAAGCTTCGCCCTATTGATATTGTTTTCCCTTGCCGAAACTTCCAGAAAAGTCATTGCGCAGCAAGCAACAACGGACTATATTGCCCCCCAAAATTTTCCAAATGAAGTTGTTCCTTCGTCTCATTCCATTTTCCATCTTCCTTATTTTCCATGCCATTGCAATGGCGCAAGCCAACTACACCTACGCCGACCTCAACCCTGGGGCCGTGGGCATGGCTTTTTCAACGGACAAACAATGGCTGGCCGTGCGGGTGGGCTATTACGATATTGATATTTTCAACCTGAAAACCCGTAAACAGGAAATGCGCTTCCACGGCGGGAACGATTTTCATTGGAATGCCAAAGTTGAACCCAAATACGCTACCGCCTATCGGGCCTATTGCTCGTTCAGCCCGGACAACCGATACCTGCTCGCCCAAGGCGTTGATGACAATGACAGAAAAGCGGGGCAGTACCTCCTCGATTTAAAAACCCAGGAAAAATACAGGCTCACCGATGCCAATACCAAGGATTATATGGGCTTTTGCGACGCAACGACCATCTGGTACCTGAACCGCAGCACCAATACGCTCGGCACGGCTCGGATTGCTACCGCTACTGGCCAGACCGAGGCCAGCACGACGCCCTTATGGTCGTTCAATATCCCGGCGCTTGGGAAATCGGGAAGCGCTGGCATCAAGGTGGAGTTCATCATCTGGGATACGCAACTGAAGCGGTTCCTCATCATCACCAGAGAACCAGGCGAGGTGGCACGGCCCATCGGCACGATAAAGCCCGGCGATACGGCCTTGACGCCCATGCCGAAGGAGGTTGGGAAAGCGACCAAGAAATTTGCCGCCATCAGCGCCACCTCGAACGCCGTGATGTTCAAGAACTGGAACCCGGAGGAGTACGTGATGATGGATTTGCACAATTTTGTCTGCACGAAGGGCGACCCGTTCCTCTGGGACAGCGAATCCTCGGTGGGCGATTTCGACACGAACGAGCAATGGAGGCGGAGCGACGATGGACCGAACAATATCAATTCCCGGTTCACTTGCGAGAGCTTAAAAGGGGGCAACAGCCAAAACAAGGAATTCAAAGTCGAGAATGGCGGCCATAGCTACCTTGTTTCCGACGACCTCTCGCTAATGGTCACTTCCATTTCACCGGAAAAGAACCTTCAAACCTTGCGCATCTTCAACCTAAAAGACCTCAAAGCCGCCCCGCAGGATTTGATTGCCCCGCTCAGCAAGGAGGACGAGGCATTCCTGAAATTCGTGGAGGCCAACAAGGACAAGTTCGACCATTTTGCGCAGCAAGAACTTCAAAAAACATACCTCAGCGATGGCTGGGAATTGGCATCCAAGGACAAGCCCTTCATGCCCCTTGACAAGGGCATGAGCGTGGACGTGGAGCCGGGCTACCAGTACCTGCTCTTCCGGATCGGCATGGACTATATGTTCCACCAGCAGGGCGGTGAGTTCCCCAACGAGGAGCACCCGCTGACGCTGACGCTGGGAGGGAACCCAAGCGATGATTACTACTACGATACCAAAAACTATACGGAGAGCTACCTCGGTTATACGAGCGAGAAATTCTTCCATTCCGGCAATGCAATGGTCGGTAATTTTTCGCTGCTCCCCGACCTCAAGGAGCGCTTGCTCCGCCTGTTGCCGCCCGACGGAATGCGGGTTTACTTGCTGCGCAAAAAGACCAGTTGGTACGATTCCGGTTCCCATGATTTTGACCAACACCGTCAAGCGCAAAAGAAGGTCATTTCCAGTTCATCATCTTCTTCCGACCCTTGCGAATCAGGAAATACCAGCAGCTTTGACCTGGAGCTGATGAAGGCATTGGAGGCCAAGTTTGAAAAATATAAAACCGTAGAAACCGTGGTCAGCGAAGTCGGCATTGGGGTCAACACAAAGTCCTTTCACGCCCCAAATCACGACGGAATGGTCACGATTGGCGTGTTCACCACCAGCCTGTGCAACGAGGTCATCGTTTACAATATCACGGCCAACACCTTTGAAGCAGCCCGTACCAGCGTTGGCAACAGCGACTCAGCTTTTGCGAAGGATTTGTCGGCTGCGGGGATATATGTCGGCATGATCACCATCGACAACAAGCCGAACACAGGGACGAAGTACCAGGTCTCGGTGCGCCGCAAAACGGAGGGTCGGGAGACGGAGGGGGCGAGCTTGATTTGGGTGTATTATGAGAAGTAGGGAGCAATACGTTAAGCTGTTTCTTGTGGCGTGTTTTTGTCTTTTATCGCAAGAAGGTGCTCGACGAAAATGTTGAGGCTGGGGTTGAGATGATAGACTTTCAAAGTCTCTTTTCTCACCTTCTTCGATATGGTCGTATAATATTGCGGATTTTTCGCTTTTGGGTCAATATAAAAACCTTCCTGCTGCGGCAGTGCTTCGTTCAAAGTCTCAATACAGCCAGTAGTTTTTGCTGCTTTGGCCTTCAATGATTTGAAATAAATAGGCAATAACCAGCACTCAATTTGATTGACGGAAATGGCAAAAATAACCCGCTCGCCATATTCCTCCCAAAAACCACTTCCATCATTTACCAAGGATATAAGGAACTCAGAAACCTTTTCTACTAACTCCTCCACGGTAGGGTTTGGCGGGAATTGGAAACCATAATCCTTGGAAATCTCTTTGCCTACCAACACATCCGTATCCACTTGGACTATCAGGTAATCATTGGATGCAAAGGCTTGTTTGAACTCCTCAGAACGGCAATAGTTGAACACTTTTTCCCAATTGCCAAGCTCATCATTGGCTGGCAGCAACCGGGAAACGGGCAAATCAGCATCATTGAACACCCCAAGCAGGATATTCTTAATGACCATTTGGTCGGTGATACCTTCCGTGATGAGTCCGAATTTGAGCATGTGTTAGAAATTGTCTGGTAGCCCTCCGATATATCCCCTGATAAAAGCCTCCGACAAGCGAACCTGTGCCACGCCGTTGACTTGCTTGAGTGGCGGCACCCGCCGCACTTTCGTATGCCCATCTGCATTACGATAGACCACGAACAGCCGCTGGTCGTCGTCCTCCAAGTTCAAGCCATCGAGGATGACGGGGTTGTGGGTGGTCAGCAGGGCTTGTTTGTTGTGCTTTTTGGCCAATTGCGCCAGTACCTTGATGAGTTCGCTGCCGAGCTTGGGGTTCAGCGAATTGTCAATATTGTCAATGGCGAAGAAATGCGGCGTCAAATCGCTGACGAACAGCGTGAGGTAGAACAGCAGGTACAAAAAGCCCTCGTTGGCGCTGCGTTGGTCGAAGTATTGGAGGCCCTCTTCAAGGTATTTGTCCTTAATTTGTATCCTGCGTTCGTTGACTCTCAAATTTGATGGTATTTCAAATCCACCAAACCAATCCAATAGCTCCAAACGCTTTTGAATTTCTATCAACTTTTCTTTTTTTGAATTTGTCAGTAATTTAAACAATCCTTCACCTTTAATACCTAGTGGTTTTATTTGAACATCTTCTTCAAATCTCCTCAAAAAATAATTTTCTGGAGCGAATATCAAGAAATTAAAAAAATCACTAACACCGTTGGATTTCAGAATATCTTCCTCAATTTGTTTTTTTAAATGTGGCAAAA
>Ga0209066_10001675_pt1 | contig 28728 bp, 21 predicted proteins | sample All_14_2_FD_187198 | JGI IMG/M metagenome (GOLD analysis project Ga0209066, IMG submission 187198) | Freshwater microbial communities in response to fracking from Pennsylvania, USA - Allegheny Zone_MetaG_DW_15 (SPAdes) (version 2) ...
GGCTTTTTGAGGGAGAAAAGCGGCCGGCGCTCAGCGCGCGGGGTTCCGCATCGGCCGCGGAGACGGTGGGAGAGGTCATCGATTTGACGGGGCGTCTGGCGGCCGACGGGCGGTTGTCGTGGGAGGTGCCGGCGGGGCGCTGGCTGGTGCAGCGCTGGGGGCACAGCAACACCGGCGCCCGCAACGGCCCCGCGCCGAAAGAGGGCACAGGCTGGGAGTGCGACAAGCTCTCCAAGGCCGGCGCGGATGCGCATTTCGACGGCTACATCGGGCGGCTTTCGGGCAAGGGCGGGGCGCTGGAAGGCGGGTTGCTCAAGGGGCTGCTGACGGACAGCTGGGAGTGCCACACCCAGACGTGGACGCCGGGACTGGACCAGGCCTTCAAGCGCCGCCGCGGCTATGAGCTGTTGCCTTGGATGCCGGCGCTCTGCGGGTATGTGGTCGGCGACGAGGAGCGGACGGCCCGCTTTCTGCGCGACTGGCGGAGCTGCATCAACGACCTGCTGGTCGAAAATTTTTACGGACGGCTGGCGGAGCGCGCGCGCCGGAACAACCTCGCGCTCTCGCTGGAGACGGCGAGCGGCGATGTGTTTCCCGGCGACCTCCTCGAGTACTACAAGCACGCGGATGTGCCGATGTGCGAGTTCTGGCAACCGCGCTCGGAGGCGTTTGTCGGGAGCCTCGACTTCAAGCCGATCAAGCCCTGCGCGTCGGCGGCGCGGCTCTACGGCAAACCGCGCGTGGCGGCGGAGGCCTTCACCTCCTTCGCGCTGACGTGGGATGAGCCTCTGGAGATGCTGAAGGACGTCGCGAACCTTCACTTTGCGGAGGGCGTCACGCATCTGGTCTTTCACACTTACACGCACAATCCGCGGACCGACTGGCTGCCGCCGGGCACCTCCTTCGGGTCGGGCATCGGCACGCCGTTCCTGCGCGGGCAGACGTGGTGGCGGCACATGCCGTCGTTCTCCGGCTATCTCGCGCGCTGCGGCTATCTGCTGGAGCGCGGGCGCCCGGTGTCCGACGTCCTGTGGTATCTGGGCGACGAGCAGGGGCATAAGCCGCCGCAGGAGGCGCCTTTCCCGAAAGGGTTCAAGTACGATTACTGCAACCCCGACATCCTGCTCAACCGCCTGTCGGTGCGCGACGGCGACCTGGTGACGCCGGAAGGGCTGCGCTACCGCGTGCTCTGGTTGCGCGACTGCCGGCGCATGCTGCCGGAGACTCTGGAAAAGATCGTCGCGCTCGTGCGCAAAGGCGCCGTTGTGGTGGGCGAGCGGCCGCAGGGCCTCGCCACGCTGAGCGGCGGCGCGCAGGCGGAGCGGCGTTTCAGCGAGGCGGTGGCGACGCTGTGGGGGAGCTCTAAAGAGGGGCGGGTCGGCAAAGGGCGCGTGCTCTCCGGCGTGTCGCTGGACGAGGCGCTCGCGGCCCTGGGGCTGGAGCCGGACGTCCGGGGCGACGGCGCGCGGTGGTGCCACCGCCAAACGAAAGACGCCGAGTGGTATTTCGTGGCGGCGCCGGCCGAGCGCGGGTTGCGCGGCGCGCTCGACTTCCGCAGTGTCGGCAGGGCCGAAGTGTGGGATCCGGTTTCTGGCTCCGTGGCCGAGGCCGGCGCGGTGGTGCGCGAGGGGTCGCGGAGCCGGGTCGCGCTGGACCTCCCGCCGGCCGGGGCCTGCTTCGTGGTGTTCCGCCGCGACGGCCAGCCTGTGAATCCGGTGGCCCGCGTCACGCTCGACGGCGAGCCGGTCATCGACGCGCGGGGGCCGGCGAGCGTCGAGCCGGGGCCGCGCGTGGTGTCGGCCCGCTACGGGGATCTGGCCCGGGAAGGCCGTTGGATCGATGTGGCCGCGAAGGTGCAGTCGGCGTTGGACCGCGGCGAAAAGACGCTACACGCCGACAACGGGTGGGCGGGGCGCGATCCCGCGCTGGGCACTCCCAAGCGGATCGCCGTGACCCTGCGGCTGGCGGACGGACAGGAGCTCACGCGCGAGGCCGGGGAGGGCCAGGCGCTCGGGCTGGACGTGCCTGCGGTGGCGAAGGCCAACGCCTGTGAGGTCGGAGCAGGGGGGATGACGTTGGTGGCGTGGCTGCCGGGCGCATACCGCGTGGAGCACGGCGACGGGCGGGTCCGCGAATGCCGGGCCGAGCGGCCGCACGAGATTCCCGTGAAGGAGTGGACGTTGTCTTTTCCGGAGGGGTGGGGCGCGCCCCGCGCGCTGCGCCTCGACGCGCTGAAACCGTGGTCTGAGCTGGAGCTGACGCCGGAGGGCAGGGCCTTTTCCGGAACCGCCACCTATACGGCGTCCTTCACCGTGGAGGCGCTCCCCGCGGATGCGTGTCTGGAGCTCGACCTGGGACGGGTTGAGAGGATCGCGAGCGTGAGGCTCAACGGCCGGCTGCTGGGGACGCTCTGGGCGCCGCCGTACCGGATTGACCTCACGCCGGCGGTGCGCGCCGGCGCGGAGAACCTGCTGGAGGTGGAGGTGACGGGCACGTGGTTCAACCGCCTGGTCTATGACGCCGGCCAGCCGGAGGCCGAGCGCAAGACCTGGACGATCAAGGGCCCGCCGAAGGATGCGTCGCTGCGTCCCAGCGGGCTGCTGGGCCCCGTGGCGGTGCGCGTCGGGCAGCGGTTTGCCGAGTGACGCGCGCGCGCCACAAAAAATCTTAGGGGCTCGCTTGACAGTCGGCGGCGGAATCAGGTACAGTATCAACCCTATTCGTTCCGGTTCAAAGATTCCGGAATTGGCAGACTCCTCATCGATGAAGGATTACACCATGGATGCGTATGCGGTTCTAGAGACCGGTGGCAAGCAGTATCGCGTGGCCACGGGTGACACAGTTGAGATCGAGCTCCTGGACGCTGAGGCCGGGCAGGATGTGGCGCTGGACAAGGTGCTGGCCCTTTCCGACGGCAAAGAGCTGAAGATCGGCATGCCTTATGTTGAGGGCGCCAAGGTCGTCGTCACGGTTGTCGGGCACAAGCGCGGCAAGAAGGTCATCAATTTCAAGAAAAAACGCCGCAAAGGCTATGCGCGTAAGGTCGGTCACCGTCAGGAGCTGACGGTCGCGACAGTCAAGTCGATCGCTTAAGCGGAGGAGTGTGAGTCATGGCAGGTGCAGCAGCAGCAAGAAACGGTCGCGACAGTAATGCCAAACGTCTGGGCGTCAAGCGCTATGACGGGCAGGTCGTGAGTGCGGGTTCGATCCTCATCCGTCAGCGCGGAACCAAGGTCCATGCCGGCGCCAATGTCGGATGCGGCCGCGATTTCACGTTGTTCGCGTTGGTGGACGGCGCCGTTAAATTCCAGAAAGACGGCTCTGTGGTCAGCATTCTTCCCGCAGTCGCGGCGAAGTAAGCGGACCTGTCCCGAATGCGAACGGTTACGTGAAGACTAGAACCTTTGTAGATCACGTCTTGGTCCATGTCCGTGCCGGTAAAGGTGGCGATGGAAGCTGCAGTTTCCGGCGCGAGGCGTGTGTTCCAGAAGGTGGCCCTGACGGCGGCGATGGCGGTCGTGGGGGCCATGTCATTTTCAAGGGGAGCCGCGACGTCGACTCCCTGATCGCGCTCTATTTCGCCCCGCAGCTGTTCGCCGAGGACGGCGTGGCGGGCCGCGGCCAGAAGATGTACGGCCGCAAGGGCAAGGACCTGATCGTGCCCGTCCCGTGCGGCACGGTCGTGCTGGACGCCGAGAGCGGCGCGGTGATGGCGGACGTCGTCGAGCACGGCCAGGAAGTCATCATCGCCAACGGCGGCAAGGGCGGGCTGGGCAACGTCCACTTCCGGACCTCGACCCATCAGGTTCCGACCGAGCACACGCCGGGCGACCCCGGCGACGAGTACCGCCTGAAGCTCGAGCTGAAGACGATCGCCGATGCGGGCCTGCTCGGTTTTCCGAACGCGGGCAAATCCTCGCTGCTCACGTGCATCAGCGACGCGCACCCCAAAATCGCCAGCTACCCGTTCACCACGCTGAACCCGATCGTGGGCACGGTCGAATACCCCGACTTCTCGCAGCTGCGCGTGGCGGACGTGCCGGGCATCATCGAGGGCGCGGCGGCCGGCGTCGGTCTGGGCATCGACTTCCTGAAGCATCTGGCGCGCTCGCGCGTGCTGGTCTACGTGATCGACATGGCCGGGACCGACAACCGCCAGCCGTGGAAAGACTATTTGACGCTCCGCAAGGAGATCGAGCAGCACGACGCGGAACTGCTGGCGCGCCCGTCGCTGGTGCTCGCCAACAAGATGGACGAGGATGCGGCGGTCGAGAACCTGCCGCGCTTTATCCGCGAGACCGGCGTGACGCCGCTGCAGGTGTCGGCGATCGATCCTCGGAACGACGGCGTCGCGCAGTTCAAGCAGCGCCTGTGGGAGATTCTGCGGCCCGAGCCGAAGGGGGCTTGGCAGGCGCCCGCGGCGTCCGCTCCCGTCGGTGTGCCGGAGAGCGAGATGCTGACCGAGGAGTCGCTGCAGCGCGCGCCGTTCCTGGATCTGTCGCGCAAGCTTTCCAAGAAAAAGAGCAAGGGCTGAGGCCCGGTTCCCATCCCGTCTTCGGCCGCGCCGTCCAGGCGCGGCTTCTTTTTTTGTCCGGGCGGCTGCGGCGCGGAAACGCGAGCGCTCCGCTTCAGATCGTCCGACCCCCTGGCGCACGGCGCCGCGCGTGTCCACCGCGTTGTCCACCATAATCGACCAAATGGTGGACATGACGTGCAGATTATTTTTTGATCTAATGGCGACGCTGAAATTGGTGGAAGGCCTTCGTAAGGGGCAAAGAACAACGGGGAGAGCCATGCACATTATCGTTTGTGTCAAACAGGTCCCGGATACGGCAAACGTCCGCATCAATCCCGAGACCAACACGCTGATGCGCGAAGGGGTCGAGAGCATCATGAACCCCTTCGACGAGTATGCTTTAGAGGAAGCGCTGCGCCTGAAGGACGCGCACGGGGCGCGCGTCACGGTGATCACGATGGGGCCGCCGCAGGCGGATGTCGTGCTGCGCGAGGCGATGGCGCGCGGGGCGGATGACGGCGTGTTGCTGACGGACCGGGCGTTCGCGGGCGCCGACACGCTGGCGACCTCCTACGCGATCGCGCAGGCCATCAAGAAGATCAACGCCAAGCCCGACCTGGTGCTGTTCGGCAAGCAGGCGATCGACGGTGACACGGCGCAGGTCGGCCCCGGGGTCTCGGAGTTTCTGGACGTCTCGCTCGTCACCTACGTCAAATCCGTGCAGGTCAGCGGCGACACGTTCACGGTCGAGACGGTGATGGACGAAGGTACGGACGTGATCGAGGGCAAGCTGCCGGCGGTGATGACCGTCGTGAAAGAGGCCTCCTCGCCGCGCTTCGCCAGCCTGAGCGGCTGGATGGAGGCCAAGAAGACGGCGATCCCGCGCTGGGGCGCGAAGGACGTGGGTGCCACTCCTGAGGCGTGCGGCCTGAACGGGTCGCCGACCAAGGTCGTGAAGATTTTCGCGCCGCCGACGAAGACGGGCGGCGTGCGCATGGACGGGCGCGAGGAGCCCGCCGCCGCCGTGCAGGCGATTCTCAAGGCGCTGCAAGACAAGGGGGTTGCATAATTATGGCTGACGCACCGATTTTCATTGATCCCGCGAAGTGCAAGGCGTGCAAGAAGTGCATTACCGCTTGCCCGTTCGACGCGCTCTACATGGAGGGCAAGCTGGCCGTCGTGAAGCCGGACGAGTGCCGCGCCTGCAACGCCTGCGTGAAGGCCTGCCCGTTCAAGGCGATCTCGTCGACCGCAAAGGACGAAGTCAAAAAGACCAGCCTCGGCGATTTCAAGGGCATCTGGGTGTTTGCCGAGCAGCACCACGGCAAGGTGCAGGAAGTGGCTTACGAGCTGCTGTCCACCGGCCGGCGGCTGGCGAACGAGCGCGGCTGCGAGCTCGCGGCCGTCGTGCTGGGGCACGAGGTGGCGGACTCCGCGTCGCACCTGATCGCGGCGGGCGCGGACAAGGTCTACATCGTGGACCAGCCCGACCTGGCGGAGTATGAGGCGAACGTTTACACCGACGCGCTGAACCAGCTGATCGCCAAGTACAAGCCCGAAGTGATCCTCGCCGGCGCGACGGCGGTGGGCCGGGCCTTTTTCGCGAAGGTGGCGGTGCGCGCGCGCACGGGCCTCACGGCGGACTGCACGGCGCTGTCGATCGACAAGGAGAGCCATCTGCTGCACCAGACGCGTCCGGCGTTCGGCGGCAACATCATGGCGACGATCATGACGCCGAACCACCGGCCGCAGATGGCGACGGTGCGGCCCAAGGTGTTCAAGATGTCCACGCCCGACCCGAAGCGCAAAGGCGAGACGCTGATGGAGGCGCTCAAGCTGGTGACCGCCGGCACCAAGATCGTCAAGTCCGAGCGCAACGCCTCGAACGTGAACATCGCCGAGGCGGAGATCATCGTGGCGGGCGGCCGCGGCCTGAAGAAGGCCGAGAACCTGGAGCAGCTCAAGAAGCTGGCCGAGCTGCTCGGCGGCGTGGTGGGCGTGTCGCGCGCCTGCGTCGACGCGGGCTGGATTTCGGCGGCGCACCAGGTGGGGCAGACCGGCAAGACCGTGTGCCCCAAGATCTACCTGGCGTTCGGCATCTCCGGCGCGATTCAGCACTTGGAGGGCATGCGCGCGGCCGACACCATCATCGCGATCAACAACGACCCGAACGCGCCGATTTTCGGCATCGCGGACCTGGGCATCGTGGGGGACCTGTTCGAAATCCTGCCGATGCTGATCGAGGCGGTCGAAGGGAAGAAACGGTAGGACGAAAGACTTTTTTTGGGGAGCGGGAATTATGGCGAACACGACAAAACAGCCGATTCATACCGATATACTCTGCGTGGGAGGCGGCATCGCCTCGCTGTCGACGGCGCTGGCGCTGCTGCGCACGCTGAAGGCGCAGGGCAAGGCGCTGCCGCGCGTGACGGTGGTCGAGAAGAGCCGCAGCGTGGGCAACCACGTGCTGTCCGGCGCGGTGATCGACCCGAGCGGGTTCAAGGGCCTGCTGACCGAGGAGGAGATCAGCAAGATGCCGGTGGAGGCGCGCGTCAGCAAAGAGGCGTTCCACATGCTTTTCAACGCGAAGCGCGCGATGGAGATCCCCTGGGTGCCACCGATGATGCAGGCGCACGGGTATCCGGTCGGCTCGCTGACCAAGCTGACCCAGTACTTCGCGCAGCTCTGCGAGAAGGAGGGCGCCGAGGTCTACACCGGCTTCGCGGCCACCGAGCTGATCGAGAACGCCAAGGGCCGCGTCGTCGGCGTCAAGATCGGCGACAAGGGCGTGGACCGCGACGGCCAGCCGAAGTCGAACTACACGCCGGGCGAGACGATCTTCGCCAAGGTCGTGGTGCTCGGCGAGGGCGCGTGCGGCATCCTGACGGAGAAGCTGATCAAGAGCAAGGGGCTTGAGGGCCGCCGCGAGCAGTCCTACGCCGTGGGCATCAAAGAGGTGGTCGAGGTGCCGGCGAACGAGGAGCGCGTGGGCGAAATCGCGCACACCTTCGGCTATCCCTCCGACTGGAGCACCTACGGCGGCGGCTTCGTCTACCACGTGTCGCCGACCCAGGTGATGATCTGCTACGCGTACGCGCTGGACTACGCGCGGCCCGAGACCGACCCGCACCTGCTGTTCCGCAAGTTCAAGGCTCACCCGGTGATGGCCGAGCACATCAAGGGCGGCAAGTCCGTGGCCTACGGCGCGAAGGTGATCCCCGAGGGCGGCTACTACTCGGTGCCCGAGGTGGTGGCGGACGGCGCGCTGATCGTCGGCGACGGCGCGGGCCTGGTCGACACGCTGCGCATCAAAGGCATCCACATCGCGATCCAGTCGGGCCGCGCCGCGGCCGAGACGATCGCCGAGTGCCTGGCCAAGAACGACTTCTCGCTCGAGGCGCTGCGGCCTTACGCGGACCGCCTGAAGCAGACCGAGGGCTGGAAGCAGCTCAAGCGCGTCAAGAACGTGCGCGCCCCCTTCTCCACGAACCTGGTGCTGGGCGTGATGAGCGCCGGCTGCGCGTGGGCGACGGGCGGGGCCCTTCCGTTCTGGCAGGTGCCGATGGCGCCGGACCACGAGGAGATGCTGCCGCTCAAGGGCGGCAAGCTGCCCGAGCCGGAGACGGTGGAGGCCGGGCCGACCTCGCCGGACCGCCTGACGGACGTGTTCATGTCCGGCACGATCCACGACGAGGACCAGCCGTGTCACCTGAAAATTCTGGATCGCGCAACGTGCGCCAAATGTATTAAGCTGTACGGCGCACCCTGCCAAAGGTTCTGCCCGGCTGAAGTGTACCGGCTGGAGGAAGGCCACATCCATGTGGACTTCTCCAATTGCCTGCACTGCAAGACCTGCCAGATCAAAGACCCGTTCCAAAACATCGAGTGGACGTTCCCGCAGGGAGGCGACGGCCCTCGCTACACGCGCATGTAATCTGATTCTCACTTCAAACGCACAAGGAAAAAACCATGGACATGTCATTCAACCGCAGAGAGTTCCTCAAGACCACGGCGGCCGCCGCCGCGGTCCTGCCGACCTTCAACATCTTGAGCCAGGAGGCCAAGACGATCGGCCCCAAAGACGATCAGGTCAATGTTGCCGTGATCGGTTACGGCGCGGAAGGTGAGATTCTGACCGACGCCGCCATGAAGATCCCCGGCGTGCAGTTCAAGGCCGTGTGCGACATCTGGGACTACCGCCGCAAAATGGCCCGCGGCCGCCTGAAATCGCTCGGGCACGAAGTGACCGTTTACGAAGACTACCGCGAGATGCTCGAGAAAGAGGACAAGAACATCGACTGCGTGATCGTCGCGACGCCCGACTGGATGCACGCCGAGCACACCTGCGCCTGCCTCAAGGCCGGCAAGCACGTCTACTGCGAGAAGGAGATGTCGAACCAGCTCGAGAAGGCGAAGTCCATGGTGCTGGCGCAGCGCGAGACGGGCAAGCTTCTGCAGATCGGCCACCAGCGCCGCTCCAACCCCCGCTACATGCACGCGATCAACCGCGTCATCCGCGAGTCCAAGATGCTGGGCCGCGTGACGCACGCCTACGGGCAGTGGAACCGCTCGGTCGCGCCGTTCCTGAGCGTGAAAGAGCGCCTGAACATCCCGACCGACACGCTGCAGAAGTACGGCTACGAGAACATGGAGCAGTTCCTGAACTGGCGCTGGTTCGCGAAGTACGGCGGCGGCCCGATGGTCGACCTCGGCTCGCACCAGATCGACCTCTTCTTCTGGGCGTGGGACTGCGTGCCGGTCTCGGTCACGGCCGTGGGCGGCAACGACTATTACAACCGCCAGATGAACGACAACGTGATGGCGATCTATGAGTTCAAGACGCACGAGGGCGTGATCAACCGCGCCTACTACCAGGTGCTGACGACCTCCAGCCGCGGCGGCTTCTACGAGCAGTTCATGGGCGAAAACGGCTCGCTGACCATCTCGGAGATCGCGGCCCGCGGCAACGCGGCGCAGCGCGAGGTGCGCGCCGGCGTGCCGGCGTGGGACCAGTTCGCGAAGATGGGCCTCGTGCTGCCGGTCAAGTCGGCGGTCAAGGCCGCGGTGACCTCCAACGTGGCGCTCGACGTCCGCGTAACGGCCGAGGCCGAAGGCTGGCCGCTGCCCGTCGACCTGCTCAAGCCGGCGCACATGCCGCACTTGGAGAACTTCTTCGCGGCGGTCCGCCACGGCGAGAAGCTGAACTGCCCGGCCGATCTGGCCTACGAGTCCGCCGTCGCGGTGCTGGCCGCGAACCGTTCGGTGGCCGAGCGCAAGACGATCTATTTCAAGCCGGAAGAGTTCAAGGTTTAATCTCTGGGACCCATAGGACGTATAGGACCTGTCATGAAAAAACTTCTCACAACGATGCTGGCGCTGGCGGCGGGCGTGGCCTGTGCCGAAGTCGCCTCGCACTGGGACGGCGGACGGAACACGCCGGTGCACCGCCTGGCGCTGAACGACGAGTTCGGCGACAAGATCGTGCCCGACGCTCCGGAAGCGCTGCCCCTCAGCACGCGCAAGACGTGCGGCCAGTGCCACGACTACGACAAGATCGCCTCCGGCTGGCACTTCAACATGTCCTCGACGAACGCGGCTGCCGGGCGGATGGCCGAGCCGTGGTTTCTGATCGACCCGGTTTCCGGTTCGCAGATCCCGATGAGCCTGCGCGACTGGCAGGGCACCTACACGCCCGGCCAGCTCGGGCTGACCGCCTGGGAGTGGACCTCCACCTTCGGCCGGCACCTGCCCGGCGGCGACATCGCCGACCCCGCGGACCTCTACGCCGAAGGCGGCCCTGCGGCCCGCTGGGACGTCTCGGGACCGCTCGAGATCAACTGCTTCGCCTGCCACAGCCAGAGCCACGCGTATGACCACAGCGAGTGGGTGCGCCTGATCCAGCGCCAGAACTTCCGCTGGGCCATGACCGGCGCGCTGGGCTTGGGCGAGATCCAGGGCATGGGCTCGCGCGTGCCGGGCTACTGGGATGCGCTGCGCGGCCTCAACAAGGACGACAAGGTCTACGCGGTGCCGCCGCACGTGGTCTACGACAAGCGCCAGTTCGACGCGAAGAACCGCGCCGTGCTGGACGTCGGCAAACCGCGCAGCGAGAACTGCCTGAACTGCCACTCGGCGTCGCAGGCCGGCATGCCCCACAAGGACATCGACGGCGACGTCCACCTGCGCGCGGGCATGACCTGCACGGACTGCCACGGCAACGGCGAAGACCACAAGATCGCGCGCGGCACCGAGAGCGAGATGGCCTGCCATATGGACAAGACCCGCGCCACGGCGAGCTGCGTGGGCTGCCACATGGGGTCTGACACCGTCAAGGCCGGCCGCCACGGCGCGCCGCTGCCCAAGCACGTCGGCATTCCGGTCAGCCACTTCAAGGACCTGACCTGCACGGCGTGCCACTCCGGCGTGACCGAAGGCGGCCAGATGGCGCAGGTGCGCACCTCGCGCGCCAACCGCATGGGCGTGTATGGCCGCGCGCGCTGGGTCACCCAGCAGCCCTACATCATCGAGCCCGTCTTCGTGCGCAACGCGCAGGGCAAGATCGAGCCCCGCCGCATGGCGTGGCCGGCCTTCTGGGGCACGCGCGACGAGAAGGACGCCGCGAAGCTGAATCCGCTCCGGCCCGAGGCCGTGGCCGAGGCGTGTCCGGGGTTGCTGGATGTCCGCGAGCAGGTCGGCGCGCTGCTGGCCACGCTGGCGACCGATCCGAACATCCCCGGCGTGCCGGTGCTGGCCGTTGACGGCGCCCTCTTCAAGGCGGACGCCGACGGGCGCACCCAGGCCGACGGCGAAGCGGCCGGTCAGAACGGGGTCGCCTGGATGTACCATCAGGCCGACGGCAAGGCCGTTGCCGCGGTTCCGGACTACGTGCCGGGCGCCGACACGGAGAAGATGACCGAGGCCCAGATCGCGACCTATCAGGCGAACGAGAAGGTGTTTGCCAACTTGCTTCAGACGCTCGACGCCAGCAAGCTGGCCAAGGGCCGCTACGGCGCGATCGCGCAGGGCGACAAGATCTACTTCCGCGGCGGCGAGAACGACACCGTGATCGCCACCAACGCGACGGCCAAGGCCGAGAAGCCGCTCGTCGGCTGGCTCGACAACGGCGCGTTCACGCCGCTCATCTCCGACTACCTGGCGCGCAACGTCAAGGCGCTCGCCGGGACCGAGTGCACGCTGACCGAGGATATGGTCGCGGAAGTCCTCAAGGGATTGGCCGCCGCCGGCAAGAAGGGCGCGGTCTATGTGGCGCACGGCAAGGTCTGGGAACTGGGCGCGGACGGCAAGCTCGCGGCCAAGGAAGAGAAGGCCGCCGAGGCCCTCTCGTGGTCGGTCGGCCATGACGTGCGCCCGGCCCGCATGGCGCGCGGCGCCAAGCCGGTCAAATGCGCGGACTGCCACACGGTCGACTCGGCCTTCTTCTTCGCGAAGGTGGAGTCCACCGGGCCGCTGCTGACGGCGAACAAGCTGGTCAAGGCTCAGCACGCCTTCATGGCGCTGAGCGGCAGCTACAACAAGGTGTTCGGCACGACCTTCCTGATGCGTCCCGTGTTCAAGGTCTTCCTGTGGGTCGTCTTCGGCCTGGTGCTGCTCGTGGCGTTGGCCTTCGTGGCCGCCGCGGTCCCTGCGGTGCTGGCGAAGAGCGAGATCCCGTACGGCAAGCACGGCGAGAAGCTGGCGGTCACGCTCGACAAGCTGGCGGCCGCGGGCCTGTGCGCGGCGAGCGTTTATCTGGGGCTCTCGGGCGTGGCCGGGTGGTTCCTGCATCTGATGACCGGCTACGTGCTGATCTTCCACATGGTGGCGGGCGGGCTTTTCGCGACGTGCCTCGTGGCGCTGATCGCGTTCCGCGGCTCGAAGCGCCTGGCCAACGTCAAGCGCAGCGGCCTGTGGATGCTGGTGCTCCTCTTGGGCGCCGCCGTGATCTTCTCGGCGGTCGCGCCGATGATGACCTGGTTCGGCACCGGCTGGCAGCAGGCCTTCATGTGGGTGCACCGCTGCTGCTCGATGGCCTTCATCGCCGTCTCGGCGTGGATGCTGATCAGCGGCGGGCGCAAGGAGTGAGGCGACAGAGCCGGGGGGAGTCGGTTGAATCGCTTGCGTCGATTCTCTCGATTCCCTCGGCGCCTGATCTTTGAAACATGAAGCCAACGGTCCACCGTTATGAGCACCAGGCGATGTCGACGGTGTTCGAGCTGATGGTCGTCACCGACGACGAGCAGCTCGCGCAGAGCGCGGCGTACACGGTGTTTCAGAAGGTGGACAAGATCGAGGAGCTGTTCAGCCGCTTCCTGGACGTGAGCGAGGTGGCCATGATCAGCCGCCTCAAGCCGGGTGAGACCTTCCGGGTTGCGCCGGAGATGATGGAGCTGCTGCTGATCTCCACGCAGGTGTGCGCGGCCACGCGCGGCGCGTTCGACGTGACCGTCGGGACCGTGATGGACAAACTGCGCGAGGTCAAGCACCGCTGGACGGCGCTGACGCCGCAGGAGCGCGAGAGCGCCCTGGCTGCGTGCGGCATGAACCGCCTGATCATCGACCAGCAGAATCTGCTGGTGGCGGTCAAACCGGACCGCCTGGGGCGCGAGACGCCCCTGGAGCTCGACTTCGGGGCGGTCGCCAAAGGTTACGCGCTGGATGTGGCGTGCGAGAGGCTGGTGACGGATTGGGAGTTCACGGACTTCCTGATGCACGGCGGCACGAGCACGGTGGTGGCGCGGGGGTCGATGGACGACGGCCGCGAAGGCTGGCCGGTGGGCGTAGGCGGCGACTGGCGCGAGCGCGCGGGACTGAACGCCGTCAGGCTGAAGAACGGCGCGCTGAGCGGGTCGGGCTTTGAGGTCCAGGGCGCGCACGTCGTGGACGTGCGCGGGGGCGTGGCGGCGGCGCGGCATGCGGCCGCGTGGTCCTACGCGCCTTCGGCGGCGGTGGCGGACGCGCTTTCGACCGCCTTTCTCGGTCTGAGTTGGCGAGAGATTGAAGCGGCTTGCGATGCCCTGCCGGGCAGCGGCGCGCTGGTCGCGCGGGAGCAGCCCGTTTGGCTGGACAAAATACGCAGGCCGGTGAGGCAATACGGAGTTTTCCCGGGCGTTTAGAACAGGTGGGTTTTGATTGGAACCGACAGCGAGGGCTGTCGAACAGGACGATTCAACCGATTGGGCCGAGGATGCTCGGCTCAATCCGCACAGAGCAACAAAAGAGGAGGACAAACGATGAAACAAGCAGGAATCATGATTGCGGCCGTCGTGGCCGCCGGGCTGGTCGTCTCGGCCGAGGCCCAGGAGAAGGTGCAGCTCAAGATCGAACTTCCGAAGCCGCAATTCACGGGCACGCCGAAGGACATCCGCTCCCCGAACCTGGAGCCGTCGCGCGGCGGCAAGCCGCGTCCCGCGATCGACGTTCCGGCGGGCTGCGACAAGGTGATCTCGAAGGACTGCAAGGTCACGTCGAGCGATCCTGAGCCGATCATCGGCGAGCTCGCCTTCATCACCGACGGCGACAAGGAGCACGATGCCGCGACGTACGTCGAGCTCGGGCCGAACACCCAGTGGGTGCAGGTCGATCTGGGCAAGGAGAAGGAAATCTACGCCGCGTGCGTGTGGCACTACCACGGGGAAGCCCGCGTGTACCGCGACGTGATCTGCCAGATCTCGAACGACCGCGACTTCATCGACGGCGTCGTGACCGTGTTCAACAACGACCACGACAACAGCTCCAAGCTCGGCGAGGGCAAGGAGAAGGAGTACGTCGAGGACTATCAGGGCCGTCCGTTCGCCGTCAACGGCGTCAAGGGCCGCTATGTCCGCTTCTACAGCAAGGGCAACACCTCGAACGAGATGAACCACTACACCGAGGTCGAAGTCTACGGCAAAGAGTAAGGCCATGAGGAGCTTGGAGTGAGGAGATGGGAGTTGTGGACCAAGCGTTAAACAACCCCTGAATCTGAAACCTGGCTCCGATGAGACGCCGGACTATCGGGCGGTGTGGTGGACCTCAAAGTCTGCCCGCCGCCCTTTTTTTCTGGAGGGGTGCCCCCCTTTTTTCTTGGGGGAAAGGGGGGGGCTTTAGGGGAAGAGAACGCTCAACAGTCACGCAGAACGCTCAACGCAGAAGTGAGAGAAGGGGGAATCATGAATGCGAAGCAAATCGCCGCCGTCGGGACGATCATCATTCTGGCCGGAGGGCTGGTGTCCTGCAAGCCGCCTGCCCAGCGTGCCGCAGACGCGAAGCAGCCGCCGCAAGCCCCGCCGCCTGCCTGTGAGAGGGGCGCGCCGGCTCGGTCCGCGCCGACGTCCGTGCCAGGCAAAGTCCGGCTCAACATCGCGCTGCCCAAGCCGCAGTTCGTCGGCACGCCGCCAGACTTGCGTTCTCCGAATCTGGAGCCGCCGCGCGGCGAGAAGCCGAGGTCTGCGATCCACGTTCCGGCCGGTGCGGACCAGATCCTCTCCAAGGACTGCAAGGTCACGTCGAGCGACCCCGAGCCGATCTTCGGCGAACTGGCCTTCATCGCCGACGGAGACAAGGAGCACGACGCCGGCACCTATGTCGAAATCGGGCCCGGCACGCAGTGGGTGCAGCTCGACCTCGGGCAGGCGCGAGAAATCTGGGCCGTCTGTGTGTGGCACTACCACGGCGAGCCTCGCGTCTACCGCGACGTGGTCTGTCAGATTTCGAACGACCCCGACTTCATCGACGGTGTGGTGACCGTGTTCAACAACGACCATGACCTCTCCTCCGGGCTCGGTGCGGGCAAGGACCTAGAATACATCGAGACCTACGAGGGCCGCCCCTTTGCGGTCAGCGGCGTCAAAGGCCGCTACGTGCGTCTCTACAGCAAGGGGAACACCTCGAACGAGATGAATCACTACACCGAGGTTGAGGTGTATGGCAGGTGACGGCCGATGGCGCGGTCATGCCGCGTTCGCAACCGTGAGGAAAGGGGGAGAAATGAAGGTCTTCTGGCTGAACGTTGTCGGGCTGTGTGCGGCGGGGCTGGCGATGGCCCGTCCTATGGATATTCGGACGGCCAATCTCGAGCCATCTCGCGGAGGCAAGCCTCGTCCGCCGGTGATGGTCCCGCCTGACGTGACCAACAATGTGGCGCTGAACTGTCCGGTCACGGCAAGCGCTGAAACCACAGCGCAAGATTCGCCCGAACGACAAACGCCGCTCGGCGACCTTCCTTGCCTCACCGACGGCAACAAGGAACACGACGACGAGCGCGTCAATTTGCCGCCCGGCAGACAGTGGGTTCAAATCGACCTCGGAAGAACGCGGGAGGTATGGGCGGTCCAGATCTGGCACGCGTATGACTACGGCTGCGTCTACCGAGATGTCGTGGTGCTCCTGTCGAATGACCCCGGATTCTCGGGCGAAACCGTGACCGTTTTCAACAACGACCACGACAATACGTCCGGGCTGGGGGAAGGCAAGGACAAAGAGTACATGGAGGATTTCATGGGCCGCTGCTTGGCAGTCGACGGCGTCTTCGCCCGGTATGTTCGGCTTTACAGCAACGGATGCACCGAGACTCCCGTAAACCGCTACACCGAAATTGAAGTCTACGGCCGCATGCCCGTCGGCCATCAGCCTGAGAACGGACCGCGTGTGCCGCTTAAGGTCGGGTATCCCAAACCCATTTTTTTGTGAAGCGGCCTGTTCTTCCGAGGGATGAGACGACGCTGCAACTGTGTGGCGCAGGTCCTGCACGGGGTGAGACTGAAAACGGGGAAGGGGGGGGCTATGAGCACGAAAGCGGTGACAACAGGTCTGCCTGTGTTCCAGACGCTCGCGCAAGGGGAGCGGATCGAGCGGTGCGTGTCCGTGGCCCTGGTCGGCTACGGGCGGCGGGGCGAGGAGCTCGCGGATGCGCTCTGGCGTGTGCCGGGCGCGCGGCTCGTTGCGGTGGCGGACATCTGGCCGTGGCGGCGCGAGCTGGCGGCCGGCCGCATGCGGGCGTTGCGGCGTCCGGTGCGGCTCTACGAAACGGCGGAGGAGTTGCTCGCGGCCGAGGGCGGCCGGGTCGACGCCGTGATTGTGGCCACGCCGGACTGGCAGCACGCGAACCACGTCGAAGCCTGCTTAGCCGCCGGCAAGCACGTCTCTTGCGAAGGCGAACTCGCCGACGGCGCGGAGCGGGCGAAGGGGCTGGTCAGGCTGGCTCGTGAGCGCCTTCTCCTCTTGCAGGGCGGCCACCAGCGGCGCTCGAATCCTCGATACGTCCACGCGTTCGAAAAGGTCTGCAGGAGGGATGGGGCCTTGGGGCGCGTGACGCATGCGTATGCGCAGTGGCACCGCGCATATGAGCCGCTACGCGCGTTGCCGGAGCGCCTTGCCGTGTCGGAGGAGTCGCTCGCGCGGTTCGGCTATCCTGGCATGGAGGCCTTCTTGAACTGGGAGTGGTTTCGGCGTTACGGTGCCGGCCCCTGCGGCGCGCACACAGGACAGAAGCTCGATCTGATGCGCTGGTTCTGGGACGCCGAGCCAGAGTCCGTCTCGGCGGAAGGGGGGCGTGACCGCTATGGCCGGGAGAACGCCGACAACCTGATGGCGATGTTCACCTTCCGTAAGCCAGACGGCGAACGGGTGCGCGGCTATATCCAGGTCTTGAGCGGAGTGAGCCGGGGCGGGTCCTACGAGCAGTTCATGGGGGAATACGCCGCGCTGACCATCGCGGAGGTCGCGGCTTGCGGCGATGCCGTCCAGCCCGAGGAGGAGCGTGTGTTGAAAACCCCGCCGGTACGACAGGTGTATTGGGACCCGTTTGTACGGGCGGGCGACATTTTGCCGCTGCGCGAGCCGCCCAAGTTGCCGCAAGAGGACGTGGTGGTGGATTCGCGTGTGTCGAAAAACGCGCCTGGATGGCCATTGCCGTTCCGGCTCGACAAGCCGGCGCTGCAGCCGCACGTCGAGAACTTCGTGGCGGCGGTGAGGGGCGAGACCGCATTGGCCGATCCCGGCGAGCAGGCCTACGCGAACCTTGTGGGCCTCGAGGGCGCGCTGCGGGCGGCCCGCGAGCGGCGCGCGGTTGATTTCACGCCGCAGGATTTCCTGGCGTGACGGGTCTGGGAGCTTATGCCCGGGTCTGCGGCAGCCACGAGTCGGAGCGGCCGATTCGGCGAGGGTCTTGAAGGCCCGTTGCGCCGTGCGGTCCCTTTCCCCATTCACGGCGCCGGCCGGGGGCTCTGGAAAACACGCCTAACCCTTTGCGGGGGAATAGGTTCTAGACCGGCGCGGGGAGCCCCCGAAAAAGTCGCTGGCGGGCAGTTTTGAATTGTGTCAAAAGCGCCGGAAGAGTAACATGAAAGATCTATTTGGTAAAAGGGTTGATACCCGCTGCACAAGGAGATTTTTTGGTGAGTCATACGATTGACGTGGCCTATGTCGCGGAACTGGCCCGCCTAGAACTTTCGGCGGGCGAAAAGGCGACGTTCCAGAAGCAGCTGGAGACGATCGTCCAGTACGTCGAGAAGATCGGAGAGCTGGATTTGGCCGGGATCGAGCCTACGTTGCACGGGCAGTCGCTGGTCAACGTGTTCCGCGAAGACGTGGTGGTGCCGTCGATGGACCGCGAGCGGTTTTTGGCCAATGCCCCCGAGCGCAACGGGTTCGAGTTCAAGCTGCCCAAGATTGTGGAAGACGCCTAGCCCTAAGCGAGGAGTCGGGAACGAGGAGTTAGGAGTCGGGAAGCGATGGATGTTTCCAAGATAACGATGGTTGAGGCGGCGGAGGGCTTGCGGACGAAGGCCTTCTCGTCGGTCGAGCTGACGCAGGCGGTGCTGGACGCGATCGAGGCCAAGGACGGCGAGCTGAACGCCTATCTGAGCGTGGATGCCGCCGGCGCGCTGCGCCAGGCCGGGGCGGCCGATGCGGCGCGCCGGAGCGGCCAGGCTGGCGACCTGCTGGGCGTGCCGGTCGCGGTCAAGGATCTGATCAACGTCGAGGGCCAGCCCTGCACCTGCGCGTCGAAGATGCTCGAGGGGTACACGTCGGCGTATGACGCCACGGTGTCGGCCAAGCTGCGCGCGGCGGGCGCCGTCTTCGCGGGCCGCACCAACATGGACGAGTTTGCGATGGGCTCCTCGACCGAGGGCTCGGCGTTCAAGGTGACGCGCAATCCGCACGACCTGACGCGCGTGCCGGGCGGCTCGAGCGGCGGCTCGGCGGCGGCGGTGGCGGGCGGCGAGGCGATCGCCGCGCTGGGCACCGACACGGGCGGGTCGATCCGTCAGCCGGCCTCGTTCTGCGGCTGCGTCGGGCTCAAGCCGTCTTACGGGCGCGTGTCGCGCTACGGCGTGACGGCCTACGCGTCGTCGCTGGACCAGGTCGGCCCGATGACCCGGACGGTCGAGGACGCGGCGGTGCTGCTGCAGGCGCTGGCGGGGTGCGACCCGCGCGACGGGACGACCCTGAACGCGCCGGTGCCGGATTACCGCGCCGCGCTGAGGGGCGGGCTCAAGGGGCTCCGGATCGGATTGCCGAAAGAGTACTACATCGACGGCACCGACCGCGAGGTGATGGCCTGCGTGCGCAAGGCGGTCGACGCCTGTGCGGCGGCGGGAGCGGAGATCGTGGAGGTCAGCCTGCCGCACACCGAATACGCGATCGCGGTCTACTACATCGTGGCCACGGCTGAGGCGTCGGCGAACCTGGCGCGCTTCGACGGCGTGCGCTTCGGACACCGGACGGCCCAGCCCGAATCGGTCTTTGCCCTCTACGCGAAGAGCCGGGCCGAGGGCTTCGGCACGGAGGTCAAACGGCGCATCATTCTGGGCACCTATGTGCTGAGCAGCGGCTATTACGACGCCTACTACGGCCGCGCGCAGAAGGTGCGGACCCTGGTCCGGCGCGACTACGCTGAGGCGTTCAAGCAGTGCGACGTGATGATGACGCCGGTGGCGCCGACGCCGGCCTACAAGATCGGCGAGGCGAGCGACGATCCGCTCAAGATGTATCTGGGAGACATTTTCACGGTGCCCGCGAACTTGGCCGGGCTGTGCGGCATCTCGGTGCCGTGCGGCAAGACCGCGGCGGGGCTGCCGGTCGGCCTGCAGGTGCTGGGGCCGGCGTTCGGCGAGGGCGCGATCCTGCGCGCGGCGTATGGCGTCGAGCAGGAGGTGGGGGCATGACCAAGTATCTGATCACCATCGGGCTCGAGACGCACGTCCAGCTCAAGACGAACACCAAGATGTTCTGCGGCTGCAGCCTGAAGTTCGGCGCGGAGCCGAACACGAACGTGTGCCCGGTCTGCCTCGGCTATCCCGGCGCGCTGCCGGTGATGAACCGCGAGGCGGTCAAGTTCACGGTGATGTCCGGCCTGATGCTGGGCTGCGCGATCAACCGGCACAGCACCTTTGACCGCAAGAACTACTTCTACCCGGACATGTCGAAGGACTACCAGATCTCGCAGAACACGCATCCGCTCTGCCTGGGCGGCGGCGTGACGGTCCAGACGCCGCAGGGCGCGAAGCGCGTCCGCATCAACCACATCCACCTCGAGGAGGACGCGGCGAAGATCAACCACTATGCGCGCTTCAGCGGCGTGGACTTCAACCGCTGCGGCACGCCGCTGATGGAGATCGTTTCGGAGCCCGACCTGTCGTCGCCCGACGAGGCGATGGCGTACCTGCAGGCGCTCAAGCAGATCCTGGTCTACGCGGGCGTGAGCGAGTGCAACCTCGAAGAGGGCAACATGCGTTCGGACGTGAACATCAGCGTGCGGCCCGAGGGGCAGGAGCAGCTCGGCACGAAGGTGGAAATCAAGAACATGAACACCTTCAAGGGCATCTATGCGGCGCTGGAGTACGAGATCGCGCGGCAGATCGGCACCGTGATGCGCGGCGGCGTGATCGTGCAGGAGACGCGGCGCTGGGACCCCGACCTGGGCGAGACCCAGTCCATGCGCAGCAAGGAGAACGCGCACGACTACCGCTATTTCCCGGAGCCGGACCTGGTGCCCGTGGCGCTGGACGAGGCGCTGGTCGCGGAGTGGCGCGCGGCGCTGCCCGAGCTGCCTGCGGCGCGGCGCGAGCGCATGGTGGCCGAGTACGGCATCCCCGAGTACGACGCGGGCGTGCTGGCCGACGCGAAAGAGAACGCCGATTTCTTTGAGGCCGCGGCGCGGGCCTGCGCGCCCGGGCTGGGCAAGACGGTTTCGAACTGGTTCATGACCGAGATCATGCGGCTCCTTTCGGAGTCGGGCAAAACGGTGCACGCGTGCGCGCTGACGCCCGCGGCGCTGGCGGAGCTGGTGACGCTGGTCGACCGGCGCGTGATCAACGGGCCGACGGCGAAGGAGCTGCTGCCGGAGCTGTTCAGGGACGGCGGCATGCCCGAGGCGCTGGTCAAGGCGCGCGGGCTCGGACAGGTGAGCGACGCGGGCGCGCTCGTAGCGTTCGTCGACCAGGTGCTGGCGGAGAACGCCAAGTCGGTCGCGGACTACCAGGCCGGCAAAAAGGCGGCGGCGGGCTTTCTGGTCGGGCAGGTGATGAAGCTGAGCAAAGGCAAGGCGGACCCGCAGCTGGTCGGCAAACTGGTGGCGGAGAAGCTGGCCGCGTTGGGGTGATTTTGGCGAAACGCCCGGGAGCGGCGCTGCGCGCGGAGAGACGGGATGCGCGCGGGCGGAGACCGTAAGGGCAAGAGGCGCTCGAGAGGAGAACGACTGTGACATCAAACGACGATTATGTCTTACAGCTCTTGCAGGAACAGGGCTATGTGTCGGCCGAGCAGATCGAGACCGTGATGGGCTCGATCAAGCAGGAGGGCGAGACCACCCTGGACATTCTGATCCAGACGGGGGCTGTGTCCGAGGACGACGTGCTGGCGATGATCGCGGCGCAGTTCGGCATGGAGTACGTCCATGTCAACGCCGACGCCATCGACCCCGCGGTCAAAGACGTGATCCCCACCGAGGTGGCGCGCAAATACGGCGTCGTTCCGGTCTACCGCGTGGGCGATTCCGTCACGGTGGCGCTGAGCGACCCGATGGGGTACGACACGGTCGACAGCCTGCGCTACGTGCTGAAAATGAACGTCGAGGCCGTGGTGGCGCCGCGGGCCGAGGTGAAGGCCGCCGTCGACAAGCTGTACCCGGAGGAGTTCGAGAACATCTACGGCTCGATGTCGGACGAGGAGATCGACGTCGCCGAGAAGGCGAAGAGCGACGGCGGGTCTGACGCCAAGGACTCGGACGCGCCCGTCATCCGCCTCGTGAGCATGATCATCACGGAGGCGTGCAAGATGCGCGCCTCGGATATTCACCTGGAGCCGATGGAGCGCAACTTCCGCGTGCGCTACCGCATCGACGGCGTGCTGCGGCAGATGGACAACCCGCCCAAGCGCCTGCAGGCCGCGATCCTCAGCCGCGTCAAGATCATGTCCAACATGAAGATCTCCGAGAAGCGGGTGCCGCAGGACGGGCGCATCCAGGTCAAAGTCCAGGGGCGCGACCTCGACCTGCGTGTCTCTTCCGTGCCGACCAACCACGGCGAAAGCATCGTCATGCGTATCTTGGACAAGTCGAACCTGCAGCTGGGCCTGCCGCAGCTCGGGTTCCTGTCCGACGACCAGACCAAGTTCGAGCGTCTGATCGGCCTGCCGGACGGCGTGCTGCTGGTGACGGGCCCGACCGGTTCCGGCAAGACCACGACGCTCTACGCCTGCTTGAACCAGATCAACCTGCCCGACCGCAAGATCATCACCGTCGAAGACCCGGTCGAATACCAGATGTCGGGCATCAACCAGGTGCAGGTGAACAAGGACGTGGGCCTCGACTTCTCGGCGGCGCTGCGCTCGATCCTGCGTCAGGCGCCGAACATCGTGATGATCGGCGAAATTCGCGACCACGAGACCGCCGACATTGCCATGGAGGCGGCGCTCACCGGCCACTTGGTGTTCAGCACGCTGCACACCAACGATGCGCCCAGCGCGGTGACGCGTCTGCTCGACATCGGCGTCAAGCCGTTCCTCGTGGCCTCGGCGCTGCGCGCGGCGATGGCTCAGCGTCTGGTCCGCGCGATCTGCGAGAAGTGCCGCGCGGAGTACACGCCCTCGGACCGCGAGATGAAGATGCTGGGCACCTTCGCGAAGAACGCGTCGTCGGTCTCCAAGATGTTCAAGGGGACGGGCTGTCCCACCTGCAACCAGGCCGGCTACAAGGGCCGCAAAGGCATTTTCGAGATTTTCCAGATCGACGACACGATCCAGCGTCTGATCTTCGACCACTCGCCGGCCACGGTGCTGCGTGCGCGGGCGCGTGAGATGGGGATGCGCACGCTGCGCGAGGACGGGATGTTGAAGGTGGCGTCAGGCATGACGTCGCTCGAAGAAGTTTTACGTGCAACCATGGGAGATGCAGACTAATGAGTTCTGAAATCAACATGCTTGACCTGCTGCAGGCGACGGTCGATGAAGGGTCTTCCGACTTGCATATCCGCGTCGGCGTCCCGCCGATGCTGCGCATTCACGGGTCGCTGACGCCGTTGGACAGCCCGGTGCTGACGCCGGCCGACACGGAGGCGCTGGCCCGCTCGATCACGGCGGACGACAAGCTGCAAGAAATTGAGAGGTGCGGCGGCGCCGACTTCGCCTACCCGTTCGGCGACCTCGCGCGCTTCCGCGTGAGCGTCTTCAAGGAGCGCGGCAACTTCGGCATCGTGATGCGCCAGATCCCGAACAAGCTGCTGTCGCTGGAGCAGATCGGCCTGCCGGAGCAGGTCAAGGAGCTGCTGTTCAAGCCGCGCGGCCTGATTCTGGTGACGGGGCCGACCGGCTCCGGCAAGTCCACCACGCTCGCGAGCATGATCGACATCATCAACAAAGAGCGCGACGTGCACATCATCACGGTGGAAGACCCGATCGAGTACTACCACCCGCACAAGAAGTCGGTGGTGACGCAGCGCGAGATCGGGCACGACGTGCCCTCGTTCGCGGAGGCCATCCGCCGCGCCCTGCGTCAGGACCCGGACGTGATTCTGGTCGGCGAAATGCGCGACCTCGAAACGATGCAGGCGGCAATCACGGCGGCGGAAACCGGCCACTTGGTCTTCGCCACGCTGCACACGACCGGCGCCGCGGCGACCGTCGACCGTATCGTCGACGCCTTCCCGACGGACCAGCAGGAGCAGGTCCGCACGCAGCTCTCGGTGGGGCTGGTCGCTGTGATTTCGCAGCTGCTGCTGGCGCGCGTGGATAAGCCGGGGCGCGTGGCCGCCTTTGAGATCATGATCTCCACGCCGTCGATCCGGTCGCGCATCCGCGACAACAAGACCTTCCAGATCAGTTCCGACATCCAGACCGGCGCGAAGTTCGGCATGATCTCGCTGGACTCCCATCTGCTGGACCTGTATCTGGGCGGGCTGATTTCCTATGAGGACCTGGTGACCAAGTCGCAGGACCCCGACACGCTGGTCCAGAAACTGAAAGACGAATTGCAGTCAAGGAGGTAAATCATGGCAGAGACTTTGACACCGATTGCGCCTGCGTATGATCCGCTGCTTGACTTGGTGGTCAGCAACGGCATCATCGATCAGCAGCAGGCCGACGAGCTGCGCGAAGAGCACACGAACACCGGCAAAGCGGTGCGCAAGCTCCTGATCGACAACGGCTTTTTGACCGAAGACGACCTGCTGGGCATGATGGCGGCCTACCAGGGGTGCGACGTCGTCGACCTGTCGGTCATGGCGCTCGACACGGATGTGATCCAGAGCATTCCGGCCAGCGTGGCCCGCATGTACAACGTGTTGCCCGTCTACGCGACGGCGGGAACGATCACGCTCGCGACCTGCGACCTGGTCGACCCGCACGTGATGGACGAGCTGATGTTCGTCCTGACCAAGGACGTGCAGTTCGTGCTGGCCCGCGAGAACGATGTGCGGACGCGCGTCAGCGAGTATTACGGCGACGAGAGCTCGACCGTCTCGGACATGCTCAACAGCCTGGAGTCTGACCTGGCGCTGGACACGTCGCTCAACGTCGACGACGCCGACGACAAGAGCCTGGAGTCGGCGGCCTCGGCAGCTCCGGTGATCCGGTTTGTGAACCTGGTGCTGTACCAGGCCGTTACGGACCGGGCGTCCGACATCCACTTCGAGCCGTTCGAGACCGATTTCAAGATCCGCTACCGCGTGGACGGCGCGCTGTACGAGATGTCGCCGCCGCCCCGCCGCCTGGCGCTGCCGATCATTTCGCGCATCAAGGTCATGTCGGGCCTGAACATCGCCGAGCGCCGCGTCCCTCAGGACGGGCGCATCGCGCTGACCGTCGCGGGCCACTCGGTGGACCTGCGCGTGTCGTGCCTCCCGACCGCCCACGGCGAGAGCGTGGTGTTGCGCGTGCTGGACCGCAGCGTGGTGTCGCTCGACCTTGAAAACGTCGGTCTGCCCGAAGACATCTACGAAGACCTGACGATGGACATCGAGAAGCCGAACGGCATCGTCATCGTGACGGGGCCGACCGGCTCGGGCAAAACGACGACGCTGTACTCCTGCCTGCGCCGCATCAACACGATCGACCAGAAGCTGCTGACGGCGGAAGAGCCGGTCGAATACGACATGGACGGCATCGTCCAGGTGCAGATCAATCCGAGCGCCGGCAACACGTTCGGCAAGGTGCTGCGCGCGTTTCTGCGTCAAGACCCGGACGTCATGATGATCGGCGAAATCCGCGACTTGGAAACCGCGGAAATCGCGGTCCAGGCGTCGCTCACCGGCCACTTGGTGTTCAGCACGCTGCACACGAATGACGCAGCCGGCGCCGTGACGCGTCTGGTCGACATGAACGTGGCGCCGTACCTGATCGCCTCCACGCTTGAGGCGGTGCTGGGCCAGCGCCTGGTGCGAACCATCTGCCTGAACTGCAAAGAGCCGTATGCGCCCGACGACGACACGCTGGTCCGCCTGGACCTGAAGCGCGCGAACGTGGGCGACCGGCCGTTCTATTACGGCCGCGGCTGTTCGAAGTGCAACGGCACCGGCTACAAGGGCCGCAAAGGCGTGTTCGAATATCTGCGCGTCTCCGATCCGATCCGCGAACTGATCAACGAGCGCCGTCCGACGCTGTTCATCCGTGAGCGGGCGCGCGAGCTCGGAATGCGGACCATGCGCGAGGACGCGATCCGCAACGTGCTGGACGGCTACACGACCGTCGACGAGGTCTTGCGCTATACCTGATGTGCGGCGCGCGGAGGCCGGCTGCCGGTCCTGGGCCTGAAGCTCGGGGCGGCAAGCGGCCGACGCGCGCGGAATTCTCGGAGCTTTTGGAATCATGGAAAACGTAGTGATTGTCGGGAGCGGCCCCGCAGGGTTGACCGCTGCCATTTATGCCGCGCGCGCGAACCTGAGCCCGGTCGTCATCGACGGGATGCAGCCGGGCGGGCAGCTCACGCAGACGACCGATGTGGAAAATTTCCCGGGCTTCGAAAACCCGGTCACCGGCACCAATCTGGTGATGACCATGCGCAAGCAGGCCGAGCGGTTCGGCGTGCGCTTCATGATGGACGAGGTCGCGTCGTGCGACCTGTCAGGCGACGTCAAGACGCTCTCCCTGATGATCAACGGCCCGGTCCAGTCGCGGACGGTGATCATCGCGACCGGCGCGAGCGCGCGCTATCTGGGGATACCTTCGGAACAGCAGCTGATGGGCAAGGGCGTCTCGGCCTGCGCCACCTGCGACGGCGCCTTTTTCAAGGGGCAGCGCGTGGCGGTGATCGGCGGCGGCGACACGGCGATGGAGGATGCGCTCTACCTGTCGCGGATGGCCTCGCAGGTGACGGTCGTCCACCGCCGCGACGCGTTCCGCGCCTCGAAAATCATGGCCGACCGCGTCCTTTCCGCGCCCAACATCGACGTGGTGTGGAACGCGGTGGTCGAGGAGATTCTCGACGTGGCGAAGGGCGAGGTCACGGGCCTGCGCCTCAAGAACGTCAAGACCGGCGAGCTCTTCGAGCGCGCGGTGCAAGGGGTGTTCATGGCCATCGGCCACACGCCCAACACGGCGGCCTTTGTGGGACAGCTCGACTTGGATGCCGAGGGCTATGTCGTGACGACCCACACGCGGACGTCCCGGCCCGGCGTGTTCGCCGCGGGCGACGTGCAGGACCGCCACTACAAGCAGGCCGTGACCGCGGCCGGTTCCGGCTGCATGGCCGCCCTCGAGGCCGAGCGCTTTCTGACTGCGAACGGATAACCCATGGCCGAGTTCTTCGATAAAGAGTATAGCGCCAAGCAGGCGTACGGGCGGCTGTATCACTACGCCCGCAAATACCGCGGGCGTTTGTTGGCCGGCCTGTTGGCCGGTTCGGTCACGGCGGGCTCCTGGGTTCCGATCTTTCAGGTGATCCAGCCGATCCTCAAGCAGGTCCAGACCTCGCAGGAGCGGAGCCACGGCATCCTGCCTCCCGAGGAGAAGGCTCCGGCCGGAGAAAAGGCGTCGGCCGGCCATTCGTACCTGAAGGAGGACCTGAAGGACCTCGTCAAGATGGACAAGGGCGAGGGGGCCGCCGCCCTGAAGCGCGACGAGCTGCCCTCCTGGTTCGGCAAGGCCGAGAAGTATGCCAACCGCGTGGGGATCAACTTCCAGGATGCGCAGGGCCGCATGACCGGCGAGCTGCTGCTGATCTCGCTGTTCATCGTTCCGCTCGTCATGCTGGTCAAGATGGTGGCCATGTACCTGAACCACTACTTCCTGCGGTGGACCGGAGCGAAGGTGGTGCAGGACCTGCGCATCGAACTGTTCAGCCATCTCCAGAAGCAGTCGCTGCACTTCTTCGGGAGGACGGACGTGGGCCAGCTCATGAGCCGGTGCACGAGCGATCCCCAGCAGATCGACCACGTGGTCGCGCACACGCTGGCGGACATCTGCCGCGCGCCCTTCGAGATTCTCGTGGCGGTCGGGTTCGTGATCTACTTCGCGATCAAGAACCAGATGATCGAGACGCTGGTGCTGGTGCTGGTCGGGTTCCCGCTGATTCTGATGCCGATGGCGCTGCTCGGGACCCTGGTGCGGAAATGGTCGCGCAAAGCGCTGCACCGCATCTCCTTCATCTCGTCCAAGATCCACGAGAACCTGACCTGCATCCGGGTCGTCAAGGCGTACCACACCGAGAGCTTCGAAATCGAGAAGTACCGGCTGGTGAACTACCAGTACGTCAAGAGCGTGCTGCGCGCCGTGCGCATCGAGCTCCTGATCACGCCGGCGGTCGAGTGCATGGGCGTTTTCCTGATTTTCGTGTTCGTGGTCTACTGCTTCTTCCGCAAGCTGGCGATCAACGAGATCGCGCCGCTGATCGTGCCGTTCCTGGTCGCTTACCGGCCGATGAAGCAGCTGGGCAAGGTCCAGGCTCAGATCGAGCGCGGCCGCGCCGCGCTGGCGCGCATCTATTCGCTGCTGGACACCGACATCAGCCTGCCGGTGGACGCCAGCCCGGTCCGCAAGGCCGGGTTCGAGTCCAAGGTCGCCTTCGAGCGCGTGTGTTTCCGCTACGGCGCCGGGCCCGACCTGACGATCAACAACGTCTCGTTCGAGATCCCGCGCGGCTCGATCGTCGCCGTGGTCGGCGGCACGGGCTCCGGCAAGACGACGCTCGCGAACCTGCTGGCGCGCTTTTATGACCCGGTCGGCGGAGCCGTGACGATGGACGGCGTGGACCTGCGCCGGATGGACCTCGGCGACCTGCGCAACCTGGTCGGCGTCGTGACGCAGGAGACGGTTCTGTTCAACGACACCATTGAGGCAAACATCGCGTACGGATCGCCCAGCGCCACGCGCGAGCAGATCGTCGCGGCGGCCAAGATGGCGAACGCGCACGACTTCATCATGTCGCAGCCCGAGGGATATGCGCGGGTCGCCGGCGAGAAGGGCTTCGCGCTGAGCGGCGGCGAGCGCCAGCGCGTGGCGATCGCGCGGGCGATCCTGAAGAACCCGCCGATCCTGATCCTCGACGAGGCGACCAGCGCGCTGGACACGGTGACCGAGCGCCTGGTTCAGGACGCGATCAACAAGCTGATGGCGAACCGGACCACCTTCGCCATCGCGCACCGGCTGAGCACGATCCGCAGCGCGGACCTGATCCTCGTGATGGAGAAGGGCGTGGTGATCGAGCGCGGCACGCACGACGAGCTGTATTCGGCGGGCGGGGCGTACCGCAAACTGTGCGACATGCAGATGATGGAGTGAGGGTGCGCGGTCCGCGGTTCCGG
>Ga0209066_10001676_pt1 | contig 28728 bp, 29 predicted proteins | sample All_14_2_FD_187198 | JGI IMG/M metagenome (GOLD analysis project Ga0209066, IMG submission 187198) | Freshwater microbial communities in response to fracking from Pennsylvania, USA - Allegheny Zone_MetaG_DW_15 (SPAdes) (version 2) ...
GACAGGGCGCCGGCGTCCATCAGGGCGTCGGACAGGGCTTCCGCCTTGGCTGCGTCAGCCTGCAGGGTGACCGAAATCCACATCTGCGCTCAGCCCTTCACTTCTTTGCGGTCGGCCAGCAGGTGCTCCAGGTAGTGGATGCTGGTGCCGCCTTCCATGAAGCGCGGGTCTAGCATCAACGTCTGGTGCAGCGGCACGTTGGTCTTGATGCCTTCGACCATCATCTCGGACAGCGCGATGCGCATGCGGCGGATGGCCTGGTCGCGGGTGTCTCCATAGGCGATCAGCTTGCCGATCATCGAGTCGTAGTGCGGCGGCACGGTGTAGCCGTTGTACACATGCGAGTCGACGCGCACGCCGGGGCCGCCGGGCGTGTGCCAGTTACTGATACGGCCGGGGGAGGGCGTGAACTTGAACGGGTCCTCGGCATTGATGCGGCATTCGATGGCGTGACCGCGGAACACGATGTCGCGCTGGCGGAACCACAGCTTTTCGCCCGCTGCGACGCGGATCTGCGCCTGCACCAGGTCGACGCCGGTGATGAATTCAGTCACCGGATGCTCGACCTGCAAGCGCGTGTTCATCTCGATGAAGTAGAACTCGTCATTTTCGAACAGGAACTCGAAGGTGCCGGCGCCGCGATAACCGATGGTGCGGCAGGCTTCGGCGCAGCGTTCTCCGATCTTGGCGATCAGCTTGCGGTCGATGCCGGGCGCGGGCGCTTCTTCGATGACTTTCTGGTGGCGGCGCTGCATCGAGCAGTCACGTTCTCCCAGATACACCGCGTTGCCGTGCTGGTCGGCCAGCACCTGGATTTCGACATGGCGAGGGTTCTCGAGGAACTTCTCCATGTACACGACCGGGTTGCCAAACGCTGCCTGGGCTTCGGCGCGGGTGGTGGTGACGGCGTTGAGCAGGGCTGCTTCGGTATGCACCACGCGCATGCCGCGCCCGCCGCCGCCGCCGGCGGCCTTGATGATGACCGGGTAGCCGATGGCGCGGGCGATCTTGACGATTTCCTTCGGGTCGTCGGGCAGGGCGCCCTCCGAGCCGGGTACGCAGGGCACGCCAGCGGCCTTCATCGCGTCCTTGGCCGACACTTTGTCGCCCATCAGGCGGATGGTGTCTGGGCGTGGGCCGATGAAGACGAAGCCGGACTGTTCGACGCGTTCGGCAAAGTCAGCGTTCTCGGACAGGAAACCGTAGCCGGGATGGATGGCTTCGGCATCGGTGACTTCAGCGGCCGAGATGATGGCCGGCACATTCAGGTAGCTCAGCGACGACGAAGCCGGGCCGATGCAGACGGACTCGTCGGCCAGGCGAACATACTTGGCTTCGGTGTCGGCCTCGGAGTGCACCGCGACGGTCTTGATGCCCAGTTCGCGGCAGGCGCGCAGGATGCGGAGTGCGATCTCTCCGCGGTTGGCGATGAGAATCTTCTCGAACATGGCGCGATCAGCCGATGACGAACAGTGGCTGGCCGTACTCGACCGGCTGGCCGTTTTCGACCAGGATGGCCTTCACGACACCACTGAATTCGGACTCGATTTCGTTCATCAGCTTCATGGCCTCGATGATGCACAGGCGATCGCCGCTGGACACACTCTGGCCGACTTCGATCAGCGGCTTGGCGCCGGGGGCGGACGCGCGGTAGAAGGTGCCCACCATCGGGGATTTGACGACATTGCCTTCCGGCAGGGCGGCCGCTGCCGGTTCGGCCGGAGCTGCCACAGGGGCGGCGGGGGCCGGGGCCGCAACCGGTGCATGGGCGACATACGTGGCGGGCGCAACCGAGCCGATATGTTTGGCGATACGAACCTTTTCTTCGCCTTCAGTGACTTCCAGTTCGGAAATGCCCGATTCCTGGACGAGGTCGATGAGTTTCTTCAGCTTGCGCAGATCCATGCTATTTCTCCGTGCTGGACGAGGACGCCTTTATATGGGCGTTCGTTGACGATGATCGGTGTTCGGGTACCCGACGCTAGGTGCAGACGGCGCGTCCGCAAGCCAGCGGGGATTCGATGTCGCGAAGAGGGGGTATGGCGGAAGCTGACCCCGAGAGAGCGCCAAAAAACAACCAAGCACGCACAGCAAACCCCCTGCCGCGGTGGTTTGCCAGGCTTGGACGATGGCCAAAAGCGCAGTTCCAATTGGCTTGCCAGTCAGGGCCGGCAAGTAAGTGTTCTGAATTTTGGCTGCGTTTTATACGCTTCATGGCGACAAGTTTGCAGTAATTCGATGCAACTTGTCCAGATTGGTGACCCCCGGGAGTGGCTCAGGAGGCGAGTAGTGCGCGAATTTTGCGCTCGAGTTCCTCACGATTCAAGGTGCCAAGCTTGATATGGCGTGCCTTGCCTTCACGATCGAGGATGACGGTGAAGGGCAGTGCGCGCGCTTCGTTGCCGAAACCGACGGCCAGGCTCAGGACGTCCGGGCCGGCGATCAGGAGCGGGTAGGGCACCTTGAACTCGTCATCAAAGGTGCGCACTTTATCCAGGCTGTCGATGCTGATGCCGATGAATTGCACCGGTTGGTCGGCAAGTGCTTCGCTGGCGGCGGCGAAGTCGGGAATTTCCTTGCGACAGGGAGGGCACCAGGTGGCCCAGAAATTGGCGACGATGATCTTGCCGCGCCACTGTTCGAGTGCCTGTATCTGTCCGTTCGTATCCGACAGACGCAATTCGAGCAGTGCGTTCACCGTAGCTGCGGATATTTCGCGCGACTGCGTTGTTGACGGCGTGTCGAGGCTGCGATTGGCAAGGTAGCCGCCAATGCCCGCTGCGAGTGCGACGATGAGAATCAGGGCGGTTTGCAGGCTGCGTTTCATGGGCGAGTCCTCAGTCGGCGGTAGGCGCGGCCGGTTGGCTGGCGGCGAGTAAGGCCTCGACCTGCGCCAGCCGGGCGCGTTCCTGGCCGCGCCGGCTGCTGCGCTCGGCACCGGCTGAATAGATCGACAGGCGCACGGGCACATCGTCCCAGTCGAAGCTGAGGATGGCTTCGGGGGTGTTGGGTGCGGGGCGGCGCGGTTCGCGATGTTCGTAGTGGAAATCCTGGTTGAGGAAGAAGATCTCCACTTCTTTCGCACTCTCCGGGAAAAGTTCGATTTCCAGTTCGGAGTACCGGCCGGCCGTGCCGTCGAGCGCGCCGCCCGTCAAATAAGGGCGGAAGTCGGCCAGCAGGCGCATGACTTCGACCGCGGCGCTGCGCATCTCAAACAGACGCTCGGGTTGTTCCTCGTCCTGGTACAACGCCTGCCAGGCGCGCAGCTCGGTTTCGATTTCCGCATTATTGGGCAGGGCGTCGGAGTCGGTGGCGCCGAGCTGCTTGGCTGCCTTGCGCTTTGCAAAGCCGAAGTCGCTGATGCCGTCTTCGGCCATCATGCGGGCTGCCAAGGCGGCGATCTCGCGCCGCAGGGTACCGCTGTGGGGGGCGTGTGAGTGCATGATGGGGGTCGGGTAGAATGCCGGCCAATTCTACACGGGCCGGTTTCATCCGGATGACGGCCTCTCGGAGCTTCTCCCTCATGCACATTCATATCCTCGGCATCTGCGGCACCTTCATGGGCGGCGTGGCACTGCTTGCGCGTGCGGCTGGCCATACCGTTACCGGTTGTGATGCCAGCGTCTATCCGCCGATGAGCACCCAGCTCGAGGAGCAGGGCATTCGCTTGATCGAAGGCTATGACCCGGCGCAGATCGATCTGGCGCCTGATATTTTTGTGGTCGGCAATGCCGTGTCGCGCGGCAATCCGCTGCTCGAGGCCATTCTCGACCGTGGGCTGCCCTATGTGTCGGGTCCGCAATGGCTGGCTGAGCATGTGCTGGCGGGGCGTTGGGTGCTGGCGGTGGCTGGCACGCACGGCAAGACGACGACGACGTCCCTGCTCGCCTGGATGCTGGAGGATGCCGGTCTGAATCCGTGCTTTCTGGTGGGTGGGGTGCCGCAGAACTTCGGTGTGTCGGCGCGGCTGACCGAGTCGCCCTTTTTCGTCATCGAGGCCGATGAGTACGACACCGCCTTCTGCGACAAGCGCTCCAAGTTCGTGCATTACCGGCCTCGCACCGCGATTCTCAACAACCTCGAGTTCGATCACGCCGACATTTTTGCCGACCTGGGGGCCATCGAGACCCAGTTCCATCATCTGGTGCGTACGATTCCCGCGGCAGGTCGGGTGATTGCCAACGCGCGTGAAGAGAGCTTGAAGCGCGTCATCGAGCGCGGCTGCTGGTCGGAATTGGAGTGGTTCAACGATTCGGCGCAGTGGAGGGTCGAGGCGGGTGTTTCCGAGGCCGAGGCTGTGTTCAGTCTCGGCGGCGCGGAGCAGGGGCGGGTGGATGTGCCGCTGGCTGGCAGTCATAACCGCGAAAATGCGCTGGCTGCCGTCGCGGCTGCGCGCCATGTTGGGGTCATGCCCGCGCAGGCCATTGCCAGTCTGGCGCGTTTTGAAGGCATCAAGCGCAGGCTCGAGCTGAGGGGGGTCGAGAACGGCGTGCGCGTCTACGACGATTTTGCCCATCATCCGACCGCCATTGCGCTGACTGTCGGTGGTTTGCGTCGGCGTGAGCCGAAGGGGCGCATTCTGGCCGTGCTCGAGCCGCGCTCCAATACCATGAAGCTGGGCGTGATGAAGTCGCAGTTGCCCGCCAGCCTCGGTGAGGCCGACAGGGTGTTTTGCTATGCAAACAACTTGGGGTGGGATGCAGCGGCAGCCCTGTCACCGCTGGGCGCGCGGGCGCATACCCACGAAACGCTCGATGACTTGGTTGCCGACGTGGTCGCTTACGCCCAGCCGGGCGACCACGTGCTGGTAATGAGTAATGGTGGCTTCGGCGGCGTGCATCAGAAATTGCTGGATGCGCTTGCCGCCGCGGCCTGACCGGCTTCTTACTTGCGGGCACCGGTCGGATTGTCGAGCCGGCGCGCTTCCTCGTCGCTGATGTATTCGAACACGCGCACCACCTTGCGCACACCCTTGCTGGTGCGTGCGATCTCCGCGGCGGCGTCGCCTTCAGTGCGGGTGACGACACCCAGCAGGAAAACGACATTGGCCTCGGTGACGACCTTGACGTTGTGAGCGGAGAAGCGCCCGGCATCGACGAAGCGTGCCTTGACGTTGGAGGTGATGAGAGTGTCGTTGCCGCGCGCGGTCAGCGCTGAGTTGGGACCGACCACCACTTCGTTGATGACGCCGCGGACGTTCTCTACACCGGCTACGACACGATCGAGTTCCCCGCGCACGCTGTCGTTCGGCGCTTCACCGGTCAGCAACACATTGCGGTTGTAGGACGTGACGTTAATGTGGGCAGTGTCGCCGAAGCGTTCGCGGATGCGGCTGGCGACTTTCCATTCGATGGCTTCGTCCTCGACATACGAGCCACTCGTGCGTCGGTCGGAAGCCATGGCGGCACCCGCGCCTACGCCGGTGGCGACGATGGGGAAGCAGCCTTGCAGGAGAGGCAGGGCGCTCGCTGCTGCGAGGCCGAGCAGGAGGCGGCGGCGCAGACCTTGCGGCGGGGCGGACAAAGTGGTGTGGTTTGGGCGCATCAGTCTTCTACTCCAAGTAATAGACAATCGATGCCGTCGCACAGACAGTGCAGGATCAGCAGGTGCAACTCCTGGATACGCGCAGTGCGTTCGGCGGGGGCGCAAAGATGGATGTCGTCGGGGGCGAGAAGTTCGGCCGTTGCTCCGTCGTCGGCGCCAGTCAGCGCGATGACCCGCATGTCGCGTTCGTGCGCGGCGCGAATGGCGTCCAGGATGCGGGGGGAGTCAGCGCGTGTCGACAGGGTCAGCAGAATGTCGCCTGGCTGGCCGAGGGCGAGAATCTGTCGAGAGAACAGCCCATCAGGTGTGGGCTCGCCGGCGCTCGGAGCAAGTGTGGAGGCGTCGGCGCTGAGGGCGAAGGCGGCCAGGGAGGGGCGCTCGAGTTCAAAACCGTTGACCAGTTGCGCAGCGAAACGCCGCGCGTCACCCGATGAGCCGCTGCCGCCGCAGGCAAGGATCTTGCCATTGTCGAGCAGGCTGGCGGTGATGATCTCGATTGCGCCCGCAATCGGAGCCGCCAGCATTTCGAGGGCGTCGAGCGTGGCGCGCGTGTTGTCCTGGAATTGGCGCGAGATGCGCTCGATGAGGTCCATGTCGCATGTGTGATTCAATCGGCCAAAAAGTCTAGCATGCCCAATCAACCGGCATCGAAGGCACCACGTAACCAGATGATATGGGCCGCGTCGAGGCTGTCGAGCAGAACCGCGTCGAAGCGGCAGGCCGCGGTCTGAAAGCGCCGTCCTGGGCCGTTGAGCCACCAGCGGGCAGCAAGCAGTACACGTTGCTGCTTGCTGCGGGTGATGCTTTCGGCTGCGCCGCCAAAGCGCGCATTGGTGCGCAGTCGGACTTCGACGAACACGACGTGGCTGTGATCGACGCCGATCAGGTCGACCTCGCCGCCGCGGCAGCGGACGTTGCGTGCGATGATGCGCAGGCCGTGCACTTCCAGATGGCGTGCAGCCAGATCTTCGGCCATCTGGCCGCGTGCTTGCGCCGGTGTCGGGCGGGCGTTGACAATGCTGCCGATTTCTTCGGGTACGCGCGTCGTGCGTCTGCCTGCCGTCATTTACACGTCCTTGCCAGGTGCCATCCGGGTGCCGCATCCATCGCCATGAATTCCCCCATTTCGTTGCCCGATCATCCGCTCTCAAGTACATCGTCATTATATGTGGTGGCGACCCCGCTCGGAAATATCGCTGACATGAGCTTGCGAGCGATTGCCGTGCTGAAGGCCGTCGATGTCATCGCGGCTGAGGACACGCGTCACAGTCAGCGCCTCCTCGATGCGTTTGGCGTGACGACGCGGATGCTGGCGGTACATCAGCACAACGAGCAGGAGGCTGCGGGTAAGTTGATTGGATTGCTCGAGGCTGGGCAACAGGTGGCGTTGATCACCGATGCGGGTACCCCGGCTGTGTCGGATCCAGGGGCACGGCTGGTGTCGCGTGTACGCGAGGCGGGAATTCCGGTGGTGCCGGTGCCGGGGGCGTGTGCGGCGATCGCGGCCTTGTCGGTATCCGGTTTTGCCGAAAGGGGTTTCCGTTTTGTCGGCTTTCTGCCGCCCAAGTCGGCGGCGCGCATTGCCGCCTTGCAGCCCTTACGTGACGCGCCTGACGCGATGGTGTTCTACGAGGCGCCGCATCGCATCGTTGAATGTGTTGCCGACTTCGCTCGCGTCTTTGGTGGCGAGCGCGAAGTGCTGATCGCGCGGGAAATGACCAAGCTGCACGAACAGGTCGTGCGCATGCCCTTGGCTGATACTGCCGCTTGGTTCGCGGCGGATTCGAACCGGAGTCGTGGTGAGTTCGTGCTGGTGTTGGCGGGCCAGTCGCCCAGCGAGGGGCTGGATGCCGAGGCCGAGCGGGTGTTGTGCTTGTTGCTCGATGAGTTGCCGGTGAAGACGGCGGTCAAGCTTGCTGCGGAAATCAGTGGGGCGTCAAAAAACGCGTTGTATGCGCGGGCACTAACGCTGCGTGACACGCGTGACTGAAGTCAGCCTGCGCAGCGTTTGGCTGAGGCGCGAGCAGGTGTGACGCATGGCGCACCGCAGCCTCGGCGCGGCGCGCCTATAATCTTGGCTTCGGCCTCAAGGACTCGCATCATGCAATCGATCACCCTGGTTCGCCCCGATGACTGGCATCTTCATGTGCGCGACGACGCTGCGCTTGCCGCGGTCGTGCCGCATACGGCTGCACGTTTCGGTCGGGCGCTGATCATGCCCAATCTGAAGCCGCCGGTGACCACCACTGCGCAAGCGCTGGCGTATCGTGACCGGATTCTGGCCGCGGCGCAGGGTGCTCGTTTTGATCCTTTGATGAGTCTGTATCTGACCGACAATCTGCTGCCGGATGAGATCGATCGTGCTGTGGCGTCGGGTCATGTCGTTGCAGCCAAGTTATATCCGGCTGGCGCGACGACCAATTCAGATGCGGGCGTTACCTCGATCGACAAGGTTTATCCAGTGCTCGAGCGCATGGAAAAGCTTGGCTTGGTGCTGTGCGTGCATGGTGAGGCGACGGGTGCCGACGTCGACGTGTTCGACCGTGAGCGCGTCTTCATCGAGCGTACGCTGTCGCCGCTGGTGCGTCGCTTCCCGGGTTTGAAGGTGGTCTTCGAGCACATCACGACATCCGAGGCAGCGCAATTCGTACGGGCGGCGGGCAGCCACGTGGCGGCCACGGTGACGGCGCATCACCTGTTACTGAACCGCAATGCCATTTTTCAGGGCGGTATCCGTCCGCATCATTATTGTCTGCCGGTGCTCAAGCGTGAGACGCATCGTGAGGCATTGGTGGCGGCGGTGACCTCGGGTAACGGGCGCTTCTTCCTCGGTACGGACTCGGCGCCGCACGCGCGCAGCACCAAGGAAAATGCCTGTGGTTGCGCCGGCTGCTACACCGCGCATGCCGGTATCGAACTCTATGCCGAAGTGTTTGAGGCGGCCGGAGCGCTGGACAAGCTGGAAGCCTTTGCCAGTCTGAATGGTCCGGCCTTCTACGGCATGGCGCCTAACGTCGATACGATCACCTTGCAACGCGAGGCCTGGACGGTCCCTGCGCATTACGCCTACGTCGGTGACGACCCGCTTGTGCCTTTGCGTGCAGGTGAAGCAGTTGCCTGGAAACTGGCGGCTTGAGGGGGCATTCATGAAGCTTCGCATCGGCCGTTTCCCTCGTATGCTGCTGGCGCTTGGTTTGCTGCCGCTGCTCGCCGCATGTGAGAACAGTGCGACTGCCTACATGGTTGAAGGCAAGGATCATGCGCTGATTCTGGTGCGTGAGCAGAAATTTTTCTGGGATGACGAGCTCGAGCAATCCTTGATCGCCTCGCGCCTGCCGAAGTGTCAGAAGCGTGTGTCCATCCATCCGAGTCCAACCGCCTTGGTTGAGATGCGGGTCTACGAGGCCGGTGAGCGCTTGTGGGCACTGCACCAGGCTAATCGCTGGTACCTCGCCAGTACCGAAGTGTGCCGTGTGCAGGATTGGGACAATGCCACTGGGCAACCCCCGGGGCGTCTGGTCGGTAGTTTCGTGCTCAAGGACGGCACCCCGACTTTTGTTGCGGCACCCGCGGCCGGCGGTTGATCACCGCGTATAATCCGCCGCGGGAAGTTCGCCAGGCAGTCGCTGCGCACCATGTCGTGCGTGGAGGAAAGTCCGGGCCCCGCAGAGCAGGATGCCGGCTAACGGCCGGGCGCCGTGAGGCGACGGAAAGTGCAACAGAGAGTAGACCGCCGATGGCCCGCGCAAGTGGGATCAGGTAAGGGTGAAACGGTGAGGTAAGAGCTCACCGCAGGACTGGCGACAGGACTGGCACGGTAAACCCCATCCGGGGCAAGGCCAAATAGGGGAGTAATGGCGTGGCTCGCGTCGCTCCCGGGTAGGCTGCTAGAGCTTCACGGTAACGTGTCGCCCAGAGGAATGACTGCCCGATGTCGCTGGCTTGCCGGTGGCATTCGACAGAACCCGGCTTATCGGCGAACTTCCCCACTTCGATTCGCGTTGGTGTGACCTTCCACGCCCGTATCGCTGCCATTCGCGCAGCGATCTTTTCTGTTTTGCCTGATTGCACGTCCTGCCTGCGGTGTTCGTCCCCGTCGGCGGCGTCGTGCGCATCTTTTTCCCCACTTTCTCCCACTTCGGTGGCTGCGAGGAGTGACTTCGCCCTCTTTCGCATCTTGCTATGCAATCGCCTTTGATTTTTCAGGGTTTATTTGCTGTTTGCCGATGCCGCATAAGTCATTGTGTAACAACGAAATTCCGGACTTCCAGCCTTGACCGGGTACGGCCTTTCCACTAAAGTGGGTCCAAGTGGAAAAAAGTGGGGAAAAGTGTCGTTCCGATGCTGCCCCCGGTACCGTCAGGGGGGACGATGTTCCAGGGAGCCGCAGCGCTCAATCTCGATGCCAAGGGTCGCCTCGCGATCCCCGCTCGGCATCGTGATGCCCTCGCCGTCGAAAGCGGCCAGGTGGTGCTGACCGCCCATCCTCACGGTTGTCTGCTCGTCTATCCCGTTCCCGCCTGGGTGCCGATTCGTGACAAGGTGCTCGCTGCGCCGGGTCTCGATCCGACGTCTGCCATGCTCAAGCGTCTGCTCGTCGGCTTTGCTCAGGAAGAGGCGCTCGATGCCGCAGGTCGCGTGCTGGTGGCGCCGTCGCTGCGCCAGTTTGCCAAGCTCGACAAGCAAGTCTGGCTGGTGGGGCAAGGCAGCCATTTCGAGCTGTGGTCCGACGAGGGCTGGCAGAAGCAGCAGGAAGCCATGCTGGCGCTGATGAACACCGGTCTGCCCCCGGGCTTCGAGAGTCTTGCGCTGTGAGCTCCCCCAATACCCACATCACCGTCCTGCTGCAGGAAGCGGTCGATGCACTCGAGATCAAACCGGACGGCATTTATGTGGACGGGACATTCGGCCGTGGCGGTCATAGCCGTGCCGTGCTCGAGCGTCTCGGGCCGCAAGGACGACTGATTGCCTTCGATCGTGATCCGACTGCAATCGTGGTCGGGCAGGCCTTGGGTGATCCGCGGCTGACGTTGGTGCACTCGGCTTTCAGTGGACTCGACGAAGCGCTGGGCGCGCTGGATGTGGCGCAGGTGGATGGAGTGTTGCTGGATCTCGGGGTGTCTTCACCCCAACTCGACGATGCGGCGCGAGGCATGAGCTTTCGCTTCGACGCGCCGCTCGATATGCGTATGGACACCAGCCGCGGTCACACCGTGGCGGAATGGCTGGCGGACGCATCCGTTGGCCAGATTACGGAGGTCATCAGGGATTATGGCGAGGAACGGTTTGCTTATGCGATTGCAAAGGCGATTGCAGCTGCTCGGACAGGGGGGGCTGTTGCAACCACTGGACAACTTGCCGCGATCGTGGAAAAAGCGGTCCGTACACGCGAGCCGGGGCAGCACCCGGCGACACGCACCTTCCAGGCTCTACGGATTTTCATTAATCAAGAGCTCGAAGAGCTGATGCGTGTACTGCCTGCCTGCGTTCGCCGTCTGCGGACGGACGGTCGGCTGGCAGTCATCAGTTTTCATTCCCTCGAAGACCGCATCGTCAAGCGCTTCATGCGTGACGAGTCGCGTCCGCCGGTCCTGCCTGCGCGCCTGCCGATTCGGGCGGCCGATTTGCCCCAGCCCCGATTGCGTTTGATCGGCAAGGCCGTCCGTCCGGGGCCTGATGAGGTGGCGGCCAATCCCCGGTCGCGTAGCGCAGTGATGCGGGTGGCCGAACGCACCGAGGTGCCGGCATGACCATGCGCTTTGATGCTGTGCTTGTGGCCCTGGTCATGGCCAGCGCGCTGGGAGTGATTTCTGCCCAGCACCAGGCCCGCAAACTGTATGCCGAACTCGAGCGCGAGCAGACGCGGGCACACGGCCTTGAGGTGGAGTGGGGGCAGCTGCAGCTCGAACAAAGCACTTGGGCCGCGCATGCCCGGATCGAGAAACTTGCGCGCGAGAGACTGGGCATGCGCCCGCCGGTGCAGGGCCAGGTTCTGGTGGTGGAGCCGTAATCATGAAAAAGAATCAACGCACGGTCACCTTCAATCACAATCCCTTGCTCAAGCGTGAGCTGCCGATGTGGCGCCCGCGTTTCGTGCTGCTTGCCTTGCTCGCGGGTTCGTTGACGCTGACTGGACGGGCGCTCTACCTGCAGGGCGTAAACAACGATTTCCTGCAGGCCAAGGGCGAGTCGCGCTATGCGCGCACGATCGAGATCCCCGCCACGCGGGGTCGCATCACCGATCGTCATGGCGACATGCTGGCGGTCAGCACACCCGTGCGTTCAGTGTGGGCCTTGCCGTCGGATGCCAAGCTCGAACCCGCCCAGGCGCGCGAGTTGGCACGGATGCTGGAGATGGATGTGCGCGAGCTCAACGAAAAGCTCGCGACACCACGTGACTTCGTCTATCTGAAACGTCAGTTGTCGCCCGATGTGGCGCAGCGCATTGCTGATTTGAAGTTGCCGGGGATTCATCAGCAGCAGGAATATCGACGCTATTACCCAGGTGGTGAGGTGATGGCCCACATTCTGGGCTTCACCAACGTCGAGGATCGTGGTCAGGAAGGTATCGAGCTGGCTTTCGAGAAGCAGCTTGCCGGGGGGCCAGGGCTGCGCCGAGTGATCAAGGATCGGCGCGGTCAGATCATCGAGGATGTCGAGGCGATCCGTCCTCCGCGTGAGGGCGAGGATGTGGCGCTTTCGATCGACGGCAAGATTCAGTATCTCGCCTGGTCGGCTCTGCGTGATTCGATGCAGCAGCACAAAGCCAAGGCGGGTGCCGCCGTGGTCATCGATTCGCGCACCGGGGAGATTCTCGCGCTGGCGAATGCGCCGACCTACAATCCGAACAACCGCAGTAACCTCACCGGCGAGCAGCTCCGCAACCGGGTGTTTACCGACAGTTTCGAGCCGGGCTCCGTGATGAAGCCTTTCATTGCCGGGTTGGCACTCGATCGCGGCAAGGCCAAGCCGACGACGCTGATCGATGTCTCTGCCGGGCGCATGACGATCGGCACGGCGACCATCTCCGACTCGCACCGTCACCCCAAGCCGATGACCGTCGCTGAGGTCATGCAGAAGTCGTCTAACATCGGCACGGTGAAACTTGCGCAGCATTTCACGCCGACCGAGATGTGGCAGTTGTTCGATGATCTGGGTTTCGGTAAGCCGCTCAACCTCGGTTTCCCGGGAGAAAGCGGTGGTCGCTTGCGCCCAGCAAAGACCTGGAAGCCGATCGAGCAAGCAACGATGTCTTACGGTCACGGCATTTCGGTCAGTCTGATCCAGATGGCGCGCGCCTATCTCGCATTTGCGCGTGAAGGTGAGCTGGTGCCGCTGTCGCTGACCCGCGTCGACGGTGAGCCGAGTAACGGACGCCGGATTTTCTCGCCAGAGACCACGCATGCCGTGCGTGCGATGCTGGAGTCGGTTACCCAGCCCGGTGGTACGGCGACCAAGGCGCAGGTGGCGGGTTATCGTGTCGGCGGTAAAACCGGTACTGCGCTCAAGATCGAGAATGGCCGCTATACCAAGCGCTACATCGCTTCCTTCGTCGGTTTTGCTCCGGTATCGAATCCGCGTCTCGTGGTGGCTGTCATGATCGACGAGCCGAGTGCGGGGAGCTACTACGCTGGCACTGTGGCGGGCCCGTTGTTCTCTCGCATCATGGAAGGCTCCTTGCGTTCGCTGGGTGTGGCGCCGGATGCGCCGCTGACACCGTTGCAACTTGCCCGTCGCCAGGCTGAGGAAGGCGGAGGCACCAGCGCGGCGCAGGAGAGCATGTAAATGAGCCGGGTTGCACCGCTTCTCGAGCGCCTGCGCATCGCCGGCGTGATTCCGACAGGGATCACTGCCGACTCGCGCAAGATTGGTGCAGGCGAGGTGTTCGCTGCCTGGCCGGGTTTCAGGACAGACGGACGGCACTATATCGGGTCCGCTGTCGAGCGCGGCGCAGCGGCGGTATTGTGGGAAAGTGCGGACGGCTTCCAGCCGGGTGCGTTGCCCCTGCCGTCCCTGCCGGTGGAGGGGCTGCGTGATCTGGCTGGCCACCTTGCGCACGAGATCTACGGCCGGCCGTCCGATAGCTTGTGGCTGGTGGGTGTCACCGGTACAAACGGCAAAACTACAGTCAGCCAGATGCTGGCTGCGGCATTGCAAGGTTTGGGCACGCGCTGCGGCATTGTCGGCACGCTGGGCAATGGGTTTCCGGGGGCGCTGGAGAGCACGCTCAACACCACGCCCGATGCGCTTGAGTTGCACCGCTTGCTGTCGGGTTTCCTCGCAGACGGCGCCGGGGCTGCGGCGATGGAGGTGTCGTCGATTGGACTCGATCAGGGGCGTGTGAACGGTGCCTGCTTCGATGTCGCGATCTTCACGAACCTCAGTCGAGACCACCTTGACTACCACGGGTCAATGGAAGTCTATGGCGAAGCCAAGGCACGTTTGTTTGCCTTGCCCGGTGTGGCTACGGCTGTCATCAACGTCGATGACCCCTTTGGTTTGATGCTCGCCCGTCGCTTGGTCGCGGAGGGGCGTGACGTCATCGCCTGCACCCTGTATCACGCCAATCTTGAGGCAGTGCGGGGCGCGCGCCCCTTGCTTGCAGATCGGCTTCAGGCTTCGGCGACGGGGCTGCGCTTCACGCTGCAATGGGAGGGGCGTGGGGTCGAGATCCAGGTGAGGATGGTCGCGCCGTTCAATGTGTCCAATCTGTTGGCCGTTGCGGGTGCCTTGCTGGCGCGCGGCATCCCCTTTGATGAACTGCAGCCTATTCTGGCCCGCATGCGGCCGCCCGAAGGTCGAATGCAATTGGTGGGTGGCGTATGTGAGCCGTTGATCGTGATTGACTACGCCCATACCCCGGATGCGCTGGCGCAGGTGCTCGAGTCGCTGCGTACGACGGTGCATTCGCGCAAGGGGCGCCTGGTATGTGTGTTCGGCTGCGGCGGTGATCGCGACCCCGGCAAGCGCCCGATGATGGGTGAGGTGGCCAGTCGGCTCGCTGACCGTGTCATCGTCACCAGCGACAATCCGCGTAGCGAGGATCCGCTGAAAATTCTTGAGGCAGTGGCTGCCGGTGCCGGCCCAGCCGCAGAGCGTATCGTCGATCGTGCCCAGGCGATCGGTATCGCCGTTGCCGAGGCGGCGGCGGATGACGTGGTGGTCATTGCGGGCAAGGGGCACGAGCCGTATCAGGAAATCCTTGGCCACCGCCTGCCGTTTTCCGATCTCGAACAAGCCAACACCGCGCTGCGCGCGTGGCATGCAGGAGGTGCGACGCGATGATGACGCTGCAGGATACGGTGCGTGCGCTTGCGGCCCATGATGCTCATGCGACGGGGATGGCACGTTTTGACGGCGTCGGTACGGACAGCCGAGCTCTTGTGCCGGGTCAGTTGTTTGTTGCGCTGCGCGGCGAACGTTTCGATGGCCATGATTTTGTGGGTATTGCGGCCGAGGCGGGGGCTGCGGCTGCACTGGTGGATGCGCGCTGGTTTACCGAGAACCCGACCCCAGCCCTGCCGGTGGTGGTGGTTGGCGACACCCGGCTCGCGCTTGGCACCTTGGCTGCGGCCTGGCGCGCACGTTTTGCACTGCCCTTGATCGGGGTGACCGGCAGCAATGGCAAGACGACGGTCAAGGAAATGTGCGCCGCAATCCTGCGTGCCCAAGCGCGCCGGGATGGCTTCGGTGATGAAGCGGTGCTGGCAACGCGAGGCAATCTGAACAACGACATCGGAATGCCGCTGACCCTGCTCGAATTGCGCGATTTTCATCGTGCTGCAGTGATCGAGATGGGGATGAATCAGCCGGGTGAGATCGCTTACCTGACCGACTTGGCGCAACCGACGGTGGCGATCGTGAATAACGCCCAGCGTGCTCACCTCCAGGGCATGGGCACGCTGGAAGAGGTCGCGCACGAAAAAGGTGCGATTTACGGCGGTCTTGGCAGTGCCGGGGTGGCCGTCATCAATGCTGACGATCCGCACGCGGACTACTGGCGCCGCCTCAACAACGGACGCGGGATTGTGACATTCGGTATCGACCACCCTGCTGACGTGCGCGGCCGGTGTACCCTCCGCGGCCTCGGCTCGCGAGTCGAACTCGATACCCCTCGGGGCCGCACCGAGTTCGCACTGCAGGTGCCGGGTTTGCATAACGCACGCAATGCGGTGGGTGCGGCAGCGGTCTGTTTGGCCGCAGGCGCGGCGCTCGAGGCGGTGGCCGAGGGCTTGGCGGATTTCGTCGGTACCCGTGGCCGTCTGCAGCGGCGCAGCGGACCGAAAGGGTCGCTGATCCTCGACGACTCGTACAACGCCAATCCGGACTCGGTGCGTGCGGGAATCGACGTCCTGGCAGCCATGCCCGGCCACACTTGGCTGGTGCTGGGCGATATGGGCGAGGTGGGCGAGACCAGCGCCCAGGTGCACGACGAGATCGGTGGCTACGCGAAAAGCATGGGTATCGACGGCTTGTTCGCCCTGGGGGACATGATGGCCGTGGCGGTGCGCAATTTCGGCGAAGGCGGGCACCACTTCAGCTCTCCCGAAGCCTTGGTACGTGCTTTGTCCGCCCGCCTGGATGCAGACTCGGTGGTGTTGGTGAAGGGCTCGCGCTTCATGCGGATGGAAAGAGTGGCGGACGCGCTTGCGGCAGTGCACAATCCGGCCCCTTCGAACGGAACCGGCTCCTGACATGCTGTTGGAACTTGCTCTCTGGCTCGGCCAGGATATTCGTGGCTTCAACGTCGTTGGCTACATCACGCTGCGGACGGTGCTGGCCGCGCTGACCGCGTTGGCGATTTCACTGGTTGCCGGGCCGGGCGTCATCCGCTGGCTTGCAGCCAAAAAGATCGGCCAAGCCGTCCGCGATGACGGCCCCAAGTCGCACCTCACCAAGGCTGGAACGCCGACGATGGGCGGCGCGCTGATCCTGATTGCGATCGGTATCACCATTTTGTTGTGGGGTGACCTGAAGAACGACTACGTGTGGGTGACCCTGTTCGTCACCCTTGGTTTCGGTGCCGTAGGTTGGGTGGACGACTGGCGCAAGGTGGTGCATCGCGATCCGAAGGGCTTGGCCAGTCGCTGGAAATATTTCTGGACTTCTGCGATTGCGCTCGCCACGGCGATCTATCTTGGTCTCACTGCCAGCACGCCCGCCGAAACCGAATTGATCGTGCCCTTCTTCAAGGCTATCGCCTATCCATTGGGCATTTTCGGCTTTGTCGCGCTGACCTACTTCGTCATCAACGGTACCAGCCACGCGGTGAACCTCACTGATGGCCTCGATGGTCTGGCGATCATGCCGACGGTGATGGTCGCTGGGGCGCTGGCGATTTTTGCCTACGTCGCTGGCCACGCAGGCTTTTCCAAGTATCTCGGCGTTCCCTATGTGGCGGGTGCGGGCGAACTGGCCGTGTTTTGCGGCGCGATCTGCGGTGCAGGGCTTGGCTTCCTCTGGTTCAACGCCTACCCGGCCGAAGTCTTCATGGGTGACGTCGGCGCGCTTGCGCTCGGTGCAGCGCTGGGCACCATCGCGGTGATCGTGCGCCAGGAAATCGTGCTTTTCATCATGGGCGGACTCTTTGTCGCCGAGACTTTGTCGGTGATGGTGCAGGTGTTGTATTTCAAGGCCACGGGTGGCAAACGCATCTTCCGCATGGCGCCACTGCACCACCATTACGAGTTGAGCGGCTGGAAGGAAACTCAGGTCGTGGTCCGGTTCTGGATCATCACCATCATGTTGGTGCTGTTCGGGTTGTCGACGCTGAAATTGAGATGAGCGCGCTAACGGGAAAACACGTCCTTGTGCTGGGCCTGGGTGAGTCGGGTCTGGCGATGGCGCGCTGGTGCGCGCTGCGCGGTGCGCGTCTGCGTGTCGCAGATAGTCGTAGCGCGCCACCGGGGCTGGATGCGTTGCGCGAGGAAGCGCCGCTGGCCGAGCTCGTTACCGGCGATTTCGGTGCCGAGGTGCTTGATGGCATTGAGCTTGTGGCGCTGAGCCCAGGGCTCGACCCGCGTGCAGGGGTTGCTGCAGAGGCGCACCGTCGGGGTTTGCCGATCACCGGCGAAATGAGCTTGCTGGCCGATGCGTTGGTCGAGCTCGGTGTGCGCGAGCACAGTCGCATCCTTGCGATTACCGGTACCAATGGCAAGACCACCACCACTGCGCTTACTGCAGCCCTGGCGAGTTCGGCGGGCATCGATGCGGTGGCCGCAGGCAACATCAGCCCGGCCGCGCTCGATGTTTTGATGGATCGCCTCGAGATGGGCGCCGAATTGCCAGCGTGCTGGGTGCTGGAACTGTCGAGCTTCCAGATCGAGACGATGCGTGGGCTCGACGCCGAAGCGGCGACCGTGCTGAATGTGACTGATGATCATCTCGATCGTTACGTTGATCTGGAAGAATACGCTGCGACCAAGGCCGCGATTTTTCAAGGCGCGGGTGTACAGGTTTTGAATCGGGATGATGTGCGCGTTTCCGGCATGGCCGTTCCCGGGCGACGGGTGATCCGATTCGGTTTGAATGCGCCGGGTACGGGCGACGACTACGGCATCGCGCCGCATGACGGTGCCGATTGGCTGGTCCGTGGTGACCAGGCGTTGATCGCGTTGGCTGATATGCCGTTGGCCGGACGCCATAACGCGGCCAATGCCTTGGCCGCGCTGGCGCTGTGCGAGGGTGGATTGGAGATCGAACCACAACGTTTGATCCCCGGTCTGCTCGCGTTTCGTGGTTTGCCGCACCGCGTCGAGTGGGTTGCAGAGCGCGTGGATGGTGTGCGCTTTTATGATGATTCGAAAGGCACCAATGTCGGCGCCACGGTCGCCGCGCTGGAGGGCTTCGATCGCCCGGTGGTGCTGATCGCCGGTGGGGATGGAAAGGGCCAGGATTTTTCGCCGCTCGCTTCGGCGGTGGCTGGCAAGGCACGTGCCGTTGTGTTGATCGGCCGAGATGCTGGCCGGATCGAGGCTGCGCTGGCGGGTGCAGGTGCGCACTGCGAGCATGCCGTCGATCTGGATGTCGCGGTCGTACGCGCCAATGCGCTGGCGCAGGCCGGCGACATCGTGCTGCTGTCACCGGCCTGCGCCAGTCTGGACATGTTCCGCAACTATGCTCACCGTGCCGAGGTTTTCATCGCTGCCGCGCGCCGTTTGCCGGAGGTCACAGCGCGATGAAACGTGTTGTCAACCTGACAGGCTTGTTCTCGGCTGCGGCTCGCAAGGCGGATGCAGGGCAGGGGGTTGCTGATCGTTTGGCACGGGGTGGCAGTTCGATGCGCGAACTGGACCCCCTGTTGATCTGGTCGGCGATCGGATTGCTGCTGTTAGGGTTGGTGATGGTCTTTTCGGCTTCCATCGCGATTGCCGAAGGCAGCCGGTTCACGGGCTATCAGCCTTACTACTTCGTGACGCGACACGCGATCTTCATGGCGATCGGCATTGCCTGCGGGCTGGTAGCTTTCCAGCTGTCTCTGGCACGCTGGCAACAACTGGCGCCTGCCTTGTTCATGGCGGGTGTAATGCTGTTGATCGTGGTTTTGATTCCGGGGGTGGGACGCGAGGTGAATGGTGCCCAGCGCTGGTTATCGCTGGGGCCGATCAATCTGCAGCCGTCCGAGCTGATGAAGATCTTCGCCGCGCTTTATGCAGCCGATTACACGGTGCGCAAGCTCGATGCGATGAGCAGCTTCAAGCGCGGTTTTCTGCCGATGATGGCGGTGATTTTGTTTGTCGGCTTCTTGCTGCTGCGGGAGCCGGATTTTGGTGCATTTGTCGTCATTACCACCATCGCCTTCGGCATTCTGTTCCTGGGGGGGGTGAACGGCCGGGTGTTCGCGCTGCTGGCGGTGGCTGCTGTTGTGGGTTTCATCGTCCTGATTCTGAGTTCACCCTACCGCCTGGAGCGCGTGCTCGGCTTCATGGATCCGTGGAAGGACGCCTTCGGTAAGGGTTACCAACTGTCTCACGCGCTGATCGCCTTCGGTCGTGGCGAATGGTTTGGCGTCGGGCTTGGTGCGAGTGTGGAGAAGCTCTTCTATCTGCCCGAAGCGCACACCGATTTCCTGCTCGCGGTCATCGCCGAGGAACTGGGTTTTGCCGGCATCCTTGTGGTGATCATGATGTTCGCGGTTCTGGTGCAGCGTGCGTTCGTCATTGGCCGCGAAGCGATCAAGCTCGAGCGCTATTTCGCCGGCCTCGTTGCGCAAGGGATTGGCCTGTGGATCGGGGTGCAGTCCTTCATCAACATGGGCGTGAACATGGGGCTTCTGCCCACCAAGGGGCTGACCTTGCCGCTGATGAGTTTTGGTGGTTCGGGCATCGTTGCCAACTGTGTGGCCCTGGCGATCTTGCTGCGCTGCGACTGGGAAGTGCGCCAACTCAAGCGGGGGGCGGGCGCATGAAGACGTTGATGGTGATGGCGGGCGGCACGGGTGGCCACATCTTCCCCGGCATTGCAGTGGCGGAAGAGTTGCGTGCCAAGGGGTGGCGTGTGGTGTGGATGGGCAACCCGGAAGGCATGGAAGCGCGTATTGTTCCGGCCCGCGGCTATGAAACGGCTTGGGTCCGCTTCGGCGCCCTGCGCGGCAAGGGCCTGGTGCGCAAGCTGATGCTGCCGATCAATCTGTTGTCCGGTTTCTGGCAAGCCTTGCGCGAGCTGCGACGCGCAAAGCCCGATGTCGTGCTCGGTATGGGCGGCTACATTACTTTCCCGGGCGGCATGATGGCGGCCCTGCTTGGTCTGCCGTTGGTGCTGCACGAGCAGAACTCGGTCGCGGGACTTGCCAATCGCGTGCTGGCCGGCGTTGCAGAACGCGTGCTGAGCGGATTTCCCGATGTGCTGAAGAAAGGGCGTTGGGTGGGTAACCCGGTACGTGCCGAAATTGCGGCCGTCGCACCGCCGATCGAACGTTTTGCAGGCCGCGAAGGCCCGCTGCGGATTCTGGTAGTGGGAGGCAGCTTGGGGGCAGCGGCGCTCAATGAAGCGGTTCCGGCTGCGCTTGGGCGTTTGCAGGCAGAAAGTCGGCCGCGGGTGCTGCATCAGGCGGGCGAAAAGCAGATCGAAGGCCTGCGCACGGCCTATTCACGGGCGCGGGTCGAGGGCGATTTGCGCCCATTCATCGATGACATGGCGGCTGCGTATGCCGAGGCAGATCTGGTGATTTGCCGCGCCGGTGCGTTGACCGTGGCGGAGCTCGCTGCGGTGGGTGCAGCCAGTCTGCTGGTGCCGTTCCCGCATGCGGTGGACGATCACCAGACCGGCAACGCGCGTTTCCTCGCCGAGCATGGCGGCGCTTACTTGCTGCCGCAAAATGAACTCAACGCCGAACGGCTGGCCGGCATTCTCGCCAGCATCGACCGCCCGCGCCTGCAGCAGATGGCCGAGCACGCCCGTGCCTTGGCTCGCCCCCTTGCGGCGGCAGAGGTCGCTCGTGTTTGCGAAGAGCTGGCCGGCGGAGACAGGACATGAAGCACAAGGTCAGAAATATTCACTTCGTTGGCATCGGTGGTTCCGGCATGAGCGGTATTGCCGAAGTGCTGGTGAACCAGGGGTACGCTGTCAGCGGCTCCGATCTCGGCGATAACGCCGCAACCCGGCGCCTGCAGAAAATGGGGGCACGCGTCATCCGTGGTCACGATGCCGGCAATATTGCTCAAGCTGATGTGCTGGTGCTGTCCACTGCGGTCAAACCGGATAACCCCGAAGTGGTCGCGGCGCGTGAGCGGCATATTCCGATCGTGCCGCGTGCGCAGATGCTCGCCGAGTTGATGCGCTTCAAGCAGGGCATCGCGATTGCCGGTACCCATGGCAAGACGACGACCACTTCGTTGGTTGCGAGCATCCTGGCCGAAGGCGGCATCGACCCCACCTTCGTCATCGGCGGCCGGCTCAATGCGGCGGGGGCCAATGCGCGCTTGGGCAAGGGCGACTATCTCGTGGCCGAGGCCGACGAATCGGATGCGTCCTTCCTGCTGCTGAGTCCGGTGATCTCTGTCGTCACCAATATCGACGCCGATCACATGGATACCTACGGTCATGACTTTGGCCGGGTCAAACAGGCCTTCGTCGATTTTCTGCAGCGATTGCCGTTCTACGGTGTGGCCGTACTGTGCGAGGACGACCCCAACGTGCGCGAGATTGCGCCACAGGTGTCGAAACAGATCGTGCGCTATGGTTTGTCACCGATGGCCAACATCCGCGCCGAAAATGTGCGTGCCGAGGGGGGGCGCATGCTGTTCGACTGTGTGCGGGTCAATGGCACGACGGCGCGTCTACCGATCGAGCTCAACCTGCCCGGTCTGCACAACGTGCTCAATGCACTGGCGGCGATTGCCGTGGCGACCGAGGTGCAGGTGGCGGACGCGGCCATCATCAAGGCGCTGGCGGATTTTCGCGGTGTAGGCCGCCGTTTCCAGCGTTATGGTGAGGTGCCGCTGCTGGATCAGGAGGGGCATGAAGCGGGCTGTTTTACGCTGATCGATGACTATGGCCATCATCCGGTGGAGATGGCAGCGACAATCGCCGCGGCACGCGGCGCCTTTCCCGGCCGGCGCTTGATGCTGGCATTCCAGCCGCATCGCTACACGCGGACACGCGATTGCTTCGAGGACTTCGTCAAGGTGCTGTCGACGGTCGATGGACTCTTGCTGGCCGAAGTCTATGCGGCGGGCGAGGCGCCGATCGTTGCCGCTGATGGACGTTCACTGGCACGGGCGATTCGCGTCGTGGGTCATGTCGAGCCGGTATTCGTCGAAGACATCGGTGACATGCCGAAGATGATTCTTTCAGCCGCGCGCGATGGCGACGTGGTGATCACCATGGGCGCGGGCAGCATCGGCGCAGTGCCGGGCAAGCTCGTGCCAAACGAGGAACTGTTGTGAACGTGCGGTTTGGCAAGGTTGCAGTGTTGTTTGGCGGGGCTTCCGCCGAGCGCGAGGTGTCGTTGATGTCCGGTCAGGCGGTGCTTGCTGCACTGCGGGGCGCCGGCGTGGATGCGCACGCCTTCGACCCGGCGGAGCGCGACTTGCACATCCTGAAGGAAGAAGGCTTCGACCGCGTCTTCATCGCGCTGCATGGCCGTGGTGGTGAAGATGGCACGGTCCAGGGCGCACTGGAACTGATGGGTATTCCTTACACTGGCAGCGGTGTTATGGCTTCCGCGCTGGCGATGGACAAATGGCGCACCAAGATGGTGTGGCTCTCCAGTGGATTGCCAACGCCGCGTTATGCCATCCTCGACGCCGATACCGACTGGGACGCCGTGGTCGCCGATCTGGGTTTGCCGATCTTCGTCAAGCCGGCGCATGAGGGCTCCAGCATGGGGGCAACCAAGGTCACGGCAGCCAATCAGCTGCAGGATGCCTGGGAACTCGCCGCCCGCTATGACAATCTCGTGATCGCCGAGGAATTCATCGCCGGTGAAGAGCTGACCGCGCCCTTCCTCGAAGATCAGGCTCTGCCGCTGGTGCGCATCGTCGCGCCGGACGGCAACTATGACTACCAGCACAAGTACTTCACCGACGACACTCGCTACGACTGTCCTTGTGGCTTGCCGGCCGATCTTGAGGCCGAGTTGCAGGTCCTGGTGATGAAGTCTGCCCGCGTGTTGGGTTGCCGCGGTTGGGGCCGTGCGGACCTGATCCTGACTGCGGAGGGTCGCCCCTATCTGCTGGAGATGAATACTTCGCCGGGTATGACCAGCCACTCGCTGGTACCGATGTCTGCGCGTGTTGCCGGGTTCGAGTTCGAAGCCCTGTGCCTGAAGATTCTGGAAGGAGCCCGCCTTGGCTGACGTCAGCGTGCGTCCAGCAGCCATCCGTTCCGGTCGTCCGGAGCGGACAGTTGCGCGCGCGCCGCTGGAAAAAGGGCTGTGGCACAAGCCTGCGCTGCTCAACCTCATTTCCGACCTGCTGACCTTGTTAGCCGCGATCGGGCTGGGTTGGGCAGCGGTGATCTGGTTCGTATCGCGGCCGCTGTTCCCGATCAGCGAGATCGTGGTACTGACCCCGCCGACGCAAGTCACCGAGGAGCAACTGGCGTATGCAGCGCGCACGGCGATCGACGGAAATTTTTTCACCGTGGACCTCGAAGCGGTGAAGGCGACCTTCGAGAAGCTGCCCTGGGTGCGTAAGGCGGAAGTGCGTCGTCGCTGGCCGGACGCGATCGAATTGCGCGTCGAGGAGCATGAGGCGGTAGCCTATTGGACCGTGTCCGAGAGTGGTGACGCGCGGCTGGTGAATGTGCACGGGGAAGTCTTTGTCGCTGCCAGCAATGCCGAGATGCCGCAGTTCGATGGCCCGCAGGGTTCATCCAGCTGGCTTCTGGCACGTCATGCAGAGTTTTCGAGACTGTTGCAGCCGATGGGGGTACGACTGGTCGGTCTTGCATTGTCGGCACGTGAAGCCTGGCAGCTCAAGCTCGACAACGGCTTGGTGATCATGCTGGGCCGCGAGCAGGAACGGTCTCAACTCGCCGATCGGCTCAATCGCTTCATCGCGGCCTGGCCGCGGGTTCAGGAACAGATCGACATCGACATCAAGGTAGCGGATCTGCGCTACCCGAGCGGATTTGCGCTGACGCCAGCCGATGGCACGGTGTTGCTGCAGGCCGCTCCACAAAGCGCCAGGAAGGGCAGGTAATGAGCAAGGAATACAAGGAATTGATCGTTGGTCTCGATATCGGTACGGCCAAGGTGACCTGCATGGTTGCCGAGGTGCGACCGGATGGCCGACTCAACGTCGTCGGTCTGGGCACACAGCCCACGAATGGCCTCAAGCGTGGCGTCGTCGTGAACATCGAAGCCACCGTGGATGCGATTTCGCGCGTCGTGCAGGAGGTCGAGTTGATGGCCGAATGCAAGATCCACGACGTTTACACCGGTATTGCCGGCAGCCATATCAAGAGCTTCAACTCCAGCGGCACGGTCGCGATCAAGGAGAAGGAAGTCACGCCGATGGATGTCGAGCGCGTGATAGAGGTGGCACGTGCGATGCCGATACCGGCCGAGCAGCAGATCCTGCACATCCTCACGCAGGAGTTCATCATCGACGGTCAGGGCGGTGTCCGCGAACCGATCGGCATGAGCGGCGTGCGCCTCGAGGTAAAGGTGCATATCGTCACCGGTGCGGTGTCGGCCGCGCAGAACGTCATCAAGTGTGTACGCCGCTGCGGCCTTGAGGTCATGGATCTGAGCCTCCAGCCACTGGCGTCCAGCCATGCGGTGCTGACCGACGACGAGAAAGAACTGGGTGTGTGCATGGTGGATATCGGCGGCGGCACGACCGACATCGCGGTGTTCACCCAGGGGGCGATCCGCCACACCGCGGTGATTCCGGTCGCGGGAGATCAGATCACCAACGACATCGCGATGGCGCTGCGCACGCCCACCGCCGAAGCGGAAGAAATCAAGATTCGTCACGGTGTGGCAATGCATCAGATGGCCGACCCCGAAGAGATGATCGAAGTGCCGGGCGTCGGTGACCGGCCGCCGCGCAAGCTGTCGCGGCAGGCCTTGGCTGACGTGATCGAGCCGCGGGTGTCCGAACTGTTCGAGCTGGTGCAGGCCGAGTTGCGTCGCAGCGGCTACGAGGAACTGCTGTCGTCCGGCATCGTGCTGACCGGGGGGTCGGCGGTGATGCGCGGCATGGCCGAGTTGGGCGAAGACGTGTTTCACATGCCGGTGCGTGTGGGTGCGCCGCAGTACGACGGAGGGTTGGCCGATGTGGTGTGTCAGCCACGTTATTCGACCGCGATGGGCCTCGTCATGGAGGGCGCAGCACAGCGCCGGCGCGGCTTGCAGGTGCGCGACACGCGTAGCGTCAAGCAGTTTTTCGGGCGTATGAAGTCGTGGTTCGAACGGAATTTCTGACCGGGCCGTGAAAGTTCAGTCATTTTGAATGAAGGCCGGTTAAACCACCCGTATTTAGTATTAAACTTTTGCGGCTTAACTAGATGCAGGTTGATCGGCGTACGTTGTTGAGCAGGGCCGTTAATTCAGGAGGCGAGGCAAATGTTTGAAATTGTTGAAAAAGAGCCGTCCGGCACGATCATCAAGGTGGTCGGTGTGGGTGGTGCGGGTGGTAACGCCGTCGATCACATGATTCGCGAGGGGGTGAAGGGGGTCCATTTCATCTCCGCCAACACCGATGCCCAAGCGCTCAATCGTTGCCTGGCTTCGCACAAGGTTCAACTGGGCGGCACTGGGCTGGGTGCTGGCTCCAAGCCTGAGGCTGGCCGTGCTGCGGCGCAGGAGTCGCGCGAGGAAATCGCAGCCGCGCTGGAAGGCGCGCACATGGTGTTCATCACCGGCGGTATGGGTGGCGGTACCGGCACCGGCGCCGCACCCGTCGTGGCCGAGATCGCCAAGGAGATGGGCATCCTCACGGTCGCCGTGGTCACCAAGCCCTTCGACTTCGAGAACCGTATCCGCGTCGCCGAAAGCGGTGTCGAGGAACTGACACGTCACGTTGACTCCCTGATCGTCGTGCTCAACGACAAGCTGCTCGACGTCTACGGCGACGATGCGGGCTTCGAAGAGTGTTTCCGGTCGGCCGACAATGTTCTGCGCTCCGCAGTGGGGGGGATCGCCGAGATCATCAATGTGCCGGGCCTGGTCAACGTCGACTTCCAGGACGTGCGTACTGCGATGGCCGAGATGGGACGCGCGATGATGGGCTCGGCCGAAGCCGCCGGCATGGACCGCGCCCGCATCGCGGCCGAGCAGGCGGCCGTGTCGCCCCTGCTTGAAGGCACCGAACTGTCGGGCGCGCGTTGTGTGCTGATCAACATCACCGCCAGCAAATCGCTGAAGATGTCCGAAGTGCGCGATGCCGTGAAGACCGTGCAGGCCTTCGCGGCGCCGGAAGCCTTCGTCAAGTACGGCACCGTGTTCGATGAGAGCATGGAGGACCGTATCCGCATCACCGTCGTTGCCACCGGCCTCGGTGCGCCGCGTGCCGCCCGCCAGCCGGTCATGCAGGTGGTGCAGGGGACGGGTACCTACGGCCCGGCGATGGGGGGCGGCATGGCGGTCGACATGAATAACCTCGATGTGCCGGCCGTGATGCGCAGCGGCCGACGCACGACGGTCGAAGCGATGAGCACCAGCGGCGTCGGCACCTACGACATTCCGGCTTTCCTGCGCCGTCAGGCCGACTGATCCTGATTCAATGCGCTCGATGGCGAAAGCTGATTGAGCGTTCAACGGGCAGTTGCTGCGAACCGCCGCCTCCGGCTCGCAGCAACTGCCCGTTTTGTATTCGTTGCCGCGCTGCAACATCTGCTTGCGCAACAGTCTTGCTGCATCGGCTCCATAGCCCATCCCGTTTTTGAGTGCGTGCTAAACTCCTGTCCGATATAAGGAATTTAACAATGATCAGGCAGCGCACCCTCAAATCCATCGTCAAGGCTACCGGCGTCGGTCTCCACGGCGGACGCAAGGTGACGCTCGTGCTGCGTCCGGCCGCGCCCGATACCGGCATCGTCTTCCATCGCGTCGATCTCGATCCGCCCTTGACCCTGCCAGCCGATCCCTATTCGGTGTGCGATACACGCATGTGCTCCGGTCTGGAGAAAGGCGGTGAGAAAGTCGGCACGGTCGAACACCTGATGTCGGCTTTGGCAGGCTTGGGTATCGACAACCTGCATGTTGACGTCGATGCGCCCGAGATTCCCATCCTTGACGGCAGTTCCGCGCCTTTCGTGTTTCTGCTGCAATCGGCTGGCATCGAAGAGCAAAAGGCTGCGAAGAAATTCCTGCGCATCAAAAAAACCGTCGAATACGTCGAGGGCGACAAGTGGGTGCGCCTTGAGCCCTACGACGGCTTCCGTTTGAGCTTCTCGATCGTATTCAATCACCCCGCGATCGACAATACCTCGACCCGGGTCACGATCGATTTCGCCGAGCATTCCTACATCCGCGACGTTGCGCGGGCGCGTACCTTCGGCTTCATGCAGGACGTCGAGTTCATGCGTGCCAATGGTCTCGCACTGGGTGGCAGTCTGGAGAACGCAATCGTGATGGACGAATACCGCGTGCTGAACGCAGAAGGCTTGCGTTATGCCGACGAGTTCGTGAAGCACAAGGTGCTCGACGCCATTGGCGACCTGTATCTGTGCGGGCATCCGCTGTTGGCGTCGTATTCGGCGCATAAGGCCGGCCATGCGTTGAATAATCAGATCCTGCGGGTGCTGCTGGAAGACAAGGAAGCCTGGGAGATCGTCAGCTTTGAGCAGCCCAAGGCCACGCCGCCGGCGGTCGTGCATCAGTTTGACGAGGCTTTGCTGGCGCAGGCCTGAAGATGCGCTGCTGACGGGGTGTCGGAGTCGCCATGCTGATCATGCGTGTGTTGCTGTTGCTTGCCGTGCTGGGTGTCGGCGGTTCGGTGGTTCTGTGGTTGCTGACAGGTCACCCGCGGTACAAGACTTGGGCATGGAAGATTTTTCGCGTTGGCATCGTCGTGCTTGCGGCTGTTATGGCTTTGTTTGTCATCGAGCGGGTGTTGGTGCCGCTAGCCTGAGTCGCAGCGTTTTCCGTCGGGTTCTGTGCCCGACATCGTCTAGTTCGGTTTTTTCATTCCCGTCCACGTCTGACCAAGCGTTCGAGCGATTCGCGCAGCGGTGAGTCCGGTGGCAGCGAAGCAGCGAAATTGGCCAGGCCAGCCTTGGCGTCGGCCGAGATGTGGCGCTCGGACGTGGGCGCTCGCCATGTGATCTGTTCTGGCGTGCCGACTTTGACTTTGATGGTGCTGATGGTCTGTCCGGCGCGTACGAAGTGCTCGAGGAGGCTGGGCAGCATCTGTTTGAGGCGAACGGCGGTGGCGCCGTTGCGTGTGCTGACGACGAGCGTACCCTCCTTCAGGTTGGCGATCTGGCATTGCTCAGCCAACTGGGGTGGTAGCGCCGCTTCGAGCGTCGTCTGCAGTCTGCGTAAGCGAGCGGCATGGTCTTGCAGGCGGGCGAGAGCTTCGCCGCGGCCGAGAAAACGGTGTAGAAGACGACTCATGGTGGCAGGGACAGACGAGTTGGGGAGGTGTGCGGTGCTGGGTAGCGAGGGACACGTGCCGTGGGCGTTCGGTGCGGCATGATAAACTCGCGCCTTTGCCGAATCGACGTCGACCTCAAACATGATCTCCGGCCTGCTCAAGAAAATCTTCGGTAGTCGCAACGACCGCCTTGTTC
>Ga0209066_10001677_pt1 | contig 28717 bp, 15 predicted proteins | sample All_14_2_FD_187198 | JGI IMG/M metagenome (GOLD analysis project Ga0209066, IMG submission 187198) | Freshwater microbial communities in response to fracking from Pennsylvania, USA - Allegheny Zone_MetaG_DW_15 (SPAdes) (version 2) ...
GTCGCACCGTGCCCCCGGCGACGGGCACGGTGCGACCGGACGCCCAGCTGCTCGGGATGGGTGTCAACATGATGCGCGTCTCCGCACCGTTCGCCCCCGGCCAGACAGTGCGCATGGGGTGGGTCGAGCCCGACCAGGAGTGCGCCTTCGGGAGCGACGGCGGCGGCACCGGTCTCGGCTGGTCGGCCGGTCGCTGGGTGGTCGAGGACATCCCCGAGGACTACTCGCTGCGCAACAACTGGGATCTCTCCTACGACCAGCGGGTGACGGCCGACTTCGTGGTGCCGACCTCCCGCACCCTGCGGTTGTGCGTCGGCTGGTACGACGGCGGCGAGGGGGACGTCGCGGGTCGACCGCAGTACCGCAACGAGGTCGTCGTGCACACGCCGGCGGCGGCGCTCCCGACGGCCACGATCACGGCACTCGACCTCTCCGACTCGCTGCCGGATGGTCCGCTCCGGGTGAGCGCCGCCCTCCCGGGAGCGCGCTGCGGGGCGTGGACGGGCCCCGACGGCGACCTGCCGGCGACGCTGTGCGACGTTCCCGCGATCGCGCCGTGGTTCGGAGCCAGCGGCTACCTCACCATCAGCACCGAGACCGGCGGCGCGGCCAACCACTTCGTGATCGACGCGGCGTCGACGATCTGCGCCGAGGGCTCGTGCCCCGCCCGGTCGCGGGAGTTCGAGGTGCCGATCCTCGGCGCGCGACCCGGCCTGTGCTCCTCCGACTGTCCCGACCAGCCCGACTACGGGATCGCCACCGTGCGCGTCGACTGGCCCGCGTCGAGCGGGGTCTCGTGGTGGACCTTCGCGGAGTCGACGACGGGCGGCTACGACGATCTCGCGGGGGAGCTGCCGCAGATGCGCACGACCGCGGAGTGGGTCATGTCCGGTCCCGACCCGACGACGGGCACGATCGACGCCGGGTTCCCGCTTGAGACCGATCGGCCGGTGACGGTGCGGGTGACGCTCGGCGGCGACTGCTTCCGCCCCGGGGTTGCGACGACGTTCGTCGATGACACGCTGCAGCAGTGGGCCGGCGCCCGCGTCACCTTCGCCGATCTCTGCATGGGCACGCGCTACCTCGCGACGGTCGAACTCACGGACGCCGACGGCGACGTCTCGACGACGACGTTCGCGCGCGGCGACGTGCGCTTCTGGCCGTACGCGTCGTTCGCGACACCGTCGGTCGCCGGCGATCTCGTCGCGTTCGTGCGGCTGCGGTCGCCCGACGCGACGGCGTACGCGGTCGTCGAGAGCCGGTTCGGGCACGGCTCCCGCGCTTCGCGTGTCGCGACCCCGGGGAGCAGCACGGCGCGCTGCTTCGTGACGGGCGACATCGTGCACCGCATCGACGAGGTCGCCCTTCCGTGGGCGTCGACGTCCGAGTTCCGCGTCACGATCGCCGCGGGCGACCCGGGAGCGAATCCGGTGAACCGCGAGGGCTTCGCCGATTGCACGGGTGCCGGCCGAGCGCCGCGCCACGACCTCGTCGTGCCGATCGAGATCACCCTCGACGAGATGCTCGCCGGCTCGACCGTCGAGTACACCGATCCGGAGACCGGCGTCGCCGTGAGCATCCGGTTGTTCCCGACTCTGCTGCGCTGACGTCGAGGAGTCGCACGGCCCCACTCAGCTCTGGCAGCGCGGGCACCAGGTGACGACTCGCTCCTGACCCTCGACGCGACCGAGCTCGCCGCCGAGCAGTCGGGTGCTGCAGCGGCGGCACGGCCGCCCGGTCCGCCCGTACACCCACGTGGTGCGCCCGGGGCGGAGGTCGCCCGTCGTCGACCGGGTGAAGCGCTGCTTGTTGGCCTGCAGCATCCGTTCGGCGAGCGCGACGACCGCGGGCAGGTCGCGCGTCTCGCCGACGGGTCGAGTCGGCAGCACGCCGCGCAGGAAGCAGAGCTCGTTCGCGTACACGTTGCCGACCCCCGCGAGGTTGCGCTGGTCGAGCAGGGCGACGTAGATCGGAACGTCGGGCGCGGCGGCGAGCCGGGCGACCGCCTCGCCCGCGTTCCAGTCGGTGCCGAGCAGGTCGGGTCCGAGATGTCCGACGGCGTCGTCTTCATCGCGGGTCGGGATGACGTCGAGCGACCCGAGCTCGAACCCGACCGCTTGAACGCCCGGAGCGTCGAGGATCACCCGGGCCGTGAACTCGGGTCGCGACCATCGCTCGCCCGGCGCGAAGGCGCGCCAGGAGCCCTCCATCTTGAGGTGCGAGTGGATGCTGAACTCCCCGACGCGGTGGAACAGGTGCTTGCCGCGCGCGACGACTCCGTGCACGGTCTCGCCGGAGAGGTCGACCGTCGCGAATCGCGGCACCCGGAAGTCGGTTCTCGTGAGCACCGTGCCGGCGAGGGCCGCGTGCTGCAGCTGCGCGGTCTTCCAGACGGTGTCGCCCTCCGGCATCCCTCAGCAGCTCCACATGCCGAGCCCCGCGCCGGCGGCGGCGTCCTCGGCGGCGCGCAGGTCGTCGAAGTAGGCGTCGTTCGGGGCGACCCGGATCGCCTCGGCGAAGCCGCCGTCGACGAGCGCGAGGTTGACGAAGACGTCGTCGTCGTTCCAGAGGTAGAGCAACAGGCGGTCGTAGTCGTCGAACGGGTCCTCGTCGGTCGCCACCCGCAGGGTGCTCCCGACGGGCGCGAGTCGCTCGAGCTCGGCGGTCGCTTCGTCGCCGAAGCACTCGTACTCGGGGTAGATCTCCGGGGTGTCGATGCCGATGACGCGCACCGTCTCGACCGACCCTGTGCGGTCGCGCAGGTCGAGGGTGTCGCCATCGTGCACGCTCACGACCGTCATCTGCTCGGCATCCGCCGGGACCGGGATGCCGCCCGTCGCCGGGAGCGGATCCGTCGCGGGTCGCGTCGTCGCGGGAGCGCTGTCGCCGACGGGAGCCGCCTGATCGGTCGCGACGATCCACACCGCGAACGCCGCGAGGGCGAGCACGGCGATGACGACGAGGGCGCGTTTCACCGGACCCGCGGGACGAAGCGTTCCGCCCGAACCCCGGAGGCGAACTCGGTGACCCCGACGCGCGTGAGCGGCAGGGCGCGGGTCAGCCCGTCGACGAGATACGGCCCGTGCCCGACGATCACCGGATGCACGACGAACTCGAACTCGTCGATGAGCCCCGCCGCCGCCAGCGTCGTCGGCAACCGCACCCCGCCCACCGCGAGCGCGCGTCCGGGCTGCTCCTTGAGCGCGCGGACCGCGGCGACCGGCTCGCCCGCAAGCGTCACGGAGTTCCAGTCGGCGTCGGGCGTGCGGGTGCTCGACACCAGGTACTTCTTCGTGGCGTTCATGGCCGCCGCGAACGGCAGGAGATCCGCCGGCAGGTCGGGTCCGGCGGCCTTCCAAAACTCCATCAGTTCGTAGGTCGTGCGCCCGAGGACGATGCCGTCGACCTCGGCGAGACCGGCCGCCGCGTGATCGTGGAGTTCCGCGTCGGCGAGGAATCCGTCGGCGGCATGGTCGACGCAGCCATCGAGCGAGACATTGATCGAATACCGCAGCGGTCGCATGGGCGTCAGCGTACCGACCGCGCGTGGCACGGGCGACGGGCGGTCATCCGCGCAGCCGGAGACCTTGGGGGGTCGGCGCGAACCCGGATGCCACGAGGGCGTCGCCGAACGGCGTGCCGATCGAGAACTCGCCGTCGATCTTCTCGATGCGCAGTCGCCCCGCGCTGCGCCGCACCGTCGCGGCGAGCGACTCGGCCGCGACGCGCAACCGGTCCGCGTCGCTCGTGAAGGTGAGTACCGTCTTGCCGCCGCGTTCCACGTAGACGTCGAGCGCGCCATCCCCGAGCACGACGAGGGAGCCGGCCTTGCGACCGGGGCGATGGCCCTCGACGGTCGGCCAGCCGAGGGCCGCGCCGTAGGGGTTCGCGGGATCGGTTGCACTGAGGGTCACCGCGACCGGCGTCGCCCCGTCCTCGGGATCGGCGGCGAAGGCGCGCAGCCGATCGACGGTCGCGGGGGTCGCGAACTGCGCGGCGCCGAGCCCGTCGACGAAGTAGCCGCGACGGGTGCGGCCCGTCTCCTCGAGCCCCGCGAGCACCTTGTAGGCGAGGGCGAAGCCGCCCGCGACGCCCTCCGAGACGACGGCGCCGCGGGTGACGATCCCGTGCCGTTCGAGCAGCTGCTCGGCGAGAGCGGCGGAGCGGATCGTGGCGTTCGGCTCCGGCGGGGGAAGAAGCGACCACCGTCCGGCGACCGTGGGAGGCGCCGACTGCGCGAGTGCCGACAGCACGCGCCCGGGCGCTCGGCGCCCGCGGGCCCGGGGCGCCGAGCGGGAGCGCGTCGTGGTCGCCCCGAGCCGAGCCCGCAGCGGGGCGAGCGTGTCGTTTCCGACGAGGCCCGCCCAGACGAGGTCCCACAGTGCGGCCGCGAGGTCTTTGTCGTCGACCGGCGCGGTGACCGCGAGCGCCGTCGACAGCTGCCGGAAGAAGAACGCCCCGCCCCCCGCGAGCGCGTCGATGACGCGCCCGTGCAGCTCGCCCGCGTCGGCGAGGTTCGGCTCGAACAGGGTGAGCGGCGCGGCGTCGGCGAGGTGCAGCGCGACCCAGCCGTCGCCGCCGGGCAGCTCGCCGCGCCCCGACCAGAGCACCTCGCCCGAGGTCGTCAGCTCGTCGAGCATCGCCGGGCTGTAGTCGCGTACCCGCGCAGGAAGCACGAGGCTCTCCCACGTGGTCGCGGGCAGCGCGACTCCCGCGAGCTGGTCGATCGCCGCCGCGAGCCCGTCGATCCCCCGCAGATCGCCGAAGCGGTGCCACGCCGGCAGGAACCGCCCGAGCGCCCGCTGCGGCACCGGCTCGACCTCGCTGCGCAGCGCCGCGAGCGACCGGCGCCGCAGTCGGCGCAGGGTCTCGGCATCCACCCACTCGCCGCCGGTCGCGCCCGGCCGGAACTCGCCCTCGACGACGCGCCGGTCGGCGGCGAAGCGGCGCAGCACGTCGACGACGACCGCGATGCCGAGCCCGAGCCGGTCGGCGGCGTCCTGGGCGGCGAACGGACCGTGCGTGCGCACGTAGCGCGAGACGAGGTCGCCGACCGGATCGTCGACCGGGTCGAGGAACGCCGTCGGCACCCCGATCGGCAGCGGCACTCCGAGGGCGTCGCGGAGTCGGGAGGCGTCCTCGACGACGGCCCAGCGCTGCTCGCCCGCGATCGTCGCGCGGATCACCCGGTTCTCGCGGGCCAACCGCTCGAGGTCGGCGGTGACCTCCACCGCGGGGAGGCTGCGCGCGGCGAGCTCGTCAACCGACAGCGGGCCGAGCACCCGGAGGAGGTCGACGAGACCCTCCGCGTCTCTCGCGTGGCGTTCCGGGTCGAGGCGCTGCAGCTCGAGCTCGGTCTGCGCGATGACCTTCTCATCGAGCAGCTCGCGCAACTCGGCCCGGCCGAGCAGTTCGGCGAGCAGCGTCGGGTCGAGCGACAGCGCGGCGGCGCGGCGTTCGGCGAGCGGCGAATCGCCCTCGTACATGAACGCCGCGACGTAGCCGAAGAGCATCGAGCGCGCGAACGGCGACGGGGAGGCCGTCTCGACCTCGACCATGCGCACCGACCGGCTCGCGATGCGGGTCGTCAGGTCGGCGAGCGCGGGCAGGTCGTAGACATCCTGCAGCACCTCGCGCACGGTCTCGAGGATGATCGGGAACGACGGGTACTTGCGGGCGACATCCAGCAGCTGGGCGCTGCGCTGCCGCTGCTGCCACAGGGGGTTGCGGCGGCCCGGGTTGTAGCGCGGCAGCAGCAGCGCCCGCGCGGCGTTCTCGCGGAAGCGCGACGCGAAGAGCGCCGAACCCCCGACCTCGAGCGTCACGAGCTCTTCGAGTTCCTCCCGCTCGAAGAGGAACAGGTCGGCCCCGGGGGGCTCGGCGTCGGTCTCGGGCAGCCGCACCACGATGCCGTCGTCACCCGCCATCGCGGAGCCCTCGACCCCGAGCCGCTCGCGGATGCGCGCCGACACGGCGAGTGCCCACGGGGCGTGCACCGGCATCCCGTACGGCGAGTGGAGCACGAGGCGCCAGTCGCCGAGCTCGTCGCGGAACCGTTCCACGAGCAGCGTCGAGTCGGTGGGCACGGCACCCGTCGCCTGCTTCTGCTCCTCGACGAAGCGGAGGAGGTTCTGCACGGCCCACTCGTCGAGACCGCTCGCGCGCAGGCGGTCTTCGATGCCGGCGGGCTTCGCGGCGAGGTCCTTCGTGAACGCCCCGATCGCGGCGCCGAGTTCCGCGGGGCGGCCGAGCCCGTCGCCTTTCCAGAACGGCACGCGCCCGGGTTGTCCGAACGCCGGCGTGACGAGCACGCGGTCGCTCGTGATCTCCTCGATGCGCCAACTCGTCGCCCCGAGGGCGATCACGTCGGCCACCCGGGACTCGTAGACCATCTCCTCGTCCAGCTCGCCGACCCGCCGCGCACCGTCGTCGGTGCCGACGATGAAGACGCCGAACATCCCGCGATCGGGGATCGTGCCGCCACTCGTCACGGCGAGCCGCTGCGCCCCCGGACGCCCGGTGATCGTGCCGGCGACGCGATCCCACACGATTCGCGGCCGCAGTTCGGCGAACTCATCCGACGGATAGCGCCCGGCGAGCAGGTCGAGCGTCGCCTCGTACGCGCTGCGGGGGAGTGTTGCGAACGGCGCTGACCGTCGCACCGTCTCGAACCACTCCTCGACCTCGATCGGGTCGAGGGCGACGGCCGCGACCGTCTGCTGCGCGAGGATGTCGAGCGGGTTCTGCGGGACGGCGATCGCCTCGATGAGCCCGGTGCGCATCCGCTCGCTGACGACCGTCGTGCCGAGCAGGTCGGCGCGGTGCTTCGGGAAGAGCACGCCCTTGCTGATCTCGCCCACCTGGTGCCCCGCGCGACCGACGCGTTGCAGCCCGCTCGCGACCGACGGCGGCGTCTCCACCTGGATGACGAGGTCGACCGCGCCCATGTCGATGCCGAGTTCGAGGGATGACGTGGCGACGACGCAGCGCAAGCGGCCCGACTTGAGGGCGTCCTCGATCTCGGCGCGCTGCTCTTTCGACACCGAGCCGTGGTGGGCCCTCGCCAACACCGGGTTCTCGGTCGCGGTCGCCGTGATCGTGCCGGTGTGACCCGACCCGCCGATCATCTGCGCGGGGAACTTCTCCGGAACCTCGCCCGTGACCATCTCGACGTACAGCTCGTTCATCGCCGCCGTGAGCCGCTCGGCGAGCCGCCGTGAGTTGGCGAACACGATCGTCGACCGGTGGGCGAGCACGTGCTCGACGATCGCGCGGTCGACGTGCGGCCAGATCGACCCCGCCGACTGCAGCCCCGTCTCCTCGGGCTCGCCGGGCCCGGGGCTCACCGGATCGGTCGAGCGCACTCCGAGCTCGGTCATGTCCTCGACGGGAACCACGACCCGCAGGTCGAAGGTCTTCGCCGCGGGCGGCTGCACGATCGTCACGGGCGCCTGTCCACCGAGGAACCGCGCGACCTCCTCGATCGGCCGCACCGTCGCGCTCAGCCCGATGCGTTGCGCGGGCTTCTCGAGGACAGCATCCAGTCGCTCGAGCGTCACCGCGAGGTGCGCGCCGCGCTTCGACGCCGCGACCGCGTGGATCTCGTCGACGATGACCGTCTCGACGCCTCCGAGGGTCTCGCGCGCCGCCGAGGTGAGCATGAGGTAGAGCGACTCGGGGGTCGTGATGAGGATGTCGGGGGGCTCGCGCTGCAGCATCCGGCGGTCGGCGCTCGTCGTGTCGCCCGAGCGCACCCCCACGGCGATCGGCGGCACCTCCTGCCCGAGCCGCCGCCCCGTCGCGGCGATGCCGACGAGGGGGCTGCGCAGGTTGCGCTCGACGTCGACGCCGAGCGCCTTGAGGGGGGAGATGTAGAGCACGCGCGTGCGGCGCTTCGGGTCGTCGGGTTTCGGCGTCGCGGCGAGCCGGTCGAGCGACCAGAGGAACGCGCTCAGGGTCTTGCCCGACCCGGTGGGCGCGACGACGAGCGCGTGCCGCCCCGACGCGATCGCCTCCCACGCCCCCGCCTGCGCCGGCGTCGGCTCGGGGAACGCGCCCGCGAACCACTCCCGCGTGGCGGGGGTGAAGCGCTCGAGGGCGGCGTGCATCCTCACATCCTCCCCGCAACCGCCGTCAGGCGCCCGTGCGTCGGCTCAGCCGAACTCGCGATCCAGGAACGCCACGACATCCTGCAGCACGGCGTCGGAGATCGAGTGCCCGAGCCCCTCGTAGATCCGCTCGGTGAGGCGGGAGTGATCGGGCAGCCAGTCGGCGGTGTCGGCGAACCGCCACGCCGGGATGACGTCGTCCGCGGTGCCGCGCCCGGAGAACACCGGGGGGCGCCGTGCGGCCATCGCCTCGTCGCCGGGGTCGGGTTCGGGATGCCGGGCGCTCGCGAGCATCACGAGGGCGTCGGCGACTCCCGGGTGTCGGCGCAGCACCTGCAACCCGACGATGCCGCCCTGCGAGAAGCCGAGGATGCCGACCTGCGACGCCGTGCCGGCGATCTGCTCGACCCACGCGGCGAGCTCGTCGGCGGCCTGGTCGACGCCGACCCCGTCGACCTGGTCGCTCAGCGGGTACCACGCGTAGCCGAACCCCATCGGATGCGGCAGCGGGGCGCGGGGAGCGGCGAGCACGAAGCCGAGCGGAAGGTAGGGCGCGAGCTGGAAGAGGTCGCCCTCGTTGCTGCCGTAGCCGTGCAACAGGACGAGGTGCGGGCGCCCGGCGCGTTCCCGTTCCGGGGTGCTCCACATCACGGCACTCGGGTCGATCGGCATCCCTCCACGCTATCTGCCCGAAACGGCTGACTTCCGGGAGGGAAGGTCAGCCATTTCGGGCAAATGGCCGCTCTGCAGCCACAATGGGGAGCATGAGCTCCGTGGGCACCCCCGACCCGAACTCCTCCTGGCTCTCCGACGAGGAGTTGGCCGAGGTGCGGCGGCGCATCCCGCTGCTGTACGTCGAGGCCGTGCCGGTGCGGGTCGACGGGATGGGCGTGGTGACGAGCGTCGGCCTGTTGCTGCGCGCGAACCCGCAGGGGGCGATCACCCGCACCGTCGTCTCGGGGCGCGTGATGTTCGGCGAGACGATCCGGGATGCCCTCTTCCGCCACCTCGAGAAGGACCTCGGGCCGATCGCCTTCCCGCAGCTGCCGGCGAGCCCGCTGCCGTTCCAGGTCGCGGAGTACTTCCCCATCCCGGGACTCAGCCCGTTCCTCGACGAGCGGCAGCACGCCGTGTCGCTCGCCTACGTCGTGCCGGTGACGGGCACGTGCGAACCGCGCCAAGACGCCCTCGAGCTGAGTTGGATGACGCCCGCCGAGGCATCGTCGGCACAGGTTCACGCCGAGATGGAGGGCGGCCGCGGCACGCTGCTGCGCGCCGCGCTCGCCTCGGTCGGCGTCCTCGCCTGACCCCCGTCCATCGCCCCGGAGGGCCGCCGGGGGACACCCGGGGCCTTCCGACCCCCGAAACGACTCGTTTCGGGGGACAGGCTCGCCCCCCGTCCTAGTCGCGCCCCAATTGGGCCGATGACTCCCGGGGCGCCCGCCCGTAGCGTGACAGGGCGGTCACCCGAGGCCGCGGCGTAGGGATGCGTCCGCCCGGGTCCGCACGGAATCTGGGGGGAATCCGCCAATGTCGTCTGGGGCACGCAGGGCTCGGAACATCGGCTCGCGCGTCGCGCTCGGGGCCGCGCTCGTCGGACTCTTCGGCGGGGTGCTCGCCGCCGCGCCGGCATTCGCGGCCGACGACGACGGTCAGTTGACCATCACCAAGACGGTGCAGGACGACACCCTCGGCCCCGGCGACACCCTCGTCTACACGATCACGGTCAACTGCTTGAGCTTCGACTGCGTCGACGCCCGGCTCGTCGACGAACTGCCCGCCCAGTTCGACGAGCTCACGCTCAACCCCAGCGTCATCGTCACCGCCCCCGACGGCGGCTCGTCGAGCTACGCGTGGTCGGGGCGCACCCTCACGGTCGACTTCGCGTACGAGCCCGAGCTCGACGCGCCTCCGGTTCCCGGTATCGCGGCCGGGGATGGCTTCTCGGTGCAGGTGCGCCTGAGCGTTCCGACCTCGCTCTCGCCCGACTGGGAGTTCAACGGCGTGCCGGTCGAGAACACCGCGACGGCATCCGCCTCGAACGCGGCGAGTGTCACGGCCTCCGACACGGCGACCGTGACGATCCCCTACGTCGTCGCCACCACCGCGGACGCGACCTGGGCGCCCCCGTCGACGCAGTTCAAGGTGGGCGAGGCCTCGACGCTCACGCTGCGCACCCGCAACACCTCCAACGCGCTCGCCGAGACGCTCTCGCTGACCCTCCCGACCGATCCGACCGCCGCGAGCAACCTCTTCCAGCGGGTCGACTTCGCGAGCTTCGGCGCCGTCGTGTTCCCGCAGGGCGCCGACGAGGTGCGCGTCGACGCCTACGACGGGACGGAGTGGATCGACGGCGACTACGCCGCGACCCCGGCGCTGCCGGGCACGATCGAGGCGGCGAACGTGCGCGGACTGCGGATCACCTTCCGCTCGTCGCTCGGCGGGGCGGGTCTCGTCGCGGGCGGCACGCAGGGGTCGATCGTCGTCAACCTCGCCCAGCGCGAGACCGTGCGTGATGGCGGCGCCTCGCTCGTCTCCGGCGCCGTCGTCACCGCGAACCTGCGCGGAACCGTCGTCGTGCCCGACCAGGGGTCGAACACCGCGACCGCGTCGGCGACCTATACCGTCGCGGGCCTCAACTCGATCGTGTTCGGCACCCTGGCGTTCACGAACGAGCGCATCGCCGCGGGAACCTCGACGGGTGCGATCATCACCGGCCGCAACGACTCGAACGGCCCGCTGCAGAGCTTCACGATCGCGCAGCCCGAGGGCTTCCTCAGCGAGGACTTCACGTTCGGCGGCTTCCGGGCGAGCGGATGGTCGTGGCCGACGGGCGCCACCGGCGCGATCCTCACCTGGTATGCGGTCGACGACGACGGCGATCCGGCCCCCGGGCCCGTCACCCTGACCACACCGGGCGCCGCTTTCCCCGACCCGACGCTCGCGGCGGGACAGCGCATCACCGGCTTCTCGATCGAGTTCACCGGCTCGATCCCCGCGTCCGCGACCGCCGCCGTGGCGTTCGACGTCGACGTCGCCGCCGATGCCGTCGCCGCGGTTCCGGGCTCGGAGGGCTTCCTGAACACGGCCCGCATCGACGGCCGCAACGACGCCGGAGCGGCGACCCCGCGCACCCCGACGGCGACCCTCACGGTGCTCTACCCCCAGGTCGGCGTCGACCTCACGAAGACGATCACGCCGACCGCGGCGGTTCCGGCCGGCGGGCGGTCGATCGTGCAGTTGCGCGGCACGACCTCGAGCGACTCGGGTTACGTGAGCCCGTCCGAGATCGTGCTCACCGACGTGACTCTCGGCGGTGCCGGCGACTACTGGAGCGCCTTCGACGCCGTCGCGATCGCGCCGACCCAGGTGCCGGCGGGCGCGACCCTCCAGGTGTTCTCGACGACGGACGGCACCACCTGGGACCTCGTCGGATCGGTCACGACGCTCGGCTCGGCGCAGTACTACCAGGTCGCGCTCGAGGACCCGTCGACGCTCGTCGGCATCCGCTTCGTCTTCACCGACAGCGACGGCGGCTTCTCGAAGGGGGCGACGCTTCAGGGCAACATCGCCTTCGTCGCCCGCGCGCAGCTCCGCGACACGACCACTCCGACCGCGTCGGGCGAGACGCCGTCGGAGTACCTCAACACGGCGACCGTCGTCGCGACCGGCGATGTCGACCTTCCCGGAACGACCACGAAGGTCAACGCGTCCGACTCCGCGACCGACGAGGCGCTCGTGAAGGACCTCCTCGCCGGTGGGGGCGGCGGCAGTGGCCTCCTGTTCGAGAAGGCCTGGGTGCAGGTCGGCGGCTCGACGACCGTGCCGACCCAGTCGCGCGAGCAGCGCACGGTGCGCCTCGGCTGGGGCACCGAGGTGAGCGGCTACGAGCAGGCCGTGCTCGTCGAGCCGGCCGACGCGGCGACTCCGGGAGACACCGTCTTCCAGGCGTTCGACCTCGTGCGCATCCCCGCCATCAGCGCGACGATCGACCCGCTCTTCGCGTACGACCGCATCGCCGACATCGAGATCTACAGCGACGCCCTCAACGACTGGAAGTCCATCTACTCGTTGGCCTGTGAGCCGGTCTCGCGCTGCGAGGGCGGCTTCCTCGGATACACGTTGTCGGACGGCGATCGGGCCGACGCCCTCGGCATCCGCGTGACGTTCGAGGAGTACGAGGCGGCGCGCAGCGGCGACCCGCTCGCCCCGCCGGTCGGCTCCGGAGTCGCGAGCGGCCCCGACACGCGTCGCTTCGACCTCGTCTTCGAGGTGCGCAACCGCGTGCGCGACGCGGCGGCGATGACCGACGCGACCGACCCGTGGGTGACGGCCGACCGCACGTACAACACCGGCGAGCTCGGCGAGGTGCTCAACACCGCCGAACTCGATCTCGTGCCCCTCCCCGGCTCCGGCCGGAGCGCCGCGAGCGGCTCGAGCGGCGACACGATGCAACTGCTCGACCCGACGGCCGCTCTCGGGCTCACCAAGGCCGCGAAGACGACCGGCGGCACGGTCATCTCGACGCCGATCGCCGTGCCCTACCCCGGGGATGTCACGGCCGGCAACTACCCCAACGTGCGCTTCGAGATGGTCGCGAGCAACGACTCCGTCGCACGGGCCTGGCACCTGCGGGTCACCGACCAGATGCCGTGCACGGTCGCCACGGCCGAGGACTGCCTCAACCCCACGACCGACGACACCGACGGGTGGACGATCAACCCCTACGCGGACAAGGACTGGGACCCGACGACGAGCCCCTTCGAGTACTTCACGATCCGCGACATCGACGTGATCTTGAGCACGGACTCGGGCATCGACCCCGACGTGTCGACCGTCATCCTCTGGAAGAGCAACGGCGACACCCAGACGGTCACCCTCACCGAGGCGCTCGCGCTGGGCGCCACCGCGCTCGCCGACGTCGTCGGGGTGAGCGCCCTCTACTCGGGCACCTCGAACGCCGACGGCGGCACGATCGCGAACGGCGCGACGGCGACCCTGCGACTCGACACCCGCTTGCGGGAGTTCCGGCGCTCGTCGCCGGCCACGCGCGTCGGGCCGGCGACGGTCGTGAACTCGGCGTTCGCGCAGGTCTGGGACGGGGTCCTCGACGACTCGCAGCCCGCCAGTTACGACTCGGAGAGCGCGACCGTGACGCTCGTCGACGCGAGCCTCGCGATCGACGTCGGCAAGTCGTACTCGCAGTCGACGATCCTCGAGAAGGACCGTGCGACCGACGTCACGGTGACCCTCACCGCGAACCACGCGACCTCGACCGCCTCGACGCGCGAGGTCATCGTCGAAGACGTCGACGCGGACTTCTGGGACACCTTCCAGTTGCGATCGTTCACGAGTGCGAGCATGCCGACCGGCGCCAACCGCGCCCGCGTCGACGTGCAACTGAACGGCTCGAGCACGTGGACCCTCGGCACCCCGGCGTCGAGCAACCCGGCGCTGCCGACCGGCATCACGAACGCGCAGGTCACCGCGCTGCGGGTGGTGTTCTTCAAGCTCGACAACTCGCTCTTCTCGACGACGGCGCCCGCCGCGGGCTGGAGCACCACGATCCGCTTCGTCGTGCGGGCCCGCGACGCCCACCTCGCCGACGCGGAACCGATCGCGTTCCCGAGCACGGTGACGAACACGGTGACCGGGTACACGACGCACCCCTCGCTCGGCGAGCGCACCGACACGGCCGACCGCTCGATCGCGCTCGACCCCGGCACGTTCCGGGTGAACGTCGAGAAGCGCACGCCCGAGAAGGAGACCCCGGCGGGCATCACGCTCGACTGGTCGCTCATCTTCACGAACACGGGCACCGGGTTCCTCAACAACCCCGTGATCGTCGACCAGCTCCCGACGAACGGCTCCCTCGCGACGGGCGGACCGCTGCTCTTCGACCCCACGAGCGAGATCACCTACTCGACCTCGGCGGGCGGCATCCTGCCGACGACGGGCGTGACGATGGTCTACGACGACGCCGCGCGCACCCTCTCGTTCGCCTGGCCCGACGGCTCGCGCCTCGCCCCGAACGAGACCTACACGATCGTCGTGCCGCTGCAGGTCGCGCCCGGTCTTCCGGCGACCTACGGCGACGTCGTCAACCAGATGACCTTCTCGAGCGACCGACAGCTCGCGGCGTGCACCAACACCTCCGGCAACGGCGAAGGCGTCACCTCGGTGGGCCTGTACGGATGCCGCACGAGCAATGACCTGCGCACCATCTCGGCGTCGGCCATCAGCTCGTTCAAGGGGGTCAAGGGCGACGTCGACGCCTCGGGGGTGTCGACGAGCGGCGCCGTGAACGTGAGCAACGCCGCGGCGACGTGCGTCGCCGACGCGGCGGGCTTCTACCGCAACCCGTGTGCCGCCCGCAGCGTCATCGGCGGCACCGACCTGTGGAAGCTGCAGTTCACCAACGGCGGCAACGTCGTCGCCACCGACGCGACGATCGTCGACGTGCTGCCGCGGACCGGCGACACCTACCTCGGCACCGGCGCGGGTCGCGGCTCGACCTACCGTCCCGTGTTCGCGGGCGAGGTGAGCCTGCTCACCGACACGACGGGCGGCAGCACCTTCACGTGGGAGGTCACGACGACCGCCAACCCGTGCCCCAGCTACCTCACGAACTCGACGTGCTCCACGGCGACCTGGCAGCCGGGCCCGGAATTCCCGACCGCGTCCTACCCGTCGGTCACCGCCATCCGCGTGAACTTCGCGTTCCCCGACGGCGAGATGGACCCGGCGACGACCCTCGCGATCACCTACGAGACCGAGAACGCGCCGACGACGTCGACGGGTGACGGCCGCGCGCCCGTGACGGCTCCGATCGGCACCCCGCGCGCGTGGAACAGCTTCGGCGTCTACGCCGAGTTCGGACCCGACTACGACGTGCGCCGAGTCGAGCCCGTGCGCGCGGGCGTGCAACTCGCGAGCGGCCCCATCCAGGTCGTGAAGAACGTCATCGGCGACTCCGCGGAGTTCGCTCCCACCTCGTTCGCCGCGACCGCGACCTGCGAGATCGAGGGGGTCGCCGTCGTGCTGCCCGCGTCGGGCGCGCTCACGATGTCGGCGACCGGGGCGACGCCGTACACGGCGCGGGTCGACGGCATCCCGGTCGGTTCCGAGTGCGAGATCGTCGAGACGACGACGGGCGCGAGCGCCACGACCTACTCCCCGGCGGGTGGCGCGGGCGCCGTGCTCTCGGTCGCTCAGGCGGCCGGCACGAGCGACACGGTGCCGTCGGCGCAGATCGCCGAGATCACCAACGAGTACGGCGAGACCTCGCTCACCGTCCTGAAGGACGTCGAGTCGACCTCGACCGTCGGCGCGTTCGGCCCGTTCGACTTCACCGTCGCCTGCACCGTCAACAACGGCACGACGACGCTCCCCGTTCCGCTCGACGCCGCCGACGCCGCGTTCTCGCTCCCGACCGCCGCGTCGTCGCACACCATCGACGGACTCCCGGTCACCGCGCGCTGCATCGTGCGCGAGGTCGACTCCGACGGCGCGACGACGATCGCGATGCGCGTCGGCACCGGATCCTCGACGACCGTCGCCGAGAACGGCCCCTACCCGGTGACGCTCGGCACGGACGCGGAGTACGTCGTCACGGCGACCAACAGCTATGAGGGCGGTCAGCTGTCGATCACGAAGGACGTCACGGGCGCCGAGCAGTACGGCGACGGCGAGTTCCAGGTCGCGATCGAGTGCACCTACGACGGGCAGACGCTCTTCGACGAGACGATCACCGTCGTCGCCGACGAGACGGAGACCCTCACGCCGGTGTTCCCCATCGGCACGGTGTGCGACATCTCCGAGACGCACGCGGGCGGTGCGACGACTCCCGCCGCCGACCGTTCGGTGACGATCACGTCGGGCACGACCGACACGGTGCTCACCAACCGGTTCGAGGTCGGATCGCTGCGCATCGACAAGGAACGCTCGGGAGCGTGGGAGGAGCACGGCGTCGGGCCGTTCGAAGCCCAAGTCGTCTGCACCTGGGACCGTCCCGGCGAGAGTGACCTCGTCATCCCGCTGCCCGACTCCGGTCTCGTGCAGCTGACCGCGGGCAACGGCTACACCGCGACCGTCACGGGCCTCATCGCCGGTGCCGACTGCACCGTGGCCGAGACCAAGACCGGCGCGGCGACCCACCACTCGGTGTCGCAGCCGTCGCCCCTCGTCATCCCTGCGGACGGCGTGAGCGTCGTCGAGATCGAGAACCACTTCGCGCTCGGCTCGGTGCGCATCGACAAGGTGCTCGACATCGCCGCGGGCGCCGAGGACTTCGCGACCGGGCCGTTCGAGATCGCGATCACCTGCGGAATCGACCGGGACGGCACGTGGGTCGACCTCGACCTCGGCGACGACGCGACGCAGACCCTCGCGGCACCGGACTACACCGTCACGATCGACGGCATCCTGCAGGGCGCCTCGTGCTGGGTGACCGAGACGGATGCCGGCCTCGCGATCACCCACGAGGTCTCGACCGACGATGCGCCCGCCACGATCCCGGCGTCGGCCTCGGGTCCCGCGGTCGTGACGGTCACCAACCACTTCCTCATCGGGGAGCTGGATGTCGAGAAGACCGTCGACGAGTCCCTCGTGCAGGGCGGCGACGTGCTGCACTACGAGATCTCGGTCGCGAACGTCGGCGACGTCGAAGCCGGCGGGGTCACCGTGACCGACGAGATCGACGCCGACCTCGACGTCGACGCGGCGAGCATCGTCGCGACCGGCTGGACGTGTGCGGTCACCGGGCGCGACGGCGACGGGTTCGGGGGCGAGCTGGAGTGCGTGCTCGCCGCGACCCTGCCGGTGGGCGCGACCGCCCCGCTCATCTCCTACGCGGCGACGCTCGACCCCGAGGTGGCGAAGGACGCCGTGCCGAACACGGTGTCCGTCACGTCGACGACGATCGTCGTGTCGGGCGACGACGACTCCGTGTCGACGCCCGTGAAGTGGCTCGACGTCGACGCGTTCACCGAGTGCGTGCAGGACGCGCCGTGGCTCGACTACACGATCGAGGCCCGCAACCTCGACGTGTCGGGCCGCGAGATGCAGGTCAACTGGATCGATGCCGACGGCAACGTCGTGCACACCGACCTCGTCGACATCGCGAGCGACGGCACCGTGACGGGTCGCCTGCTGTTCCCCGGAGCGGCGGTCGACGCCGACGGCGACGGCATCGCCTGGCCGGGCTGGCGTCCAGCGCTCGCCGGGGAGACGCCCGACTGGGAGAACCTCGTGCTCGACGAGACCTTGCCGAGCTACGGGTTGCGCTCGGGGGCGTCCGTGGAGTTCGTGATCAACCCGTCGACCGCGGTGTCGATCACGTACCCGCCGGCCTCCGCGGACTGCGCCGAGACGCCCGGCGACCTGCCGTCGGAGCTGTGGATGTCCAAGACCGCCTCGACGAGCGCGCTCGCCCCGGGTGACGTCTTCACCTACACGATGGAGATCGGCAACTCGGGCCGTGGCGGCGTGACGGGCCTCATCCTCATCGACGACGTGCCCGAGGTGCTGCGCATCCTCTCGGTCACTCCGGCCGAGCCCGCGGCCGCGGGTGACGCCGGCTGGGTCGAGTGCGTCGTCGACGATCGCCTTCCCAACGGCTTCGGCGGCACGATCACGTGCGAACTCGACCGCGACCTCGGGGCCAGCGAGCGCACGCCCGACGTGCTGCTCGAGGTGCAGTTGAGTCCGTCGGCTCCGGGCGGGGCCGTCGTCAACACCGCGAAGGTGACGGCGTGGGAGCTGCCGACGCTGCCCGATGGGGGCGGCACGCCGACCGACCTGACGACCCTCGCCCTGCAGGACAGCGCCGTGATCATGACGACGCTCGCCCTCACCGGTGTCTCGCCGCTGCTGGCCTCGATGCTCGCGCTCAGCCTGCTCGGAGTCGGCGGCACGCTGCTGACGCTGCGTCGGCGGGCCGCGAGGGCATAGACCGGAAGGGCGGACGCCGGGCGGTCAGCGGCGCCGGGCGCGGTCGGCGACGACCGCCCGGATGCGCCGGCCCCGGAACTGCCAGAACGCCCACAGCCCGAGCCACACGAGAGGGGTCAGCGCGCCCGCCGAGAAATCGAGGCGATCGCGGTAGAGGGTGCGCCCCCCGGGGAGCGGCGAGACCGCCATCCGGTGGCGCCATCCGCTCACGATCGCGAGCGGACCCGACACCGGGCCGCCCGAGTCCTCGACGATGCGGGCGTCGCCCCGGCGGGAGTCGGTGAGGCGGATGCGCTGGTCGCCGAGCGGGATCACCCCGAGCAGGCGGGCGCGCACGAGGTGGTCTCCCGCCGTCCAGGTCGGCGGGAAGCGGCGGTGCCCCACGGGCTCGACGACCATGAGGGGCGTCACGACGGCCGAGAACGCGAGCGGATCGTGCAGCACCGCCCAGACCTCGTCGGGATAGGCGTCGAGTTCGAATCGCAAGACAACGTGCACGAGGCTCAGTCTGCGCCGATACCCTCGACGGGTGGAAGAGGCACCCCCGCGCAATCAGGCGAGCTACCAGGTGCGATTCGAGTGGGGTGCGGTCGGCGCGCGCTCGATCGCGGTCGACGCGGACGTCGTCGCGTGGGTCGACGAGATCGGCGCGGAGCCCGTGCCCGCGGGTGCGCGGGTCACGAGTCTCGCCGCGGCGGCCGAGTTCGCGCAGTGGTGTCTCGCGCGTCAGGAAGAACTCGGTGGCAGGTTCCGCATCGCGGTCGTCGCGGCGGGGGCGACGCAGCCCGATGGGTCGTTGCGCTTCGCGGTGGAGGACCTTCTCGCCGCGGGCGCGGTCATCGACGCGATCGCGGAGCTCGGGATCGACCACCAATCGCCGGAAGCCGCGGCGGCGGCCGCCGCCTACACCGGGTTGCGGCAGGCGACCCGGCACCTGTTCAACGCCTCGGTGAGTGCCCGGGAAACACGCCTTCTCGGTTCCTAGAGCGAAGCACGCGCGCGGTGGGCACGGACCTTCGCGCGGTTGCCGCAGCGCTGCATCGAGCACCACCGCCGGTTGGCCGTGCGGGACTCGTCGCGGAAGACGCGACGGCAGTCGGCGGCGTCGCAGCGGCGGATGCGCTCCGGCTCGACGGCGAGCATCGTGATCGCGTCGCGGGCCAGGGTCGAGAGCGCCTGGCCGGTGCGCAAGCGCCCCGCGCCGGCCTGCCGCCGTCCGCCGGCGAGGGACGGCGGGATGTCGGGGGTCGCGCCGAACAGGTTGAGCGTGTCGATGTCGTCGGGGTCGAGCGGGAGCCGGTCGGCGGCGGCGGCGGCGAGACGTTCGACCGCGGTGCGCAGCGCGCGGGCGTCGGCGAGGTCGCGTTCGCTCGCCTCGGCGGGATCGAGCCGGTCGTAGCGGGTCGCGAGCCACTCGCCGAGGTCGCGCGCGTGCACCGGCTCGGGCGCCGACGCGAAGTCGAGGCTCTCGGATCCGGCGTCGAAGAACCAGCTCACCCCTTCAGGGGCGATCAGCCACTGTCCGGTGCTCATTCAGCGAACCCTCATGTAACTCAGCTTGCCGGTTACTCGGGCTCGCGCGGGGACGCCACGCGATGAGGTAGTCCGCGTCGAAGCGCCGCGAGCATTTCGCGCACGACAACTGCCGCGTCGGGCGCCGGTACCGGAAGTGCTCGTGGCCGTTCGGGCAGGTGCCGACCCAGGTCGCGAGATCGTCGGCGATCGCTCCGCCGTGCAGCCGCTTGCCCGCGTAGCCGATTTCGGCGGCGACCTTCTTCCACCGCGGCCCGTGACCGGCCGCCGAGCCGGCGAGCGCGTGCGCGACCTCGTGCAGCAGCACCTGGTGGATCTCGTCGTCGTCGTACCGTCCGGCGAGGTGCCGTGACACGGTGATGCGCTTCGCGCGGTAGTCGCACAGCCCCGCGCGCGTGCGCGCGTGGTCGAAGCCGAAGGTCCATACCGCGGGGTCGAGGTGCAGCGCGATGAGTGCATCCGCCCAGCGCCGCACCCGCTCGAGATCCGCCATCTCAGCCGTCGAGGGGTTCGAGGTCGACCTCGAGCAGCCGGTCGTCGCCGGGGCGCACGTCACCGCGGCCATCGGTGTTGTTGGTCAGGAACCACAGGGTGCCCTCGGGGCCGGCGGCGACATCCCGGATGCGGCCGAACTCGCCGACGAACCACGGGGTCGCGCTCGCGACGCCGTCGTCGGCGACGTCGATCGCCCACACCCGTTGGCCCCGGAGGGCGGCGAGGAAGAAGGTGCCGTCGACGTAGGCGAGTCCGCTCGGGCTCGCCTCGGAGGTCGCCCACTGCGTGACGGGGTCGACGAAGCGGGCGTCGCCGACGGCTCCCTCGACGATCGGCCAGCCGTAGTTGGCGCCGGGCTCGATGCGGTTGAACTCGTCCCACGTGTTCTGGCCGAACTCGGCGCTCCACAGCTGTCCGTCGGCATCCCACGCGATGCCCTGCGGGTTGCGGTGCCCGAGCGAGTAGACGAGCGAGCCGCCGATCGGGTTGTCGGGGGGCACCTCGCCCTCGGGCGTCATGCGCAGGATCTTTCCGTTGAGGGATGCGGGGTCTTGCGACAGGTCGGGCACTCCGGCATCGCCGACCGTCGCGTAGAGCAGGCCGTCGGGACCGAAGGCGATGCGGCCGCCGTTGTGGTTGCCCGCCTTGCGCAGCCCCGCGAGCACGACCTCGGGTTCGCCGAGCCCGCCCGCGGCGTAGGGCATGCGCACGATGCGGTTGTCGTCGGCCGCGGTGAGGTACGCGTACACCCAGGTCGTGTCGTCGGTCTCGAGCACGGCGAGCCCGAGCAGCCCGCCCTCGCCGCCCGCGACGACGCCCGGCACGGTGCCCACCTCGACGGGCGACCGGTCGGACGCGATGCTCAGGATGCGCGCGTCGTCGCGCTGCGAGACGAGCGTCTCGGTCTCGTCGACGCGCACGACCGACCACGGGGCGGCGAGCCCGGTCGTGACGTCGCGCGGCGTCCCGGAGGGCTGCACCCGTGCCACGGTCGGCTCCGGAGTCGGCGCGGGCGTGCCCGGGGAGGTGCGCGGTGCCGCCTGGCCGCACCCGGCGAGGACGAGGGTCGCGACGACGGCGACGACGGGGAGGCTGCGGCGCATGCCCCGACCCTACGTCGCGCGACCGTCGCCGCGGCTGGGACGCACCTGGAAGACGCTGCGCGCGGGCGGCGGGGAGGGGGTGGAGGACGCGTCGGTCACGATCGCCGCCCCCGCGATCCAGTCGCGCAGGTCACGACCGCGCACGACGCTCGCCGGATGCGGTCCGCCCGCGAGCAGGCGCGGCATCCAGTCGAGCGGCAGGTCGGCCTTCGAGGCGACGAGCACGAAGTTGCCGTACCGCCGGCCCTTGAGCACCGCGGACTCGGCGAGCAGCGCGGTGTCGGTGAAGACGTACCCGAGCGTCGACGCCTGGCCGCGCGCGAAGGCGAGCGCGCCGCCGTCGGCGACGTTGACGAGCAGCACGCCCGCGGGGGCGAGGTACGCCGCGACGTCGGCGTAGAACTCCGCGCTCGTCACGTGCGCCGGGATGCGCGCCCCGCCGAAGACGTCGACGATCGCGAGGTCGACGGTGCCGCGCAGCGCCGGGGGCAGCTTCCCGAGCGTCGCGCGGGCATCCCCGTAGCGGATGCGGATGCTCGCGCTTTTCGACCACGGCAGGTGCTCGCGCACGAGGTCGACGAGCCCGCGCTCGAGCTCGAGCACCTGCTGCCGCGATCCCGGTCGCGTCGCCTCGAGGTAGCGGGGGAGGGTCAGGGCGCCGGCTCCGAGGTGCAGCGCGGTCAGCGGACCGGGCGGGAGCTGGTCGATCACGTGTCCCATGCGGGCGATGTACTCGAAGAAGAGCTCGGTCGGCCGGGCGGGATCGACGTGCGACTGCGGCGTGCCGTCGACCACGAGGAGGTAGCTGCCCGGGTTGAACGGGTCGTCGCGGATGACGGCGTGCAACCCGCTCTCGAGGGTCGCTTCGGCGATGTCGGCCATGCCTCCAGTCTCACCCCGGCGGATGGTCCGACGGACCGCATTCGGAGCCCGCGCCTTAAACTGGGGGCAAGGGGGAGGTGAGCGCATGCGCACCGGCGGATCGATCTACGAGGAGGCGGGGGGCGCCGTCGGCCTCGGCGCGGCGGTGACCGTCTTCTACGCGCGCGTCGTCGCCGACCCGGAACTCGCGGGCTACTTCGCCGGCGTGGATCTCGACCGCTTGCACGCGCACCAGCGCGCGTTCCTCGCCATGGCGTTCGGCGGCCCCGACGTCTACACCGGGCGCCCGCTCGACCGCGCGCACGCGCGCCTCGGCATCACCGACGCGCACTTCGATCGCGCCGTCGAGCACCTCGCTCAGAGCCTCGCCGACCTCGGGCTGGCTCCCGCCGCCGTCGCCGTCGTGCGCACCCGGGTCGGCGCCCTTCGGGCGTCGATCGTGGCCCCGCGGGAGGGGCCGGACGCCGCGCCGCGGGCCTTATAGACCCGAAGCGGGGAGGAAGTCAAGGAATAGCTGGACGTCGGCCGGAGTTGGCACCTATAGTTGACCCTTGCGCCCACTACCACTCTCGCCCTCATATTGCGGTCGGCTTGAGAGTGTCCCGGGCGAAATCCCACCGACCGACACGAAATGAAGCCTGAGCGCTTCACGGAGGTTGTTTCCTTTGGCTGCTGCGCGCACGTCTAAGAAGTCCCCCATCACCGGCCGCACCGCATCGCGGCTCTCCTTCGCCAAGATCACCGACACCCTGACGGTGCCGGATCTGCTGGCGCTGCAGACGGAGAGCTTCGACTGGCTGGTGGGGAACGACGCCTGGAAGAAGCGCGTGGAGGCCGCCAAGGCCGCTGGCGACGCGGGCGTTCCCGAGACCACGGGCCTCGACGAGATCTTCGAGGAGATCTCCCCGATCGAGGACCTCGGCGAGACGATGCAGTTGTCGTTCTCGGCCCCTGAGCTCGAGGAGCCGAAGTACACGATCGACGAGTGCAAGGAGCGCGGCAAGACGTTCGCCGCGCCGCTCTACGTCAACGCCGAGTTCATGAACCACATGACGGGCGAGATCAAGACCCAGACGGTCTTCATGGGCGACTTCCCGCTCATGACCGAGAAGGGCACCTTCATCATCAACGGCACCGAGCGTGTCGTCGTGTCGCAGCTCGTGCGCAGCCCGGGCGTCTACTTCGAGCGTCAGAACGACAAGACGTCCGACAAGGACATCTACTCGGCGCGCGTCATCCCGAGCCGCGGTGCGTGGCTCGAGTTCGAGATCGACAAGCGCGACCAGGTGGGCGTGCGCATCGACCGCAAGCGCAAGCAGTCGGTCACCGTGTTCCTCAAGGCGCTCGGCATGACGAGCGAAGAGATCCTCGCCGCCTTCCCCGGCTACGAGTCGATCGCCGGCACCCTCGAGAAGGACGCCATCCTCACCAAGGAAGAGGCGCTCAAGGACATCTACCGCAAGCTCCGCCCGGGAGAGCAGGTCGCCGCCGAGGCCGCGCGCGCGCTGCTCGACAACTTCTACTTCAACCCGAAGCGCTACGACCTGGCGAAGGTGGGTCGCTACAAGATCAACCGCAAGCTCGGCATCGACGCGGGGCTGAAGGATTCGGTGCTGACGCTCGAGGACATCCTCGCGACGATCAAGTACCTCGTGGCCCTCCACGCCGAGCAGACGACCCTCCCGGGCGTCCGCGACGGCAAGAAGGTCGACATCCGTCTCGACGTCGACGACATCGACCACTTCGGCAACCGCCGCATCCGCGCGGTCGGCGAGCTCATCCAGAACCAGGTGCGCACCGGCCTCTCCCGCATGGAGCGCGTCGTGCGCGAGCGCATGACCACGCAGGACATCGAGGCCATCACGCCGCAGACCCTGATCAACGTGCGCCCCGTCGTCGCCGCGATCAAGGAGTTCTTCGGCACCTCCCAGCTCTCGCAGTTCATGGACCAGAACAACCCGCTCGCGGGTCTGACGCACAAGCGGCGTCTCTCGGCCCTCGGCCCGGGCGGTCTGTCCCGTGAGCGCGCGGGCGTCGAGGTGCGCGACGTGCACCCGAGCCACTACGGCCGCATGTGCCCGATCGAGACCCCGGAAGGCCCGAACATCGGCCTCATCGGCTCGCTCGCGTCGTTCGCCCGCATCAACTCGTTCGGCTTCATCGAGACCCCGTACCGGCGCGTGAGCAACGGCAAGGTGTCGACGACGATCGACTACCTGACCGCCTCCGAGGAGGACGAGTACGTCGTCGCCCAGGCCAACGCGCCCCTCGGCGCCGACGGCAAGTTCACCGAGCCCAAGGTGCTCGTGCGCAAGAAGGGCGGCGAGGTCGAACTCGTCGACGCCGACCAGGTCGACTACATGGACGTGAGCCCGCGCCAGATGGTGTCGGTCGCGACCTCGCTCATCCCGTTCCTCGAGCACGACGACGCGAACCGCGCGCTCATGGGCGCGAACATGCAGCGTCAGGCCGTGCCGCTGCTGCGGTCGGAGTCGCCCGTCGTGGGCACCGGCATGGAGGGCTACGCCGCGATCGACGCCGGGGACGTCATCACCGCGCTCGGCGCGGGGGTCGTCTCCGAGGTCTCGGCCGACGTCGTCACCGTCATGCTCGACGCCGGCGGCACGCAGGACTACTACCTGCGCAAGTTCGACCGCTCCAACCAGGGCACGTCGTACAACCACCGCGTGATCGTCGACGCCGGCGACCGCGTCGAGGTCGGCCAGGTCATCGCCGACGGTCCCGCGACCGAGAACGGCGAACTCGCGCTCGGCAAGAACCTCCTCGTGGCGTTCATGCCGTGGGAGGGGCACAACTTCGAAGACGCGATCATCCTCAGCCAGAACCTCGTGAAGGACGACGTGCTCTCGTCGATCCACATCGAGGAGTACGAGGTCGACGCCCGCGACACGAAGCTCGGCAAGGAGGAGATCACGCGCGACCTGCCGAACGTGAGTCCCGACCTGCTCGCCGACCTCGACGAGCGCGGCATCATCCGCATCGGTGCCGAGGTGCGCCCCGGCGACATCCTCGTCGGCAAGGTCACGCCGAAGGGTGAGACCGAGCTCTCCGCCGAGGAGCGGCTTCTGCGCGCGATCTTCAACGAGAAGAGCCGCGAGGTGCGCGACACGTCGCTCAAGGTTCCCCACGGCGAAGAGGGCACCATCATCGGGGTCAAGGTCTTCGACGCCCAGGACGGCGACGACGAGCTCGGCTCGGGCGTCAACCAGCGCGTCGTGGTCTTCATCGCCCAGAAGCGCAAGATCACCGAGGGCGACAAGCTCGCCGGTCGTCACGGCAACAAGGGCGTCATCGCGAAGATCCTGCCCGTCGAGGACATGCCCTTCATGGAGGACGGCACGCCCGTCGACGTCGTGCTCAACCCGCTCGGCATCCCCGGTCGCATGAACTTCGGTCAGGTGCTCGAGACCCACCTCGGGTGGGTCGCCAAGCAGGGCTGGGAGGTCGAGGGCTCGCCGAAGTGGGCCGCCAACCTGCCCAAGGAGGCGCACTCCGCCGCCCCCGGCACGAAGCTCGCGACCCCGGTCTTCGACGGCGCGCTCGAGGAGGAGATCGAGGGACTGCTCGACAGCACCCTGCTCAACCGCGATGGCGAGCGGCTCATCGACAGCTCGGGCAAGACCCGGTTGTTCGACGGTCGCTCCGGCGAGCCGTTCCCCGACCCGGTGAGCGTCGGCTACATGTACATCCTCAAGCTGCACCACCTCGTGGACGACAAGATCCACGCGCGCAGCACGGGCCCGTACTCGATGATCACGCAGCAGCCGCTCGGTGGTAAGGCGCAGTTCGGTGGACAGCGCTTCGGTGAGATGGAGGTGTGGGCCCTCGAGGCCTACGGCGCCGCGTACGCCCTCCAGGAGCTGCTGACGATCAAGTCCGACGACATCCTCGGCCGCGTGAAGGTCTACGAGGCGATCGTCAAGGGCGAGAACATCCAGGAGCCCGGCATCCCCGAGAGCTTCAAGGTGCTGATCAAGGAGATGCAGTCGCTGTGCCTGAACGTCGAGGTCCTCGGCGCCGACGGCAGCGTGCTGAGCCTCAAGGACACGGACGACGAGATCTTCCGCGCCGCCGAAGAGCTCGGCATCAACATCTCCTCCCGGTTCGAGTCGTCGTCGATCGACGACATCTGAGCCCGGCCACCGAAGAATTCGAAACGACAGGTAGAGAGAGAACTACGTGATCAACGCGACCAGTTTCGATCAGCTCAAGATCGGCCTTGCGACCTCCGCGGACATCCGCGCGTGGTCCTACGGCGAGGTCAAGAAGCCCGAGACCATCAACTACCGAACCCTCAAGCCGGAGAAGGACGGTCTGTTCGGCGAGCAGATCTTCGGCCCCTCCCGCGACTGGGAGTGCTCGTGCGGCAAGTACAAGCGGGTGCGCTTCAAGGGCATCGTCTGCGAGCGCTGCGGTGTCGAGGTGACGAAGTCGTCGGTGCGCCGCGAGCGCATGGGCCACATCGAGCTCGCCGCCCCGGTGACGCACATCTGGTACTTCAAGGGCGTGCCGAGCCGCCTCGGCTACCTGCTCGACATGGCGCCGAAGGACCTCGAGAAGGTCATCTACTTCGCCGCGTACATGGTCATCTCGGTCGACGAGGAGGGTCGCCACAACGACCTCCCCGGGCTCGAGAACGAGATCCGTCTCGAGATCAAGCAGCTCGAGCAGCAGCGCGACTCCGCGATCGCCGTGCGCCTCGCGGCGCTCGAGCAGGATCTCGCGGCGCTCGAGGAGGAGGGCGCGAAGAGCGACCAGAAGCGCAAGGTCCGCGACGCGGGCGAGAAGGAGATGGGGCAGGTCCGCAAGTCGTTCGACGAGCAGATCGCCCAGCTCGAGCGCGTGTGGGACGACTTCCGCAGCCTCAAGGTCGGCGACCTCAAGCCCGAGGACTCCGTGTTCCACGAACTGCAGGACCGCTTCGGCCTGTACTTCGAGGCGTACATGGGCGCCGAGGCGATCCAGAAGCGGCTGCAGGCGTTCGACCTCCAGGCCGAGAGCGACGCGCTGCACGACGAGATCGCGAACGGTCGCGGCGGGCAGAAGAAGATCCGCGCGATCAAGCGCCTCCGCGTCGTCAACTCGTTCCTGCAGACCGGCAACTCGCCGGCCGCGATGGTGCTCGACGTCGTCCCGGTCATCCCGCCGGAGCTGCGCCCGATGGTGCAGCTCGACGGTGGCCGCTTCGCGACCTCCGACCTGAACGACCTGTACCGTCGCGTGATCAACCGCAACAACCGCCTGCGTCGTCTGCTCGACCTGGGCGCGCCGGAGATCATCGTCAACAACGAGAAGCGGATGCTGCAGGAGGCCGTCGACGCGCTGTTCGACAACGGCCGCCGCGGCCGCCCGGTCACCGGGACCGGCAACCGCGCGCTCAAGTCGCTCTCCGACATGCTCAAGGGCAAGCAGGGCCGATTCCGCCAGAACCTGCTCGGCAAGCGCGTCGACTACTCGGGCCGTTCGGTCATCATCGTCGGCCCGCAGCTCAAGCTGCACCAGTGCGGTCTGCCCAAGCAGATGGCGCTCGAGCTGTTCAAGCCGTTCGTGATCAAGCGCCTGATCGACCTGTCGCACGCGCAGAACATCAAGTCGGCCAAGCGCATGGTCGAGCGGTCGCGCCCGCAGGTCTGGGACGTGCTCGAGGAGATCATCCGCGAGCGCCCGGTTCTGCTGAACCGCGCGCCCACGCTGCACCGTCTCGGCATCCAGGCGTTCGAGCCGCAGCTCGTGGAGGGCAAGGCGATCCAGCTGCACCCGCTCGTCTGCGCCGCATTCAACGCGGACTTCGACGGCGACCAGATGGCCGTCCACCTCCCGCTGAGCGTCGAGGCCCAGGCCGAGGCCCGCATCCTGATGCTGGCGTCGAACAACATCCTGAAGCCGTCCGACGGCCGTCCGGTGACCCTGCCCTCGCAGGACATGATCATCGGCCTGCACCACCTGACCACGGTCAAGGAGGGTGCCGTCGGCGAGGGCCGCGCGTTCTCGTCGATCGCCGAGGCGATCCTCGCGTTCGACCAGAAGTCGCTCGACCTGAACGCGCCCGCGCGCATCCGGCTCGAGGGCGTCTACTTCGCCGAGGGCGAGGTGCCGGAGGGCTTCGAGCAGGGCGGCACCCGTCTCGTCTCGACCACCCTCGGTCGCGCGCTGTTCAACGAGACGCTGCCGGTCGACTACCCGTACGTCGAGGCCGTCGCCGACAAGGGCAAGATCTCCGCGATCGTCAACGACCTCGCGGAGCGCTACCCCAAGGTGGAGGTCGCCGCGGCGCTCGACCGGATCAAGGACGCCGGGTTCCACTGGGCGACCCGTTCCGGCGTCACCGTCGCGCTGTCGGACATCATCACCCCGAAGGACAAGCCCGAGATCATCGCGAAGCACGAGAAGCGTGCCTCGAAGGTCCAGGGCGAGTACGACAAGGGTCTGATCGACGACGCCTCGCGCCGCCGGGAGCTCATCGAGATCTGGACCGAGGCCACCAACGAGGTCGCGCTGTCCATGCAGGCGTCGTACACGGCCGGCAACAACATCTTCCGGATGGTGTCGTCGGGTGCCCGTGGCAACTGGCTGCAGGTGCGCAACATCTCGGGTATCCGCGGCCTGGTCGCGAACCCGAAGGGT
>Ga0209066_10001678_pt1 | contig 28706 bp, 24 predicted proteins | sample All_14_2_FD_187198 | JGI IMG/M metagenome (GOLD analysis project Ga0209066, IMG submission 187198) | Freshwater microbial communities in response to fracking from Pennsylvania, USA - Allegheny Zone_MetaG_DW_15 (SPAdes) (version 2) ...
GTGCGCCGCATCCGCACCTCGCGCCCGGCCTGACGGACCGGTGGACGGGTCAGCACCTCACGACACACCGGCCTTTCTCGGGGTCGAACGCTCGCTGTCCGGGCGTCAGTGGCGCGAGCGCCCGTACGATCCGGCGGTTGCACGGGCCCACGCCCAGTCCTTAAGTCTGGGTGAGCCGCTGGCCCGTGCCCTGGCCTCACGCGGGGTCCGGCCGGAGGAGGGGGCCGACTTCCTCGATCCGACCCTGCGCGCCCTGTTCCCGGACCCGTCCAGCTTTGCCGATATGGACGCAGCCGCCTCGGCCATCGTCGATGCGCTGGAGCGTCGGGCCAATATCCATGTGTTTGCCGACTATGACGTCGACGGGGCCTCCAGTGCGGCCCTGCTGGTCCGCTGGTTCCGCGAGATGGGCCACGACCTGCCCCTCTATGTCCCCGACCGCGTGACCGAGGGCTATGGCCCCAGCCCCCGGGCCTTCGACACGCTCAAGGCCGCCGGCGCCGATCTGGTGATCACCGTCGACTGTGGTGCGGCCGCCGAGGTCGCGCTGGCCCATGCGGCCGACATCCAGCTCGGCGTCGTGGTCATCGACCACCACCTGATGCGGGGCGAGGCCCCGGCCTGTCTGGCCGTGGTCAATCCCAACCGGGCGGACTGCCGCTCGGGGCAGGGCAATCTGGCGGCCGCCGGCGTGGTCTTCGTGCTGCTGGCGGCCCTCAACCGTGAGGCGCGTCGGCGCGGCCTGTTCGAGGGACGAAGCGAGCCCGACCTGAAGCGCTGGCTGGATCTCGCGGCGCTGGGCGCCATCTGCGACGTCACCGCCCTGACCGGCTTCAACCGCGCGCTGGCCCGGCTGGGGCTGCAGGTCATGTCCTCCTGGGCCAATCCCGGGCTGAAGGCCCTGCTGGACGTGGCGGGCAGCGAACCCGGCGAGGCCAAGAGCAACCATGCCGGCTTTATCCTTGGCCCGCGCATCAATGCCGGTGGCCGGATCGGTCGCGCCGATCTGGGTGCTCGCCTGCTGTCGACTGACGACCCGGCCGAGGCCATGACGCTGGCCCGCGAGCTGGATGCGCTGAATATCGCCCGCCGCGAGGTCGAGGCCGAGGTCACGGAGGCCGCCGTCCGTCAGGGCGAGGCCATGGGCGTCGAGGATCCGTCCGTTGCTGCCGCCGTCATCGCAGGAGAGGGCTGGCATCCCGGCGTGGTCGGCATCGTCGCGGGGCGTCTGCGCGAGCGTTGGCGGAAGCCCGTGGTGGTCATCGGCCTGGACACCGTCAACGGCATCGGCAAGGGCTCGGGCCGGTCGCAAGCGGGCTACAACCTGGGCCGCGCCGTCCAGCAGGCGTTTGACGAGGGCGTGCTGCTGGCCGGGGGCGGACATGCCATGGCGGCGGGCATGACGGTGCGCATCGACCGGATCGATGCCCTGCGTGATTATCTGAACCAGACCCTCGCGGCCCAGACCGATACCGAGGCGGCCCGCGCGCTGGATGCTGTGCTCGTCGATGCCCTGATCGAGCCGGGTGCGGCCGATCGCGCCCTGTTCGACTCGTTCGAGAAACTGGCGCCCTTCGGCCCGGGAAACCCCGAGCCGGTGTTTGCGCTCGAGCGGGTGCGGCCCGTCGATGTGCGCCCGATGAAGGGCGGGCATTTGCGCTGTCTGCTGCGTGGCGCAGACGGGCGGTCATTGCGCGCGGTCGCCTGGCGGTGCGCGGATCAGGAGAGCGGCCAGGCCCTGGCGGCCGGCGACGCCCTGAATATCGTCGGTCGTCTCAAGCCCGACGACTGGAATGGCCGACGCGGCGTCCAGTTCGAAATCGACGATGTCGCCGACCCGCGACGGGCCTGATCGATTCAGTTCGGTAAAGAGGGTTGCAAGCGCCGGAATCGCCCGCTATATCGCCGCTTCCCCGCGCAGCGGTCCCTTCGTCTATCGGTTAGGACGTCAGGTTTTCAACCTGAAAAGAGGGGTTCGATTCCCCTAGGGACTGCCACGCGGGGCTTTCCCCACATGTCGATCGTCTTTCCGTCCCGCGACTGCGGCGCGCGTGAAAGTGCCCGTTTCCAGCCCGGCTGCTCTCGCGCTAGACAGGCAGGATGAACGATGCCCGGCAAAGTTATCATCTGTTCGGTCTGCGGATCTCCAGTGACATCCGCCTGCCCGGCTTGCTGTTTGCGCCCGGCGACGAGCCTGGCGACGTGGAAATTCGTCGCGGTCTGGTCCCGACGGACGGTTCTGAAGTGGGTCCAAGGCTGGGGCCATTCAGCCATGTAGCCCGGGACGCGCTCTGGCTTCGCGTCCCGGGTATTGCGCGATATCTCGTTCGGGACGGACGGGAGCTTATTTACCAGCCGGAGGAAGGCGCTGATGAGGACAGCGTTCAGGTCTTCATCCTGGGAACCTGCATAGGCGCCCTGCTGTTGCAACGCGGACAGCTGGTCCTCCACGGCAACGCCTTTGAAGTCGGCGACGGGTGCGTGATCTGCGTCGGTCGATCCGGCGCAGGCAAGTCGACCCTGGCAGCCAGAATACTGCAGCGGGGCCATCGGATTATCGCGGACGATGTTTGCCTGATCGACCCGCAAGGGCGCGCGGTCCCGGGACTATCGCGCCTGAAATTGTGGCAGGACACGGCGAGCCGGCTGGAGATCGAAACCGGAGGGCTGCAGCGTATCCGCCCCCACATCGAGAAGTTTGACGTGCCGCTGGGCAAAGCGTTCCTCATGGAGCCTGCCCGCGTTCGCGCCATCTATGTGCTGACGCCGTGGAACCGGGACCGTTTCCTTGTCGAGGACCTGACCGGCATCGCCCAGTTCGAGGCGCTGCGAAGCAACAGCTACCGGTTCCGCTTCCTGAAGGCCATGGACATCGGGCCACAGCATTTGCAGCAGTGCAGCAAGCTGGCGGAGCATGCTCCCTTGGCCCGGGTGTTTCGCCCTCGCGCCGGGTTCGATATCGACGGCCTTGCCGACCTCATCCTGGCCGACCTCGCGAGCCGGAGCGTGGCAGCATGACGGCAAGGCTGTTCTGGCTGGCCTCCTACCCCAAGTCGGGGAACACCTGGTTCCGCGCCTTCCTTCGCAATCTGACCCGCGAAGGCGACGTGCCGGCGTCGATCAACGACCTCAGCTCGGGGGGCATAGCCAGTGCACGCGGCTGGCTTGACGAGGTGCTCGGGTTCGACACAGCCGATCTGGACCGGGATGAAATCGCGCGCCTGCGCCCCGCTGTCTATGGTTTCACGTCGGATCAATGCCGGACCTTCAGTTACCACAAGATCCATGACGCCTGTCATCGGGTCGATGGCGACCAATGGATTGTCAACGCCAGCGTCACCGCCGGTGCCCTCTACATGATCCGGAACCCGCTCGATGTGGCGATCTCCTATGCCAACCATAACGATTGCTCGATTGATGCGGCCATCGCGATGATGGAGGACCCCGAGCACCGCATGGCCCCTGACGATGGCAAGGGACTGAAGCCCCAGGTCGAGCAGCGCCTGCTGACCTGGTCAGACCATGTGCGAAGCTGGGTCGACAATCCCGATATCCCGGTCCATGTCCTGCGCTACGAAGACATGAAGGCGGATACCGACCGGGTGTTTGCGGAGGCCGCCTGTTTCCTCAAACAGCCCGCAGGGCCCGAGGACATCACGCGGGCCCTCGCCTTCTCCACCTTCGAGGCGCTCAAGGCGCAGGAAGACGAGGAGCCCTTCCGCGAGCGTAATCCGCGAAGCCCGCGCTTCTTTCGCAAAGGCCTGGTGGGCGATTGGCAAACCACGCTCACCGGTGCACAGATTGACAGGATCGTTCAGGCGCACGGCGCCGTCATGGGACGTTTCGGTTATATGGACGCGGTGGGATCACCGAAGATCATGTAGAGGGCGAAGGGCCGGTGTTGAATTCCGATACGATACTGAGGCGCAAGCCGGATCTTATCGCCACCGGAATGGGGGATGAGGCAGTCATGCTGGACATGAACAGCGGATCCTATTTCGGACTTTCGGGCGTGGGGCCGCACATCTGGCACATGCTGGAACAGGACTGCAGCGTCGGTGCCATTGTGGACGGCGTGAAGGAGGCCTTCGCCGTCTCCGCAGACGATACCGTCGATCAGGATGTCATGACCTTTCTGCAGGAAATGGTCGACAAGGAGCTGGTCCGGGTCGCCGACTAGGATGGTCGATTTCGCAATCATCGCGGGCAGATGGCGGGAAGTCGATCCATGTTCGCGGGCATAATCATTCGGGAAAGCGGCGCGGACCCGCGGGATTACTGCGACGCCGAAACGCTTCTCGCAGCGCTCACACCCTACGGACAGGCCGACAGGACGGGCGCATGGCACGGTGACGGCGCGCTTCTGGTCCAGGCTCTGACCTGGAACACCGAGGAATCGAAGCACGAGGCGGTGCCCGAAATCTGCGCCGGCACCGGGCGCGTGATCGTCGGCTGGATGCGGCTCGACAATCGCGCGGAACTCTGTGCCCAGCTTGGCCTTGAGCGCCGCGAAAGCCTGACCGACCCTCAGCTTGTGCTGGCCGCGCACCGCGCCTGGGGCGAGGCCTGTACCGGGCAGCTTGAAGGCGACTTCAGCTTCGTCATCTATGATCCGGAGCGGCACACGACCTTCTGCGCGCGCGACGCGCTCGGCGTCAGGCCGTTCTTCTATCACCTCAGCCGCGAGCTGTTCGTCTTCGCCAGTACGGCGGCGGTCTATCCCTGGCTCAGGCGCTTCGACGCGGCGCCTTCCAGGGAGTGGATGGCCCGGTTCCTGATCGGCGAGTCCATGGATCCGGTGAAGACGGCCTATGCGCACGTCCGCAAACTGCCGCCGGGCCATTTCCTCACCCTGGGTCGCGAAGGCGCGGCCGATCCTGTGCGCTATTTCGCCTTTGAAGACACGGCGCCCGACGCGGATCGACGCGAATCGCGCTGGGTTGATGCCTATCGCGAGGAATTCCATCGCGCCGTCGAAGCTCGCCTTCGCAGCGCCTCTCCCGTCGGGGCGGAGAACTCCGGCGGCCTCGACAGTGCAACGATCATCGGCCACGCGGTTGGCCGGATGAAGGGCGGCGGGGCCGACCTGCCCTGCTTCAGCGTATGCCACATGGAGCGGGAGGCGAGCTATATCCTCGATCTGGCCAGTCACTGCGGGATCAAGCACAATTACGTTCTGACGCGCCCGACCTATCAGCCTCTGCAGGAGGATAGCGAACGGGCGCACCGCGTCCTCGGCTATCCGCCGGAGCACAACCACGCCCTGTTCCACGTCCCGATCTTCGAGCAGTGCGAGGCCGCAGGGGTCCGAACCCTTCTGTCGGGGTTCGGCGGCGATGAAATGGTGACGAGCCAGGCCGAGTTCCTGTATCGCGAGCTGCTTCTCGCGGGCCGGTACACCCAGCTCTTCGATGGCTTGCCCGGCAATCCTGTCCAGCGTGCAGGCCGCATGGCGGCGATGGTTGCGAGGCAGACAAGGCCGAAACCGGTGGCTGCTCCGCCCACGCCGCGCCTGCGACGCAGCCTTCTGCGCCGGGACGTCATCAGGGATTACGACCTGACCGGGTTCAATGAAGCGAAGGCGGAGGCCTTCCGGCAGGCCGGCACGCTGAACGGACAGCTTCTGACCAGCCCGGCCTTCCGAACCGCCGTTGTCGGTCGGCTGGAAGGCTGCACCCTGATGGCGGCGAGTTATCGGATCGATTACCGCTGGCCCCTGCTGGATCGCCGCCTGATCGCCCAATTTCTTGCTACGCCGTCGATCGAGAAGCGCTACCGGAACTGGGGGCGATATCTTCACCGGCGGGCCTGTGCGGGCACGATTCCCGAGAAAATCCTTTGGAAACAGAGCAAGTATCTTGGGGGCATCCCCCATATCGGACGCGACCGACAGGTTGTCGACGTCGATGTCGAGGCGTTCCCCGGGGTGCTGATTGACATCATCGATCGCGATGCAGTCTCCGCACAGACGAACACCTTGAAATGCGCACTGGCCGATGGCGACACCTGGCGTTCCAGAGTAGCCGAGAGAAACAACTTGCGCGCGCTGAGCGCCCTCGATATCTGGTTGACTGGTATTCTGGCATAGGAGCCCAGCCGTGACCAACGTGACTGACCTCAAGCTGTCGCCGGATGACGTCCGGGACATCAAACCGGCCTATCAGCGCCCGGTACTGATAGAACTCGACGCCCATGAAACTGCGGGCGGAATCATCACCGGCCCGATTATCGAGAACAGCACCTACTACATCAGCTGATTGCCTGGGCGGGCAGTGCCACGCCGCTCGCGCGCAGGCTTGCCCTGCGCAGGGATCAGTTACTGGGCGTCCGGATCCGTACAAGGGCTCCGGACTCTGGCCATGCGCCAGCGTAAAGGCGATGGTGGATTGGGGGTCTAACGTCTCGGTCTTTCCGACAGTCCCGCGCCGATCTGCGACTGCGTCGCAGACGCAACCTGCGGTGTAAAACCGGCGTTTTCGCACTCCACAGGCTTCACAGAACCGTGTTAAACATAGCCATGTCTGCTGTTCGCGGGCGGGGGTGTATTGCTGTGTCTGACCTAGAGGGGCTTGATACGCCGGGCACGATCGAGATCGTCGGCAAGGTCAAGTGGTTTGATCCCGGAAAGGGATACGGGTTCATCGTTCCGGACGATCCGGACATGACCGATCTCAAGGATGTCCTGCTGCACATCAGCAGCCTGCGCGATACCGGCCGGGACAGCGCGCCTGAAGGCGCATCGATTCGCTGCGAATGCGTCCGCCGCCCCAAGGGCTGGCAGGTGCTTGAGGTGCTCGATCTCGCAGACGACGACAGCGCCGATCCTTCCGAACTCCGCACCGGCTATGACGGCCTGAGGACCTTTGGACGGTCTGCGTCGGCACCCGATGCCGAGCCTCTGTCCGGCCTGCCGCTGGAGCCGGCGGTCGTGAAATGGTTCAATCGCACCAAGGGCTATGGTTTTGTGGTGCGCGATGAGGCCGAGGGCGATATCTTCGTCCACGTCGAGACCCTGCGTCGCTGCGGCATCGAGGACCTGTTGCCCGGCGATCCGGTCCAGGTTCGCTTCGGCGAGGGCCCCAAGGGGCTGGTCGTTGCGGAAATCAGAATGGGCGGAGACACTTCCGCCTGACGAAAGAGGTGGAACCGGTGTTGAAGCGTTATCTTCCTGCAGCCGCGATCATGGCGGCCCTTCTGTTCACCGGCGCCTGTAGCCAGGACAATGGCTCGGCCGATGGCCAGACCCTGCCGGTGGAAGCCCTCAGCGTCGTCACCGACGAGGGCAGTTTCGACTTCGACGTCGAGATCGCCGACGACGAGGCCGAGCGGGCCCGGGGCCTGATGTATCGCCCGCCGCTGGAAGACGACAAGGGCATGCTGTTCCAGTTCCCCGATGCGGCCGAGCGCGCCTTCTGGATGCAGAACACGCCCAGCTCGCTCGATATCGTCTATCTGGACCCGCAGGGCTGCATCATCTCGATCGCCGCCCATACGACCCCTCACGCGGAAACCACCTATCCCTCGAACGGCGCCGCCAAGGGCGTGCTTGAGGTCCGGGCCGGTCGCATGGGCGAAATCGGGGCCGGCCAGGGCGACCGAGTCCGCCACCCCTTCTTCGACACCCAGACCCCCTGCAGTTGATGTGATGACCTTGACCCGCAGTCTGCCCGTCGCCGCCCTGCTTGCGGCAATGCTGTTCACCGGTGCCTGTGCCCAGGACGCGGTGACGGCGGACGGCGTGCAGTCCCTGCCGGTCGAGCCCCTGACGGTGGTCACCGCCAGGGGAAGTTTCGACTTCGAGGTCGAGATCGCGGATGAGTTCGAAGAGCGCCAGCGCGGCCTGATGTACCGTCCCCCGCTGGCCGACGACCGGGGCATGCTGTTCCAGTATCCCGAGGCAGCCGAGCGCGGCTTCTGGATGCTGAACACGCCCAGTTCGCTGGATATCGTCTATCTGGATCCGCAGGGGTGCATAATCTCGATCGCCGGAAACACCACACCCAATACCGAGGCCACCTATCCCTCAGGCGGGGCCGCCAACGGCGTGCTCGAGGTCCGGGCCGGGCGTATGGGCGAGATCGGGGCGCAGCCGGGCGACCGGGTCCGTCATCCCTTCTTCGATACCGAGGCGCCCTGCGATCGCTGATCCGCGTTGCGGGCCGGGCAGGGGCGTGGCATGAGAGCCGTCCCTTGATGTCGGGGTGTAGCGCAGCCTGGTAGCGCATCTGCTTTGGGAGCAGAGGGTCGGAGGTTCGAATCCTCTCGCCCCGACCAAGGGCCGGGCGGCTGGACCGCCGGGGCGACGCTCGCTAAACGAGGGTCAGCGCGGGGCGAGGGCCCCTTTGAGGCGAACGAGACGGACATGTTGGCGCGTATCTACAGACCGGCGAAAACCGCCATGCAGTCGGGCAAGGCGAAGACCGCCGCCTGGATTCTGGAGTTCATGCCGGCGTCCGCGCGCTTTATCGATCCGCTGATGGGCTGGACCGGCTCGACCGACATGAACGGCCAGGTGCGCCTGACCTTCGACACCCGGGACGAGGCCGTCGCCTATGCCGAGCGCCACGGGATCGCCTTCCGTCTGCAGGAGCCGCACGAAGCCCCCCTGATCCTCAAGGCTTATGCCGACAATTTCGCCACCCACCGCAAACAGCCCTGGACGCACTGAACGTCCACCGGACTGACCGCGACCCGGGCGCCCTTAGCTCAGCTGGATAGAGCACCCGCCTTCTAAGCGGACGGTCGCAGGTTCGAATCCTGCAGGGCGCGCCACGGTTTCAGCAGCAGGACGTCAACCAGCTGATCACCATCCAGCACATCTTGCTGTTTGTGCATCGGCGATTTGCGCCTCAAGTTCCTCGCGGTCCCAGAGCCGCTCCGCTGCATCGCAACGTCCACCCCCCTCGGCGTCGGTCAAATCGACCGTTGCTCGTCCGCCATCATGTGTGAGGGCTTCGGAGGGTCCGCCCGGCGCTTCGATGATCAGGTCCGGGCAGAGGGACTTCGACACCTGCAAGACACCGGAGTCCCCGGACTCTTCGATGTGCACCGGCCAGTATGTCGCCATTCCAAATCGCGCGCGCTGCTGGAGCTCATAGATGACCACGCAGCGTCCCGCTGAACCCTCGCCGAGATCGATATCGAGCGTCACAGGCTTTCGAGGGGGCGAGCAGGCCGAGATCGAGCCGGCAATCATGATCGCGCCGATTACTGCTGTCGTAGCGGTTGCCTTCATGAGGCCGAGGATCGCACTGCCATCGAGGCCGCGCAATGCGGGCCGCCTGACTCCCGCCTTTCCTCGCCCGGGCGGTTGCGAAGCGGGGGCGGATGCCGTCTATAAGGCGGTCATGACGATCCGTACGCCGTCACGCCTTCATCGCCTGTTTGCCGCAGGGTCCGCTCTCGCGGCGGCGCTGGTGCTGGCCGCGTGCGGGGGCAATGATGACAAGAAGGCCGCCGCCCCGGATGACGATCTGGCTGGTCTGCCGCCGGTCGAGGCGACGGCGCCGGGCACCATCGGCCCGACCCTGGCCGCCGTGCGCCGGCGCGGGCGTCTGAACTGCGGCGTGCACGAGGGTCTGGTCGGCTTCGCCTATACGGACAACCGGGGTCAGTGGCGCGGCTTTGATGTCGACTTCTGCCGGGCCATGGCGGCCGCCATCTTCAATGACCCCAACGCCGTGCGATTCGTTCCCTTGACCACCGCCCAGCGGTTCGAGGCCCTCCGCGAGGGCCGGGTTGATGTGGTCTGGCGCAACACCAGCTGGACCATGGACCGGGACGTGACCGAGGATGTCTCGTTCGCCGGCACCAACTACTATGATGGCCAGGGCTTTCTGGTGCGGCGCGCGCTCAATCTGGGCAGTGCCACCGAGCTGAACGGGGCGCGGATATGCGTTCAGGCCGAGTCGACCTCCCAGCTAAACCTCGCCGACTATTTCCGCCTGCGCGGACTGGAGTATGAGCCGGTCGTGGTCTCGACTGAGGAAGAGGCCCGTCGCGCCTATGCCGACGAACGCTGCGATGCCTTCACCGCTGATGTCTCGGCGCTGGCTGCGGCACGCACCACCCTGGCCAATCCAGAACAGCACGCCATTCTGCCGGACGTGATTTCCAAGGAGCCGCTGGGTCCAATCGTCCGCCGCGATGATCCGCACTGGACCCGGGTGGTCCGCTGGACGCTGAACGCCCTGATTCTCGCCGAGGAATATGGCGTCACCCGCGACACCGTTGCCGATCAGGCCGAACAGGCCCGTGATCCGCGCATCCGTCGCCTGCTGGGCGTCGAGGGCGAGTTCGGCACCCGTCTGGGACTGTCGGACCGTTGGGCCTATCAGGCGATTTCGGCGGTCGGGAACTACGGTGAGATTTTTGCCCGCAATCTGGGGTCGGATTCGGCGCTGGACCTTGCCCGCGGCCTGAATGCACAGTGGAACGCAACACCGGGCGGGCTGATCTACGGCCTGCCGATCCGATAAACGACAAGAACGGGCACCCCGGGGGACTCATGGAAACGACGAAACGTGGCGGCGTGCCGCTCTATCTCTGGATGCTGCTCGGCTTTGCCGTCGGCCTCGGCGGCGGCCTCTACGTCAATCTGAATGATCTGGTGGTCATTCCCTGGGTCATGGAGCTGATCCAGGCCGTCGGCCAGATCTTCCTGCGTCTGCTGTTCATGCTGGTCATTCCCCTGCTGTTCTCGGCGCTCGCCGTCGGCGTGGCCGAGATGGGCGACCTCAAGTCGCTGGGCCGCGTGGGGTTCAAGACGCTGTTCTTCACCATCATGGTCTCGGCCATCGCGGTCGGGATCGGCCTCGGCATGGTCAACTACTTCCAGCCGGGAGCGGGCGTGGATCCGGCGCTGGCCGCGCAACTGCTGGAAGACGGAGCCGATGGCGCCGCCGCCATCGTCGGCAATGCGCCGCAAAGCATCGAGGCCGGCAAGTTCTTCCTCGACATGATCCCGTCGAACGTCATCACGGCCGCCGCCGACAACCAGATCCTGCCGGTCATGGTGTTCGCCCTGATCTTCGGCATCGGCATGGTCATGGCAAAGTCGAAAGCGACGGACGCGCTTCAGGAAAGCCTTCAGGGGCTGCTGGAAGTGATGATGAAGCTGATCAACGCCGTCATCAAACTGGCGCCGATCGCCATTGCGGCCCTGATGTTCAACCTGGCCGCCGTGTTCGGCTGGGACCTGCTGGTCCGGCTGGGGGCCTATGCGGGCGTCGCCGTCGGCGCCATGGCGATCCACATGTTCATCGTCTATCCGCTGCTGGTCCTGATCTTCGGCGGCATGAACCCGCTGAAGTTCGCCCGCGGCGTTCGCGAGCCCTTCGTGGTGGCCTTCTCCACGGCCTCCTCCAACGCCACCCTGCCGATCGCCATCAAGGCCGCAGAGGAACAGCTGAACCTTCCCAAGCGCATCGCGCGCTTCGTGCTGACGGTGGGGGCCACGGCCAACCAGAACGGCACCGCCCTGTTCGAGGGGGTGACGGTGCTGTTCCTGGCCCAGTTCTTCGGGGTCGACCTGAACCTTCAGCAGCAGCTGGTGGTGATGCTGGTCTGTATCCTGGGCGGCATCGGCACGGCCGGTGTGCCGGCGGGCTCGCTGCCCGTGGTGGCGCTGATCCTTGTCATGGTCGGTGTCCCGGCCGAGGGCATCGGCCTGATCCTCGGCGTCGATCGCTTCCTCGACATGTGCCGCACCACGCTGAACGTCACCGGCGATCTGGTGGCCGCCACTGTGGTCTCGCGCGGGGAGAAGGACATCCCGGCCTCGGTCGCGGGCCCGGAGCCCGTCGCGCCACCGACCTCCTGAAGCGTCAGCCGGTCTGGATGGGGGTGTCGCTGCGGCTCCCCCATTCGGCCCAGCTCCCGTCATAGAGCCGCGCCGACCGACCCAGCACGGTCAGCGCCAGCACCAGAATGGCGGCCGTGACCCCTGACCCGCAGGTGGTGATCGGCACGGCCGTGTCGTCCAGCCCGCGCTCCTCGAATGCGTCCTCAAGATCGGCCGGACCCCGCAGACGTCCCGCCTCATCGACCAGAGCTGAGTAGGGCAGGTTCCTCGCCCCGGGCATATGACCGGGCCGCACGCCCGGGCGAGGCTCGGCGCTTTCGCCCCGGAACCGGACGGCGCCCCGCGCATCCAGCACAGGTGTGGTGCCCTCTGTCAGGGCCCGACGCACGGCCTCGATGTCGACGACGGCGTTCCGATCCAGTCGGGCCTCGAAGCGGGTAGGTGCGGGCGAGGTCTCACCGCTTTCGGTCTCGCCTCCGGCCCGGGTCCAGGCGTCCAGCCCGCCATTCAGCACCTGAACCTGACGGGCGCCAAAGGTCTTCAGCATCCACCTGGCGCGCGGCGCCGAGAACATCGGGCCCGCCTCATAGACGACAATCCGGTCGCCCTCTGACAAGCCCAGCGCCCCCATGGCCTGCCCGAAATGCGCCGCGTCCGGCAGTGTGTGGGGCAGGGGCGAGGTCGGGTCGGACACCGCCTCCAGATCGAAGAAGACCGCGCCGGGGATGTGCGCCTTGCGGAACAGGGCCCGCGTATCGGTGCCGTCCAGTCGCCATCCGGAATCGACCACCCGAACGGGCCACTCGCGCATCAGAGCTTTCAGGTCACGGGCCTCGATGAGCGGCGACATCGGGTCAGCCCTTGCCGATCGCCAGCTGGATCACATCCGTCCGGCCCGACCGGAAGCCGGCTTCGCAATAGCCCAGATAGAACCGCCACATGCGCCGGAACCGCTCGTCAAAGCCCTGCAGGCGCTGGATGTCGGTCCAGCTGGACTGGAAGCGCCGGTCCCAGGCCGCCAGGGTATCGGCATAGTCCTGACCGAACCGCTCGACCGACTGCCAGTTCAGGCCCGCGGCTTCAATGACCGGCTTAAGCCGCGCCTCGCTGGGCAGCATCCCGCCGGGGAAGATGTATTTCTGGATGAAGTCAGTGCGGATCGCATATTCCTCGAACAGGGCGTCCTGGATGGTGATGATCTGCAGGGCAGCCCGGCCGCCCGGTGCCAGCACCTCGGCGATCTTGCCGAAATAGGTCGGCCAGTATTCCTGTCCCACCGCCTCGAACATCTCGATCGAGGCGACCCGGTCGAACTGGCCCGTCACATCGCGATAGTCGACCAGTTCGATGCTGACCTGCTCGCCCAGTCCCGCCCGCTGCATGCGCTGGCGGGCAAAGTCGTACTGCTCCTGCGAGATGGTGATGGCCGTGACCTTCGCCCCGACTTCGCGCGCGGCATATTCGGCGAATCCGCCCCAGCCACAGCCGATCTCCAGCACCGACTGCCCGGCCTGCAGGTCCATGCGCCGCGCCAGGCTCTCGTATTTGCGCGCCTGAGCCACGGCCAGCGCCTCGTCCTTGGCCGCATAGCGCGCCGAGGAATAGGTCATGGTCTCGTCCAGCCACGACGCATAGAATTCATTGCCCAGATCATAGTGGGCATGGATGTTCTTGCGCGCGCCCCGACGGCTGTTGCGCCGCAGCCGGTGACCTATCCAATTGATCATCTTCATGGGCAGGGAGCCGTTGAACAGCCGCTGGATGTGGTCGTAGTTCTCGACCAGCACCTCCAGCAGGACCGCCAGATCGGGGCTGTCCCATTCCCCGGCCATATAGCCCTCGGCAAAGCCGATATCGCCATTGGCCAGTACCCGGCGGGCGACATTGTAGTCGCGGATTTCCAGCACGGCGCTGCGGCCCTGAACCTGGCCGACCAGTTCGTGCATGGCGCCGTCCGGCAGCTTCAGCGTCAGCCGCCCCCAGGTCCAGTTGGCCGCCAGCAGGCGCAGGAACAGGCCGAATCCGCGCGGCGCATGCGCCGGGGCCTGAATGTCGCTCAGGGTGGTCGCCGTCATCACAGACCTCCACAGGAGAGGGCGAGAACACGCATTCTACACCTCATTGCCCAGACTCTTGAAGGCCGCGAGCGCAGCATCGCGCGCCTCGGCGTGATCGACGACCGGGCGGGGATAGGTCTTGCCCAGCTGGACGCCGGCGTCGGCGCGGACGTCGGCCGGGGCCTCCCACGGGCTGTGCAACCAGCGATCGGGAAGCCTCTTGAGCTCCGGCACCCAGCGTCGAACATACTCACCATCCGCATCGAACTTGGTGCCCTGCGACACCGGGTTGAAGATACGGAAATACGGGGCGGCATCGGCTCCGGATCCCGCGACCCACTGCCAATTCTGCGAATTACTGGCCAGATCGGCATCGATCAGCGTGTCCCAGAACCAGGATTCCCCCTCGCGCCAGTCGATCCGCAGGTGTTTTACGAGGAAGGACGCGACCACCATCCGCACCCGATTATGCATCCAGCCCGTGGCCCACAGCTCGCGCATTCCGGCATCGACCATGGGATAGCCGGTCTGGCCGGTCTGCCACGCTTTCAGGCCAGCGGCGTCCGACTGCCAGGGGAAGTCATCGAACTTAGGCTGGAAATTCCGGTCCGGCAGGGTCGGGAACTGGTGCAGCAGATGGGCCGAGAACTCGCGCCAGCCGATCTCACGGACAAAGGCCTCGGCCTGCTGTTCGGTCACCATACCGGCCTCGACCGCCGCCCGCACATCCAGAGCCGCGCGCCAGGGGCTGATCTCGCCCCAATGCAGGGCCGCCGACAGCCGGCTGGTCCCGGACTTGCCCGGTCGGTCGCGCATGACGCCATAGGCCGCCAGATCCCGCCGGATGAAGTCTGCCAGTCGCTTCAGCGCCGCAGCCTCGCCCGGGGCCCTGGCATCAAACCGCGATGCCCAGTCGGGGCGCGCGTCATACAGGCCCCAGTCCTCCCGCCGATCCGACGCGATACCGCTCACGCCCTTGATCCGCTCCGGCGCCGGACGCGCAGGCGGCGGCTCTATCGCCTCCATCAGGGCGCGATAGAAGGGGGTGAACACCTTGTAGGGCTTCTCGGCCTGCGTCAGCACGGATCCCGGCCGGGCCAGCAGCGATCCGTTGAAGCCTCGGCACTCGATGCTTTCATCCTTCAACGCATGGGCGATGTCGGCATCGGCGGCAAAGGCCTCGGGCTCGAAGCGCCGGTTCATGAAGACGGCATCCGCCCCCGTCTCGTCGATCAGCTCGCGCAGGGCCGCCTCGGCCGGCCCGCGCCGCAGAATCAGCGGCGCCCCGGTCCTGTCCAGGGCTTCGGACAGGGCTTGCAGCGAGCGCTCCAGCCACCATTTCGAGGCCCCACCCAGCGGGCGTCCGTCCGCCGTCTCATCCAGAATATAGAGGGGCACGACCGGCCGACCGCTGGCCACCGCCTCGGTCAGGGCCGGATTGTCAGCCAGCCGCAGGTCCCGCCGGAACCACAGGATCACGGGTGCGTCCGAGCCGCTCATGCGCGCATCCCGTCGGAAAACCTGTTATCCAAAATCATCCACCCCATATGACGTCCTGTCTGATTTGAGCCCCGGGCTCCCATCCTGTCGAAAGTGAATATCGTGAGCCGTCCCAACGCCGTCATTGAAATCTCCGAAGGTCTCAAGCGTCCGGTCACCATCGGCGGCGGTCGCCGCATCGTCTTCATCGCCGGCCCGTGCCAGCTGGAAAGCCGTCAGCACGCGCTGGAAATGGCCAATGCCCTCAAGGAGATCGGCGAGCGTCTGAACGTCGGCATCATCTACAAGACCAGTTTTGACAAGGCGAACCGCACCTCGGCCAACGCGGCCCGCGGGCTCGGCCTGGCCGACTCCCTGCCCATCTTTGCCGAGATTCGCGAGAGCGTCGGCCTGCCGGTCCTGACCGACGTCCACTCCGAGGCCCAGTGCACCGAGGCGGCTCAGGCCGTCGACGTGATCCAGATCCCCGCCTTCCTGTGCCGCCAGACTGACCTGCTGCTGGCCGCTGCGGCCACCGGCAAGGTGATCAACATCAAGAAGGGCCAGTTCCTCGCCCCCTGGGACATGAAGAACGTCATCGCCAAGGTCACCGGAGCGGGCAACCCGAACGTCATGGCGTGCGAGCGGGGCGCCAGCTTTGGCTACAACACCCTGGTCTCGGACATGCGGGCCCTGCCGGTGCTGCGCGATATCGGTTGCCCGGTCGTGTTCGACGCCACCCACAGCGTCCAGCAGCCGGGCGGGCAGGGCACCTCTTCGGGCGGCCAGCGCGAGTTCGTGCCGGTTCTGGGCCGGGCCGCCGTCGCGGTCGGCGTGGATGCGGTCTTCATGGAAACCCATCAGGACCCGGACAACGCCCCGTCCGATGGCCCGAACATGGTGCCGCTGGACCAGTTCGAATCCCTCGCCGGTCAACTGATTGCCTTCGACGATCTGGTCATCGCCCAGGGCATCAAGCGCGCGGCCTGAGCCGGTCCGCGACTGGACGTGCCCGGTCCTCTGGGATAGCTCCAACGCATGAACCTCGCCGGTCTTCAAAGCCTGCTCGCCCGGGCGCCGTCCCTGACCCTCGCCTGCGTCGGTGATCTGATGCTGGACCGGTTCGTCTATGGCGAGGTCAGCCGCATCTCGCCCGAGGCCCCTGTGCCCGTCCTGCGCACCCACCGCTCGGTCTCCATGCCGGGCGGCGTCGGCAATGTGGCGCGCAATCTGGCCTCGCTGGGCACGCGCGTGACCCTCGGTTCGGTCGCGGGACAGGATGCCGCGGGCCGGGCGCTGGCTGACCTTCTGGCTGCCGAGCCCGGCCTGACCGACGCCGTGCGCTACACCGAGGCGGCCCGCACCGTGGTCAAGACCCGCTATGTCGCCGCAGGCCAACAACTGCTCCGCCTCGACGAGGAAGAGGCCCTCGACACCGACTATCGCGGCGAGGGGGTGTTTGACGGGGCCGATGCCATCCTGATCTCCGACTATGCCAAGGGTGTGGTCAGCGACGCCCTGATCGCCGCGGCGCTTGCCCATGCTGCACAGGCCGGGGTGCCGGTGATCGTCGACCCCAAGGACCGCGACTTCGCCCGCTATGGCGCGGTCGACCTGATCAAGCCCAATGCCGCCGAACTGGCCGGCGCCACCGGGCTGCCAACCGACACCGACGCCGAGGTCGAACGCGCGCTCGCGGCCCTGCTGGACCAGACGACGGCCAGGGCTGTGGTGGTGACCCGCGCCGGCAAGGGCATGTCGCTGATGCGGCGCGGCGAGGCGGTCCAGCACATTCCCGCCCGGGCCCGCGAAGTGTTCGACGTGTCCGGCGCCGGTGACACGGGCCTCGCGGCGCTCGGCTTCGCCCTGGCTGCCGGGCATGACCTGCCGGATGCGGCCGCCTTTGCCATTCTGGCATCCGGCGTGGTGGTCGGCAAAAGCGGGACCGCCACCGTCACCCCCGCCGAGCTGCTCGAGGCCGAGCTGACCGGCGCCATGGACATCGACCATGGCCGGATCGTGCCGGTCGAGACCCTGGTCGATCAGGTCGAACTGTGGAAGGCGGCGGGGCTCAAGGTCGGCTTCACCAACGGCTGCTTCGACATCCTGCACCGCGGCCATGTCGCCTATCTGGCCCAGGCGCGGGCATGGTGTGACCGGCTGGTGGTGGCGCTCAACACCGATGCCTCGGTGCGCCGCCTGAAGGGAGAGGGCCGTCCCGTCAACGATCTGGACAGCCGCGCCGCGGTCATCGGCGGCCTCGCCAGTGTCGATCGCGTCACCGCCTTTGACACCGAAACCCCTCTCGATCTTATCAAGGCCCTGCGCCCCGATGTGCTGATCAAGGGTGCGGACTATACGCGCGACACCGTCGTCGGCGCGGCCGAGGTCGAATCCTGGGGCGGCGAGGTGCGGCTGGCGGAGTTCTCGCCCGGCCATTCCACCACAGCGACCATCCAGAAACTGGCGAAAGGCGAGGGCCAATGACGCGCGGCATGATCGTGGTCACCGGCGGCGCCGGCTTTATCGGCTCCAACATCGTCGCCCGGCTGTGCGAGGCGGATCGTCACGACGTGGTGGTCTGTGATCGTCTCGAGGGCGCCGACCTCGGCAAGTGGAAGAATCTGGCCAAACATCCGGTTGCCGACTTCTGGTGGCCGGAGCAGATGTTCGAAAGGCTGGAGGCCAACGCCGACCGTATCGAGGCGGTGATCCACATGGGCGCCATCTCCTCGACGACCGAGCCGGACGCAGACCTGATCCTCAGGACCAATTTCGCCCTGTCGCGCGATCTCTGGGACTGGTGCTGTGGTCACGATGTGCAGTTCGTCTACGCCTCGTCGGCGGCCACCTATGGCGACGGGCACGAGGGCTTCGACGACGAGGACGACTTTGCCTCGCTGCAAAAGCTTCGTCCGCTAAATGCTTATGGTTATTCTAAATATCTGTTCGACCTCTATGCCCGGCAACAGTCGGAGCGCGGGCATGCCCCCCATCAGTGGGCGGGCCTGAAATTCTTCAACGTCTACGGCCCCAATGAGTACCACAAGGGCGGGATGAAGTCGGTCGTCGCCCAGATCTGGCCCAAGGTTCAGGCGGGCGAGCCCGTTCAGCTGTTCCGCTCGCATCATCCGAATTTCGCAGACGGCGGTCAGCTGCGCGACTTCGTCCACGTCGATGACGTCGTCGATGTGATCGACTGGCTGCTGGGCAAGCCCGAGATCTCGGGGGTCTTCAACGCCGGGTCGGGACAGGCCCGCTCCTTCGCCGATCTGGCGCGGGCCGCCTTTGCCGCTGCCGGGAAGGACCCGCAGATCACCTATATCGACATGCCCGAGGTGATCCGCGACCGCTATCAGTACTTCACCCAGGCCCGCATGGACCGCGTCCGCGCCTTGGGCTTTGACGGCCAGTCGACACCGCTGGAAGAGGGCGTGCGCCGCTACGTCCAGTCGTATCTGGCCACGGAAGACCCGTATCGATGAAGTCCCGGGCGGTCAGTCTCAGGACCCTGATCGGCTATGCCGGCTTTGCCCTGGTATTTCTGATCGTGGCTGCGGCTGCCGTCTGGCGCGGCGACATCCTTCAGGCCGGCATGGACCCCGAGGTGCCGTTCCAGACCTACGATCCGCCCCCGGCCCCGGACTATCAGCAGGCCTCGGCCTGGGCCATGCGGGATGAAGGGATCGCGGGCTCGGGCCCGGCGGCCGTCTTCTTCATCCACTCCACGACCTACGATGGTGGCGAGGAGTGGAACGGCCCGATCGGCGACGCCGATGCTGATGCCTATCTGTTCCGTGTGGTCGTCCCCAACTACGCCGGGCCCTTCGCCCGCTCCGGCCGGCTCAGCATTCCCCGCTATCGTCAGGGCAGCCTCTACACCCGCCTGACCCTGCGCGATGACGCGCGTGAAGCCCGCGCCTTTGCGTACCGGGACATCGAAGCGGCGTTCGAGGTCTTTCTGGCCCGCCACCCGACCGGCCCGATCGTGATCGCCGGGGTGGAGCAGGGGGGCGAACTGGCCGACCGACTGGTGCGCGAGCGGATTGTCGGTGACCCCGCCCTGCGTCGCCGGATTGTTGCCGTCTATGCCATGGACACCATCCTCGCAGTCGAGCCCGCCACGCCGTCCCTGCCGCCCTGCAGCGCTCGCGACCAGACGGCCTGTGTCGTGGCCTTCTCTCCGGTCACCGACGACAACGATGGCGCCGCCCGCCGCAGGCTTCGTCGCGCCCTCGTCTGGGACGACCGCGGGCGTCTGGTTGATCTGGGGGGTCGGGCCACCGTCTGCGTCAACCCGGTCACCGGTTCGACGGATGAGGTCGACGTCCCGGCCCGGCTGCATCTCGGCGCCACCAATGCCACGGGGCTGGAATGGGGCGCGCGCCCGGCCCTGATCGCCCGCTCGGTGGCCACGGTCTGCAAGGATGGCCTGCTTCGTCACACCCAGCCGGAGATGGAATCCTTCCGGGAAACCGGCAGCTGGTCGGATCGCAGAAAATCTCGTCCGTACAATCTGTTTTACAGCGATATTGAACGCGATGTTCAGGAGCGGCTGGCCGTCTGGACCGCCCGCTATGCGCCGGACACGCCGGTCGATCAGTCGCCGGACGGTCGCCCCGAGCGCCAGTCGAACAGCGCCTCCAGCACCTGAACGGCTCGCCCGCGGTCTGACGTCAGGCCCGGGTCCCGTCCCAGAATCAGCCGCGCGTCATCCGCCGCCGCCCGGATCAGCCCCGCATGGGCCATGGGGTCTGCAAAGCGATAGGCCGGAAAGCCGCTCTGCTTCAGGCCCAGCGGGTCGCCGCCGCCGCGAATCCGGAAATCCGCCTCGGCGATCTCGAAGCCGTCCTCGGTCCGGCGCAGGATGTCCAGCCGCTCGACCGCCGTCTTGCCCAGCCCCGCCTCGGACTGGCCGTACAGCAGGGTGCAGGCGCTCGGCTTGTCCGACCGTCCGATCCGTCCACGCAGCTGATGCAACTGTGCCAGACCGAACCGCTCGGCATGCTCGATGACCATCAGGGTCGCGTTGGGCACATCGACACCGACCTCGACCACCGTCGTCGCCACCAGCAGGGGCAGGTGTCCGTCCAGAAACGACTGCATGACCGTCTCGCGCTCGGGCCCGGGCATCCGCCCGTGGACCAGCCCCACCGGCCGCCCCATCAGCTTGCCCAGATCCCGCGCCCGGTCCTCGGCGGCGGCCAGGTCGATGTGCTCCGACTCCTCGATCAGCGGACAGATCCAGTAGGCCTGTGCCCCGCCCTCGATGGCTGCCTTCAGGCGCACCGCCACCTCGCCCAGCCGGTCCAGCGGCAGCACCGCTGTCTTGATCGGCCGGCGCCCCGGCGGCTTCTCATCCAGCCGCGAGACGTCCAGCTCGCCATATTGCGTCAGTTCCAGCGTGCGCGGGATGGGCGTTGCCGACATGGTCAGCAGGTGCACGGCCCCGTCGGCGCCGCCCTTGTCCAGCAGCCTCTGCCGCTCGCGCACCCCGAACCGGTGCTGCTCGTCGATCACCGCCAGCCCCAGACGGTGGAACTGCACACTGTCCTGGAACAGGGCGTGGGTGCCGATCACCAGCGGCAGCCGCCCGCCCGCCAGTCCCTCCAGCACGGGCCGCCGCACACTGGCCGGGTCCCGACCGGTCAGCAGGGCACAGGCCACGCCCGCCTCGGCAAACAGGGGCGCCAGCCGTTCATGATGCTGGCGCGCCAGAATATCGGTCGGGGCCATCAGGGCCGCCTGAAAGCCGCTGTCGATCGCGTCCGCCAGCACCAGCGCCGCCACCGCCGTCTTGCCGGAGCCGACGTCGCCCTGCAGCAGCCGCGCCATTTGCTCACCGCCCGCCAGATCGCGGCGGATGTCCGTGACCGCCCGCTGCTGGGCCCCGGTCAGGGTGAAGGGCAGGGCGGCCAGCAGCCGTTCTGCCGCCGCGCCGGGCGCCAGCCGGGGCGCCCGCACCGCCTGCCGGTTCCGTCGCCGCCGGGCCAGCGCGAGCTGGTGCGCCAGCAACTCGTCGAACGCCAGCCGGGCCCGCGCCGGGGCCTGCGGATCCAGATCGAGCTCGGTTTCGGGGGCGTGCAGGGCCCTCATCGCGTCCGTCCACGAGGGCCATGCCTGTTTGGCCAGCCAGGCTGCATCCTGCCACTCGGCCAGGTCCGGCAGCGACTCCATCGCCGTCATCACCAGCTTGCGCACCTGCCGCGAGGTGATCCCCTGGGTTGCCGGATAGACCGGCTCGACCGGCACAATCTCGTCGCGCTTGTCGGCAGAGACCACATAATCCGGGTGAGCTATCTGGACCAGATCATTGAATTTCTCGACCTTGCCACTGACGATCCGCCGTTCTCCGTCCGGGCATTGCTTGCGAATCCAGGCCTCCGACCCGCCGAACCAGACCAGCGTCAGAAAGCCGGTGTCGTCATTGGCGCGCAGCTTGAACGGCAGGCCCGGCCGCCCCGGTTTGGTCAGCCCGCCGATGATCAGGTCAAAGATGCCGACTTCGCCCGCGACCGCGGTCTGCACAGTCATCTCGCGCCGCCGGATCAGGCCGGTGGGGGCCAGAAACATCAGGTCACGCACCAGCGGCCCGGCCAGCCGGTGCACAGCCGGGGCCATGCGCGGACCGACGCCCTTCAGGCTTTCGACCGCGACGAACAGGGGAAACAGAATCTCGGGCCGCATGTGCGTCACGATAGCCGGACACGACGGGTGGCGAAATGGACCCGCGACCGCTATCTGACACGGCTCCATTCCTTTTGACCGGGCAAGACTTCTTGTGGCCGAAGACATCGCACGTGCCGAAATGACGACCCGGCTGAACCGCATCCGCTTCCGCGCCTGGCGTCGGGGCTTTCGTGAGGCTGACATGATCCTCGGCCCGTTCTCCGAACAGGTCGCGCCGCAACTGGACGAAGCCGACCTCGCCCTGTTCGAGGCCCTGCTGGATGAGGACGACCACACCCTCTACGGCTGGATCAAGGGCAGCACACCCACCCCGCCCGAATGGGAAGGCCCGCTGATGGACCGCATCCGGCGGTTCGTCGCAGAGTCGGTCTCGTCCGAGGTGGCGCGGGGCATCGGCTGATGGCGGACCCCATTACGCTGAGCGGCGCGCCGGAGGGCCTGGACGCCCTGCGCGTCGCCGAACGGCTGGGCGAGGGCGGCACTGCCCTGTTCATTGCCCGCGACGCCTCACGCGCGGCCCAGTTCATCGACGCCATCGGCTTCTTCGCCGAGGGGATCGAGGTGGTGTCCTACCCGGCCTGGGACTGTCTGCCCTATGACCGGCTCAGCCCCTCATCCTCGGTCTCCGCCCAGCGGATGGCGACGCTCAGCCGTCTGGCCGCCGGCAAGGCCCCCGACAAACCCCTGCTGATCGTGGCCACGGTCGGTGCTGCCCTGCAGCGTACGCCGCCGCGCGAGATCACCGCCAGTGCCGGTTTCGAGACCCACGTCGGCCGCGAGCTGGATACGGCGTCGCTCGAGACCTATTTCGCCACCAATGGCTATGTCCGCGCCTCGACCGTGTCGGAACGCGGCGAATACGCCGTGCGGGGCGGAGTGATCGACGTCTTCCCGCCGGGCTTTGACGAGCCGGTCCGCCTCGACATGTTCGGACAGGAACTGGAGTCGATCCGCACCTTCGACCCGGCCACCCAGCGCTCGACCGGCCAGAGGGCCGCTGTGCAACTGGCGCCGGTGTCCGAGGCCCTGCTGAACCCCGAGGCCATTTCGCGCTTCCGCACCGGCTATCTCAACCGCTTCGGCACGGCGGGCGACGACCCCCTCTATGCCGCCGTCAGCGAGGGCGCCCGTCGTCAGGGGCTGGAGCACTGGCTGCCGCTGCTCTACCCGCACCTTGAGACCCTGTTCGAATATCTGCCCGAGGGCGCCACGGTCTGGCTGGACAGCCAGGCCGACAAGGCCCGCTCAGAGCGCTGGGACCTGACCGTCGATGCCTTCGAGGCCCGCAGGGAGGCCGCACAGGCCAGCCCCGGTCGCAGCGTCCAGAGCGGCCGCGCTCTGCCGCCCGAGGCCCTCTATCTGTCGCCGGACGACTGGAGCCGCGCGCTCGCCTCCCGTCCCACCATCCAGCTCAGCCCGCTCTCCGGGCCGGGCGAGGATGCCGGCGGCCGGCTGGGCCGGTCGTTCGCCGCCGAGCGCGCCCAGGACAGCGTCAATCTGTTCGAGGCGGTGGCGGCCTATGCCAGGGCCCGGCGCGCGGACGGTCGCAAGGTGCTGTTCGCCTCCTGGAGCGAGGGCTCATCTGAACGGCTCGCCTCCATGCTGGCCGATCACGGGCTGGAGCCTGTTGTGCCGGTCCGCGACTGGGCCGATGTGCAGGCGGCGACCGACACCCTGTACCTGCGCTCGGTCCTGCCGGTCGAAACCGGCTTCGAGACCGACGATCTGGTCGTCATCACCGAGACGGACATTCTGGGCGACCGGCTGGCGCGCCCCCGGAAGAAGCGCCGCGCCTCCAACTTCCTCGCCGAGGCCTCGGCCCTGACCACCGGCGACCTGGTCGTGCACCTCGACCACGGCATCGGCCGCTATGAGGGCCTGCGCACCCTCGACATCCAGGAGGCTCCCCACGACTGTCTGGAACTCGCCTATGCGGGGGACTCCAAGCTCTATCTGCCGGTCGAGAACATCGATCTTCTGACCCGCTACGGGGCCGAGGGTGACGGGGTGCAGCTGGACCGGCTGGGCGGTGCGGGCTGGCAGGGGCGCAAGGCCAAGGCCAGGGCCCGCCTGCGCGAAATGGCCGAGGGCCTGATCGCACTCGCCGCCAAGCGGGCCCTGCGCGAAAGCGACGTCATCATCCCGCCGCACGGCCTGTTCGACGAGTTCTGCGCCCGCTTCCCCTATGAGGAAACCGACGACCAGCTGAATGCCATCGGCGACGTCCTGTCCGATCTGGCCAAGGGCACGCCCATGGACCGGCTGATCTGTGGCGACGTCGGCTTCGGCAAGACCGAGGTGGCGCTGCGGGCCGCCTTCGTCGTCGCCATGACCGGCCAGCAGGTGGCCATCGTCTGCCCGACGACGCTGCTCGCGCGTCAGCACTTCAAGACCTTCAGCGAGCGGTTCGCCGGCTGGCCGATCACCGTCCGTCACCTGTCGCGCATGGTCACGGCCAAGGATGCCAATGAGACCCGGGCGGGCCTCAAGGACGGAAGTTTCGAAATCGTGGTCGGCACCCACGCGGTGCTCAGCGAGCAGGTCGGCTTCAAGGACCTGGGCCTCGTGATCGTCGACGAGGAGCAGCATTTCGGCGTCAAGCACAAGGAGAAGCTCAAGAGCCTGCGCGCCGATGTGCACCTGCTGACCCTGACCGCCACCCCCATTCCCCGCACGCTGCAGATGGCCCTGTCCGGCATCCGCGAGATGTCGATCATCGCCACCCCGCCGGTCGACCGTCTGGCGGTCCGCACCTATGTCGCGCCCTGGGACGCCGTCATGGTGCGCGAGGCCCTGTTGCGCGAGAAATACCGCGGCGGTCAGGCCTATTACGTCGCCCCGCGCCTCGCTGACCTGCCCGACATCGAACAGTTCCTGCGCGAACAGGTGCCCGAGGTGAAGGCCGTCGTCGGCCACGGCCAGATGTCACCGACCCAGCTCGAAGCGGTGATGAGCGCCTTCTATGAGGGCGAATATGATGTCCTGTTGTCGACCACCATCGTCGAGAGCGGGCTGGACATTCCCACCGCCAATACCCTGATCGTGCACCGCGCCGACATGTTCGGCCTCGCCCAGCTGCACCAGATCCGCGGCCGGATCGGCCGGTCCAAGGCGCGCGCCTTCGCCTATCTGACGACCGACCCCAAACGCCCGCTCAGCCTGTCGGCCGAGCGCCGGCTGCAGGTGCTGCAGTCGCTCGACAATCTGGGCGCCGGCTTCCAGCTGGCCAGCCACGACCTCGACCAGCGGGGCGGTGGCAATCTGCTGGGCGATGAACAGTCGGGCCACATCCGCGAGGTCGGCGTCGAACTGTATCAGCAGATGCTGGAAGACGCCGTGGCCGAGATGCGCGAGCAGGGCGGCGACCTGCGCGACCGCGACTGGTCCCCGACCATCAATGTCGGTGCTGCGGTCCTGATTCCAGAGTCTTACGTGCCAGACCTCAATTTGCGTCTCAGCCTGTATCGCCGTCTGTCGGATGCAGAGCGGGGCGAGGATCGCGAGGCCCTGGCCGCCGAACTGATCGATCGGTTCGGGCCGCTGCCGGACGAAGCCCGCCAGCTGCTTCGCATCGTCGGGATCAAGTCCGCCTGCCGCAAGGCCCAGATCGAGCGCATCGACATGGGCCCCAAGGGCGCGGTCCTGACCCTGCGCAACAACGCCTTCCCCAACCCGCTGGGGCTGGTCGGCCTGATTCAGAAGAATGCTGGCGTGTGGAAACTGCGCCCGGATCAGAAGATCGTCGTCATGGGCGAATGGGCCAACCCGGAAGAGCGCCTCAAGGCCGCCGAGCGCATCACCGATTCGCTCGCAACGGTGGCGGCGCTGGACAACTAGGCCTCAGCTCGGGACGCGGGTATCGGTGGCCAAGGTCGAAGAGGCCCGCTCCAGCGTTCGGGCGGGAGCCTCGCCGCTCCGTTGCTCGGCCACGCCCAGTTCGAAGTCGACCACGAACGGCGACCGTCCGGGGCCGGCCTCAAAGGCGGTACAGCCGATCACGGCCACGATCCGCTGGGCTGCGATCCGGGCCTGGGCCTCGGTCGTGCCGGGCAGGGCCAGGGCGAAGACCTCGCTGGACAGGCGCGCAGCCGTGTCCTCGGTGCGGATCAGGCGCGAGACCATGGTGCCGATCTGGGGCAGGGCGCGGGCCAGCCAGCCGTCGCGACGCGCCTCCTCGACCGGATCGGTCATCGTCACCTTGAGCACGCACAGCGACAGGGGCCGTCGCCGCTCGCGCGACGCCTCGCTGACCCGGCCCAGGTGCTGGGCAAACAGGTCGCGCGTGAACAGCCCAGTGTCCGGATCGGTCAGGCCGGAGCCCCGCACCGACTCCAGCGCGCGCCGCACCCCGGTCTGGCGACGATGGAAGCGCGCCATGGCCAGAAGCCGGCGCGCCGTCTCGCGCTCATCCGTGTCGGCTGCGGCCACATCGGCAAAGCCCCGCCCGAACAGATCCGAGGCATCCATCTGGGCTCCGTCATTCAGGTAAAGCATCACCGGAATGTGATAGAGCCTTGTATTTCTTTTCATGCCCGAGGCGATCGACAGAGCCGGAGCATGATCCTCCGCCCCCCACAGGACGGCGGCGTCGAACGGGCTTTCGTGCAGATAGTCAAAGGCGGTGTAGGGCGTGGGCGCCGCCACCACCTCGGCCCCGTCTTCCGCCAGCGCGTTCGACAGCGCCAGGAACCGGCGATCCGGCTTGCCCGCCGCCAGCACCCGCACCGGCGTCAGATCCGTGGTCGGCAGGTCGATGGCCTGACCCTGCTGGCGGAAGGTGTCGATCCGCAGGTTCAGCTCTTCCTCGGCCAGGGCCGCCCGCACCAGCTGCTCAAGCCGGATTCGCAGCTGCACCGGATGGGCCGGGGCGGTCATGGCCAGATCGACGGTCGTGGATTCCTCGGGCGTCGGGGCGCGTCCCATCAGCGCAATGACCGGCAGGTATCGCGGCGAGGCCAGGCCCTTCAGCCGTGCAGCCACCGGCGCCACATCGGCGTCGGCCTCACCGGCCACCAGAATCGCCGCCTCGATCGGGAAATCCTCCAGCACAATCGCCGCAGCCTCGGGCGAGGGCGCGGTGATCGTGGTCCATCCTTCGGAATCAAGCTGCCGGCACAGGGCCTCGCCCTCAGCCTCATCGCCGGTAACGACCAGAATACGCGGATCGAAATCCAAGACGATTCGCCCCTTTCAGCCCGGAATCACTGATCCGGAGCCCAGCCCGATGGTGCGGGACCATAGACAGCCGCCCGGCGCCCCCGCAACCGGTTCCATGACCGCTTCACACAAGAGGGTTTGCAAAGTCACAAAAAAGTCTAGTTTCGCGCCGGGTTGTGGCGAGGATGATTTTGACCTTTGACTCTCTCCGGAGCCGGATCGGCTTCTGGCTCAAGCTGTCCGGGCGCGCGTTTGCCCGCAGCTGGGGCCGGGACGTCATGCTCTATACGGGCGGGGTGTCCTTCTTTGCCCTGCTGGCGGTGTTTCCTGCGATCGCCATCCTGATCGGTCTCTACAAGGTCGGGCTGTCGATCAGCGAAGTCAGCGCCCAGGCCACGGCGCTCGCCGACGTCATGCCGGCCGCCGCGCGCAGCATCTTTCTCGAGGAGATCGGCCGTCTCACCAATGCCTCGGCCCGCACCGTCTCGACCCAGAGCGCCTTCGCCCTGATCATCGGCGCCTATGCTGCGCACCGTGGATTCAAGGCTTTGCTGGCCGGTCTTAATCTCATTCATGATGAAGCCGAACCGCATGGATTCCTGAAGTTCAACCTGCTGGCCTTCTTCGTCGCCCTGTTTGCCTTCGGCCTGTTCACCGTGGTGTCCGGCGCCGTCGTCACGGCCCGGCTGATGTCCCACGCCGATGCCGCAGGGACAGGCGACGGGGGCGGCTATATGCCGCTCGATGTCGTGCTTCCGGCGGTCGGGCTGTCGTTCGGCCTGACCCTGCTTTACCGCTATGCCATGTCGCACAAGACCCGGGTCGCCTGGCGCCCGGCGCTGACCGGCGGCGTGATCGCCACCGTGCTGTCGATGATCTCGTCCTGGCTGTGCGCCGTCTATGTCGAGCAGATCGCCGTGCTGGGCGCCACCTATGGCTCGGTCGGCGCGGTCGTCGTCCTGCTGATCTGGCTGTCGTGGAACGTCAACGCCATCTTCTACGGCGGGGCCTTCGCCACGGAGATGGAAGTCATCGCGCGCGCCCGCGACGAGGCCCTGATCATCGAGGCCGAGGAAGCCCTGATGCAGACCCCCAAGGTCGTCAGCCTGACGGCGCGGCGCCAGTCTCGACAGTAATCCGCAGCACGCCGTCGGCGTCCTCGACGCCGACCAGCCGGTGGGGGCCGTCGCCCAGCATGTGCGGCACATCGATCCGCGCCATCGGGTCCGTCGCCATCAGCACAATCGTCTCCCCCGGTGCCGCAGTCTCCAGCGCGCACGCCAGCCTCAGGCTCGGCACCGGGCACCGATGACCCCGCGCATCGACGAGCACCGGGGCCGGGCTCACGCCAGCCCGTCCAGCAGCAGTCTCAGCGCCTGTTCTGCCGCCGCCAGCCGGATCGCTTGACGGTCCCCGTCGCCAAAGCGGCACTCCAGATGCTGAACCCCGTCTGCGGTCGCGAGCCCGAAATGGACCAGGCCCACAGGCTTGTCCGCTGACCCGCCGCCCGGCCCCGGTGC
>Ga0209066_10001680_pt1 | contig 28696 bp, 27 predicted proteins | sample All_14_2_FD_187198 | JGI IMG/M metagenome (GOLD analysis project Ga0209066, IMG submission 187198) | Freshwater microbial communities in response to fracking from Pennsylvania, USA - Allegheny Zone_MetaG_DW_15 (SPAdes) (version 2) ...
CCCGACCAGACCGCGCCTGGCGCGGTCGCCGTGACCCCGCTGCCGGCATCGGCGGCGGCCGCAAGAAAGGCATGACCATGTCCGACCTCATCACCCCGGGCCTCGTCGAGATCGACGCCGATCTCGGTGCGACCCGCGAGGACGTCATCCGCGCCCTCGCCTCCCGCGTCGTCGACGCGGGCCGCGCCGACGATCTCGACGGCCTCGTCGCCGATGCGCTCGCCCGCGAGGCCCAGAGCGACACCGGACTGCCCGGCGGGCTCGCGATCCCGCACTGCCGATCCGCGTCCGTCGCGCGGCCGACGCTCGCCGCCGCGAGGCTCGCGCGTCCGGTCGACTTCGGGGCGGAGGACGGCCCGGCCGACCTCGTCTTCCTCATCGCCGCACCGGCGGGCGCCGACGCCGCGCACCTGACCCTGCTCTCGACGCTCGCCAGATCGCTCGTGCGGCCCGAGTTCGTCGCCGAGCTCCGCTCGGCGCCGGATGCCGCCGCCTTCGTCTCGGTCGTCGACGGCGCGCTCGCGCCGGCCGCGCCCGTGACGACGGCCCAGGCGGCGCCCGCCGAGTCGACGACCGAGTCGGCGGCACCCGCCCGCCTCGTCGTCGGCGTGACCGCCTGCCCGACGGGCATCGCCCACACCTACATGGCCGCCGACGCCCTCACCGAGGCGGGCCGCCGCGCGGGCGTCGACGTGCGGATCGAGACCCAGGGCTCGTCCGGCACGACCGAGCTCGCCCCCGAGGTGATCGCGGCGGCCGATGCGGTCATCTTCGCCGTCGACGTCGACGTCCGCGGGCGGGAGCGCTTCGCGGGCAAGCCCGTGGTCCAGGTGCCGGTCAAGCGCGGGATCGAGGACGCCGACGGGCTCGTCCAGGAGGCGCTCCGCGCCGCCGACGACCCCGCGGCCGCGCGCGTGTCCGGCACCGCGCCGACCGGCGCCGGCGCGACCGGCGGGAGCCGCGAGTCCGGCGGGGCGGCGCTGAAGCGCTGGCTGCTCACGGGCGTGAGCTACATGATCCCGTTCGTCGCGGGCGGCGGGCTCCTCATCGCGCTCGGCTTCCTCCTCGGCGGCTACGACGTGAACGCGGATGCGAACACCGTCGTGCTCCAGAACTCGCTGTGGAACCTCCCCGCCGGCGGCCTCGGACAGTACCTCGGCTCGGTGGCGTTCGTCATCGGCGCGACGTCGATGAACTTCCTCGTCGCGGCCCTCGCCGGCTACATCGCGTTCGCGATGGCCGACCGGCCCGGCATCGCCCCCGGCTTCACCGTCGGCGCGATCGCGGCGTTCATGGGTGCCGGCTTCCTCGGCGGCCTCGTCGGTGGCCTCCTCGCCGGCGCCGTCGCCGCCTGGCTCGCCCGTCGGCGGGTGCCGCGCTGGCTCGCCGGGCTCATGCCGGTCGTCATCATCCCGCTCGTCGCCTCGATCGTCGCATCCGGGCTCATGCTCCTCGTGCTCGGCGGGCCGATCGCCGCGCTCACCACGGCGCTCAACGACTGGCTCGGCTCGCTCACCGGCGTCGCCGCGGTCGCCCTCGGCGCGCTCCTCGGCGCGATGATGGCCTTCGACCTCGGCGGGCCGGTGAACAAGGTCGCCTACAGCTTCGCCGTCGCCGGGCTCGGCGCCGGGAGCCTGACCGACCAGGCGCCGTGGATGATCATGGCGGCGGTCATGGCCGCTGGCATGGTGCCGCCGCTCGCGATGGCCCTCGCGACGCTCATCGCGCCGCGGCTCTTCAGCGAGCCGGAGCGCGAGAACGGCAAGGCGGCGTGGCTGCTCGGCGCCTCGTTCATCTCGGAGGGCGCGATCCCGTTCGCCGTCGCCGACGTCTTCCGGGTGATCCCGGCGGCGATCGTCGGCTCGGCGATCACCGGCGCGATGTGCATGGGCTTCGGCGTGACCTCGCAGGCCCCACACGGCGGCATCTTCGTCTTCTTCGCGATCGGCAACCTGCCGATGTTCATCGTGTCGATCCTCGTCGGCATGGTCGTCACCGCGCTGCTCGTCGTCGCCCTCAAGCGCTGGGTGCGCCGCCGTCCCGTCGCCGTCGAGGCGTCGGCGGAGCTCCCCGTCCCCGTCCACGCGACGGCCTGACCGGCCGCCGCGATCCCGCACGCACCATCCCGAGAGGACCCATCATGACCGAACGCATCGCCATCATCGCGAGCTCCGCCGGGCTGCACGCCAGGCCGGCCGCCGCGCTCATCGAGACCGCGAAGGCGCAGTCCGTGCCGATCACGGTCGCCGTCGAGGGGGGCGCGGCCGTGAACGCCGCGAGCCTGCTCTCGGTGCTCACGCTCGGCGGGAAGCAGGGCGACCGCCTGGTGCTGCGCGCCGAGGGCGATGGCGCCGAGGATGCGCTCGAGGCCGTCGCCGCGGTCATCGAGACCGACTACGACGCCTGAGACCGACGGGGCAGCCCGAAACCGACGGCGCCAGAGCCAGGCGGTCCGGACCCGGCCCCGCCGCGCGTCAGCCCTCGATCGGGCGGGCGAGCGCGGCGCGGGCCGCGTCCGCGACCTCGGGCGCCACGATCACCTGGTAGCTCGACGCGACGACCTGCTGGGTCGACGTGAAGTCGCGGCGGTTGCGCGTGATCGCGTAGACGAGCAACCCCGCGGCCATGCCGACCCCGGCGGTGACGAGGAAGATCGACGCGACGAACGCGAGCGACTGCTGCTCGGCCGGCGTGAAGAGCGTGACGAAGAGCGCGAAGAACAGGCCGAGGAAGGCGCCGTTCGCGGCGCCGCCGAGCGCGGCGCGCCCCCACGAGAGCTTCCCCGTGACGCGCTCGACCGTCTTGAGGTCGCTGCCGACGATCGACACCTGGCGCACCTCCACTTCGGCCTTCGCGAGGCGGTCGACGACCGCCTGGGCCTCCGGGTAGGTCTCGTAGGTGCCGAGGATCTCGCCGCGCGGCACCGCGGGGCCGGCCAGGCGTGGGGTCGGGTCGCTCATGCGGTCATTGTGGCACGCGCGCGTCGGCTCGTGGTGACCGGTCGAGAGTAGGGTTTTCCCGTGAGCAGCCGGGTCTTCGTCGCGCGCCTTGCGGGGTGCGCCGTCTTCGACCCCAACGGCGACCGCGTCGGCCGCGTCCGCGACGTGCTCATCGTCCGGCGCCAGCAGGACGCGCCGCGCGTCGTCGGCCTCGTCGTGGAGGTGCGCGGCCTGCGCCGGGTCTTCATGTCGATCGGCCGCGTCACGGCCATCGCCCCCGGCCAGGTGCTCACGACCGGCGTGGTGAACCTGCGGCGCTTCGAGCAGCGTGCCGAGGAGATCCGCGTGCTCGGGGAGCTCGTCGGGCGTCGCGTGCGGTTCCGCGACGGCAGCGGCGAGGCGACGATCGAGGACGTCGCGATCGGCCAGACCCGTATCGGCGACTGGGAGGTCGCCCAGCTCTTCGTGCGCCGCCCGCGCGCCGGCGGCCCGTTCTCGAAGGGGCCGACGGCGCTCGCCGCCTGGTCGGAGATCGACGAGGGCGACGAGGAGGCCGGGCACGACGAGACGGCCGAGCACCTCGTCGAGTCGCTCGCGGACATGCCGGCCGCCGACGCCGCGAACACCCTGCTCGACCTGCCGGCCCAGCAGCTCGTCGAGGTCGCGCGGCAGCTCTCGAACGACCGGCTCGCCGACGTCCTCGAGGAGATGCCGGAGCAGGACCAGGCCGACCTCATCGCGAGGCTCGGCGACGACCGCGCCGCCGAGGTCCTCGACGAGATGGAGCCGGACGACGCGGCCGACCTCATCGCCCACCTCGGCACCGAGCGCGGCGAGGCGCTCCTCGAGCTCATGGAGCCCGAGGAGGCCGAGGACGTGCGATTCCTCCTCGCCTACGGTCACGACACCGCCGGCGGCCTCATGACGACCGAGCCGATCATCGCCTCCGCCGACGCGACCGTCGCCGAGGGGCTGGCGCTCATCCGCCGCCACGAGCTCGCCCCCGCGCTCGCGGCGACCGTCTGCGTGACCCTGCCGCCGTACGAGCCGCCGACGGGCCGCTTCCTCGGCGTCGTGCACTTCCAGCGGATGCTGCGCTATCCGCCGCACGAGCGCCTCGGCGCCCTCATCGACGACGACCTCGAGCCGCTGCGCGCCGACGCGAGCGCCGCCGAGGTCGCCCGCACTCTCGCGACGTACAACCTCGTGTCGTTCCCCGTGGTCGACGAGCACCACCGCCTCGTCGGGGTGGTGACGATCGACGACGTCCTGGACCACATCCTCCCGGACGACTGGCGCAGCATCGAGCCGGCCGCGAGCGTGAGGAGGTCGTCGCATGGCCCGGCCTGACCGCCGCCAGCGGGCCGCGCTCGACACGCCGAAGGGCGTGCGCGGCGTCGGCTCGAGCCTGCAGTCGCGCGACCGCTTCGGCCGCTCGACGGAGACCATCGCGCGCTGGATGGGCACGCCGTGGTTCATCGTCGGGCTCACGGTCTTCGTCGTCGCCTGGATGGTGTTCAACACGCTGGCGCCCGAGCCGTGGCGGTTCGACTCCGCGGCGATCGGCTTCACCGCGCTCACGCTCATCCTGTCGCTGCAGGCCTCATACGCGGCACCGCTCATCCTCCTCGCGCAGAACCGTCAGGACGACCGCGATCGCGTCGCGATGGAGCAGGACCGCCAGCGCGCGGAGCGGACCCAGCAGGACACGGAGTATCTCGCGAGGGAGATCGTCGCGCTGCGCCTCGCTCTCGACGAGGTCGTGAGCCGGGACACGCTGCGCGCCGAGCTCAAGGACCTCCTCGCCGACCTCGAGCGGCTCAGGGACCAGGAGCGCGCGCAGTCCGGCCCGTCGGGGCCGGACGCCGACCGCGACGGCGGTGAGCCCTCCTGAGCACCGAGGGGTCGGGGATCGCCGCGGCCGTGGCGACGGCGGTCGGCGCGGTGCACGACCCGGAGCTGCGCCGCCCGCTCGCCGAGCTCGGCATGGTGCGCGGCACCGAGGTCGACGCCGACGGCGTCGCGAGGATCGCGCTCGCGCTCACGATCGTCGGCTGCCCGGCGGCCGCGAGGATCGAGCGCGAGGTCACCGAGGCGGCCTCGGCCGTCGGCGGCGTCACGTCGGTCGCGGTGGAGCTCGGGGTCATGACCCCGCAGGAGCGGGCGGAGGTCGTCGCGCGGGTCCGCGGCGGCCGGGCGATGCGCTTCGGGCCTGGAACCCTCACCAGGGTGTTCGCGATCACCTCGGGCAAGGGCGGGGTCGGCAAGTCGACTCTCGCCGCGAACCTCGCGGTCGCGTTCGCCGCGCGGGGGCTCGCCGTCGGCGTGCTCGACGCCGATGTCCACGGCTTCTCGATCCCCGGCCTGCTCGGACTCGCGGGGGCGAGGCCGACGCGCGTCGACGAGCTCGTGCTCCCGCCGTCGGCGCACGGCGTCGCGGCGATCTCGATCGGCATGTTCACCGGCGGCGACGAGGCGGTCTCGTGGCGCGGCCCCAAGCTGCACCGCACGATCGAGCAGTTCCTCACCGACGTCCACTTCGGCGACCTCGACGTCCTCGTCGTCGACCTGCCGCCAGGCACTGGCGACATCGCGATCAGCATCGGCCAGTTCCTGCCGAACGCGGAGGTCGTCGTCGTCACGACGCCCCAGCCGGCCGCGGCGTCGGTCGCGGAGCGCTCCGGGCGGCTCGCCAGGCGGCTCGGGCAGCACGTCGTCGGCGTCGTGGAGACGATGTCCGGCCTCCCCCAGGCCGACGGCTCGGTGCTCGAGCTCTTCGGCTCGGGCGGCGGCGAGACGACCGCGCAGCGGCTGTCCGTCGACGGCGATCCGGTGCCGGTGCTCGGGCGGGTGCCGATCTCGGTCGCGCTGCGCGCTGGCGGCGACGCGGGCGCGCCGATCGTCGCGACCGACCCGACCGATCCGGCCGCGCGCGCGATCCTCGGCATCGCGGACGCGCTCCTCGCGCGCGGGCGCGGGCTTGCGGGGCGCCCGCTGCTCTGAGCTCGCTGCGGTGAGCCCGCTGCGGTGAGGCCGCTGCGCTGAGGCCGCTGCTCTACGCCCGAGTCGCCAGCGCCTCGGGCGAGCGGGCGGCGCGGCGGCGAGGCTCGCCTCACCTTGCTGGCGTTCGCGACGGGCGAGGGCCACGCTGGGGGCATGCGCCGAATCCGGGACGCGCTCCTGCGATACCCCCTCATCACCGCCACGCTCGTCGTCGGGGCCGTCACCGCCGCGCTCATCCTCGGTGGGCTCGAACCGGCCGCGCACTGGACCGCGACGGCGTTCGTCGCCGTCGTGATCCTCTGGACCTCGGTGGGGATGATCCGCGACCTGCTGCGCGGGCACGCGGGGCTCGACATCCTCGCCGTCATCGCCATGGCGGCGACGCTCGCCGTCGGCGAGTACATCGCGGCGCTCATCATCGTGCTCATGCTCTCCGGCGGCGAGGCGCTCGAGGACGTCGCGGCCCGCCGCGCACGCCGGGAGCTCACCGCGCTCCTCGACCGCGCGCCGCAGTCCGCGCATCGCGTCGGGGATCCGGATGATGCGGACTCCGAGGACGTGCAGGACATCCCGGTGGATGCGGTCGCCGTCGGCGACGTGCTCCTCGTGCGTCCCGCCGAGGTCGTCCCGGTCGACGGGCTGCTGCTCTCGGCCTCGGCAAGCCTCGACGAGTCGTCGATCACCGGCGAGAGCCTCCCGGTCTCGCGCGACGCCGGCGACGAGGTGCGCTCCGGCGCCGTCAACGGCGACCGCGCCATGCGCATCAGGGCGCTGCGGCGCAGCGAGGACAGCGAGTACCAGCAGATCGTCGCGCTCGTGCGCGACGCCGAGGCGTCGAAGGCGCCCGTGGTGCGCCTTGCCGACCGCTTCGCGATCCCGTTCACGATCGTCTCGCTCGCGATCGCCGGGGTCGCCTGGGCGGTCTCGGGCGATCCCGTACGGTTCGCGGAGGTGCTCGTGCTCGCCACGCCGTGCCCGCTGCTCATCGCCGCGCCGGTCGCCTTCCTCGGCGGGCTCTCGCGCGCCGCGAAGGCCGGGGTCATCATCAAGGGCGGCGCGGTGATCGAGCAGCTCGCGAGCGTGCGCTCGGCCGCGTTCGACAAGACGGGCACGCTCACCGAGGGACGGCCCGACCTCGTCGCCGTGCGGCCGGCGAACGGCATCGACGCGTCGGCGCTGCTGCGCCTCGCGGCGGCGGCCGAGCAGTACTCGAGCCACGTGCTCGCCGACGGCATCCGACGCGCCGCGGTCGCGCGCGGGATCGAGCCGCCGCGCGCGGACGAGGCGAGCGAGACGGCGACGAACGGGGTGACCGCGCGGGTCGAGGGCAAGACCGTGGTCGTCGGCAAGCCGGCGTACATCGACGGCATCGTCGGCGGCGTGCATCGGACCGAGCTGCTCCCTGGCGAGCTCGCCGCCTCCGTCGCGATCGACGGCGCCTACGCGGGCTCGCTCGTGCTCGCCGACGACCCGCGCCCGGAGGCGATGGCGGTGATCGCGTGGCTCCGGGCGAACGGCCTCGCCCGCACGACGATGCTCACCGGCGACGCGTCGGCGACGGCCGACTCCGTGGCCGCGACCCTCGGCATCGACGACGTGCACGCCGAGCTCCTGCCGGCCGAGAAGGTGCGGATCGCCGCGGCGCTCGCACCGCGGCCGCTCATCATGGTCGGCGACGGCGTCAACGACGCGCCGGTCCTCGCGGCGGCGGACGTCGGCGTGGCGATGGGCGCCCGAGGCGCGACGGCGGCCGGCGAGGCCGCCGACGCCGTGATCCTCGCGGACTCGCTCGTCGGGGTCGTGGACGCGATCGCGATCGGTCGGCACACGCTCCGGGTCGCGCTCACGGCGATCTGGTTCGGGATCGTGCTCAGCATCGCGCTCATGCTCGTGGCCACGACGGGGGCGATCCCGGCGATCGCGGGAGCGATCACGCAGGAGGTCGTCGATCTGGCGACGATCCTCTTCGCGCTCCGGGCGCTCGGGGGTCGGTCGGTGACGCTGCCGGGTCAGCGGGCGAGCGTCGGCGTGCGGCGGTAGCCGTCGCGAGCGGCCACCACGATGGTGGCGACGACGGCGACGACGGACAGCACGGCGAGGGTGACGAGCATGATGGTCATGCCCCCAGTGAAGCCGACGTCATAATGAAGTGGAATCGCTGACTGCTACACGATGGATGTAGCGTGACTACATGGATATCCGTCGCCTCGAGCTCCTGCGGGAGCTCGCCGAACGCGGCTCGGTGACCGCCGTCGCCGAGGCCACGCACCGCACGCCCTCGGCCGTCTCCCAGCAGCTCAAGCAGCTCGAGCGCGAGGCGGGCCTGCCGCTCACCGAGCGCTCGGGGCGGGGCATCGCGCTCACCTCGGCCGGGCGCGCCCTCGCGAGGACGGCGGCCGACGTCGCGACCGCGATCGAGCGCGCCGAGGCGACCTGGGCCGAATACCAGGCGAGCCCGCAGGGCGAGGTGAGCATGCTCGTCTTCCCCACGGTGGGGCGCATGCTCCTGCCCGGCGCGCTGCGCACCGTCGCCGAGACCCCCGGCCTCGTCGTGCGCTGCTCCGACCGCGACGGCTCCGTCTCGGACTACGCCGAGCTCACCCCCGACTTCGACATCGTGCTCGCCGACTCGTCCGGGGTCATGCCGAGCTGGCGCGAGCGCGGGCTCGTCGTCGTCCCGCTCATGCGCGAGCCCCTCGACATCGCGCTGCCCGCCGGCCACCGGCTCGCCGGACGGCGCAGCCTCACCCCGGCCGACATCGTCGACGAGCCGTGGATCGGGGTGCCCCACGACTACCCGTACGACCGGATCCTGCAGCAGGTCGAGGCGGTCACGGGACGCCCGGCGCACCGGGTGCAGCGGTTCGCCGACAACGGCATCGTCGAGGCGATGGTCGCCGCCGGCCTCGGCATCGCGATCCTGCCGCGCTTCACCACACGCAGCGGGGACTCGGGGATCGTCACCCGACCGCTCGTCGACGTGCGCGCGACGCGGATTATCTCCGCGCTCATGCGCCCCGACCGCGCGGAGCGGCACTCGGTGCGCCGCGTCGTCGACGCGCTGCGCGACGAGGGCGAGCGCATCGAGGCGAGTGTGTAGCCGTACGCTTCCCTGGTGCGACTGACGATCCTCGGAGCGATCCTGCTGCTCGCCGGGGGCGCGGCGATCGTCACCGGCCTGCTCCCGGTCGAGGCCGCGCTCGCCGTCGGCGAGCGGGTGTGGCCGGTCCTGCTCTTCGCCGTCGCGGTCACGATCGTTGCCGAGCTCGCGGCGGAGGCCGGGGTGTTCACCGCGATCGCCGAGCGCCTCGCCCGGCTCGGACTGCGCCGCGCGTGGGTGCTCTGGCTGCTCGTCGTCGTCCTCGCGCTCGTGAGCACGATCTTCCTCTCGCTCGACACGACCGCGGTCCTGCTCACGCCCGTCGTCGTGATCCTCGCGAGGCACAACGGGCTCGACCCCATGCCCTTCGCGCTCACCACGGTCTGGCTCGCCAACACCGGCTCGCTGCTGCTGCCGGTCTCCAACCTCACGAACCTGCTCGCGGTCGACCCCATCGGCACCTCGGACCCCGCGGCGTTCGCGGCGCTCATGGCCCCCGCCGCCGTGGTCGCCGTCGCCGTCCCGGTCGTCGCCCTCGGCATCGTCTTCCGACGCGAGCTCGGCGCCCGGTTCGCGCCGGCCGCGCCGCCATCGCCCGAGGACCCGGTGCTGTTCCGGATCGCGGCGATCGTCGTCGCGGCGCTCATCCCGCTGCTGCTCACCGGGCTGCCGGTCTGGATCCCCGCGTGCGCGGCGGCCGTCGTGCTGCTCGTCGCCGTCGCGATCCGCCGCCGCGACGCGCTGCGACCGTCGCTCGTGCCCTGGGGCGTGCTCCTCTTCGCGAGCGGGCTCTTCCTCGTCATCGAGACCGCCCACGCCCGCGGCCTTGCCGACCTGCTCGCCGGGCCGGTCGGCGGCGGGGACGATCCCCTCGCGCTGCTGCGCGTCGCCGGCGCCGGCGCGATCGGGGCGAACGCGATCAACAACCTGCCCGCCTACCTCGCGCTCGAGCCCCTCGCCGGCACGCCGCTGCGGGTCGCGGCGCTGCTCGTCGGCGTCAACGCCGGGGCGATCGTCACCCCGTGGGCCTCGCTCGCGACGCTCCTCTGGCACGAACGGCTCGTCGCGCTCGGGGTCGGGCTGGCCTGGCGTCGCTCCATCGCGCTCGGGGCCGTGGTCGCCCCGATCACGGTCGCCCTCGCCACGCTCGCACTCGCCGGGATTACACTCCCGGCATGACCGACATCGCGCAGGACCGATCCGACCGCACCGTGAGCGAGGGGATCGCGTGGGCGAGGGCGCGCGCGCAGCTGCTCGTCGCCGACCTCGCCGCGGCCGGCGGCGAGACGAGGACGATCGCCGCGCCGTGGACGGGCGAGCCGCTGCACGAGCTGCGCCACGCGACGGTGCAGGAGGTCGACGCGGCCGAGACGGCGGCTCGCGACGCGCAGCGCGCCTGGGCGGCGACGACGCACGCCGAGCGGCGGGCGATCCTCTTCCGCGCCCACGACCTCGTCGTGCAGCGGCGCGGCGAGATCGTCGACCTCCTCCAGCTCGAGACCGGGAAGGCCCGCGGCACCGCATTCGAGGAGCTCTTCGCGGCCGCCTCCGTGCTGCGGCACACGGCGGTGACCGCCGCGCGCGTGCTCGCCCCGCGTGGCCGCAACGGCGCGATCCCGGCGATCATGCGTGTGCGCGTCGACCAGGTGCCCAAGGGACTCGTGAGCGTCGTCACGCCGTGGAACTTCCCGCTCTCGCTCACCGCGATGGATGTGGTGCCCGCGCTCGCGGCCGGCAACGCCGTGCTTCAGAAGATCGACGACCAGACCGTGCTCAACGTGCTCGCCTTCCGGCGGGCGCTCGTCGACGCCGGGATGCCGCCGGCGCTCTGGCAGGTCGTCACCGGTCCGGGTGCGACGGTCGGCAACGCGGTCGTCGACGCGGGCGACCACGTCGCGTTCACGGGGTCGACGGCGACGGGCGCCCGCATCGCCGAGCGCGTCGCGCCGCGGCTCAAGAGCGTCTCCCTCGAGCTCGGCGGCAAGAACCCGATGATCGTGCTCGACGACGTCGACCCCGAGGTCGCCGCCGGCCACGCCGTCGCCGCCTGCTTCTCGTCGACCGGCCAGCTCTGCGTCTCGATCGAGCGGATCTACGTGCTCGCGCCGGTCGCGGACGCCTTCATCGCCGCGTTCGGGCGCCGCACCGCGCAGTTGCACCTCGGCGCCGGCCTCGACTATCGGGCCGACGTCGGATCGCTCACGAGCGCCACGCAGCTCGAGCGCGTCCTCGAGCACATCGCCGACGCGACCGGCAAGGGCGCCCGCGTCGTCGCCGGCGGGAAGGCCCGCCAGGAGCTCGGCCCGTTCGTGATCGAGCCGACGGTGCTCGCCGACGTCACGCCCGAGATGGCGTGCTTCGCCGAGGAGACGTTCGGCCCGCTCGTCGCCGTCCACGTCGTCGACAGCGTCGAGGCGGCGATCGCCGCCGCGAACGACTCCGAGTACGGGCTCAACGCCTCGGTGCTCTCGGGCTCGACGGCCCGCGCGCGCCGCGTCGCCGAGCGGCTGCACGCCGGCAGCGTGAACATCAACGAGGGCTACCGCGCCACCTTCGGCGCCCTCGGCGCGCCGCAGGGCGGCATGGGCCGCTCGGGGCTCGGCCGCCGCAACGGGCCGGAGGGACTCCTGCGCTTCACGCAGCCGCGCACGATCGGCGCGCCGAGCCCGCTCGTGCCGCTCGCGGACTCGGGCGCGAGCGCCAAGGCGCTCGAGCCGGTGCTCACGGCCGCGCTGCGCATCCTCAAGGCGCTGCGGTTGCCCTGAGCGTGACCGCGGGGCCCGGCCGGCGGTGCGCTGCCTCGGCTCAGGTCGCCTCGGCTCAGGTCGCCTCGGCGTCGAACGGCGCCGGTCGCCCCTCCCGCAGGTGGCGCTGCCGCTGGGCGTAGGCCGACTCGCGGGTCGGCCGCGTGACGGCGGGCGCGGCGGCCGTCGACGCCGCCGCCGCGGGGTCGTCGAGGAGGGCATCGCGGATGATGCGCCGAGGGTCGTACTGGCGCGGGTCGAGCTGGCGCCAGTCGATGTCGTCGAAGTCCGGGCCCATCTCCTCGCGCAGGCGCGTCTTCGCGCCGTTCGCCATGTCGCGCAGCGACCGCACGAGCTGGCCGAGCTTCGCCGCGTAGGCGGGCAGCCGCTCCGGACCGATGAGGACGAGCGCGATCACACCGATGATCAGCAGCTTGTCGAACGTCAGGCCGAAGGACACCCGGCCAGGATACCCGGGCCGGCGGCGAGCCCGCCTAGACTCGGGCGGAGGAGGACCGGTGGTCGACAGCAATGCCCAGGCTCGCTACGTCGAGGAGCTCGTGGTCGAGCGACCCGAGCTGCAGGCGGCGAGGCGGCACTCGCTCGAGGCGGGCGTGGAGCCCATCCACCCCGCGGTCGGCGCCCAGCTCGCCCAGCTCGCCGCGGCGATCGACGCGCGGCAGATCGTCGAGGTCGGCACGGGGTTCGGCGTGAGCGCGCTCTGGCTGCTCCGCGGCGCCTCCGAGGCCTCGATCACGTCGATCGACGTCGACGTCGAGTCGCAGCAGGCCGCCCGCGAGCTCCTCGCCGAGGCCGGGGTCGCGCCATCCCGGGTGCGGATGATCGCGGGCGACGCGAGCGCCGTGCTCCCGAGGATGAACGACGGCAGCTACGACCTCGTCCTCATCGACGCCGATCCGGATGCGGTGATCGAGTACGTCGAGCACGGCCTGCGCATCGCGCGCGCCGGCGGCACCGTCGCCGTCGCGCACGCGCTCCAGCACGGGCGCGTCGCCGATCCGGCGCGCCGAGACGCGACGACCGCCGCCTACCGCGCCCTCATCACCGAGGTGGCCGCGTCGGACGCGGTCGTGAGCGCGCTGAGCACGGCCGGCGACGGCCTGCTCCTGCTCACCAAGCGCGACGCCTAGCCCGCGCGAGGCCCCCAGTGGGCGCGGCGTCAGGCGCCGACGACCGCCGCGAGCACGTCGTGGAGCTCCCGTGCCTCGTCGTCGTTCACCGACACGACGAGGCGGCCACCGCCCTCGAGCGGCACGCGGACGATGATGAGGCGCCCTTCCTTCACGGCCTCCATCGGTCCGTCACCGGTCCTCGGCTTCATGGCCGCCATGCGCAGTCCCCTTTCGTGAGCCTGAGACCATTATCCGGCATCCCACCGTCGCTCGGGAAACCTCGCGCGACATCGGGCGTCGTCCTGGCCGCATCCGCGGGTCACGGCGGGGTCCAGTCGTAGTCCGAGACCGCCCACATCCCGGCGATCCAGACCCACTGCCCGGCGATGAAGACGGCCACGAGCACGGCCCGGAAGACGCGGGATCTCGGCACCGCGAGCGCGCCGAGCGCCGGGAACGCGGGGAGCAGGAGCCGCCAGGTGCTCGACTGGGGGAAGAAGACGGCGAGCAGGTAGAGCAGCCAGCTCGCCACCCAGAATCGGATGTCCACGCCGAGCCGGCGCATCCACGGCGACCACAGCGCGGCGACCGCGGCGGCGACCGCGACCGCGAGCACGACGAGCCCGACCCACGCCGGCACGTGGTTCCACTCCGACCACCAGATCGCGCCCTGGATCCACGGCGCGAACGGCACGAGGTGTCCGGTGCCGATGTAGGCGGCGCGCCACGCGAGCTCGGTGTCGGTGTAGGCGGTGAGCGACCCGGTCGCCGCCGCCGCGATGAGCAGCCACGCGAACCCCGAGACGAGGCTCACGGCGCCGACCGACACCGCCGCCACCGCCTCGTCGCGCGGGAAGGGATCGCGGCGGCGCGTCCACCAGCGATGGGCGACGTGCATGCCCATCGCGAGCGCGAACGCGAGCCCGCTCGGCCGGGTGAGCGCCATGAGCACGACGACGGGGATCATCGACCAGTACGAGCGGCGCACGAGCAGCAGGAGCGCCCAGGCGAGGAGCATCGCGTGCATCGACTCGGCGTAGGCGACCTGGAGGATCGCCGACACGGGGTTCAGGCAGAAGAGGGCGACGGCGAAGAGCGCCGAGCCGTGCGGCAGGAACTCGGCCATGAGGCGGAAGAAGAGCAGCGCGGCGACGATCGAGCAGATGACCGAGACGGCGACCGCGACGATCGGGAAGTCGAGGCCGGTGATCGCCATGAGCGCGCGGACCACGAAGGGGTAGACGGGCATGAACGCCCAGGCGTTCTCGCCGACCGCCCCCGAGTCGGTGATCGGCAGCTCGGCGGGATAGCCCCACCCGGCGATGATCCGATACCAGGTGCCGTCCCAGAGGATCGCGAAGTCGGGGTAGGAGGGCGCGGCGCCGGTCCACGCGTTCGCCTCCTGGTGCGCCGCGAACCACAGCAGGATCGCGGTCGTGATCGCGCGCGAGCCGATCGCGATCGCGAGCACCTGGACCCACCAGCGCCCGAGCAACTGCCGCAGCGCCCCGCCGTGCGGCGCCGCGTCGACGACGGCCCCCTCGGTCATGCGCCGATCAGCCGTTCCCCCGCAGCCACGCGTGCAGGCCGCGCTCGCAGGCGACGATCTGCTCGACGGGCACGTGCTCGTCGTCCATGTGGGCGAGCGAGGGGTCGCCCGGCCCGTAGTTCACCGCGGGGATGCCGAGGGCGCTGAACCTCGCCACGTCGGTCCAGCCGTACTTCGGGGTCGGCACCCCGCCGACGGCGGCGGTGAACTCGCGCGCGATGGGGGCGTCGAGACCCGGGCGGGCGCCCTCGACGAGGTCGTCGACGACGAGCTCGGCGTCCGGGAACCACGCGCGGAGCCGCTCGATCGCCTCCTGCCCGCTGCGACTCGGGGCGAACCGGTAGTTGACGACGAGCTCGGCCGCGTCCGGGATCACGTTGCCGGCGATGCCGCCGGAGACCCCGACCGCGTTGAGCGACTCCCGGTAGGCGAGGCCGTCGACGACGACCTCCTCGGCGTCCCACTCGGCGAGCGTCGCGAGGGCGCCGGCGGCGGCGTGGATCGCGTTGCGCCCCATCCACGGGCGCGCGGAGTGGGCACGCCGACCCGACCACCGCAGGAGCACGCGGGCGGTGCCGTTGCATCCGCCCTCGATCCCGGCCGACGTGGGCTCGCAGAGCACGGCGAAGTCGGCGGCGAGCAGCTCGGGGCGCGTGCGCGCGATCCTCGCGAGCCCGTTGCGCTCGCCGGAGACCTCCTCGTTGTCGTAGAAGACCCACGTGACGTCGACCACCGGCGCGGCGAGCCGGGTCGCGAGCGCGAGCTGGACGGCGACGCCGCCCTTCATGTCGACCGTGCCGCGGCCGACGAGCACGTCGACGCCGTCGCGGACCTCGCGGCGCGTCGGGAGGTTGTCGTGCACCGGCACGGTGTCGAGGTGTCCGGCGATCGCGACGCGTCGGTCGCGGCCGAGGGCCGTGCGGGCGACCACCGCGTCGCCGTCGCGGATGACCTCGAGGTGCCCGCACGCGCGCAGGGCGGCCTCGACCGCGTCGGCGAGCGCCCGCTCGTTCCCCGAGACCGACTCGATGTCGCAGAGGGCGGCGGTGAGATCGACGACCGATCCCGATGGATCGATGGCGGGGGCGACGGTCACCAGGCCAGTCTAGGGAGCGGTCCGCGGCCGATACCCTGGATGGCATGAGCGAACGCGCCGCCTGGGGCTATGGCCTGACCACCGTCGCCGACGACGGGACCGTCCTCGACACGTGGTTCCCGGCGCCGCGGCTCGGCGCCCGGCCCGCCTCGGCCGACCCGTTCATCGCGCCGGCCGAGTTCGAGGACCTCGTGGGTGCCGACGAGCGCCGCGGCGTCGAGGTGACGTTCGCCACCGTCGAGATCGACCTCGACGCGCCCCCCACGTCGACCCAGGACGCCTACCTGCGACTGCACCTGCTCTCGCACCGGCTCGTCGCGCCGAACACGATCGCGCTCGACGGGATCTTCGGCCAGCTGCCGAACGTCGCCTGGACGACGGCGGGGCCGATGCTCCCCGAGACCGCGGCGGCGCGACGCGTGGCGCTGCAGCGGGCGGGCATCGCCGTCGTCGGCATCGACAAGTTCCCGCGCCTGACCGACTACGTCATCCCCGACCGGGTGCGGATCGCGGACGCGTCGCGCGTGCGGCTCGGCGCGCACCTCGCCCCCGGCACGACGGTCATGCACGAGGGCTTCGTGAACTTCAACGCCGGCACGCTCGGCGCCTCGATGGTCGAGGGCCGGATCTCGCAGGGCGTCGTCGTCGGCGATGGCAGCGACATCGGCGGCGGCGCCTCGATCATGGGCACGCTCTCGGGCGGCGGCACGCAGCGCGTGGCGATCGGGCAGCGCGCGCTCCTCGGCGCGAACTCCGGCATCGGCATCTCGATCGGCGACGACTCGGTCGTCGAGGCGGGCCTCTACGTCACCGCGGGCACGAAGGTCGCGCTCCTCGACGGGACGGTCGACGAGGCAGGGGCGCCGCGGACGGTGAAGGCCGTCGAGCTCTCCGGTGTGCCCGGACTGCTCTTCCGCCGCAACTCGCGCACGGGTGCGGTCGAGGTGCTCCCCCGCACGGGCACGGGCATCGTGCTCAACGCGGCGCTGCACGCCTGACGGTCCGCGGCGCGCCCCTGCTGGCGTCGTCGCGGCGGCCTCGCGCCCGGATCAGCCCCGGATGCGGTCCTCGGGCCACGCGCGCAGCTCGTGCCCCGTGTAGAGCTGCTGCGGACGGCCGATCTTCGTGCGCGGGTCGTCATTCATCTCGCGCCAGTGCGCGATCCAGCCGGGCAGTCGGCCGATCGCGAAGAGCACGGTGAACATCCGCGTCGGGAAGCCCATCGCCTTGTAGATGACGCCGGTGTAGAAGTCGACGTTCGGGTAGAGGCGACGCTCCTGGAAGTAGTCGTCGGCGAGCGCGATCTGCTCAAGCTCCTTCGCGATGTCCAGGAGCGGGTCCTTGACGCCGAGGTCGGCGAGCACCTCGTCGGCCGACTCCTTCACGAGGCGGGCGCGCGGGTCGTAGTTCTTGTAGACCCGGTGGCCGAAGCCCATGAGGCGGATGCCGTCCTCCTTGGCCTTGACCCGCTCGACGAAGCGCTGCACGCTCTCGCCGGAGTCGCGGATGCGCGCGAGCATCGTGAGCACGGCCTCGTTCGCGCCGCCGTGGAGCGGCCCGTAGAGCGCGTTGATGCCCGCCGAGATCGAGGCGAAGATGTTCGCCTCGGTCGAGCCGACGAGTCGCACGGTCGAGGTCGACGCGTTCTGCTCGTGGTCCTCGTGGAGGATGAGCAGGCGGTCGAGCGCGCGCGAGAGCACGGGGTTGATCTCGTAGAACTCGGCGAGGTTGCCGAAGTTGAGCTTGAGGAAGTTGTCGACGAAGCTCAGCGAGTTGTCCGGGTAGAGGAACGCCTGGCCGAGGGCCTTCTTGTGCGCGTACGCGGCGATGACCGGGAGCTTCGCGAGCAGGCGGATGGTGTTGAGCTCCACCATCTCGGGGTCCTTGGGGTCGAGCGTGTCCTCGTAGTAGGTGGACAGCGCCGAGACCGCCGCGGAGAGCACCGACATCGGGTGCGCGGTGTGCGGCAGCGCCGAGAAGAAGCGCTTGAGATCCTCGTGGAGGAGCGTGTGCCTGCGGACCCGCTCGTCGAACTCCGCGAGCTGGTCGGGCGTCGGCAGGTCGCCGTAGATGAGCAGCCAGGCGACCTCGAGGTAGGTCGAGTTCGCCGCGAGGTCCTCGATCGCGTAGCCGCGGTAGCGCAGGATGCCCGCGTCGCCGTCGATGTAGGTGATCGCGCTGCGCGTCGATGCGGTGTTGACGAATCCCTGGTCGAGGGTCGTGAACCCGGTCTGCTTCGTCAGCGTCGAGATGTCGATCGAGTCGGCACCATCGGTGGCGCGGAGGATCGGGAACTCCGCGACGCCCCCAGGGTAGTGGAGGGTCGCGGTCTCGGGCTTGGCGGCGTCCTCAGTCACCAGGCCATCCTAGCCGTTTGGCGAATTCGCTCGGCGCGAGCGTCCCGCTCCTCAGGACAGCAGCTCGAGGCGCGCGACAGCGTCGGCGATCGCCTCGTCGGTGGCCGTCAGGGCGATGCGGACGTGCCGATCGGCGGCGGCGCCGTAGAAGGAGCCCGGCGCGACGAGGATGCCGGCGTCGGCGAGCTCGGCGACCGTGCTCCAGCAGTCCTGGCCCTTCGTGGCCCAGAGGTAGAGCCCCGCCTCCGACTCGTCGATGCGATAGCCGGCGCGCACGAGCGCCCGCGAGAGCCGGGTCCGTCGCGCGCGATAGCGCTCGCGCTGCTCGGCGACGTGGGCGTCGTCGGCGAGCACGGCGGCCATCGCCGCCTGCACGGGCGCGGGCACCATGAGCCCGAGGTGCTTGCGCACGCCGAGCAGCTCGCCGACGAGGCGCGAGCATCCGGCGACGAACGCGGCGCGGTAGCCGGCGAGGTTGGACTGCTTGCTCAGCGAGTAGAGCGCGAGCACGTTCGAGCGGGTGTCGCCGATGACCCCGGGGTCGAGGATGCTCGGGGTGGGGTCTGGGCCCGTCCAGTTGAGCTCGGCGTAGCACTCGTCGGCCGCGACGACCGCGCCGAGCTCGCGGGCCCGCGCCACCACGGCGCGGAGCGCCTCGACGTCGAGGATGCGCCCGTCGGGGTTGCCTGGGGAGTTCACCCAGATCAGGCGGGTGGTCTCCGGCCAGGCGGCCGGGTCGTCCTCGGCGAGGGCCGTCGCGCCGACCGCGGCGGCGCCGACCGCGTAGGTCGGGTACGCCGTGCCCGGGTGCACGACGACGTCGCCGGGACCAAGCCCGAGCGCGAGCGGCAGAAGCGCGATCGCCTCCTTCGAGCCGACGGTCGGCAGCACGTTCGCCTCGGTGAGGCCAGGCACCCCGCGGCGGCGGGCGAACCACTCGACGATGGCGGCCCGCAGCGCGGGCGACCCGGCGGTCGTCGGGTACGCGTGCGCGTCAGCGGCCGCGGCGAGCGCCGCCGCGGCGACGGCCGGCGTGGGGTCGACGGGCGAGCCGACCGAGAGGTCGACCATTCCGTCTGGGTGGGTCCGCGCGCGCTCCGCGGCGCCCGCGAGCGAGTCCCAGGGGAAGTCGGGCAGGGCCAGCGGCGTCCGCGGACCGGTCATTCCCCGCCGCCGACGGGGTGCGCCCGGACGACGGCATGGTCGTCGTGGATGACGCCGACCTTCGCGGCACCACCTGGCGATCCGATCTCGGCGAAGAACTCGACGTTCGCGGTGTAGTAGTCGGCCCACTGCGCGGGGAGGTCGTCCTCGTAGTAGATCGCCTCGACCGGGCACACGGGCTCGCAGGCGCCGCAGTCGACGCACTCGTCCGGCTGGATGTAGAGCATCCGGTCGCCCTCGTAGATGCAGTCGACAGGGCACTCATCGACGCAGGCGCGGTCCTTGACGTCGACGCACGGCTCGGCGATCACGTAGGTCACGCATCCATCGTATCCTCGCGCGCCGGGGTGATCCGCGGCCACGCGATGGCGACCGCGGCGAGGAGGACGACGCCGAGCTGCCAGGCCCAGCCGAGCGCGTCGTCCTGCACGACGACACTGCCGCCGGGGCCGCGCGTGGCGAGGAGGCCGATCGCGGCGAGGACGCCGACCGTCGCCGCGATGGCGGGGAGCCGGCGCTCGGAGAGCATCCGCATCCCGGCGACGAGGCAGGCGACGGCGAGGAGCCCGACGACGAGCAGCGGGACCGACCGGTGGGCGAGCGTGAAGACGGCGCCGACCCAGGCACCGACGACGAGGCCGACCGCGGCGAGGAGGAGGTCTGGGACCATGGGCCCTCGACTTCGCATGCGAACAGCCTACGCTCGATGCTACAGTTGCGCGTGGTTCAGGTGAGGCTTACCTAACCGATCAATCCGACCGAGAAACGGATCCCATGCTGGCGAACCTTGTGATCGGGCTCCGCGAGGGGCTCGAGGCCGCACTCGTCATCGGCATGGTCCTCGCGGCCGTGCGCAAGACCGGCAGGGACGATCTCGCCCCGCGCGTGTGGATCGGCGTCGTGCTCGCGATCGTCCTCTCCCTCGGCGTCGGCGCCGTCCTGACGTTCGGCGCCTACGGGCTGAGCTTCGAGGCCCAGGAGATCATCGGCGGCGTCATGTCGATCGTCGCCGTCGGCCTCATCACCTGGATGATCATCTGGATGGCGCGCGCGTCTGCCGGCCTGCGGCGCGCCCTCGAGACCGACGTCGACGCCGCCGTCACCGGCGGACGCTCCGGATGGGCGCTCGTCGCCATCGCGTTCATCGCCGTCGCCCGCGAGGGCATCGAGACCGCGCTCTTCATCTGGGCCGCGACGAGGGCAACGGGCGACGCGCCGCTCGCGGTGACCGGCGCCGTGCTCGGCATCCTCCTCGCCGCGGGCATCGGCTGGCTCGTCTTCCGCGGGCTCCTGCGGATCGACCTCGGCGCGTTCTTCGCCTGGACCGGCGGCCTGCTCGTCATCATCGCCGGCGGCGTGCTCGCCTACGGCATCCACGACCTCCAGGAGGCGCGGGTGCTGCCAGGGCCGTTCCAGCCCGTGCCCGACGGCGTCCCCGCCGGCCTCGAGTGGATCTGGGGCTGGGCGTTCCAGGTCGGCGACGTCGTGCCGCCGGACTCCTGGATCGCCGCCGTGCTCAAGGGCACCATCGGCTTCTCCCCCGAGATGACCTGGCTCGAGGTCATCGCCTGGGCCGGCTACGTCGCGATCGTGATGACCCTGTTCGTGCGCGAGGTCGCCAGACACCGCCGCCCCGCCGCGGCGCCGCGCACCCCACCGACCGCTCAGGAAGGACTCGCATGAGGCACCCCGTCATCGCCGCCACCGTCGGCGCCGCCGCCACCGCGCTCCTGCTCGCCGGATGCGTGCCGAACGCGACCGCCGACGGCGCGAGCACGACGGTCGTCGCCGTCGAGAGCACCGAGACGGCCTGCACGGTGACCCCCGCGAGCGTGCCGAGCGGCCCGGTCACCTTCCGAGTGACGAACGCGGGCGAGCGCGTGACGGAGTTCTACGTCCTCAAGGACGACGGGCTCTCGATCGTCGCCGAGGTCGAGAACGTCGCGCCGGGCGCCGAGCGCGACCTCACCGTCGTCGGGCAGCCCGGCGACTACTTCACGGTCTGCAAGCCCGGCATGATCGGCGACGGCATCGGGACCACGCCGTTCACGATCACGGGCGAGGCCGTGTCGGTCGGTGCCGACGAGGAGGCCGCGGCGGCCGAGGCCGTCGCCGCCTACACCGCCTACGTGAAGTCGCAGGCCGCCGAGCTCGTGCCGAGGGTGCAGGCCTTCGTCGACGCGTACGTGGCCGGCGACGACGACACCGCGCGCGGCCTCTTCGCGAGCGCGCGCGTGCCATACGAGCGGATCGAGCCGACGGCCGACGCCTTCGGCGAGCTCGACCCCGCCATCGACTACCGCAAGCCGGGCGCCGAGGCCGAGGGGATCGAGTTCACCGGGTTCCACCGCATCGAGATGGACCTCTGGCTCGACGCCGCGCGGGCGAACTACCCGGACGAGGACCTCCAGCCGCTCGACCAGGCCGGCCGCGAGGCGGTCGGGAACCGGCTCGTCGACGACGTGCAGGCCCTCTACGACGCGGTCCACGCCGCCGACTTCTCGCTCACGCTCAGCAACATCACCAACGGCGCGATCGGCCTCCTCGACGAGATCTCGGCCCCGGACGGCAAGCTCCCCGGCGAGGAGAACGAGTTCGCGCACACCGACCTCTCCGACTTCCTCGCGAACATCGAGGGCGCGCAGGTCGCCTTCGAGTCGGTGCGCGCGATCGCGGCGAGCCGGAGCGCGGAGGGCGAGGCGCTCGTCGCCGAGCTCGACGAGCGGTTCGCCGACATGGTCGCCCTCCTGCACACCTACGGATCGTTCGAGTCGGGGTTCGTCGCGTACGACACCGTCACGCAGGCCGAGCGCAACGTGCTCGGCGCGCAGCTCAACGCGCTGAGCGAGCCGCTCTCCACGCTCACCCACGCCGTCCTCGGCGTCGAGCCGGCGGCGTGATCCCCGTGGAGGTCACCAGGCGCGGTCTCCTCGGCGCGGTCGGCGCCGGGCTCGGCGCCGGCCTGCTCGCCGGCGGTGCCGCGGGCGCCGCGACCGCCACGGCGATCGCCGGGCGTGGTGCCGGCGCGGCCGGCGACCCCGCCGCCGCCGTCGCCTTTCACGGCGCGCACCAGGCGGGCATCGTCACCCCGGCGCAGGATCGCCTCCACTTCGCGAGCTTCGACCTCATGCCGACCGCCGACCGCGCCGACGTCATCGCCCTGCTGCAGGCGTGGAGCGCGGCGGCGGCGCGGATGACCCAGGGCCTCGACGTGAGCGAGACCGGCGCGGTCGGCGGCCCGCCGCTCGCCCCGCCGGAGGACACGGGCGAGGCGCTCGGGCTGCCCCCGTCGAACCTCACGATCACGTTCGGCTTCGGCCCCGGCCTCTTCGCCGACGCCGACGGCGTCGACCGCTACGGGCTCGCCGCCCGCCGGCCCGCCGCCCTGCAGCCGCTGCCGAGCTTCGCCTTCGACCTCCTCGAGGCGCCCATCTCCGGCGGCGACCTCGCCATCCAGGCGTGCGCGAACGACCCGCAGGTCGCCGTCCACGCCATCCGCAACCTCACGCGGATCGCGTTCGGCACGGCGATGCTGCGCTGGGCGCAGCTCGGCTTCGGCCGCACGTCGTCGACGTCGACCGGGCAGCAGACCCCGAGGAACCTCTTCGGCTACAAGGACGGCACCGCGAACATCATGGCCGAGGACGCGGGCGCGCTCGCCGAGCACGTCTGGGTCGCCGCCGGCGACGACCCCGCTGCCGACTGGCTCGCCGGCGGCGCCTACCTCGTGACGCGCCGCATCGCGATGACGATCGAGAACTGGGATCGCCTGCCCCTCGCCGAGCAGGACGACATCGTCGGTCGCGACAAGCGCGACGGCGCCCCGCTCTCCGGCGGCGGCGAGTTCACGACCCCGGACTTCGACGTCCGCCGCACCGACGGCGCCGCCGCGATCCCGGCGACCTCCCACCTGCGCCTCGCGCACGAGCACACGAGCGGCACGCGCATCCTCCGACGCGGCTACAACTACGTCGACGGGGCGAACGCGCTCGGCCAGCTCGACGCCGGGCTCTTCTTCATGAGCTACCAGCGCTCCCCCGAGCAGTTCATCGCGGTGCAGCGCTCGCTCGCGACCGACGCCATGAACGAGTACATCCGGCACCAGTCGTCGGCGCTCTTCGCCGTGCCGCCGGGCGCGCGCGGCGACGGCGACTGGGTCGGCAGCACGCTCTTCGCCTGACCGCCGTCAGGGCTGCAGGAGCACCTTGATCGCGCGCCGCTCGTCCATCGCGCGGTAGCCGTCGGCGGCCTGCGCCATGGGCAGCGTGAGGTCGAAGACCCGGCCGGGATCGATCGCGCCGTCGAGCACGAGCCCCAGCAGCTCCGGCAGGTAGCGACGCACGGGCGCCATGCCGCCGGCGAGGCCGATGTTGCGGCCGAACGCGCGACGGATGGGGAAGTCCTCGACCCCGGCGGGCACGCCGACGAACCCGACCGTCGCGCCGGCCCTCGCGACCGCGAAGGCGGTGGCCATCGAGTCGGTCGTGCCGACGCACTCGAGCACGGCGTCGGCGCCGACGCCGTCCGTGGCCTCCGCGATCCACGCCTCCGCCTCGGCGCCGCGCTCGGCGATCACGTCCGTCGCACCGAACTCGGCGGCGAGCGCGCGCCTCGCCGGCGTCCTCGAGAGCGCGATGACGCGCTCGGCGCCGAGCTGCCGCGCCGCGATGACGCCGCAGAGCCCGACCGCGCCGTCGCCGACGACGACCGCGGTCGCGCCGGGGCGCACGCCCGCGGAGACGGCCGCGTGCCAGCCGGTGGCCATGACGTCGCTCAGCGCGAGCAGAGACGGCAGCACCGCCGCCGAGGGGGGCTCGGCCGCGGTGCCGACGCGCACGAGCGAGCCGTCGGCCTGCGTGACGCGCGCGTACTCCCCCTGACCGCTCGCGGTGAAGCCCATGTTCACGCAGGCGGACTGCACGCCGGCGAGGCAGTTCGCGCACGTGCCGTCGCAGTGCACGAACGGCACGACGACGACGTCGCCGACACGGAAGTCGCGGACCTGCTCCCCGACCTCGACGATCTCGCCGACGCACTCGTGCCCGATCGTGGCGCCCGGCCGCACGATCGCCTCGATGCCGCGATACCGCCAGAGGTCGGATCCGCACACGCAGCCGACGAGGACGCGCACGATCGCGTCGGTCGGCGCCGCGATCGTCGGATCCGGCACCTCCTCCCAGCGGATGTCACCGGGGGCATGGATCGTCGTCGCGCGCATGCTCGGATTCTCCCACGCGCGCGCCGCCGACGGGCGGCCGGAGCTCAGCTGCCGGTCGAGGTCACCGTGTAGTTCGCGTTCCAGGCGCCGTCGACCTGGCCGATGACGACGAGTGCGCCCCAGGCGTCGCTCGTGAAGACGAGGTTCGTGCCCTCCGCGGTCGTCACCTGCGCCTCCGCCTGCTCGGTGAAGCCAGCGCCGAGCAGTGCGCTGCGCACCGCCTCGGTGGGGTCGCCGCTCGTCTTCACCGTGACGTTGTAGGCGACGCTCGTGCCGTCGCCGATCTTGAGCCCGAAGAGGATCTCGCCGTCGACGATCGGCACCTCGTCGGACGGGTAGCCCTCGGGAAGGGAGGCGCCGGGCAGGTCGACGTCGCCGCCGGTGGCCCCCTCGATGATCTGCTCGACGGGGTTGCCGCCGAAGCAGCCCGTCAGGGTCGGGGCGATGAGCAACGCGAGCGCCGTCGCGACGGCGGCCGTGCGGAGGGTACGGGACATGATGGCCTCTCGTGTCGATGCGCGCCCAGGATAGCGAGCGCTCACCGACACGACGAGTCCCCCGGCCGCCCGGGTTGACACCGCGGCGACCGATCCTGACGGATTGAGGGTCAGCCCTGCTTCTTCGCGCGGCTCGCCGAGCGGGCGCGGGCGGTCGCGTCGAGCTCGACCTTGCGGATGCGCACGACCTCGGGGGTCACCTCGACGCACTCGTCCTCGCGGGCGAACTCGAGGCACTCCTCGAGCGTCAGGCGACGGCTCGGCGTGAGCTTCTCGAAGTTGTCCGCCGTGGAGGAGCGCATGTTCGTGAGCTGCTTCTCCTTCGTGATGTTCACGTCCATGTCGTCGGCGCGCGAGTTCTCGCCGACGACCATGCCCTCGTAGACCTCCTGCGTCGGCTCGACGAAGAAGCTCATCCGCTCCTGGAGCGCGATCATCGCGAACGGCGTCGCGACGCCGGCGCGATCGGCGACGATCGAGCCGTTGACGCGCGTCACGATTTGGCCGGCCCACGGCTCGTAGCCGTGCGAGATGGCGTTGGCGATGCCCGTGCCGCGCGTGATCGTGAGGAACTCGGTGCGGAAGCCGATGAGCCCGCGGCTCGGCACGACGAACTCCATGCGCACCCAGCCGGTGCCGTGGTTCGTCATGGTCTCCATGCGCCCCTTGCGCGCGGCGAGGAGCTGGGTGATCGCGCCGAGGTACTCCTCCGGCGTGTCGATCGTGAGGTGCTCGTACGGCTCGTAGGTCTTGCCGTCGACCTTCTTCGTGACCACCTGCGGCTTGCCGACGGTGAGCTCGAAGCCCTCGCGGCGCATGTTCTCGACGAGGATCGCGAGCGCGAGCTCGCCGCGGCCCTGCACCTCCCACGCGTCGGGGGCGCCGATGTCGAGCACGCGGATCGACACGTTGCCGATGAGCTCGCGGTCGAGGCGGTCCTTGACCATGCGCGCCGTGAGCTTGTGGCCCTTCACCTTGCCGACGAGGGGGCTCGTGTTCGTGCCGATCGTCATCGAGATCGCCGGCTCGTCGACGGTGATGGCCGGCAGCGGGCGGATGTCGTCGGGGTCGGCGATCGTCTCGCCGATGGTGATGTCCTCGATGCCGGCGACGGCGACGATGTCGCCGGCGCTCGCCGACTCAGCGGGGAAGCGGTCGAGCGCCTTCGTCTTCAGCAGCTCGGTGATGCGCACCTGCGAGTGCGTGCCGTCGTGGCGCACCCACGCGACCGTCTGCCCCTTGCGGATCGTGCCGGAGAAGACGCGCAGCAGCGCGATGCGGCCGAGGAACGGCGAGGCGTCGAGGTTGGTGACCCACGCCTGCAGCGGGGCCTCGTCGTCGTGGGTCGGCGCCGGGATGTGCTTGAGGATCGCGTCGAAGAGCGGCTCGAGGTCGTCGTTGTCCGGCAGCGTGCCGTTCTCGGGCTTGGTCCAGCTCGCCGCGCCGGCACGGCCGGAGGCGTAGACCACGGGCACGTCGAGGATCGCGTCGAGGTCGAGATCGGGGATGTCGTCGTGCAGGTCGCTCGCGAGACCGAGCAGGAGATCCTGCGACTCGCCGACGACCTCGTCGATGCGGGCGTCGGGGCGGTCGGTCTTGTTCACGAGGAGGATGACCGGCAGCTTCGCCTCGAGCGCCTTGCGCAGCACGAAGCGGGTCTGCGGCAGCGGGCCCTCGCTCGCGTCGACGAGGAGCACGACGCCGTCCACCATGGAGAGGCCGCGCTCGACCTCGCCGCCGAAGTCCGCGTGACCCGGGGTGTCGATGACGTTGATGGTGATCGGGCCGTCGGTCGCGTGGACGCCCGCGTAGCTGATCGCGGTGTTCTTCGCGAGGATCGTGATGCCCTTCTCGCGCTCGAGGTCGTTGCTGTCCATCGCGCGGTCCTCGAGGTGGGCGTGCTCGCCGAACGAGTTCGTCTGACGGAGCATCGCGTCCACGAGGGTCGTCTTGCCGTGGTCGACGTGGGCGACGATCGCGACGTTGCGCAGGTCGGTGCGGGTGGCCAGAGCCATGATGGGATCCTTCGGATGGTGGCGCGGCGAACCGGACGGACGCGACAGCGCGAGAGAGCGAACGCGCCCGCGCACGGGCGGGCGGGCGCGATGAGTCTACCGTGCCCGCCGCGACGGCGGCCGAACGACTACCGGGAGGCCGCCCTGGCCTCGCGGCGCTCCCGCTGCAGCACCGGGTCGGGCACCGGCACGGCGGCGATGAGCCGCTGGGTGTACGGGTCCTTCGGGTTGCGCAGGATGTCGTCGGCGCTGCCCTGCTCCACGAGACGGCCCCGGTGCATGACGACGATCCGGTCGGTGACCTGGTCGACGACGGCGAGGTCGTGGCTGATGAAGAGGCAGGCGAACTGCAGGCGCTCCTGGAGCTCCTGCAGCAGGTCGAGGAAGCGCGCCTGCACCGAGACGTCGAGCGCGCTCGTCGGCTCGTCCGCGATGAGCAGCTCCGGCGCGAGCGCGAGCGCGCGGGCGATGCCGACGCGCTGGCGCTGGCCTCCGGAGAGCTCGTGCGGGTAGCGGTTGCGGTAGTAGCGCGGCAGCTCCACCTGGTCGAGCAGCGCCTCGACGCGGAGCCCGAGCGCCTCGCCCCTCGCCTCGCCGGCGAGGAGGATCGGCTCGCCGATCGACTCGCCGATGGGCATGCGCGGGTTCAGGCTCGAGCCCGGGTCCTGGAAGACGATGCCGGTCTTCTTGCGCAGCGGCTTGAGGATGCGGGCCGTCGCGTGCGTGAGGTCGACGCCGGCGACGGTGAGCGTGCCGGCCGCGATGGGCAGCAGCCCGATCGCCGCGCGGCCGATCGTCGTCTTGCCGGAGCCGGACTCGCCGACGAGGCCGACGACCTCGCCTGGCATGATGTCGAGGTCGATGTGCTCGGCCGCGCGGAACGCCGGGACGCGGCCGCGCTTCGGGTACTCGATCGCCACGTCGCGGAACGAGACGATCGGCGCGGCGGCGGGGGCGCCGTCGACGCCGCCGACGACGGCCGGCGCGGTGTTCTCCACGCCGAGCTTCGGCACGGCGGCGAGGAGCTGCTGGGTGTACGGGTGCTGCGGGCGCTGGAAGACGTCGAGCACGGAGCCCTGCTCGACGGCGAGCCCGTCCTTCATGACCATGATTCGGTCGGCAAGGTCGGCCACCACGCCCATGTCGTGGGTGATGAGGATGATCGCCGAGTCGATCCGGTCCTTGAGGCTGCGCAGCAGCTCGAGGATCTCGGCCTGCACGGTCACGTCGAGCGCGGTGGTCGGCTCGTCGGCGATGAGGAGCACGGGGTCGCACGAGATCGACTGCGCGATCATCGCGCGCTGGCGCTGGCCGCCCGAGAGCTGGTGGGGGTACTTGTTGAAGGCGGTCTCCGGGTCGGGCATCTCGACCTTGGTGAGCAGGTCGATCGCGCGGCGCTTCGCCTCGTCCGGCGAGAGCTCGAAGTGGCTGCGCAGCGCCTCCATGATCTGGAAGCCGACCGTGTAGACCGGGTTCAGCGCCGTCATCGGCTCCTGGAAGATCACCGCGATCTGCTGGCCGCGGATCTGTCGCAGCTCGCGCTCGGGGATGCCGCGGATCTCGCGGCCGAGCAGCTCGATCGAGCCGGTCACGCGCGCGTTCGGCGGCAGGAGCCCGAGGAGGGCCATCGAGCTCGTCGACTTGCCCGACCCCGACTCGCCGACGATCGCGAAGACCTCGCCCCGCTTGATCTCGTAGTCGAGGCCGATGGCGGCCGGGTAGAAGCGCCCGTCAACCCAGAACTCGACGCCGAGGTTCCTCACCTGCATGACGGTCTCGGCGGTCGGCGGCGCGGTGACGGCCTCGGTCTCGGTGGTGCTCATCGGACGACCCTTCGCGGTGCCGGGGTGCTGGTGCTGGAAGACTGGGGAGCATGCGCTA
>Ga0209066_10001681_pt1 | contig 28691 bp, 30 predicted proteins | sample All_14_2_FD_187198 | JGI IMG/M metagenome (GOLD analysis project Ga0209066, IMG submission 187198) | Freshwater microbial communities in response to fracking from Pennsylvania, USA - Allegheny Zone_MetaG_DW_15 (SPAdes) (version 2) ...
CTCCGGATAGAGGTACTGGTCCTCAGGCCTCTCGTCGACGATCGCCACGGTCGCCGGCTGACCCGCCCGCCCCTGCGCCCGCCATTCAGCCTGAAACATGTCCCAGACGGCCGCCTCGAAGTCGCCGAGGGGATCAGGCGAGACGATCGCCTGCACCTCGGGGCAGCAGGCGACCTGCGCCTGGGCCAAGAGGGCGTTGAGGAATGCGCCGCCGGCGTTGGTGTTGATCTCGATGAGCTTCGGCCCGTCGGGCGCGAGATGGAAGTCGTAGCCCATGAAGGCGCCGCGCGGTCCGAAGTCCGCTCGCGCGATCGCCGGGGCCCAGGCGAGCGCCGCGTCCTGGTAGGACGCCAGTCCGGCGGTCGCCTCGATGGCGTTCACGATGTCGCCCATGGCCGCGATCTGGGCCGCCGACAGGAACACCGGCGAGCCGGAGAAGAGGTGCTCGCGCCCGGCCCTCAGGCTGGCGACGGCGGCTTGCCCGTCCGAAGCCTGTTCGACTGCCGACCACACCCCCGAAGGGTCGACGTCGATACAGAAGCAGTCGCGGTTCAGCGCCGCTTCCAGGCCGTCCATGCCGCGCAGCGGCGGGCGCAGCAGCCGCACATCGGGAGCGTCGGTCATTCGGGCAAGGCGCTCCCGGGCGCTGAATGAGCAGGGTTGGACTTCATTTCGTCGATCAGTTCGTGTATACTTGAAATATGGAAATCAAAAGCGCCGTCGCAAGCCTCTCCGCCCTCGCCCATGAGGGGCGCCTCGCCGTCTTCCGCCTGCTGGTGCAGGCTGGCGAGTCCGGCTTGGCGGCGGGAGAGATCGCTCGGCGGCTCGACGTGCTGCCCAACAGCCTCTCGGCCAACCTTAACATCCTGAGCCACGCCGGCCTCGTCGCCTCACGGCGCGAGGGCCGGTCTATCATCTACACGGCGAACTACGACACCATGCGCGGCCTTCTGGCCTTCCTGGTGGAGGACTGCTGCGGCGGCGCGCCGGAAATCTGCGCCCCGCTCGCCGCCGTGGCCAGCCGCGCCTGCGCGGCCGAAGCCTCCTCCTGCTGAAGAGACCCGCCAAATGCCCACCCGCGCCCTCGACCGGCCCTACAACGTCCTGTTCCTGTGCACCGGCAATTCGGCCCGCTCGATCCTGGCCGAATCGATCATGAACCGGCTCGGCGCCGGCAAGTTCAAGGCCTGGTCCGCGGGCTCCATACCGGCTGGACAGGTCAATCCGCACGCCCTGGCGCTGCTCAGGAAACTGGGCCTTCCCACCGAACACCTGCGCTCGAAGCCCTGGGACGAGTTCTCGCGGGAAACGAACCCGCAGGCGCCCGAACTCGATTTCGTCTTCACCGTCTGCGACAACGCCGCCGGCGAGGTCTGCCCCTTGTGGCCCGGCCAGCCGATGAGCGCCCACTGGGGCCTGCCCGATCCGGCCGCCGTCGAAGGCTCGGACGCCGAGAAGGCCGTGGCCTTCGCGGACGCCTATCGGATGCTCAACAACCGCATCTCCATCTTCGTGAACCTGCCGGTGGCCTCGCTCGACCGGCTGTCGCTGCAACGCCGGCTGGACGAAATCGGCAAGACCGATGACGCGCCCGCCGAGGCGAGCCGCTGAGGCGTCCATGACCGCCGAATCCCCGCCCGACGCCGCGCCGGCGCCCATGTCCCTGTTCGAGCGCTTCCTGACGCTTTGGGTGGGGCTCTGCATCATCGTCGGAATCGCGCTCGGGCACTTCTTTCCCAGCGTCTTCCAAATGATCGGCGCGGCCGAGATCGCCAAGGTCAACCTGCCGGTCGCCGTCCTGATCTGGCTGATGATCATCCCCATGCTCATGAAGGTCGACTTCGGCGCCTTGCGCCAGGTCGGCCGCCACTGGCGCGGGATCGGCGTGACCCTGTTCGTGAACTGGGCCGTGAAGCCCTTCTCCATGGCGGCCCTCGGCGCGTTCTTCATCGGCTGGCTGTTCCGCCCCTATCTTCCCGCCAGCGAGATCGGCAGCTACATCGCCGGCCTGATCATTCTGGCGGCGGCGCCCTGCACGGCCATGGTGTTCGTCTGGAGCAACCTCACGCGGGGTGAGCCCAATTTCACGCTCAGCCAGGTGGCGCTGAACGATGCGATCATGGTCGTGGCGTTCGCGCCCATCGTCGGCCTGCTCCTAGGCCTCTCGGCGATCACCGTGCCCTGGCTGACCCTCCTGCTGTCCGTCGGGCTCTACATCGTCGTACCGGTCATCCTGGCGCAGCTCCTCCGCTCGGCTTTGCTGCGACGGGGCGGCGAGGCCGCCCTCACGGACGCGCTCGCCCGCATCGGACCTGTCTCGCTGAGCGCGCTGCTGGCCACGCTCGTGTTGTTGTTCGGCTTCCAGGGAGAGCAGATCATCGCCCAGCCGGCGATCATCGCCATGCTGGCCGTGCCCATCCTCATTCAAGTCTACTTCAACTCCGGCCTCGCTTACCTGCTGAACCGGCTGAGCGGCGAAGCCCATTGCGTAGCGGGCCCGTCGGCGTTGATCGGCGCGAGCAACTTCTTCGAACTCGCCGTCGCTGCGGCCATCAGCCTGTTCGGCTTCTCCTCGGGCGCGGCGCTGGCCACCGTCGTCGGCGTGCTGATCGAGGTTCCCGTCATGCTTACCGTGGTGGCCATCGTCAACCGCTCGAAGGGCTGGTACGAGCGCGGCCCAGGCGTCCGCAGAGGCGGCCATGCAGACCCCGCGGAGGCCAGTTGAAGCCCGCGCATGGTGCGGACGGCGGGACTCGAACCCGCACCCCCGAAGGAAGCAGATTTTAAGTCTGCCGCGTCTACCGGTTTCGCCACGTCCGCTCGCGCCTGTCCTGCCACAGGGGTCTGCGTGCGGCGAGCCAGATCTTTCGCACAAGCCGGATTGACGCCGCCGCGCGTGTCTGGCCTCGACAGCGGTTGTGTTCCCGCAATTCGGATCTGCGCCCATGGACCTGCCTCTCGACGTCGACACGGTCAAAGGCTTCCTCGATCCGGCCGAGGGCCGTGCGCTGCACGACGCGGCCCTCTCGGCCGCCGCGCTCGGCCCGGCCCTGGAGATCGGCGCCTATTGCGGCAAGTCCGCGGTCTACATCGGCGCCGCCTGCAAAACCGCGGGAACGATGCTGTTCTCGCTGGATCACCATCGCGGCTCCGAGGAGAACCAGCCGGGTTGGCAGTATCACGACGCCGAGCTGTGGGACGCCGCGGCCGGCGCGCTCGACACCCTGCCCCACCTGCGCCGAACCCTGCGGCGCGCGGGCCTGGAAGGCGTCGTCACGCCCGTCGTCGGCCGGTCTGCGGACATCGCCCTGGTCTGGCGCACGCCGCTCGGCTTCCTGTTCATCGACGGGGGACACACGATGGAGGCGGCGCTCGGCGACTATCGCGGCTGGACGCCCCACCTCCTGGCCGGCGGGACGCTGGCCATCCACGACGTCTTCCCCGATCCGGCCGACGGCGGGCGGCCGCCGTTCGAGATCTACCAGCGCGCACTGGCCTCCGACCTGTTCGAGGAAATCGGCGCGGTGAAGAGCCTGCGGCTGCTTCGGCGCCTCTGAAGGCCTATCGGCCTCCCCCGACGGACGCGGCGCGCGTCGCCGGGCGCATGGCCGGCAGAGTCAAGCGCAGGCCCGCGTCTAGGGCGCGACGCACCAGCGGCTCGATCCGCACGATCGCGAGCGTCAGTCCGATCGCGAGAACCGCCGTGAGGCCAAGCGCGATCCAGCGGTTCTCGTAGCGCGCGTAGATGGCCGACAGCAGGGCCCAGCCCACGACCTGGTGGCTGAGGTAGAGCGGATAGGTCAGCTCGCCCAGGCGGGCGAACGGAACGTCAAGGCCGGCGGTCCGGATCACGCGGGATGCGCCGGGCAGGATCGCCAAGGTGAACAGCGCCATGCAGGCGAGCCAGAGGAGCATGGCCGCCAGGGCGCCCGCCGGCGTGCCGCCGCCCGGGGACTCGCTGAGCATGAGCATCCAGATCTCGGCCAGGGAACCGGCGGTGAAAAGCACGATGAGAAGCATCCGTGTGATCCGCATGGGCTTGGACACCAGGCAATAGAGCAGAACGCCCAGAGCGAACTCGCAGCCGTTGCGCAGCTCGAGCAGGCGAAGCGGCCAGGACTCCACCGCCCTTGCGAAGAGCTGGCCCACGGGGCCGGGCGCCAGCGCCGCCAGACAGGCGAGCGAGGAGACGATGCCCATGACGATCGCAAATCCCTCCAGCCAATGCGGGCGCCTGGCCATCAGCAGCAGGAACACCGTGCCGTAGAACACGATCTCCAGACAGAGCGTCCAGTAGACGCCGTCGACCCAGGGACCCGTGGGAAAGAGCACCACCGAGCGCGCCAGCATCGGCAGGACGTCGCCCAGGCCCGCGCCGGACAGCAGGAGTACGCTCGCCGTCGCCGGCGCCGCGAGCCAGAGTGCCGGGAGGAGGCGAAGCACGCGGCCGCGGAAGAACTGGGCCGGCGTCGCGGCGCGCGCGGAATAGGCGATCACAAAGCCTGAAATGACGAAGAAGACCTCCACCCCGACCCAGCCGACCGAGGCGATCTGTCCCAACTCGGGAAACCGGGGCACGTGGCCGAACCCCGCCTGGACGGCGTAGGGCGCGGCCCAGGAGAGGAAGGCGTAGTGGAAGAAGACCACCAGACCGGCCGCTATAAAGCGCAGGAGGTCCAGTCCGTAGTAGCGCTCGTCCGCCCTGTCGCTCATCCCCGTCGCATCCTTCTGGCCCGGCCCCGCGCGTTGCGGCGTCACGACCGGGCGCGCTGCAAGGCGGGCGCCATGCACGGGCGGCGGCGGAGAGGGACTCCCGGGCGGCTTCGGCTCAGTCCGACGCTGTCAGGACGTCGAAAGCCCGCGTGATCTCATTGATCGCGTCGTGCGCCAGAATGGCGGCGGCCTGGGTCCAGGTCGGGCGTTCCTCGGGCCAGAAGATCTGTTCCTCGAACTGGTAGCCCATCCAGAAGGCGCCGTCCGCGCCGCGGTGGGCGAACTGCCAGTCGAGCAGCGCTGCGGCCGCGCGGTGCGAACCCAGGGCCTTCAGGGCGATCGCCAGCTCGCAGCTCTCGGCGACCGTGACCCAGGGCTGGTCGTCGACGCAGCGGCACCCGAGCCCCGGCTTGACGAACACCTTCCAGCGCGTCTCCAGCCTCGCCAGGCCCGCCGCCGGCGAGAACACGCCGCCGAGCATCGGATAGTACCAGTCCATGGCGAAGGCCGATCCGATGGAGCGCGCGCGGCCGAAGCGTTCGGGATCGCAGAGGATGGCGCGGCGCAGGCGTCGCTGGGCGAGCGCCCACCCCGGCTGCGGATCGCCGACCAGATCGGCCAGCTTCAGCGCGCAGTACAGGCTCTTGTAGATGGAGCTGTTGCCGGCCATCAGGGCGTCGTCGACGCTCGTGCCATGTCCTTCGGCCGACCAGGACACGTCGCCCTGCGGGTGCTGCAGGCTCAGCACGAAGTCCACCGCCGCGCGCACCATCGGCCAATACCGCCGCGCCGCGGAGGCGTCGCCGTCCATCCGCGTGCGGTGCCACAGCGCCGTGGCCGGATAGGCGGTGAAGTTGCTGTCCCTGAACGCGGGCGCGGGCTCCCGCGACAGCCGCAGGCGGTCCGCCATCGGCAGGGCGTTGCCGTACTCGCCGAGCCAGGAGCCGTCCGCCAGCTGAGCGGCGCACAGGTGCTCGAAGCCCAGATCGACCGCCTCGTCCTCGCCCAGCGCAGCGAGCGCCATCAGGCACTCGGCGTGGTTCCAGGGATCCCAGGGGCCGTCCTCGAACCAGGGGATCGCGCCGTCGGCGCGCTGAGCCGCCAGCATCACGTCGCCCGCTCCACGCAGCGGCTTGAGCGTCGCGGCGCGGTCCTGGCGCCGGGTGAGAATGGTCACGCCGCGCTCCGGCCAGTGTCGGCCTTCTCGAAATAGAACGCCACGCTCTTGCCCATGATGGGATCGCAAACCGCCTCGAGCGCGCGCGTCAACCAGGGGCGCTTCAGAAGGTCCCAAACCAGCATGCGATGATAGAGCCTGACCAGCGGATGATCGTCGCGGCGGCGCCAGAAAGCGCATTTGAGCCACCAGTAGGGCGCGTGCAGCGCATGCGCATAGTGCCGGCCCTGGTAGCGGAAGCCGAGATCCGCGATCTCCCGCGTCAGCGCCGCTTCGTCGAAGATGCGGATGTGGCCGCCCGGCTGGTCGGCGTAGCCGCCGGGGCCGCTCGCCAGGCGCCAGCAGATGCGCTCGGGCCAGGCCCTGGGGACGGTGGGGACGAACCGGCCGCCCGGCTTCAGGACCCGGCGGATTTCGGCCAGCACTTCCCCGTAGCGGTGCAGGTGCTCCAGCACCTCCGAACAGACGACCGCCTCGAAGGTCGCGTCGGCGAACGGCAGGCGATAGGCGTCGCCCTTCAGAAAGGCCGTGACCGCCGCCTCGTCCTCTCGCGGCAGCATCGAAAGCCCTGCGCGCGCCTTGGCCAGCGAGGGCTCGTCGAGGTCGAGCCCGACCACGTTGATCCCGCCCAGCACGTGCACGCCGTGGCAGTGGCGCCCCTCCCCGCAGCCCAGGTCGAGCACCCAGTCGTCTGACGTCAGGCCGAGCCGTTCCAGCCGCGCCGTCAGCATGCGGTTCGCGCGATCGCCCGGCGGAGCACGACCTCGTAAGCCGCCGCCGCGCGCGCCCAGTCGAAGGTGGTTCGCGCATGCCGCCTTGCGGCCTGGGAAAGCTCCGAGCGGCGAGCGGGATCGGCCAGGAGCTGGGCGATGGCCCCGGCCAGGGCGTCGACGTCGCCCTTGCGCACCACGACGCCGGCCTCGCCCACCACCTCCGGCAGCGCGCCGCCGTCGGTGACGATCACAGGCGCGCCGCAGCACATCGCCTCGGCGGCCGGAAGGCCGAAGCCCTCATAGAGCGAAGGCGTCACGCAGATCGTCGCCTTGGCGTATTCCTCGACCACCTGCTGGCGGGTGAGGTCGCTGATGAACCGCACCCGGTCGGTCAGGTCCAGCGCGCCCAGCAGGTCCGCCGTCGGTCCGTCGCGCAGCTTGCCGATCACCACCAGCTCCAGGTCCGGCCGCTGCATCAGGAGGCGCGCATAGGCCTGGATCAGGATCGACAGGCCCTTGAGCGGCACGTCGGCGCTGGCGGTGGTCAGGATCCGGTTCTCGCGCCGGCGGATGTCCGGCTGCGGCTTGAAGACCTCCTGGTCGACGCCCAGCGGGATGACGTTCAGCGCGGCCTCGCTCACCCCCAGGCACTCGGCGACGTCGCGGCCGCTGGTCTGCGAGACCACGATCACGTCCTTCAGTTTCGGCGCGACCTTCTCCTGCATCTTCAGGAAGCCGTACCAGCGCCGGGACAGCCACCGCATCCCCCAGTTCGGCTCGGCCTTCAGCGCGAGCTCCAGGTCGCGGCGGATGGGGTGGTGGACCACCTCCACCACAGGCAGGCCCGCGCGCTCGATCGCCAGCAGGCCGGAGGACAGCGACTGGTTGTCCAGCACCACGTCGTAGTCTGCGCGGTGGGTCTTCAGCCATTTCGCCGCGCGCCGGCCGAAGCTCCAGGGCTCCATGAACTTGCCCGACAGGTGGGCGAGGTACTCGGCCGTGTCGGTCCAGCTCAGGAGGTGGCGCCAGCGCAGCGCCCTATGGCCGTTGTGCGGCTGGGCGTAGAGGTCGAGCGAGGGGAGCTTCACAAGACGCACCCGGTGCGACAGCTCCGGATAGGGCGGGCCGGACAGCACGTCGACCGTATGGCCGCGCCGGGCCAGCGCGTCGGCCGCCTGGGACAGATAGACCCCCTGGCCGCCCACCTTCGGGTCCGAACGATAGGACAGAAACGCGATGCGCAGGCGCGGTTCGGCGACCCGCGCGGCGGACGCCTTCGGGCGCGGTTCGTCTTTCACACGGGCGTCGAGCATCCGGCGTCCTTCAGTGGACTTCATGGAACGGGCAAGGTCCGCGCCGAACCTCGCAGCGCACCATTGCACGTCTGTGTCGCAATGCGGCATAGGCGAAATGATTTGGCGCGCGCAACGCCAAAATCACGTGGCGGAAATCCGGGACCTCAGCCTTCGACGCGGCGCACGTTCTCGACGCCAGCCCCGTGCAGGGCCGCGATCAGCTCCGCGACGGTGGCTTCCACCTCGTCCGGATCGCGGCCGCGCAACACCAGGTTCGAACCGTAGCCGCCAGCCTCGTAGAAGGGATAGCTGCCGAGCGACATGGCTGGGTGGGCCTTGGCCACGGCTTCCAACGGCGCGGCGATCGCCCCTTCGCCGGAGCCCTCCACGCGCACGGTGCGCGCCACCACCACGGCGCCGCCCTTCAGGCGGGGTCCCACGTCCTGCAGCATGCCGCGCATGATCTGCGGCACGCCGGCCAGCACGAAGACGTTGCCGATGGTGAATCCGGGCGGACCCTGGACGGGGTTGTTCACCAGCTCGCCCCCCGTCGGCACGCGGGCCATCCGCCGGCGCGCGGCGTTGAGTTCGCCGCCCCAGCGCGCGGTCATCATCGCCAGGATGTCGGGGTGTTCGTAGAGCTCAACGCCGAAGGCCGCGGCCACCGCGTCGGCGGTGATGTCGTCGTGCGTCGGGCCGATGCCGCCGGTGGTGATGACGTAGTCGTAGCGGGCGCGCAGGGCGTTCAGCGCCGCCACGATCTCCTCGTGCACGTCGGGCACGGTGCGGGCCTCGGAAAGGTCGATGCCATGGGCGCCAAGATAGCGGGCGATGTCGCGCAGGTTGGTGTCCTGGGTGCGGCCCGAGAGGATCTCGTCGCCGATGATCAGCACCGCGGCCGTGACCGCTCCATCCGCCCTATCCATCTGCGTTGGCCTTCCCTACATCGTCGAGCTCTCGCCCACCGGACTACCCCGCCCCATGGACTTCCCGCAACCGCTCGTGCGCGGCCGCCTCGTGCAACGCTACAAGCGCTTCTTCGCCGACACGGTGCTGGACGACGGGACCGAGGTCACCGCCCATTGTCCGAATCCCGGCGCGATGCTGGGCCTGAACACGCCGGGTCTGCCGGTGTGGCTGTCGAAGTCCGACGATCCCAAGCGCAAGCTCGCCCACACCCTCGAACTGGTCGAAGCCGACGGCGGCCTGGTCGGCGTCAACACCATGCACCCCAACCGCCTGGTCGCCGAGGCCCTGGCCGAGGACGCCATCCCCGAGCTCTCCGGCTACGCCTCGATCCGGCGCGAGGTGAGGTACGGCGAGGCGAGCCGCGTGGACTTCCTGCTGCAGGGCGAGGACCGGCCGGCCTGCTGGCTTGAGATCAAGAATGACCAGTCCTATTTACGTCGCGACCTGAAGCCCGATCACAGGGTGTGGCTCGAAGTGAAAAATGTCCACTTAACAAGGACTAAGGGTCTCGCCGAGTTTCCCGATTGCGTCGCAGCACGCTCGTCGAAACACCTGCGCGAACTCGAAGCCATGGTCACCGAGGGAGATCGGGCAGTTGTGCTTTTTGTCGTTCAGCGCACTGACTGCGAAGCATTCTCCGCTTGTCGAGAACTTGATCCAGCCTTCGCTCGTCAACTCGATCAGGCCGCTAACGCAGGCGTAGAGGTGCTTATCTATGCGTGCAACATTGGCCTCGACCGGATCGAGATTGCGCGACGCATTCCGTGGGCGCGCAATGGTGACTGAGGCGAGCCCCGAATGAAGCCGATATTGGAGCGGTTCTCCATCGACGGACGCGGCACGGCGGTCGTGGTCGATGGATTTGCTGACCTTCCCGTATCCCGCCCCCTGTCAGCGGTCCTGCGTAAACCTGACGGATCGCAGATGACGGTTGTCGCTCACAAGGAGTGGCTTCTTCGACGCTCCGCGCCTGTCGATGAGCGGGAAGCGTTCCTTTTATTGGGCGTCGAAAAATCCGATCTGCCTGAAGGCACCTTGATCCAGATCACGGAATAAAGCTGCCGGGCGGCGGCTCGACGTCAAGAACGTCCACCTGATGCGCACGCCGGGACTGGCGGAATTTCCCGACTGCGTGGCCGCGCGATCGACCCGCCATCTGCGGGAGCTCGCGGCGATGGTCGCCGCCGGCGACAGGGCCGTGGCGCTGTTCGTGGTGCAGCGGACCGACTGCGACCGGTTCTCGGCCTGCGAGGAGCTGGACCCGGCCTTCGCCCGCGGCCTGGCGCAGGCCGCCGACGCCGGCGTCGAGGTGCTTGTCTACGGCTGCGACCTCAGCGCCAGGGGGGTCCGGATCGCGCGCGCCCTGCCCTGGTCGCGGCGGCCGACGGGTGAGGCCGCATGATCTGCGTCAAATCGAGAGTCCGAGTCCTACGGTAGGAATTGGCGCATCTGCAGACGGTTCGGAGCACCACGCGTGAGTTCGGAGAAGGAAGAGCGCCGCCGGGCGCTGGCGCCGGGGACGGCGGCGGGCGTCACCGAGGCGATGATCGCCGATCTCGTCCACGCCTTCTACGCCAGGGTCCGCCGCGACGCCGTGCTCGGCCCGATCTTCGAGGCCGCGGTCGACGACTGGGACGCCCACCTGGCGAAGCTCTGCGACTTCTGGTCTTCCGTCCTCTTGATGACCGGCCGCTTCAAGGGCTCGCCCATGCAAGCCCACGCCGCCTTGCCGGACATCCATCGCAGCCACTTCGCCCGCTGGCTCACTCTGTTCGAGGCGACCGCCCGCCAGGTCTGTCCGCCCGCGGCCGCGGACCTCTTCTGCGCGCGGGCGCAGATGATCGCCCAGTCGCTTCAGCTCGGCCTCGCCGCGAGCCGCGGCGAGCTGCCGCCGATGCGCCGGCGCGCGCCCTCCATCACCAGATCCTGAACGGACGCGGCGTCCCGGCGGTCGGTTTCGGCGCCGCGACGACGCGGCCCGTTGAAGTTCCATGCTAGGATTGCGACATATGCGAGCCGTCATACCGCTTCGCGCCCGGCGCGCCGCGGACCTGGAGCCGAGATGAACGACACCCGCACGCTGGACGCCGAGTACCGCACCAGCCAGATCAAGATCCACGGGGCCGAGGACTTCGAGGGCATGCGCCGCGCCGGCAGGCTGGCCGCCGAATGCCTCGACATGCTGACCCCGCACGTGGTCCCCGGCGTCGTCACCGATGAGCTCGACCGCCTCGCCCGCGAGTTCATCCTCGACCGTGGCGCCCTGCCCGCCTGCCTGGGCTATCGCGGCTACACCAAGACCGTCTGCATCTCGCCCAACCATATCGTGTGCCACGGCATCCCGGGCGAGCGGGTGCTGCGCGAGGGCGACATCGTCAATATCGACGTGACTGTCATCGTCGACGGCTGGCACGGCGACACCTCGCGGATGTACGGGGTGGGACCCGTCGCGCCGCGCGCGCGCCGGCTGGTCGACGTGACCTATGAAGCCCTGGATCGCGGGATCGCCGCGGTGAAGCCCGGCGCCACGACCGGCGACATCGGCCACGCCATCCAGACCTATGTGGAAAGCCAGCGCTGCTCGGTCGTGCGCGACTTCTGCGGCCACGGCCTGGGCCAGGTTTTCCACGACGCGCCGAACATCCTGCACTTCGGCCAGAAGGGCGCGGGCGAGGTGCTGAGGCCGGGCATGTTCTTCACCATCGAACCCATGGTGAACCTCGGCAAGTACGCCGTGAAGGTGCTCTCCGACGGCTGGACGGCCGTGACCCGCGACAAGTCGCTCTCGGCCCAGTGCGAGCACTCCATCGGGGTGACGGAGGCTGGCGCGGAGATCTTCACCCTGTCGCCAGCGGGCCTCTACAAGCCGCCGATCATCGCCGGCTGAGGCCGGGCTATGCCCTTCCCATATCGGCCTTGAGCTGGTCTGCAAGACGTATGGCCAGCGCCAGGATCATGAGCGTCGGATTGGCGTGGCCGCTCGTCGGAAACACCGACCCGCCCGCCACATAGAGTCCCGCCACGCCGTGCACTCGACAGGTCGCGTCGACAACGCCGGACTTCGGAGTCTCCGACATGCGCGTGGTCCCGAGCGTATGCCCCATGTCGATGATGACGCTGTCGGCGATCCGATCCTCGGCGACCCAGTCTTCGAGGCGCGGCGTCGGCAGGCCGATGCGGGCGAACTCCGCCGACGCGGTCTTGGCCAGGGACACCAGGGTGCGGCGCGACTCTTCGGCGATGCGCCAGTCCACCCGCGCTATCGGCAGCCCAAGCGGATCGGTCCTGTCCGACAGGGTGATCCGGCTCTGCGGATCCGGCGGCTGCTCGGTGATGCCGTCGACATGCAAACCAGCGAGCTTGCGCGGCAGGCCGCGGGCCTCGGCCTCTCGCACGACGAAGTTCGGAAAGTAGTCGATCAGGGCGTCGACGACCAGGCCCTTGAGCCGTTCAGGTACGAGGTGGCTGTCGAAGAGCCGCATGCCCACGCCCTTGGCCAGCGTGCCGGGGCTGGACGCCACCGCCATGACGTCCGCCAGCGGCCGCTTGCTCCTTGAACTCAACAGTCGCCGCAAGGCGTCCCAGGGGTCGTTCGGCGCGCGGTCCTCGAGCATGTAGATGGCGCAGTTCAGCAGGCGTTCCCGCCGCTGCAGCTCCTCGCTGGGCGCGATCCCATGCGAATACATGTGCGCCCGGCCGCCGTGCTTTAGGCCGAAGAATCCGAAGCGGCGCAACATCGCCGGCGTATCGGCCGCCTCGAAGCGGCCGATACGCGCGCCCGGATGATCCATGAGGAAACGCCCGACGACGTCGTGCTGGTTGCCCAGGCCGTCGCGATGCACCCGGTTCGACGCGAGCAGCAGGCGCGGGTTCTCGACGCCGCTGGCCGCGAGTACGCAGGCCCTGGCCCGCACCCTGGAGCGGACGCCGTCGATGGTGGAAATCTCGAGCCCTTCGAACGCCGCGCCCTCGGCGTTCGTATCGATACGCGTGACCGTCGCATTCAGCAGGACCCGCACGTTCGGTGGATCGAATGTCAGGAACTCGGGCCCGAAACGCATGAAGTCGGTCTTGTTCAGCCGCGAGCGCGCGAATTGCCAGAAGAAGGATTTCAGAAGCTCGGCGTCAAACGGCGGCTGCGGCGGCGCTACGCCCATGGCCTCCCACAGGTTGTCTCCGTGCAGCGGGCCGAGGTCGAGCACAGCGGCGGCGCGGTCCAGAAAGGGGTCGAGCGCTTCGCGCCCGAACGGCCAGCCGGAATGAGGCACCCAGTCGCGCGCGGCGAAGTCGATGGGATCGAAAGGCGCGGACTTGCCGAACCAGGCCTGGCTCGAGCCCCCCAGCACGCGGCAGCGCACGCCGAAGGCCTGTTCGGCCCCCGACCATGTCGGGCTGTTCTTGCCGTGGAAGTCGTTGCGCTTGAGCTGCTGAGCCTCGCTCGACGGCTCCCCGATGCTCTCCACGGCGTTCAGCCTGGTGATCGCGGGCTCTTCCTTGAGCCGCCCGCTTTCCAGGACCAGCACGCGCGTCGTGGTCCCGAAGAACTCCCGGGCGATGGTCAGGCCGGCCGGCCCACCACCTATGATTACAAGATCGGCTTCAATCGTCGCGCCGGCGCCGAGCGAGCCCAGGTCTGCTACTTCCACGTCTAGCCCTTCAATCCGCCGCGCACGCGCACGGCCGTATCGCCATCGCGCCCCGGCCGCAGCGGTCCAGATTGCGGCACGGCCCAATGGCTTGTTTTTCAAGCCATCCTCGATTTCGAACTGTCCCAGTTAAACCGATGTAGCTGCACCGGCGCAGCCTGTGTAGATGCAATCGCGCGCATTCCAGCCCTGGCGCCGATCTTGCTGCGTCGCGGTGTAACTGGCCTTGACGTCCCAACCAGGGGTCGAGGCGAAAGCGCTTGAACATCCTGTCGCGCGACGAGCGCACAGTGGGTCGATTAACCGGAGGGGCATATGCCACGCGTTGGTGCGAGCGAAATGATCACGCTCGGCAGAGTGATCGCAAAGGGACAGTTGCTGCGCTACCGCGGCGGTGAGCATGGCTTCACCACCCGGTTCGAGGAACGCCTGCAGAAGCATATCGACGTGAAGCACGCGCTGACCGTCAACAGCGGCACCAGCGCGCTGATCGCCTCGCTAGTGGCCGCAGGGATCGGGCCCGGCGACGAGGTTCTCGTCCCCGCCTACACCTGGGTCGCCACCGCGGTCGCGCCGCTGGCCGTCGGCGCGGTGCCGATCCTGGTCGACGTCAACGAGACGCTGACGATGGATCCCGAGGACATCGAGCGGAAGATCACGCCCTACACCAAGGCGATCCTGCCGGTGCACATGCTCAACCTCGTCTGCGACATGGACGCGATCATGGAGATCGCCAGGCGCAACAATCTCAAGGTGATCGAGGACGCCTGCCAAGGCGTGGGCGTCAGCTACAAGGGCCGCCGCGTCGGCACGATCGGCGACGTCGGCGCCTTCAGCTTCAACCAGTACAAGAACATCAACTCCGGCGAGGGCGGCGCCGTGGTCACCAACGACGATCGCATCTTCACCCGCGCCCGCATGTACCACGACGTCGGCAGCTACACACGCGAGTATGCCTTCGAGAGCAACGAGCCGGTCTTCGCGGGCATGAACTTCCGCGTGTCGGAACTCACCGGCGCCGTGCTGCACGCCCAGCTCGGCAAGCTCGACCCGATGCTCCGGCGCATGCGCTCGCGCCACAAGATGATGTTCAAGACCCTGTCGAAGACCAGCAAGCTGCGCATCTCACCGCACAACGACCTGGACAACGCCGTCGGTCTGACCGTGATCTTCGACACCCCGGAAGAGGCCAAGGCCTTCGCCACGAACAGCGGCGTCGAACGGCTGATCGACACCGGACGGCACGTCTACACGAACTGGGAGCCGGTGATGCAGCAGCGGACCTTCCACGAGAAGATGAACCCCTACAACTGGGCGCACCGCAAGATCGAGTACACACCGGACATGTGCCAGAAGACGCTCGACATCCTGTCACGCACCTGCCGGGTTGCTCTGGGACATCAATACCCGATGGCCGTCATGCGCGTTCGCGCGCAAATGCTGCTTTCCGCAGTGTCGAAGTAGTCGGGAAGAAGCGTAAAGAGGGTGAGCGTCATGCGGAACAACTCAGTCGAAGTCATCGTCATCAGCCTGTCCACGGCGACCGAGCGTCGTCGTAACATGACCACGATGCTTGAGGGCTCGTCCCTGAAGTGGTCGTTCTTCGACGCTCACCGCGGCCCCGACAATCCCGTGCTGAGCTATGATGCGGAACGGGTCCAGAGCCGCTTCAGCCGCGAGCTGTCGCGCCAGGAAATCGCCGTCTATTCAAGCCACTTCTCGGCGATGCAGGCGTTCCTGGAGCGCGATGCGGCGGACTACCTGCTGATCCTCGAGGACGACGTCATCTTCGACATCGACTTCCCCCTCGACTCCTTCGCGAACTACTGCGCCGAGCGGGACTTCGACTACGTCCGCCTCTTTGGCCGCAACCCGGCCAAGTGCAACTGGATCGGCTATTTCGTCGACCGCTCGATCATCCGTTACAAGTCGAGCCCCGCCGGCACCCAGGCCTATCTGATGTCAAAGCGCGGCGCGAAGATCTTCACCGAGAACTTCCGCTCGATCGAGGCCACGATCGACCTGGCGATGGATCGCTTCTGGGACTCCCAGATGCCGCTCTATTCGATCTTCCCCTTCCCGGTCATCGAGCGCTACTCGCCGACGTCGATCCCCATCGCGGCCCACGACGGCGCACTGGACGCGGCCCACAAGCTCGCCTGGCGGGTCAACCGCATGATGGACAAGGCCAGGAAGGTCTATGCGAACGTCGCCCTGCGCCGCACCGACGCGCAGATGCGCCGGCGCTCGCCGAAGTTCGAGCAGGTGCGCGAGGTCGCCTGACCAGCGCCTGCCCATGCCGGAAAATATCTAGGAAAAGGCGTCGCCCGCCAGCCGGGTCCAGCCTTCGCCGGCTAGGCCGTTGAAGAAGGCGCGGCCTTCGACGAAGGGGGCCGTGTGGGCCGGGTCACGGGAATGGACTACGGTCGAGCCCGTGTGCCGCAGGAAGCAAGGCCTTCCGAGCAACGCGTCAAGCAGCCGCGGCTGGGTGCGTCCCCGCAGGCCCGCCAGACCCGCCGCCGCGGCATGGGCGCTCAGGCTGTCGAAGACCGCGCCCTCATGTCCCGGAGAGGCCAGAATCTGCAGCACTCGGCCGATGTGTCCGCGCAGCCCATGATAGATGAACAGGCCGACCGGCTCGCCGCCGCGCCCCAGCACGGCGCATTTCACGCACGCGCCGTAGTCGGCCTTCCGCGCCGCGTCGCGCAGGACGCTGCGCAGGCTCTCGCGGCCCCAGGCTGGATGCAGCGGGTAGCTCACCAGGAAGCGCGGAATGAGTTCGAGGAGCATGTCCTCGTCCACGTCCACGGCCTGGACGATGTCTTCGTGGCGCTTGCCCGGATGGCCCGGCGCCGTCGATTTCGCCTGCCTGCGTGAGAGCGCTGCGTCGGCCGCCGCGGCGAGCGGAGCGGCCAGGCGGGCCGGGCCGAAGGCGCTCGCGGCCAGCTCGAGGCCGAAACGCGCCGGGCGGATGATGCGGAACCAGTCGAAGCTGTAGTCCGGCAGAACCACGCCCTTGGACCGGCGCCACATGGCGGTCGAGGTGGCGTTCGCCGTCTCGCTGAGAGACAGATCCTGGGGTCCGGCGAGGAAGGCCCGCATGAGCCTCGCGCCGGCAAGGGGATCATGATCGTGGTCGTCGACCATCAAGGCCCCGCAGACGGCCGCACGCAGCGCCCGGCCGTCCAGCGCCATGGGCAGGGCCGTCACGCCGATGAAGCCGGCGACCTGACCGCCAGGCCGGACATAGACCTGCGAAGCGATCTGGGCGTCCTGGTCCGGCGCCTCGAGATAGAGGCTCCGCAGGTAGTCAACAAGCGACGCCGGCGGAGCTTTCCGCGCGTCGCGAAACGTGCGCTGAAAGAGCTGCGCCACTGCAGGCAGGTCGCCGACCTGCAGGGGGCGGACCTCGCTCACAGGCCGCTCGCCGGCCCGAACGAAGGCGCGGCGCCGGGCATGGCTAGCCGATCCTCCGGGCGATCGCGACGCGAGGCGCCCCAGCGTCGTCCTTGGCGAACTCGACCCCGTGATAGGCGCGGGTGCGCGAGATCAGGGCCGCGGCCTGCCGTTCCTGGCCCTCGCCGAACTCGAAGGCGAGCCAGCCGCCGGGACGAAGGAAGTCCACCGCCTCCTTCACCAGGCGCTGCTGGATCGAAATGCCGTAGGGACCGCCGTCGAAGGCCTCGCGGGGCTCGCTCGCCAGAAGGTGAGCCCGATCGCCGGCCAGGCGGCCGGCCGAGATGTAGGGCGGGTTGCACACCACCAGATCGACGCGCCCTTCAAGGCCGTCCGCCTGGAGGGACTGGAAGAGGTCGCCCTGGCGCACGCGCACGCGATCCTCGAGGCCCAGCCTCGTCACGTTGCGGCGGGCCGTGGCCACGGTCTCGTCGGTCAGGTCGCTGGCCCAGACCCGGGCCGCCGCCACCTTGGAGGCGATCGCAAGCGCCAGGTTGCCGCAACCGCAGCACATGTCGATGACCACCGGCGCGGCGACGCCTGAAGCCAGCAGCTCCAGCGCCTTGCGCGCGAGAAGTTCGGTCTCCTGCCTGGGCGCCAGCACGCCATGGCCGGCCTCGACCTCGATGTCCAGAAACGGGTGCATGCCTCAGGCCCAGGCGACGGGTTCGACGAGCAGCGGGGCAAGATGCAGATAGCGCGTCGCCTTTCGCTTGGCGGCGATGTCGGACCACACGCGCGCGACCTGCTCGACGGTCAGCCGGGCGGCCTCGGCCACCTCCGCGGCAGCGACACCGTTATCCAGGCCATAGAGGCAAAGATCCATCTGGTCGTAAGGCAGAGCGAAGTAGAACTCCTCCTGCGTCTGCGGCAGCGAGTAGGTGTCGGTCGTCGGCGGCCGCCGGCGAATCTCCTCGGGCACGCCGAGATAGGCCGCCAGCTGATAGACCTGGGACTTGTAGAGGTGGGCGATGGGCTTGACGTCTGCCGAGCCGTCGCCGTTCTTCACGAAGAAGCCCTGGTCGTACTCCAGCCGGTTCGGCGTGCCGATCACGCCGAAGTTCAGGCGGTCGGCGTGGAAGTACTCGATCTTCTTGCGCATGCGCTGCTTCATGTTGGTCGCCGCGACGACGCCGAGGTAGACCGCGGGCGGCAGGCGATGCTTCTCCTGATGGCCGTCCGGCGCCTGCACGACCAGCGAAGAGATGTTGTAGCCGTCCTCGGCGAGCGCGTTGGCCAGCACCATCTTTGAGCTCCAGCCCGGGCCGTATTCTGGAACGACCTGGCGGATGAAGGCGTCGCGGCGCTCGTAGCAGCCCAGGGCCGCGAGCCCAGGACCGATGTCCTCGACCTCGCCGGTCAGGCCGAACGTCTCGGCCACGAGACGGCCCAGTCGCAGGCTCTCCGGGTCGGAGTCGTTTTCCGGCATGTAGAGGCAGTGGACGTTCCTCGGACCGACCGCGCGCGCCGCCAGGGCGGCGCAGACGCTGGAATCGACGCCGCCGGACAGGCCCAGCACCAGGCCGCGCTTGCGCAGCCCAGTGCGCACCTGCTCGCGCAGCGCTGTCACGATGCGGTCGGTCTCGGCCGCGGAATCGATGGCCAGATCGGCGGCGGAGAAGCCTGTCGTCTCGGCGCGAACGAGGGGGGGGGCGTTCATTGTGCGGGCTCCAGGGACTCGGCCGCCAGTCGGCGGCTGACCTTGCCGGTGTCGGTCTTGGGGAGTTCGGTGCGGATCTCGATGGACTTCGGCGTCATGAAGTCCTCCAGCCGCTGCGCGCAGTGCGCGGCGATCTGGCGGGGCGTGACCTTGGGATCGGACAGCACGACGATGGCGTGGACCGACTGGCCCAGGATCGGGTCGGGCTTGCCGACCACGACGGCCTCGGCCACGCCCGGACAGGCGTGGAGCACGGCCTCCACTTCCTTTGGGGCCACCTTCTCGCCGCGGGTCTTGATGATGTCGTCCTTGCGCCCAACGAAGTAGAGGAAGCCCTCCTCGTCGGCGTAGAACAGGTCGCCGGTGTGCAGCACTTTTTCCCAGGGATTGGGCCCGGGCCGCAGCATCTGGTTTGTGGCCGCCTCGTTCTCCCAGTAGCCCTGCATGACGTGCGGGCCGCGGATCACCAGCTCGCCGACCACGCCGGGCGCGACGACCAGGCCGGCGTCGTCTACAACCAGGGCCTCGGTGTTGGGAATTGCCACGCCCACCGAGTTTGGCCGGCGGTCCAGCTCGGACGGCGGCAGCCAGGTGCAGCGCTTGCACTCCGTCAATCCGTACATCGAATAGAGGCGGGCCTCTGGGAACAGTTCGCGCAGCCGGGCGATGTGCTCCACCGGCAGGGCCGCCGCGGTGTTGGTGAGATAGCGCAGGTTCGGCAGGAACCCGGGCTCAAGGTCGCGCATCCGCACGATCATCGCGGCCATGGTCGGCACGAGCGGGAAGCCCGTAACGCGCTCGGCGCGCATCAGCTCGAAAATGGCCTGCGGGAAGGCGAAGGACTTCTCCAGCACCAGCGTCGCGCCCAGTTTCACCGCCATGATCAGCTGGTAGAGGCCGTAGTCGAAGGCCAGCGGCAGGACATTCAGGATGATGTCGTCGGCCGAGGCTTCGAGATAGGTCGTGATCGAGCCGGCGGCCGCCTCGACATTGCGGTGGTTCATCATTACGCCCTTGGGGCGCCCGGTCGAACCTGAGGTGTAGATCAGCATCGCCAAGTCGACATCGATCCCTGGCGCGCGCGGGGGCGCCTCCTGGTCGACCAGGCAGTCCTCGAAGGCGACCGCGCCCGGGCAGGCCTCGACGCCGTCGGCGACGACCACCAGGGGCGCGCCTTGCGAGATCTGCAGCGCGCTCGCCACCGCTGGGGCCAGCTTGGCCTGGGTCAGGATCGCGCGAGCGCGACAGTTGTCGACGATGTAGGCCAGCTTGTCGGCCTTGGTGGAGGCGTTGACCGGAGCGAACACCGCGCCGGCCTTCAGCACGCCGTAGATCGAGACGGCCGCCTCCCAGCCGTTCTCCATGAAGACGAGCACCCGGTCGCCTCGCGCCACGCCCTGTCGGCGCAGCGCAGCGGCCAGGCCGTCAGTCAGATCATCGAATTCGGCGTAGCTGATGCGTCGTCCCGCATTGACCACGGCCGTCTTGGCCCCGTGACGGCGGCGCGACTCCCGCAGATTCTCTTCGACACGCATGACGGCGGCCCTCCCAAGCCCGGGGCGTCAGACCGCCATCGCCTGGGCAGGCGTCGTCTTTCGGCTCACGAAGGCTTGGATCTTCGCGATCGAGTCGAGATTGGCCGGGATGATCTCAGCGTCCGCGAGCGTGATGTCGAAGCGTTCCTCGATGAAGGCCACGAGCTCGAGCACGCCCGTGGAATCGATGATGTCGCCTTCGATGAACGATGTGTCGTCGGACAGATCGTAGTTCGTGTCGCCGAAGAGGAAGCTCTCCACGACGAACGCGCGGACATCGGCCTTGATGGAATCAGACATGGGAAGTCCCTTTATGAGCACGGCGGACCTCATGGCTGTTCTGGGACACCTCACCGGTGGCGAACGCCTGACGCCAAAGCTGCGTAGACAGGACCCCAACGAAGGCGGCGTTGTCCCGAAATCCACTCAGTCCGACCTGACGGGACTTCTGATGCAACTTGCGTACCGCACTAGGATTGAACAGGCCGCCCTGCTCCAGATCCGCCCCCGTGAGCGCCTCGGCGACGTAGTCCAGGGCGCCCTCGCCGGCGAAGGCCTGGCTGTCGGGCGCGCGATAGGGCTGCTTGGTCCGCGCGTTGATGGAGACCGGCAGCAGGTCCTTGGTGGACTCGCGCAGGATGTGCTTCTCCACCAGGCCCTTCAGCTTCATCCCCGGCGGGATGGCGGCCGCCATCTCCACCAGCCGATGGTCCAGGAACGGGAACCTGCCTTCGATCCCGTGCGCCATGGCCATGCGGTCGCCCTGGCTCGACAGGATGTAGCCGGGCAGCAGAAACACGGTCTCCAGGTATTGGGCCTGGTGCAGCGGGCGCCAGCGGCCATAGTCGGCCGGCAGGCGCCCGGCCAGATCGGCCGCGGCGTCATAGTCGCCGAGTGCGGCGCGCAGATCGCCCGAGAAGAACATCTTGGCCGCCGCCGTGCCGCGAAACCTGGGACGATGCGAATAGAGCGGGTCGTCCAGATCATCCGCGCCGGCGCCGAAGAAGGCGGCTAGGTACTCCGGCGTCTGCTGCTTCAGGTTCGGCAGGTAGGGATAGAGCTTGCGAAAGAGGTGCGGCCGGATGCGCGATCCGGGCTGGCGGCCGCAGAAGCGCCGGACCGCGGCCTCCTTGAAGATGTCGTAGCCGCCGAACACCTCGTCGGCGCCCTCGCCGGTCAGCACCACCTTGCAGCCTTCCTGCCGGACCAGCTTGGAGAGCTGAAACAGCGGCGCGGGCGCGGTGCGGATAATCGGCCGCTCGGCGTGGCGGACGACGGCGGGGAACACAGCTGCAATGTCGCCCGTGCGGCAGGCGATCGAGGCGTGGCGCGTCCCCAGGCTGCGGACCATCTCGGCCTGGAAGGCGCTCTCGTCGTGCTCGGCGGAATCGAAGGTCACCGAGAAGGTCTTCAGAGTGTCTGGCGAGATGCGCGCGGCCATGGCCGCGACGATCGAGGAATCCAGGCCGCCGGACAGATAAGAGCCGACCGGCACGTCGGCGCGCATGCGAAGCCGCACCGCGTCGTCGAGCAGGGCCCGCAGCTCCTCCGCCACGACAGCTTCGCTGCGCATGTCGCGCGCCGCGTCGCGATCTGGGAACTCGAGCTTCCAGTAGGGCCGGACCGTCGTGCGACCGCCCTCGACGATCATCAGGTGCGCGGGTTCGAGCTCCAGGACGTCCTTGAACGCCGTGCGCGGCGCGATCGGGGCCCAGGTCGTGAAGATCTGGTCCAGCGCGAAGGGATCGATCTCGGCCTCGACCCCCGGCGCCTCGAGCAGCGCCTTGACCTCCGAGGCGAAGTAGAGGGTCGCGCCCCGCCGGGCGTAGAACAGCGGCCGCACGCCCATGCGGTCGCGGGCCATCAGCAGGCGCCGCCGCGGACGGTCCCAGATCGCGAAGGCGAAGTCGCCGTTCAGCCGCGAGACGCAGTCGGCGCCCATTTCCTCGTAGAGCTGGAGGATGACCTCGGTGTCGCTGGACGTGCGGAAGCGCCGTCCCCGCGCCTTCATCTCCTCGCGCAGCTCGACATAGTTGAAGACTTCGCCGTTGAAGGTGATCTCGACGTCGCCGGCCGCGTTCGTCATCGGCTGCGCCCCGTCGGCGAGGCCGACGATCGCCAGGCGCGTATGGGCGAACCCGACTTCGCCGTCGAAGAACACGCCGTCGGCGTCCGGCCCGCGATGCGCGAGCGCCTTCGTCATTCGCCGCAGAAGCGCATGCGCTTCGTTCGGTTCAAGACGTCCGTAGAAACCAGCAATCCCGCACATGGCGGGGATAGAACCTGAGGAGTATCAATACTTCGTATAACAATATTCGCCGTGCTGAAGAATCAGGCCCGCATCATCGCCATCAGCTTGAGCGCGGTGTTCCAGTCGCGCGCTGTTCCGGGCGAACCGAGCCTGGCCTCGATCAATCGCGGCGTCAGCTTCGAGGTCCCCGCCCCGACCGGATAGTGGAGCTAGGCGCAGCGGCCGCGGGACGCAACGCGTTCGCCCGCCCGGCCCGCAGCTTCCATCGCCGCGCCGCCCGCCGGATCGGCGGGCGGCTTCAGCGGCGTGACCATCAATCGGCTGGGCTCGTCGCCCGCGGCGTCCGCGAACGGATTGGCCGCGATGGTCTCGGCCCGCTCGCGCGGGCCCCTGACGAAGGCGGCGCTCTTCAGCCCCAGGCGCGCAGTCCGCCCCGAGCCGCGCCTCAAGCGATGCGTCCTCGCCGTCGCCATGGAACGCCACGCCGCCGGCCGCCTGAAGGGTCGCGGCCGGGCCCAGCCCCAGGCCCTCGAACAACGCCTTCTGCTCGCTCATGGTCGCCGGCCGAACTGAGGTCGGTCAAGGGCGTCGGCGAGGCCGTGGCGCTGAACCTGAAGCTGCTGCAGGAGGCCACGTTGCGCGTGGGGCGCGAGGCGGTGGCCAGGCGGCCGGTCATCACCTCCTGGACCCAGCTCCTGGCCTATGTGAAGACCGCCCTCGCCCATGAGCCGCGCGAACAGTTCCGCGTGCTTTTCCTAGACAAGAAGAACCAGCTCATCGCCGACGAGGTGCTCGGGTCTGGGACGGTCGACCATGCGCCGGTCTATCCGCGCGAGGTGATGCGCCGGGCCCTGGAGCTGTCGGCCAGCGCACTGATTTTGCTGCACAACCATCCGTCCGGCGACCCCACCCCGTCGGGGGCGGATGCGGAGATGACCCGGCAGGTCGTCGAGGCCGGACGGACCCTGCGAATCGCCGTCCACGATCACCTGGTGGTCGGCCGCGACGGGATCGCCAGCTTCAAGGCGCTCGGCCTGCTTTGAGCGGCTGCGCGACCGAACACACGTCAGGGTTCGCCCCGCCTCGCGCCAGCAGGCGCTCCAGACCGCCGACAAGCGCCTCGGCTGACACCGGCTTGGCGATGAAGTCGTCGACCCCGGCGGCGAACGCCTCGTGGCGGTTCCGGTCGCCCGTGTTCGCCGTCATCATGGCGACCGGCGTGCGCGGCCGCCCTTCCCGGGCCTCGATCTCGCGGATCTCGCGCGTGGCCGACAGGCCGTCCCTGACCGGCATCTGCATGTCCATCAGGATGGCGTCGAAGCGGCCCGCCTCGAACAGAGCGCAGGCCTCGGCGCCGTCCTGAGCGATCGTCACCTCCACGCCGAACGGCTCGAGCAGAAGCTTCACGACGCGCTGGTTGGTCGGGTGGTCCTCGGCCAGGAGGACCCGCACAGCCCCCTCCTCCGCCCCCGCCAGGCCATCGGCGCCATCCCGGCTCGCCGGTGCGGCGCCGGCCGCCGCGCCGGCGGCCGCGCGAGACAACGGCAGCCGAACGGAAAAGGTCGAGCCGACGCCGGGGCTCGAGGTCGCGGTGATCTCTCCGCCCATCAGCGACACGAGGGACTTGCAGATCGACAAGCCCAGGCCGGTCCCGCCGAACCGCCTGGAGATCGTGGCGTCCGCCTGCACGAATCGCTCGAACAGGGCCTCAGTCATTTCCGGACCGAAGCCGATGCCGCTGTCGGCGACCTCGATGTTCAGCACGCCGGACGCGCCCGGATCCGCACCGCCGGTCCAGCCGACGGCGACGTCCACCCGGCCCGCCTCCGTGAACTTGACGGCGTTCGAGACCAGATTGGTCACCACCTGTCGAATCCTGACCGCGTCGCCCACCAGCGCGCCGACGGCGTCCGGCGCGAAGTCGACGCCGATCCGGACCCCCTTGCCGCCGGCCTCCGAGCGGAACAGCTCGACCGCCCCTTGCACCTCGGCGCGCACGTCGAAGGGCGCTTCGACGACAGACAGCCGCCCAGCATCCGCCTTGGCCAATTCCAGGATGTCGTCGAGGATGCGCTCCAGCGAATGGCCGGACGACAGGATGAGGCCCACGAGCTCGCGCTGGTGCGCGTCGAGAGAGGAGCGCGCCAGGGCGCTGGCGACGCCGATCACCCCGTTGAGCGGCGTGCGCACCTCATGGCCCATGTTGGCGATGAAGTGATCCTTGGTCTGGGCGTCCGCCTCCGCCTGCCGCTGGGCCTCGGCAAGCGCCTCGAGCGCGAGCATGTGGCTGGTCACGTCGACGCGGATCGCCGTATAGCTCGACGTGCGTCCCCGATCGTCGACATTCGGGACAATCGTCGTTTCGACCCAATAGAGTTCGCCGTTCTTGCGGCGATTGCAGATCGTGCCGCGCCACGTGTCGCCGGCGACGATGGTCGCCCACATCTGCTGGAAGAACGCCTGGTCATGCAGGCCCGAGGCGATCAGCCGGTGACTGGAGCCCATGAGTTCTGCGCGGGAATAGCCGCTGATCTCAGAGAACCGATCGTTGCAGAAGACGATCCTGCCGCGCCTGTCGGTCACGGCGACGATAGCCGCCTCATCGAGCGCATGCGCGAGTTGGGCGGATCGAGCCTCCTCGAATTCGGCCTGTGCCTGAAACCTCTGCGCCCTCGCCACGCTCATGACTTCAGAATTCCTGCTGGTCGTCGCCATCCATCCGCGCGCTCCCGATCGACGGCGGCGCCTTGACGACCTGTGCAGGCGTCCTGGAACGCTAGATTCCGCGACGTCGGTTAACAACACTTGAACAATGAGAATAAAGACATACTCGCCTTAAGCACTCAATTATATCCGCTGAGATCGATATACCAATCCATTCGTAATCACCGGAAATATATATTCTCCTTCGCGCTTGACATATGTCAATTTCAGAATAAATGTCGAGTCAATAGTCTATTTCTGGAGGAATTTGCAGATATCGCTCCGCGATTTCAGCAATTGAGCGCCGCCGCGAAGGACGATACAATTCCCGGTGAGCACAGACCAGGCCCAGCCAATAGCGCCCATTGTACGCATCGCGGGCGCGGCCATTATATCAATGTGCATAGTCAGCCCACCCGCAACACGGTGAAGAGGGCGCGCGACCTTCGGCGCCAGGGGGATGCGGAGCATGAGCGATCGGATTCACGTCAAACGCGTCTACGACCCGCCGGCCGACGACGACGGGCAGCGGGTGCTGGTCGACCGTCTCTGGCCGCGCGGCGTGTCGCGCGAGAGCGGCCGCATCGATCGATGGCTCAAGGCCGTCGCGCCCAGCAACGCGTTGCGCATGGCGGTCCACGGCGACCCCGCCTATCCGGGATCCGACCGGAGCTGGGCGGGGTTCGTCTCGGCCTACGCCGCCGAGCTCGCCGCGGGCGAAGCGCATGAAGCGGCCCTCGAGCTGATCGACCTCGCCCGCGCCGGCCCGATCACCCTGCTCTACGCGGCCAAGTCGCCGGAGCGGAACAACGCTGCGGCGCTGCGCGACTGGCTGGCCGCCAGGATCGCCTGAGCTCTTGCTGGGGCGCCCCCCGCCAGCCCGGCCTTGGCCGGTGGTTCGCGCCATCCCGGTCGCCCTGCGACACGCTCGACCGGGATGGCGCCGGACGCCGCACGCACCCTCGGCTGGGTCCGGGAGGCGGACGCGGCGTCCGATGGGATCAGGGGCGCGCGCCGGCGCGTCCCATGGGCGGGCCACCCGGCGGCGGGCCGGCGAAGCCCATCACCGCCGGCGGCGGCAGGGCGTCGAAGGCGGCCTTCTGGCTTGGCGTCAGCGCGGAATAGAAGGTGCGGGTCGCGGCCTCGACCTTGGCCATCTGGCTCTCGGCCTGCTTGTGCATCTCGGCCATCCTGTCGAGGCGCTCGGGCGTCGTCATCGCCTCGGCCTTCTGGCGGTCGGGCTCGGGCAGGTCCTCCAGATCCGGGGGCGCGGTGGCGACCACGAAGGCGTCGACGGCGGCGTCCTGAGCGGGTGAAAGCTGCAGGATCGCTTTCAGCTTGGCGGCGCGCTCCTGCGGGCTCGGCGGGGACGGCTGTTTCAGGTGGAGCATAGGCGCGCCAGGCGGCGGCGCGCCTATGCCCGGGCCGGGGGGGCCGGCGGGCCCCATGGGCTCGGCGGCCATCGCGGCGGAGGCGCAGGCGGCGGCGGCGGCGAGCGCGGCGCCCGACCAGATCGTGACGGAACGGGGCATGAGAGGGGACTCCGTTGTTCTGTTGTTGGCCCCGAAGCTCTCCAGAGGGATTTGCCCGCCTATTTCGGTGATGAAACGGGAGGGCTCGCGAATGCAGCGAATTCCGACGCGGTCGTTACATTCCATCCGCGCGTTCGGACCCGGCGCCTCGCGCCGCGCCGGACGCTCGCTTGCCTGCGCCCGCCGACAGGCTTGGAAGGCGGCGAAACGGACGCCGCACGTCCGTCACACGTCGGACCGGGAAGCGGCGAGTTCGACGGCCAGCCAGTCCAGGAACGCCGCGGCGCTGCGCGACAGGGGCCGCCGCGCGGTGGGCACGGCCATCAGCCCGTCCTCGAAGACCGTGAATCCGAACGGCGCCGTCAGACGGCCGTCGTCCAGCTCCTGGCCGATCAGGCGGCGCTCGATCAGCGCCACGCCCAGGCCCGCCAGCGCCACCTCCAGGCACAGATGGGTGTGGGGGAACGACAGCTCCCGCTCGGCCTCGATGGTCAGCCCGCTCCGCGCCCGCCAGTCGTCCCAGGCGCTGGAGGTGAAGTCGTGCACGATGCGGCAGGGCGCGCGCACCACAGCGCCCGACCTCTCCAGCGGGTATGCCGGCGCCGCGACCGGACCGAAGTTCACATCCGCCAGCCGAATCGCGGCCGGCGGATAGGAGCGCAGGTCCCAGGCGATCAGGAGATCGGCGTCCTCGTGACGGATCTCCCGCGCCGAGGTCATCGACAGGCGCACGCGCACGTCGGGGTGGCTCCGCGAGAAGGCCGCCAGGTGGGGCGCCAGCCAGCGCATGGCGAAGGTCGCGCTGCAGGCCACATGGACCGCCGGCGCGCGAACGTCCGCGCAGGCCGCGTCGTAGGCCGACGCCAGCCGGTCCAGCGCCTCGCCGACGCTCGCCGCGAGGGTCCGGCCGCGGGCGTTCAAGGCCAGTCCCGTGCCAGCCTTGTCGAACAGCGGCGCGCCGAGATGCTCCTGCAGGGCCCGCAGCTGCTTGCTGACCGCCCCGTGCGTGCGGCCCAGGTCCTCGGCGGCGCGGGTCACCGAGCCCAAGCGGGCGACGGCGTCGAACGCGCGCAGGGTGGAAAGCGGCGGTAGTCGGCGCATCGGTCAATCCGTGAATTTCACTCACGGATGCGCCACTCCTTCTCGATTTTCAACCCGGTCTATCCCGCCTAGACGGCGGGTTATGTGAATTCCAGTTGCAGGCCACGCCATGAAGACGATCGACAGCCTGGAGGCGCTGGAAGCCCTCTACGGACCCACCAACCTGGCCTCGACGGTCAAGGAGATCGACCACGTCAACGACCACTACCGGGCGATGATCGAGGCCTCGCCCTTCGTGGCGCTGGCCACCGTGGGGCCGGAGGGGCTGGACTGCTCGCCGCGGGGCGACGCCGGCCAGGCCGTGCGGATCGACGGGCCGCGGACCCTGGTGATGCCGGACCGCCGGGGCAACAACCGCGCCGACAGCCTGCGCAACCTCGTGCGGGATCCGCGCTGCGCCTTCCTGTTCCTGATCCCCGGATCGGGAAACTGCCTGCGCGCGAACGGCCGGGCCAAGGTGGTCGTCGACGAGGACCTGCTGGCCTCCTTCGCCGTGGAGGGCCAGGCGCCGCGCTCGGCGATCGTGCTGACCACGGAGGCGGTCTATTTCCAGTGCGCCCGCGCCATCATCCGCGCCGACCTGTGGAACCCCGCAAAGCACGTCGACGCGGCGAGCCTGCCGACCCCCGGGGCGATCATGGCCGAGATCAGCCGCGGCCGCGTGGGCGGTCCGGAGTACGACCGCGAATGGCCAGAGCGCGCCCGGCGCACCATGTGGTGAGGCCGCTGAATCGAAGGACCGGAGCGTGACGGCCGCCGCAGCCGGCTTCCGCTTCCGGCTGTCTCGCTCTAGCCATCGGCGCGACGGGCGGCCAGATTGGCGCGCCCGCAGTTCCGCAGACGAAGGCCAGCGCCATGACCGTCCAATCCGCCGCCAACGCCGACCAGATCGCCTATTGGAACGCCCAGGCGGGCGCCACCTGGGCGGCCCTGCAGGACC